>Ga0209542_10007491_pt1 | contig 20736 bp, 19 predicted proteins | sample RifCSPhighO2_01_FD_184028 | JGI IMG/M metagenome (GOLD analysis project Ga0209542, IMG submission 184028) | Soil microbial communities from Rifle, Colorado - Rifle CSP2_plank highO2_0.1 (SPAdes) (version 2) | ecosystem: Environmental > Terrestrial > Deep subsurface > Rock core/Sediment ... | reverse complement strand
AAAACCAAGAATGTCGTCAATCCCGAAGGAATACGACCCGACAAAAATTTCCTTAGAGGATGCTTTGAAATTTTTGTCGCTACCGCGCACGCTGGGAGCACATCCGGAGACGGGCAAGGATGTGGTGGCGAATCGCGGACGCTTCGGCCCTTACGTCGTCCATGACGGAGATTTCCGCTCGCTCAAAACGGATGATGTATTTGAAGTATCTCACGAGCGCGCTTTAGAAATTTTCAAAGAGCCGAAAAAAATCGGCCGCCGTAGATTTTTCAAGAAGAAGCAATAAAAAATGTCCGCTGATTAGGCGAACTTTTTTTCTCTTTCTTTTTCCTGCACACGATTCCAGGTGCAAATGAACGAAACATTTGCAACCCAAAGCGCAATGTATGCCAGAAGCGCCACAGCACTGTATGTGAGGGATTCATTCCTTGTGATCGGACTGAAGCCCCACAAGAGCCCAATCGTAAAGGCCGACAAAGCGACCCACATCAAGGAGGAGCAAAACTGATGTTTTTGGAATTGATTGTCAGGCTTCTTCCCGATTGTATAGAAGCCCCAAGCATGAGGGAGCGCAGGCCCGAGAATCATGATGAGTAGATCGAGTGGATTGCTAACGCCATCGAAAGGAGACTTTCCTTCCTTGTATGCTTTGTTGACACGTCGCGAGAGAATGATGCTCCATGTGACAAAGATGATTTCCAGAATGAGCAGGGCGAAGAGAACAGTGTTGATTTTCATAGAAAGGACGGGAGGTTGTGAACTCCGCCCAAAACACTATCACAAAGTTTGCACAAGTAAAGCTGGTCTGCACACATGTAAAATATGCTATAGCATATTTTACATGTGTGCCGCGAGTATTGCTCATCCTAGCCAGCTTACAAGCTCACTAGCTAACAATTTTCTTTATACTGTAAAGCTGTCTAGTTTGTATGTTTCTTCTTCCTGGGGAGCGTCGTTTTGCAGAACTTTCTGCTCCTCTTCGGAAATAGGAGCGGATTCTGGCGCCGCCGAGCCGCGGCTCGGCGGCGCTTTTTCTGCGAGATTCTTTTTTATCAAATCAAGAATATTGCGAAGGTCCGCATCATTGAAATAATCAATATGAATTTTGCCTCCGGCCTCCCCTTTTGATTCTATCTGCACACGCGTGCCCAAGGTCTCCGTCAATTTCTCCTCCATCTCTATGATATCGGGCGAAAAGAAGTGCTTGGGCTTGCGCACCTTTTCAAACGCAATCCTTCTCGCTATGCCCTCCGCCTCGCGCACCGTGAGCCGCTTCTGCATTATTTCTTTGAAAAGCACCGTCTGCTCCTCCGGCCTGTCTATAAGCATTAGAATGGGTCTCGTGTGCCCCTCCGAGATTTTACCTTCTGAAAGCGCTGTCTGGATTTCATCCGGCATCATAAGTAGGCGAAGCGAGTTGGATACGTATTCCCTGCTCTTGCCTATTTTCTCCGCTATCTCGGTGTGCTTCAATCCAAATTGCTCCACAAGCTGTTTGAAGGAGCGCGCTCTGTCTATCGGATTCAAATCCTCTCTCTGGAGATTTTCAATGATGGCGAGCTCGAGCTTCATCTTGTCCGTCTGCTCTCCGTCGCGGATGATGGCGGGGATTTGGGAGAGCCCCGCGAGCTTGGCGGCGCGCAAGCGTCTCTCGCCAGAGATGAGCTCGTACTCCGTATACATACTGCCGTCTTCTCTTTGGATTTCGTTTCGAGTCACTACAAGCGGCTGAAGCACGCCGTATTGGCGGATAGAATTCGCAAGGTCTTGGAGCCGAGCTTCGTCAAATTCCCGCCTCGGCTGGAAGGGATTAGGCTTGATCTTGTCCACATCTATCCAGAAAATTGAATTATTATAAAATTCCATTCCATCATTGTATCAAAAAATATCATGGAAAAAAACATATCATTCTGATATAGTGTCAAAAATGCCGCGGTGGCGGAATTGGTAGACGCAATAGACTCAAAATCTATCGATCGTAAGGTCATGAGAGTTCGAGTCTCTCCCGCGGCATTATGAAGCCGAAAATTGTGGCGATAGTAGGCCCGACAGCATCGGGCAAAAGCGATTTGGCTGTCGTCGTGGCGAAAAAATTCAATGGAGAGGTGATTTCTGCTGATTCAAGGCAAGTATATAAAGGACTGGATATAGGTACGGGCAAGATTACGAAAAAGGAGATGAGAGGCGTCCCGCATCATTTGCTTGATGTAGCAAACCCAAAAACACAATTCAGTGTAGATAAATACAAAGAGCTTGCAGACAAAGCAATCACGAACATCTTGGCTAAGGGCAGGATTCCTATTCTCTGCGGCGGTACAGGATTCTATGTGGATGCTGTCGCCAAGAATATTTCCCTTCCTAACGTGCCTCCAAATCCGAAGTTACGAAAAATACTTGCTAAGAAAAGTGCCAGTACTCTTTTTACGATGTTAAGGAAGCTAGACCCAAATCGGGCAAAATCAATACAAAAAGAAAACAAAGTGCGTCTCATAAGAGCGCTGGAAATCTGCAAATCCATCGGCCACGTCCCCCACTTGGAGGTTGAACCTCCAAGTAAATATGAAGTGCTCTACATCGGCATTTTGTGGAAGCCGAGAATCCACAAAGAAAAGATAAGAGCTCGACTGCTCAAAAGAATGAATAAGGGTATGATCGCGGAAGCCAAGCGTCTCCATAAGCAAGGTCTGTCATGGAAGAGAATGCATGCGCTAGGTCTCGAATACCACTACCTCGCGCTTTATTTGCAAAAGCAGATCAGCAAGAATGAAATGATTGAGAAGCTCAACTCCTCAATCTGGCATTATGCCAAACGCCAAATGACGTGGTTCAAACGCAACAAAGATATTGTATGGATGGACCCACAGAAAAAATCAGTAATCCTAAAGGTCATTCAAAAATTCTTGAAATAATGCTAGAATCGCTTAGATTGGGCGATTAGTTTAGTGGTAGAACAGAGGCCTCCAAATCCTCTGGCGGGGGTTCGATTCCCTCATCGCCCGTAATGATCTGTAAAGATGGCTGGGAACTATCTGAACAGAGCATCATTCCGCGGTGAGGCGGGAAGAGAAAGGCGCAGGCCGACGGGCCGAGCCGGGGTCGCGAAAATTTTGTGTCCAAAATTATTTGTAACCGATTCCCTCATCGCCCGTTGGAATATTCATTAGATGTGTTATACTTATCTGTATGTATGAAGCGCTGGCCTACATACTTTGCCTCCTAATCATCGGTGTTGTATTGGGAATAGCCATAGCTCCAAACCTCATATCAAATAGTCCCTCAAGATCAAAGCGTGCAAAAGAGATGCAGGACTTTGCAGTATCTTTTGGCCTAAATTATATTTCGGAAGAAAGTAGAACCTTGTGGCAAAAGTTTTTTAGTTATACTCGTAAAACAAATATCATTAGTGGAAATTACAACGGCAAAGAGATATCAATTTATGATTATAAGACAGTGACAAGTTATGATATTTCTATTCCTTTTCTCGGTGGTAGTAGTAATGATACTAAAAGATACACTTATGTGAATGGTAGTTATTTGAAAAGTAATCTTTCTGTAGAAAACATAAAAAATGTCTTGGATGGTACCTTGGATGAGCAGGAAGTGGTTTATAAAAATGAAAAGTGGAAACTAAATATTGGAATGTTCGTCATATTTATCATACTAATAATTGCCATCAATATTGTTTTTTTTGGTTCATTACAAGAAACGATTGGTAAGTTATCTTCAATATTAGTTCATATTTTTGTTTCTCTTATCCTACTTTACATTGCTCACGTGATAAGTAAAAAATCTTATTCGGGTACACCCATTCGATAGCATCCGAGCGTATCAACTTCATTTAGCAAAACTAGCCCCTTCGGGCTAGTTTGAGTCGTTCGCCACAGACACATGCATTTGATGCTATAGCATATTTTACATGTGATAGAGCAAAGTCGGGTATTGTTCTATGATTGAGTTATTTCTTGGCTTCCTTAAAGCTGACGTGCTTACGGAGCTTTTTGGAATACTTTGAAAGCTCTACTTTGCGCTCTACGCCCTTTCTGTTCTTGCGCGAATAATAGACCTCCCCCGTCTCCTTGTTCTTCAAAATGATTAGATTATCTTGCGACATATGTTTGATTTAGCGTCAAAACACTATACAGGATATTTTAAGAATTGCAACAACATTCATTTCATTTTTTGCTTTTAAAAATCACAAAAACCATTCTGGTATTCTCAAGAATACCAGAATGGTTTTTTAGTGGGATAAAAATACCGCCCTTTATGGGAGCGGTGGGTGACTGATGGGGTTTTATGAATGAATGTATTGCGGCGCCTACCTGAGGCGCGAAGTGATTTTGCCGTTCGGCTGAAATACGGCCTCGCTCACCTGGCCAGGAACCATCTTCCAGTTTGCGACTCTGCGGTCGCAGTTGCTCTTTGGTGTGCTGATCTTGTTCCCTTCGCCTGCGGCGAAGGCCGGGTTGAGTTTGACGATTTTTGCCATAACAGGTAGTGTCAGTATATTAGTTTTGTCCCCACATTGTGCAGAAACTGGAACATAATACTATCGCAGAAAAATTATTTTGCAAGAGCATTTTTCCACCCCAGTTGTAAAGCAAAGCTTACTACGGGGCAGGCTCTTTTGATTTTCATTTACGTCATTAAAAATTTGTGATATTCTCACACGTATTGCGCAGGTGGCGGAGTGGTCAATCGCAATTGGCTGTAAACCAATCGCCCTATGGGCTACGCAGGTTCAAATCCTGCCCTGCGCATTTTTTAGAGGGTAAAGGATTTGAAAGCCGGAGTTCGCGTAGGCGAACGAGGCGGGGTAGCGGAATCCGCCAGCTGGCGGATATCCGTGACCAAATCCTGCCCTGCGCATCAAAATGAAATCCATCTTGTATTCCTTTAAATTTATTCTTTGGGTGAGCCCAGTAGTAAAATTGATTGTTGATACTTTAGATGCTATTTCAGATGGTTACAATGAAAAATACCTCACTGATCCAGGTCACAAAGCTATTAAACGCTTTGATACATTAGTTATCTTGATTACATGGTCTACGTTGATATTAGTCGGGGTTCCAAGCTTTATTCATTATTTAAATACCTATTCCGAGGAATATGTCATTGTCCTTTTAATTTTATTTTTCCCTTATTTCTTCAATTTCTATATTTCAGTGCTGCTATACACCAATTCCTTAATCCTGTTTATCTACAACAAAAATCGAAAAAATATTATAAGAAAGATTAATGAGAAAAAAGGAGCATGGTAGTTTTAAATAGAGTTCATTTCAAACCGCGCGCCGAAAGGCGCGCGGTTTTGATTTAATTTCTGTTCTCTTGCTTACAAGCTGACTAGCTCGCAAGCTCTAAAGCTTCCCCATTACTTCACTTCTTCAGCAACTTTCCTTGAGATAAATTCCTCACCTATGATGCTTCCCTTTCTTCCCTTTTTCACATCAAAATAAAGCTCGTTGTTTTTGACATCTACTGTGATGACACCGCCCTTTACAACTCCCTGAGTGATAATTAGATTCGCAACGGGATTAAGGATTTTGTTCTGGATCAATCGCTTAAGAGGTCTTGCACCATATTGCGGATTGTAACCCTCCTTAGAAAGATACTGCAGCGCTAAATCAGAAAGCGAGAGCTCAATTTCTTTTGCATTGAGACGTTCCTTTACGATTCCAACCTGTATGTCCACGATCATTCTGATGTTTTCGGAAGACAAAATGTCAAAAATGATGATATCGTCCAAACGATTCAAAAACTCCGGCCTGAAATATTCTTTCAGTGCATCCTGTACTTTTTTCTTGGCATCCTCGTAATTTTCTTTGTCAGTCGCAGCCATGGCAAAGCCGATCTTCTGCATCCTGTCTATGAATTGCGCGCCGATATTTGATGTTAGAATTATTACAGCGTTTTTAAAGTTCACCACCCTGCCTTTTGCGTCAGTCAATCGTCCGTTATCAAGCACTTGAAGCAGGATGTTGAACACTTCCGGATGCGCCTTTTCTATTTCGTCAAAAAGCACCACCGAATACGGCCTGTGGCGCACAAGCTCTGTGAGATTGCCGCCTTCTTCATAGCCAACATAGCCCGGTGGAGCGCCAATTATCTTTGAGACTGCGTGTTTTTCCATATACTCCGACATATCCACACGAATAAGCGCCTTTTCATCGTCAAATAAAAATTCAGCAAGCGCCTTAGTAAGCTCTGTTTTGCCAACCCCCGTTGGACCCAAGAATAGAAACGAACCGATTGGCTTGTTCGGATCTGAAATTCCTGCTCTGCTTCTTTTTATAGTATCGGCAATACTCTTGACCGCAATATTCTGTCCAATGACCCGCTTTTCAAGCTCCTGCTCCATCCTTGCAAGTTTTGCTGCCTCTTCTTCAAGCATTCGGGAGACCGGTATGCCCGTCCAGCGAGAGACAACATCAGCAATGTCACTTGATGTCACTTCTTCTTTCAAAATTCTTCGCGAGCTTTGGAGTTTCTTCAGTTTTTTATTTTTTATATCCAATTCTTTTCGAAGTGCCGGAATCCTACCATAACGTATCTCAGCTGCTTTGGAAAGATCTGCCCGAATTTCTGCATTTTCTGCTTCAACTCTAAACGTATCCAGATCTTTTTTTATCTTTTTAATCTCGGTGATAATTTCTTTCTCATTTTTCCATTTTAGTTCAAGCTCGGAGGTGCTTTCCTTGAGGTCAGCAATTTCTTTTTCAATTTCTTTGACACGAGACTTCGCGCTCTTGTCCGTTTCAACATCTTTTTTGAGCGCTTCGCGCTCTATCTCTAGGCGCATGATCTTTCTGTGCGCCTCGTCAAGCGCCGGTGGCTTATTTTCCAAAGAAATCTTAAGCTGGGATGCGGACTCGTCTATGAGATCCACCGCCTTGTCCGGCAAAAACCTGTCAGTTATATAGCGTGATGACAAATTGACTGCAGACACAATCGCATCGTCAGTTATGCGAACCCCGTGATAAAGCTCGTAGCGGTCTTTGAGGCCTCTCAAAATCGCAATAGCATCCTCAATTGACGGCTCTGAAACATACACCGGTTGAAATCTGCGCGAGAGTGCAGGGTCTTTTTCAATATGTTTTTGATATTCACGAAGTGTGGTTGCACCGATCGCACGAAGCTCGCCGCGAGAGAGCGCCGGCTTCAGCATATTTGAAGCATCAAGAGAACCTTCAGCCGCGCCAGCGCCTACAATAGTGTGTATCTCGTCAATAAACAAAATAATCTTGCCGTCGGACTTTTCAATATCTTTTAAAATATTTTTTAGCCGTTCTTCAAATTCTCCGCGATATTTTGTACCGGCAACGAGAGAGCCTAGGTCAAGCGAAACAAGTTCTTTTTCTTTTAGCGATTCAGGGACGTCTCCTGTTGCGATTCTTCCTGCGAGGCCTTCAATTATGGCAGTCTTGCCGACACCTGCCTCGCCGATAAGAATAGGATTATTTTTGGTCCTTCTTGAAAGTATTTGCACAACGCGCGCGATTTCATTATCGCGCCCAATTACCGGATCAAGCTTGTTTTCTTTAGCCAATTTTGTGAGATTTCGTGTGAATTTGCTAAGCGCTTTGAATTTTTTAGGCTGTGAAGTATCAATAACATTACCTGTTTTTAGCTCGGAAACTATGCGTAGCACTGATTCTTTAGAAATTTTGAATCTATTTAGAAGTTCGCGCGCGGTGCTTGGCACTTCTGTAGCCGCGAGAAAAAGATGCTCAGTTGAAATGAATTCGTCTTTTATAGATGCCGCAATTTTTCCTGATGCTTCAATTATCTGCGCGAGCTCCGGAGTCAGATATATCTGATACGAAGGCGAAAGCACCTGCGCTGTTTCCGGACCTTCAATTGCTTCAAGAATAGAGTCGGTTAAAAGTATGGTGTCTACTTCAAGCCGTTCAAGAATAGAAAAGACCATACTCTCTTCCTGAAGAATAAGAGCCGCGAGTATATGCATCGGATTGACGTGGTTTTGGCCACGCTCTATCGCAAGCTCGTGTGCTTTGCGGATGGCTTCCTTTGCTTTAGTTGTAAAATTTCCAAATGGAGGCATGGTAGAAGCTAGTGAGCTGGTAAGCTTGTTAGCTTAGAAGCTTTAGCATGCAGATTCTAGCATAAAAATATTTCGGATGCTATGCACTAAAAGACGCTGTAATTACTAAATAATTTCATAGAAATGACAAAGCGCCGCGACAAAAACAATGAAGTCTCTGAAGCGGCGCTTTTGGTCATTTCGTTGCGAGGCCGTTAGGCCTCGTTTTTTTTTCCGGAGAACTCGAGCTCGGTCCTCCGGGGTTGGACCGGCTGAACTTCCGTGCCGGCGCCACCGCCATCCTTGTTACCCTTCGGGGGCATCAAGTTGTCGATGGGTTCCTTGCCGGAACGTGGTGCCGGCTGAACCGGAACGACTTTCTTGGCATCGGGGGCCGGAGTCGGCTTGAGTTTGGGAATCTCAAACTTTCGGACTGGCGGTTGCGGGGCAACCTGAGGAGGCCGAGGAGCAGGTTGAGGCAGTGGAGCTCCGAGGGAGGGCGGCGGCATGATAGCGCCGTCCGCTGAGATAGCATTTCCGACAACGACGGTGATTTGGTCAGTGTGCACGTGGCACAAAAGACCGTTTCCTTCGAGCCAGTGATGCTTCACAGCGTGCCTGCCGCACTTGGCGCACAACTCATCAGGGCACAGAAGCACCCCTCCGAAATTTTTGTGCGCAACCTTAGGCAAACCGCAAACCTGGCCAGAACGCGACCCGCGCTGGATAAGGTAGCTGCAGCGATCAACCGGACCGCTGTAGGTCTGCGAAGCGTGGAACGTGGCATGGCTAACGCCGGCATAGCTGGAACGATGTTCAACGTGACTGTAGCCACCGCTGGCAATGGGGGCACCGACGTAGATCGGCGCGACACCACAGCGGTTGAGAACAAAGTCCCAAGTCTGAACATTCGGCACGAGCCCACGGGTGTGGAAACGTTGCCTGGCGTCGATGAGACAGCGACTAGCACCAGATGTCAACGAGTGGCGCCGGCCGTCAATGACGTCGATGGCCTCCGTGCACGCTCCGATCATGACGCGGTCATGGTGCCGGTTGGCCTCCATGAGCTGGTTGTTCACATTCACGCGGACCTGGTCGATCGTGAGATCGTGGTTATGCGCAATGGGCTGGCGCGGCCGGTTGGGTTGCTGCCCAAACGCAGAGAGCACAAGGCTCACGACGATGGCGATGATGGCACTGGTTTTCATTTTCATGGGTATGGTATTTTGGATGTCTGGTTGTTTGTATCTGCCTGCCGGGGATTTTTTCCTGGCTAGCGTGAAAACGACGAATTTTATCCGCACACATTCAAAGATTGTGTGCCGGATTACGCGCCGTTTTCACGCTAGCAATTTACTCTGTAGAGTAAACCATTATATTGAACGAAATGACTTTCAAAGAACTTTGGGATTTTACTCCCCTTGCTAAATTCTTAATCGTCTATGCTATATTTTTTAATTGCTTAATTGCTTAAGAATTTGGCAAGGGGCGCCACGGTTAGACCGTGATGCTTTTTCTTGCAAGGTTGTCTCTTTTGAATGCTTCAATGATCTCCTTTTGGTTTGTCAATTTATTCTTTCCGCTTTTTTCTGAACGTTTCTTCATAATGAGCCACGCCATGAATGCGCTCCAAAGAGTCATGCCGAGAACGAATAGAGTCATTTTGAGATTCTCACCGATACCTGTAAAAGGAATTTGGCTAAGAAACACTCCGGATGCAAGCGTTCCTGTGGTAGGACCACCGGTAAGAGTCACGCCTCCTCCATAGTTGTAACCACCTCCGACAAAAACACTGCAAGTACGAGTAACAGAGTAGCCGTTTGAGTCACGGATCTCTACTGTGGCGGTTCTGTTGCCGGTTGAAGTGTAGCTAGTGTTTATTGTGCTTCCATATCCTGATGCGTCTCCAGACCAGTAGTAATTGTAGCTTCCATTACCACCGTATGCGCTTGCCTGCCATGTCACTGTTTGATTAGTATTCGGATTGGAAGGATATGCAGAGCATGAGCCTCCAAGAGAAGAAGATGAGTTGCTGTTTACATACACACTACAGCTTCTTGATATTGACTGTCCGCCTGAGGTGATTGTAACTGTGGCGTTTTTTGTTCCACTTGTCCCGTAAGAATTTGATACGCTTTGTCCTGTTCCTGATACATCACCGCTCCATGAGTAGGTGTAATTGCCTGTGCCGCCAGAAGCAGACGCCTGCCAAGTGACTGTATTGTTGATGTTAGGATTTGAGGGGCTCGCAGTGCAATAACCTGTAAATTCGCTGGAACTTCCCTGAATATAAACTGAGCAGCTTCTGGTAATGCTTTGGCTTCCCGAAGCGATTGTAACTGTGGCGTTTTTTGTGCCAACAGAACTATAAGACTGAGAAATATTTTGGCCGGTGCCTGAAGCATCGCCACTCCATGAGTAAGTGTAGTTGCCTACGCCTCCAGATGCTGACGCATACCAATTTACTATTTGGTTCAAGTTATAAGTTCCAGATGTCGGGCAAGAACCGGAAAGAGTAATGATGTCAGTTACGAGAGGATTGCCTGTGTTGCAGTTATTATTACCACTACAAGTATTAGTATTAGTTGTGTTGTTGATGTTAGTGTCATGGCTATCTTTAATGTTGGTTGTAGTTTTGGTGCTGGTGTTGCTGCTTCTTGGGCTGTAATTAATATTGAATCCGCCACCTCCGCAACCGTAGCTTCCACAGCCACTTGCATAATAATATGGCTGGTAATAACCCGAGCTATAACCGCCATAGTAACTGTCGGAATAATAGTCTGATGGATAGTAGTAACCGCCGGAGTAATAATCATTCTCATTATAATAACCGCCGGAGTAATAGTCACTAGAATCGTAGTAGCCTCCGGAATAGTAATCACTAGAGTCATAGCCTCCGCCAGAGTAATAATCAGAGACATCATAATATCCTCCAGAATAGTAATCACTGGAGTCGTAATAACCTCCTGAGTAGTAGTCGCTAGAGTCATAGTATCCGCCAGAATAATAGTCACTCACATCGTAGCTTCCGCCAGAGTAATAGTCACTAGAATCGTAGTAGCCTCCGGAATAGTAATCACTAGAGTCATAGCCTCCGCCAGAGTAATAATCGCTGGAGTCGTAATAACCTCCTGAGTAGTAGTCGCTTGAGTCATAGCTTCCGCCGGAGTAGTAATCAGATGGAGAGTAGTATCCACCTTCATAATAATCATCATAAGCAAAAACAGCTCCCGGACTTATTACCATAGCCAAAGAAACCAGTATCAACGATGCGGTTTTTGCCTTGTTTTTGATGATTTTTATAAGGTTTTGCATGTTTTTTTGTTTAAACTTTCAATGGCTGTATTATACAGCATTCAATAAATAAAGTCAAGTATTCTATTTACATTGCTGTTTTTGTATTGCTTCTATAACACCTTATTCTTATCCTAAAAAAAGTCAACCCCATAGTACCTGCCTGCCGGCAGGCAGGCAGGGATTTTGGTATCTGTCCTTATTTGTGAGTAAACGGAGTCTGGCTAAACAGCCATTTGGTATTTCAATGAAAAATGAGAGCTTGATTGCAGAATCAAATATATGATGGCGAAACAAATAATGCCAAAATTCACTACCGGGTCAACCTCGTTCGAATCAGGCCGCCCCTAGATGGCCGTAACCACTCGCGTATTCGCGAGGGCGGGATTCGAACGGGGTCTATACCCTTTTATATTAATCCAGAAAGAGCGTTTTTTATTACTGCCGCATCAAGAAAAAGCGGAGTTTTGTCAGTTTCATCTAATCCCTTTTCAAATGCTACAAGTTTGCCGTAAGAATCAAAAAGTAAAAAGCCGGATAGTGTTGATGACAGCGCCATATCGGTCGTGAGAATATTTTTTATCGATGGCTCGGTATCACTCAAAGCTTTGAACTCGGTTACGATACCGGTTGATACAACATCGCCACTACCCTTGCTTCCGATAGCAACAACATTGGCCCCAAGTTTGAGCACTGAAATACCTACAAGATCAATGGGCTGGATTTTGTTTTTTTCCTTTGGATCATAGTTAAATGTAAAAAAAGAAAAATTTCCGACAACATCTCCCTTCTGGTAAATTACCGGTATCTCTCTATTGCTCGCTGTAACCGCAAAATAAATTGATGGGTCAACATGAGACTCTGGAAGCGCGGATGCGATAATGCCACCTTTGCTACCAGATGCAATGCCAAGCGCTATAAATTTTCTGTCTTCGCCTGCTTTTTGATAAATTCGGACAATACTAGGTGCTGTTTTTTCCACGATGCTTGCGGGCGATAATTCAGTAGATCCTTTAGGAATAACCGGAGCAGGTGTGGTTTTGGTGACTGTGGCAGGCAAATCAGACACTTTTTCTATTGATTTCTCTATTACTCTATAAATAGTCTGCTGAGGCGTTGATCCTTCATCAGTCAGAGAAACTGTGGCAACGCTTGTCGCTATCGCCGTAACAATCGCCACAAGTAGCGATATAAGAACTGTTTGCTGTTTTGTGAGATGTTCCATTCCGTTAGAAATAGGAAATGTAGGACATTTCCGTAATGATTATTTTTACTGATTGTAAATTAACCTTTTTGTTCATTGTTTGATTGATACTATAAAACCTTAACTATTGGATTTCTAACGGGATCCATTTGAAATCAGCTAGTGAGCTTGTAAGCTAATGAGGTTGCAAGTTTTTCTGACAAGCTGACCAGCTTAATAGCTTTAAAGCTCCTTTAATAATATCTGAAAAAGAGCTTTGAGGCAATGATCAATATCTTTTTTTGAAGTCCCTCTTCCTAAGGAAAATCGAAGTGATGATCTGCTACAGCCAGCCTTGCCGATCTCCTCAATGACATATGAATAAGAATCTTCTTTTAGGTTCATGCATGTCGAAGCCGAAGAAACTGCAATACCTCTTTGATCAAGTTGAAAGACCGCAAACTCCGCATCAAGATTTTCAACGCAGACGCTAACATTGTTAGGCAGGCGATTCCCCAGACTTCCGTTTATGCTTGCCTTAGGAAGCTTGCTTAGTTTTCCAACAAAATAATCTCGCAGAGTCTCTAACCGTTTTGATTCTTTTGCCTTTGTTTTTTCAACAATCACTAAAGCCTTTGCAAAACCTGCGATTACAGAAAGATTCTCGGTACCGGAGCGTAAATTATTTTCTTGTCCGCCTCCCACTATCTGCGGAATTATAGAAATATTCCTTTTCACAAAAAGAGCTCCTACACCTTTTGGTCCGTAGATTTTACTTCCATCCAAAGTCATTAGATCAACGCCCAGTTTAAAAACATCTAAGGATAAATAGTTTGCCGCCTGTGCCGCATCGGTATGGAAAATGGGAAAGCTTGATGGGTAGCTTTTAGTTTTTAGCTGACAGCTTTTTGCTTTTTTGAAACGACGGATCACTTTAGTGATTTCTTTGATCGGCTCAATCGTGCCTATCTCATTGTTTGCATACATTACAGAAACTAGAGCAGTATTCTTTTTTAGGGCATCGCGGACCTTTTTTGGATCAACAGCTCCGTTGCTGTCTGGCTTTATAAGAGATACCTCTGCTCCGTTCTTCTCTATCTTTTTTATGGCCTCTAAAACAGAGGAGTGCTCAATTGATGAGACTATGATATGCGGTTTCTTATTCTGATTTATTTTAGAAAAATATTCTACAACGCCAAAAATCGCGAGATTGTTTGCCTCTGTGCCGCCGGATGTAAAAACTATCTCGGTAGGTGATGCTCGTAAAACTCCTGCGACAGTTTTACGAGCATTATCCAAAATTTCCTTTGCCTTTCTTCCCTCTTCAAAAAGAGAAGCCGGATTAGCAAAAGTAGCGGAAGTTTCCCGCATTACTTTCAGCACTTTCGGATCAACGGGTGTGGCAGATGCATAATCCAAATACACTCTGTGTTTTTTTTGCGGCATAGGTGCATCATAATGAAAGAATGCAAAAAAAACAAATAGAGTTCTAGAATTTGAGACTGGTTAGTTTTATCGCCAAGCCTTAAGCCTTAAACACCAAGCTCTAAGCTTTTTTGCTGTATAACCCTGTTGGAGATAGAAAACTTTTTTATTGGCGACGTAGAGCGAGGGAAATGGAAAAGTACTCTTTTCCATTTCCGAGCCGAGGAGCTAACAAAGTTCAATACTCCGCGGCTCCGCCGCGGTAATAAACGAGTGAAGCGAGTTCCAACAATACCTCGGGGCTCTGCCCCGAGGAGCTTTATTATCACAACATTTATCATAAATTAATTGTATAAAATAAATTAGAAATATTACTTTTCAATCTATCCTGTTTCCGTTTCAGCTCTAGCGGGGTATAATCTCTATATACTTTCAAATTTTGAAAACGTGTCTCTGCCTTCATTACAATTTCTGGTTCTTTCTTTGGCCTTAGGAAGCTTGTTGCTTTCTTTTTGTCTGATTTTCATCGTAATAGGTCTAAAAAGAAAAATGACACGCTTGCTTTCCGGCGGCGCAAAGGACTTGCCGGATGCAATTGGAGAAATAAGACGGCAGATAAAAGATCTAGAATCATTTAGAAAAGATGCAGACAAATTCTTAAATACTATAAGCAAGAAAGTGGCAAGAAGTGTGCAATCGACCGAAGTTCTTCGCTTCAGCCCTTTTGGCGGAAATGGCACGAACGGCAACCAGAGTTTTTCGGTCTGCTTTGTAAATGAAGGAGGTGATGGTATTGTGGTATCCGGCCTTTACTATTCCAGAGACAGAATAAGCATATTTATGAAGCCGGTAGCTGGCTTCGCCTCAAGTTACGAGCTTACGCCTGAAGAAAAAGAAGTAATAGCAAGGTCAAAACAGAAACTTGGACAACAATAGCAATGGAAAAAACCGAGCTTACAACGAGGCCGCCTGTGGTGGCGGTAATGGGACATATCGATCACGGCAAATCGACGCTTCTTGACTATATAAGGAAAACTAACACAACAGATAAGGAGGCAGGCGGCATTACTCAGCGGATGACTGCCTATAAGGTGATACATAAGAATGCTGATGATAAAGAATACTCCATAACTTTTTTGGATACGCCTGGACATGAAGCATTTGGCGCTTTGAGGAGCCGTGGCGCAAACGTCGCGGACATTGCAGTTCTTGTTGTTGCAGCGGACGAGGGAGTCAAACCTCAAACTATTGAAGCAGCGAAGTGTATCAAGGAAGCAAAGCTCCCGTTCATTGTAGCCATAAGTAAAATTGACAGGCAGAATGCAAATCTTGATAAAGTAAAACAAATGCTTGCTGAAGCGGAAATATATGTGGAGGGATGGGGCGGCGATGTTCCATTTGTGCCCGTGTCAGCCGTGACAGGAGTAGGCATTCCCGAACTTCTAGATATGGTGACTCTTCTCGCTGATATTACCGACTTGAAAGCTGTTAAAGATACTCTCGCGGAGGGAATTGTCATTGAAGCAGTATCAAGCAAAACTAAAGGTGTCATCGGCACACTGATAATAAAAAACGGTACTTTAAGATCCGGAATGTTTGTTGTCGCAGGCGACGCGATAGCGCCGACGCGCATTATAGAAGATTACCAAGGCAAAAAAATTGAGGTCGCGGCGCCGTCGGACCCAGTGCGTATTACCGGATTTGATAAATTGCCTGCTGTAGGATCCTTCTTTTATGCGGTGGCTTCAAAAAAAGAAGCGGAAGAGCTGGCAGGAAGTAATTCTAGCAATATGCAAAAAATTGAATCAGCTGAAGTGATCGGTTCATCCGACGCAATTGTTGCTATCCCTGTGATCATAAAGGCGTCCTCAACAGATGTGTTAGAGGCGATAATCCACGAAATGAAAAAAATTAAAAACGAGCGTGTAGCGCTTCGTATCATTGCTACTGGGGTTGGCTTTATTTCTGAAGGCGATGTGAAACTCGCTAAGACAAAGATAGACAGCGTAATTCTTGGTTTTGATACAAAAATAGACGCTTCCGCGAAAGCGCTCGCAGAGCGCGCCACTATCACAATAGAGACATTTGAAATAATTTATAAGATGACAGAGTGGCTTGAAAATTATATGAAAGAAAAAACTCCGAAGATGAAAATAGAAGAAATACACGGCAAAGCAAAGATCTTGAAGATTTTCAGCGCGAACAAAGATAAACAGGTCATCGGAGCTCGAATTGAAGAGGGTGCTATAAAGCTTAATGACGAGGTTCGAATCCTCCGGCGTGAGGTAGAATTGGGTAAAGGCAGGATTCGTGAGCTCCAGCAATCAAAAACAAAAACATCCGAAGTAAAAGTGGGCCTTGAGTGCGGAGCGATGATTGAATCAAAAATAGAGATAGCACCGGGAGATAAGATAGAGGCGTTTGCGATCGTAGAAAAATAAATAAATTATAAATATCAAGTCAGACTTGATATTTAATTTAAAATGCAGCCAAAAGATCCCAATAAAGATAAGAAGATAGAGGAGGTGATAAAGAAGGCGGCGACACAATTCCTCTTGGTAGAAGCGAGCCCCGCTTCGCTTTTGACCGTCACTCATGTATCAGTATCTCCCAAATTCGAGCATGCTACCGTTTTCTTCACTGCGTTCCCTGACGCGCAGGAACAATCGGCGCTTGAATTTGTAAAGCGCAAAAGGAGCGAATTTAAAGAGTATTTGAGAAATGAAACCAACCTCCCCCGCGTGCCCTTCGTAGATTTTGAAATTGATTTCGGCGAAAAGAATCGCCAGAGGATAGATGAGATTTCAAACAAAAAATAATTTACAGTTCAGATATATCGCCTTTAGTAAGATACTTTTGAATTTTTTCAAGCTCATGCATTACTAGTGTTCTACCTGATTCGGTTTTGTGCCAGTTTTCTTTTGTTACATTTTCATAGTAGTCAGACGCATACGGCGCAGATTTTAGTTCGATGCCTGAGGGCATATGTTTCTTTAGTGTCATAAGTGCTCTTCGAGCATGGATGTTTTTTACAACCACGACGATTACTTTAATCTTTCCCAAACCTATTCTCCTATCTAAGATCTCTCGCGTGAAAAGCACATTTTCCAAAGTGTTCGATGCTCGATTTTCTATTAAAACGTCTTTTTTTGGCACTCCCAATTTCTGCATTTCCTCCGCCATAAGAACGCCTTCCGCAAGACCACTTTTGGGATTAACACCTCCGCTTACAATAATTTTTTGCACTCGCCCTTGTTTATAAAGCTCCGCTGCTTTTCTACAAGATTCTTTATAGGCATTCCATGTGCCAAATGCAAAAGCTATATCAGCATTAAGATTCTTATTTTCAACAAAAATATATTCTGTGATCTCTTTATACGTCATATCTTTTATACGAAATTTCGTGATGCTCGGGGTGGGAATCGAACCCACATGGTCTTGCGACCAAGAAATTTTAAGTCTCTCGTGTCTACCAATTTCACCACCCGAGCAGGAAGGCGTAGGCCGGGATTGAACCGGCGCATAGCGGTTTTGCAGACCGCCGCGTTAACCAGCTTCGCCACTACGCCATTAATCCTGCATCAGTTTACATTTTATTTTAACTATTTGCTAGAGGTAATTCCTCACACTGTACTATCACCTATACACAAATCTTATGCTATAGCATATAATATGTGTATGGTAAAAATCATAAAGAAGACTACTAAAGGAGATGTATCGAAAGCAGTGTTAGCGTCTGTAAAGGCAGCAGGCCTACTTGCAGCATCACTTGTCGCACCGAATGTACTTCAGATTTTCGGAAAACGCGGAATCATTGATATCTCAAAAAGAGGAAGAGAGATCATTGTGAGAGCAAGGGATAATCTAGTGAGAAGTGGATGTTTGAAAAAAAATCACAAAGGATACTTAGAGCTCACAAACAAAGGCAAGGAAAAACTGCGATCATATGAGTTATCGGATTACACTCTCGTGATCCCAAGAATATGGGATAAAAAATGGAGAGTTCTTATTTTTGATATCCCCGAATACCGAAAGCAACTACGAAACAAGATTCGAAATACGTTAATTAGTATTGGTTTTTTACGAGTACAAGATAGTGTATGGATGTTTCCATATGATTGTGAGGAATTAGTAGCCCTCCTAAAAGCAGATTTTAAAGTGGGAAAAGATCTCCTTTATCTAATAGTAGAAAAAATTGAAAACGACCATGTATTTCGTAAATGGTTTGGTTTGTCAAAATGATATACACACATTCTGTGTTATAGCATATTATCTGTGTAGGGACGGAATTATGAGCTAAGCTTTTTGAGCTCCTCGCGCACCACATCCCTATCATCCCAAGGGAATGTCTTGCCGCCGATTATCATGGATTGCTCGGCACCTTTGCCAGTAATGAACACCACATCTCCTTCGGTCGCAAGCGACAGGGCTTTGGCAATTCCCTCTCGTCTGTCTTCTATCACGAAAAGATTTTCTCCTCGCTTTTTGCCCGCCACCTCTGCTGCGCGTGCGATGTCCTCTACTATCGGCGTCGGGTCATCTTCATAAGGATCCACATTTGATACGACCACAATATCTGCGTGCTTGCCTACAATTTCGCCCATTATCGGCCTCTTGCCTTTATCTCTGCCACCTCCTTCTGCACCAAGAAGAATTATGAGCTTGCTACCTGCGCCTTTGAGATTGTTCCCTGCCTCCATCACATAAGCCATACTCTGCTTTTCATGAGCATAGTCCACAAACACACGGAATTTTTGTCCCTCCATTATTTCTTCCATCCTTCCGGGAATTAATTTCAAATCCGCTAACCCTTTTTTTATCTTTTCTTTGTTTATGCCAAAAACTTCTCCGATTACGATAGCCGGGAAAGCATTATAGACATTGAACACCCCTGGAATAGAAAGCTCGTAGTGCGTGCCACCCATATCAAATATCGCCCCTACGATCCCCGGGCGAATATTTGTGGCTCTGTTTGCACTCTCCTTTTCTGCGCTGAAGGCTACTTTCTTTTCTGCATTAAAAGCGTTGAAGTATGGAGAATGCTCGCTGTCTGCGTTCGTGATGATTGTTTTTGCAAATTTATCTCCACGAAACTTTTTTGCGATTGATTTTGAAAGTGCTAGGAATAGCTCGCCCTTCGTTTTTTTGTAATTCTCAAATGTCTTGTGCGCATCTATATGCTCCGGCGACAAATTTGTGAAAATAGCCACATCATAATCAATGCCGATATGCCTGTATTGTGAGATGCCTTGCGATGTCGTCTCCACTATCGCCACCTCGCATTTTGCATCTGCCATTTCCTTCAAAAATCTCTGGAGCTTGAATCTCCCCGGCATCGTCATATGGAAAGGATTCAAAATCTCTTTCTCGCCAATCCGCACATTTGCGGTCGTCACAAATCCCGCCTTTATACCTCCGGCATCTAGCACAGACCAAATGTAATTTATGGCGGATGTCTTGCCTTTGGTGCCCGTCACCCCTATCACAATCATTCGCTTAGACGGAGAGCCGTACCAAAGCGATGCAGAAAAGGCGAGAAGATAATGATACATACATATAAGCTTCTCTGGGACTAATTTTCGCAAGAAAGACTTCATATAAATTGTTTGAAAAATTTGCGTATGATATACAAATAATACCAAAACGGCTTAATGACGATATCAAAATACGGGCTATGTGAGACGATGCGCCCGCCAAATCGCTTTTTAAACGCCGTCACGCCCGCCCAATGTGGCGCATCCCCTGCCTCTGAAATTCCTCCAAAATTGTACTCTTTTGCGCCTCTTTTCTTCGCCTCAAGCATCCCGGCGAAATGCGCCAGATACGGTGCGCAGAGCTCCTTTTTTTGATCCGAGGATCCCCCGAAAGCATAATGAGCGATACCCCCCTCTAATACCACAATGTGTGATGCCTGAGCTTCCTCTCCTAGATGAGCCATTACCGCAAACCCATTACCTCTTTTCGCTATCTCGTCAAAGAAGCATTTGTAATAATTGTCATCATGAAGCGAGAATTTGTTGCGCCTTGCGGTGTCTTTCATCAAGCTTAAAAAATCTTGCAAATGCGAAAGCAACTTGTCGCCCGAAATTATTTCTGTCTTGACCCCCTTCTTCTCCGCGTACCGAACAGAGTATCTGGTCTTTTGGTGCATCGCGGCCAAGATCTCGTCAGGAGATTTTGAGATATCTGTATACCATTCGTGGCGTGGCTGAAAGTAAGAGCCAGATGAGGACGCAAGGGACGCTTTTGTGAGAATTCGCCCGGCAGATTTTAAAAACTCGGAAGAAAGAGCAGGAGTGAAATCAAGACGGACAAACACCGCATTATGCGCGCATATCTCCAATCTTATTTTTCTGAAAATTTCGTCGTCGGCATTCTTTATCACGGGCCCATAAGCCGAATACCAATATTTCAGATCCCTCCAAAGCGGATAAACGACAAACTGCGCGTACCCCGTTTTTATTCCGTCTTTTGATATCTCAAATCGCCTCACTTCTCGTCCGCGATTTTTCTGCATTTCTCCGTACCAAAACGCCTGCTGAAACGGAATATCAGACAAAATTTTTTGTGGACGCCAATTACCTTCTTCAAAAATTTCTTTTATCTCTATCACACGAGACATATTATCATAAAAATAGATAGACTTTTTTGCTTTTTTTGATATATTTCTTGCTGTAGATAAGGCATAAATGCGCGCCCATAACTCAGTTGGTAGAGTAGCTCCCTCTTAAGGAGATTGTCGTAGGTTCGAATCCTACTGGGCGCACAATTCATAACTTGGTCGGAAAATTCCCCC
>Ga0209542_10007490_pt1 | contig 20737 bp, 20 predicted proteins | sample RifCSPhighO2_01_FD_184028 | JGI IMG/M metagenome (GOLD analysis project Ga0209542, IMG submission 184028) | Soil microbial communities from Rifle, Colorado - Rifle CSP2_plank highO2_0.1 (SPAdes) (version 2) | ecosystem: Environmental > Terrestrial > Deep subsurface > Rock core/Sediment ... | reverse complement strand
ATAACTTATTTAATCGCATTAAAAAAGTTATCCGGAAAAGACAGTAAATTGATCAGAAATTTATACAATTTTAACGCAAAAGATGCCGAACTTGTAAGCCAGATTGAACTCAAGGGATATAAAAATATCAAAGCCACAAACCACGACTTCAAGGCAATAGAATACTATATTAAGGAAAAACTAGGACAAACGAGCCTCAAAGACGTCCTAGAATTTGTGCATTTTGGTCTCACCTCAGAAGACGCGAGCAACATCGCATACGCGCTTATGCTAAGAGATGGCATAAAGCATGTTTACCTACCTCAACTGGAGGATCTAATAAACAAAATCAATAAATTGGCGACAGAAAACAAAAATGTTCCCATGCTGGCGCGCACTCATGGCCAGCCAGCCTCGCCCACGACATTCGGCAAGGAATTCAAAATATTTACCGAGCGGCTAAAGAGACAGCTAAAACAAATTCAAAGCCATAAGATCCAGGCAAAGCTCAACGGGGCGACCGGAAATTACAACGCGCTCGTGGCCGCCTATCCGAAAATCGACTGGATAAAATTTTCACAAAAATTCATCAAATCCCTGGGGTTGGAACCCAACTTATATACCACTCAAATTGAGCCACATGACAGCTATGTCGAGCTCTTTGACACTATGAAGCGAGTAAATTCGGTTCTGATAGGCTTTAATCAGGACATATGGAGATATATCTCCGATGGCTGGATCGGGCAGAAAGCAATAGAAGGAGAAATAGGATCTTCCACCATGCCACATAAAATCAATCCCTGGTTTTTGGAAAATAGCGAGGGAAACTTCGGGATGGCAAATGCTGTATTAGAATTTTTCGGAAGAAAACTACCCGTCTCTCGCCTACAAAGAGATCTTTCGGATTCGACTGTGCTTCGCAATATCGGCACTGCTTTTGCCCATTCAATAATCGGATTCAAATATTTAAATACTCAATTAGGCAGAATGGTTGTAAATAAAGAAAAGGCGCTTGAAGATTTAAATAAACACCCCGAGGTCATCGCCGAGGCGATACAGACGATACTACGCAGGGAGGGCGCAGAGATGCCATATGAAAAGCTCAAAGCTCTGACCCGGGGTAGGGAGGTCAGGATGCAAGATTTGAAGAACTTCATAGATTCCCTACCAGTTTCTGAGAAAGTAAAAAAAGAGCTCCACAAAATCACGCCGGAGAATTACATCGGTCTTGCTTCGAAGCTCGCACAGTTATGAAAAAGAATATTTTTCTGCTTCTGATTGTAATATTTTTTCTGTTGCCTATGCAAAATATAGCGGCACAGAGCTCCAATGCCGGCTTCGTGCAGGGAAATATCTGGTACTCGAAGGATCCTTTTGAGGAAAATGATAATATCAGGATCTACACGGTAATCTTTAACCCTGACGATAGGGAACTCTCCGGTGTGGTGCTTTTTTTCGACCAAACTAAACTCCTCGGTAGGAAGGATTTCACTGTGGCTGGTAAAAGTATCAAGGATGTATTTATCGACTGGACGGCGGCAACTGGCGAACACGTTATTTTTGCTCGCATCGAGAATGCCAAACTCCTGATCTCTAAAGGTAAATATCAGGAAGTATTTCTGACAGAGAACAAGACTGAAGATAGCTCACGGATAGTTGAAAAGAAATCGGTCGTCGAAACAATCTCTCTCGGCGAGCAAGGAGCTGGCCTTATCGCTGATTCAGTTAAAAAAATAGAAAATGTTGTGCAGGAATATACTCCAAATTTTATTGTCAAACCAATTGTAGGGGTGGCAACCGCTTTGGAAAATCTACGCGAAAATATCAGTACAAAGACAGAAAATAAAAAAATAGAAATAAAAGGAACAACCGCCATCCTAAGCAAAGCTGATGATCTGAAGATAAATGAAAATGGGGAGCTCGTGCCGAATTCTAAAAAGGCCGAATCTTCTAAGCCACTGGCTAAAACTCTAGAGCTCTCTTTCTTTTCCATTATATCGATATTTTTTAAGTATAAAATACTATACTATGGAATTCTAACGATCTTTGCTTGGTTGTTGATCCGTTATATTTGGCATTTAATCTTCTTGCGTGTAAGATAAGGACATGCCAGTGAGAACTTTAATCTTTTTCATCCTTATTTTGTCTGTGTTTTTTATGCCCTGGTGGGTGTCCGTTTGCCTCGGGATACTAGGCATCATATACTTTTCCTACTATATTGAGGCCGTGATTATATTTCTGCTTTCGGATTTGCTTTATGGCGCGACGAGCGAGCGATATTTTGGAATGGTGTTTGTTTCTGCTATTGCGGCAATACTTTTCCTTTGGCTTTGCGAATTTATAAAAACGAAACTGCGGCTTTATCCTAAATAAAAAATGATCGGAAAAATATTCAAAAAAAACAAGATCGGAAAAGGCACCAGCTTCGTCGAGCCGGACGAGATATTTCTGGATTCAAAAAACATCGGCAATTTTAACCGCCAGCAATTCGAGGGCCGAATTGAAAAACCTATTTCTAAAAAAACGATACTCGCGCTCGGAGCATTCTTTCTGGTTCTGGTGATGGTTTTCGGAGCGCGCCTGGGGTACCTCCAAGTAAAAAAGGGTCAGGCATACTACGAGCGCAGCGAGAACAATACTCTAAATAAAGAGATTATTTTCACTGAACGGGGAATAATATACGATCGCAACAAAAAAGAGCTTGCCTGGAATAAAAAGATGGAGGAGAACGCTTTCCTGATACGGGCATATCTCTCCGGCGGATTCGCCCACATTTTGGGGTATGTTTCTTACCCAGCCAAGGATAAATCCGGGAACTATTGGCAAAGCGAATTCGTGGGTAAAGACGGCCTGGAAAAAGAATACAACGGCCGGATCAAGGGTATAAACGGATCCAAAATAGTAGAAACGGATGTAAAGGGTAAAATTCAATCGGAAAACATCGTAAACGCCCCGGTGCGGGGGGATGACCTGGTCACCACAATTGATTCACGGATCCAAAAGGAACTCTTTGCGCTCATTAAAAACCTTTCCGAGTCGGAGCATAATTTGTTTACCGGCGGCGCCGGAGTGATTATGGATGTACGTAGCGGCGAAGTGATCGCTTCAACCAGTTTCCCGGAATACAATTCGGAAATTCTTTCCTTGGGCGAAGACCCCGCCACGATCCAGGGTTATATGAACGATAAAAGAAAAGTGTTTCTGGATAGGAACATCTCCGGTCTTTATACTCCGGGCTCGATTGTGAAGCCATTTTTTGCGATTGGGGCCTTGGCAGAGAATATAATCGACCCGTACAAACAGATCCTTTCGACCGGATCGATTTCCATCCCCAACCCCTTTTTTCCGGGAGAAAAGAGCGTTTTTAAGGACTGGCGCGCCAACGGCTGGACGGATATGCGTGAAGCGATAGCGGTATCTTCGGATGTATATTTTTACGAAATCGGCGGAGGGTTCGAGGGGCAGAGAGGCATGGGTATCCTGAACATCGAAAAGTATTCCAGGATCTTCGGCATTGGGGGAGAAAAAACCGGCGTAGACCTGCCGGACGAAAAAGGCGGCACGATACCTTCACCGGAATGGAAAATAAAAACTTTTAACGGCGATCCGTGGAGAATAGGGGACACCTACCACACCGCCATCGGACAATACGGATTCCAGGTCACCCCGATGCAGATGGCGAGGGCGACGGCGGCGCTCTCAAACGGCGGCATACTGGTGACCCCGCACTTCCTATTAAATGATCAAGAAAAAAATAATGAAATTTTGGAGATAGATCTGGATTCCGGATATCTCACCGTAGCTCGGGAGGGCATGAGGCAAGCCGTGGCGGAAGGCACCGCAAGTGCGCTTGGCGTGCCTTACGTCAAAATCGCCGCCAAGACTGGTACCGCCCAGCTCGGAGTGCTTAAAAATAAAGTGAACTCTTGGGTAATCGGCTTTTTCCCGTACGAGAATCCGCGCTACGCCTTTACCGTGATGATGGAGGCCGGACCGTCTTCAAACTCTGTCGGAGCCACCTCCATAATGCGCGGCTTACTCGATTGGATGGCGATATATACTCCGGAGTACTTCAATTAATCCCCGCGTTTCCCCTTGATAAGGGGGATTTAGAGGGTTATAATGGGTCTTATGAAAAAAGAAAGAATGCTTTTGATTATGGGAGTCTGGGCAGTCGTATTGCCGTTTCTGGGATTTCCAACCACCTGGAAAAATGTCCTGTTTAGCCTCACTGGTGCGGTGATAATATATTTTGCTTACGTTCTTTACAATCAATCCAAAGAAAGCGAGGCGTCCAAGAACGAGAACACAGAGACAAAAACTTTTGAGAATTTTAGCGAGAATAATAACTTCAGCGAAGAGGAAGTGAAAACGGAAGTTATCTGATCAAAATATGGAGAACTTTAAGGATACAAAGCGCAGCACTTTATATGTCCTGCTAGCGGTGGGAATTTTTTTCTTTGGGATTTTTATCGGATACAATCAGCGTCCGGCGATAGAAAAAGTCACTACTCTTATTAACAAAGAACCGGCAATAATTGTGGGAGAAAAAACGGACTTCGCCTCATTTTGGAAAGCGTGGAATGTAATAAATGAAAAATATCCGAATGCGGATAGTGTGTCCGACCAGGATCGGGTATACGGAGCAATTTCGGGCCTGGTAGGCTCTCTAAACGACCCTTATAGCGTATTCTTTAAGCCGGAAGAGGCGAAATCTTTCGAGGCCGATATTTCGGGGTTTTTCGGCGGTATTGGCGTTGAAGTAGGCATGAAAGACAGGGTTTTGACCGTCATCGCCCCCCTGAAGGGCAGCCCCGGGGAGCGCGCGGGAATCAAATCAAGCGATAAGATTTTAAAGATCAATGGCACTTCGACCAGCGACATGTCGATCGATAAGGCCATATCTCTGATCCGCGGCAAGGAGGGAACACAAGTAACTTTAACCATTTTCAGAGACGGTGAAAAGGAGTCCCGCGATATTAAAGTGACCCGGGAAACCATAAATATTCCGACCCTCGACACCGAAACCCGCTCGGATGGGATCTTTGTGATCAAACTTTACAGCTTCTCCGCCAACTCCATCGACCTTTTCCGCGGGGCGATCAAGCGATTTGCCGAGTCCGGCTATGAAAAACTCGTGCTTGACCTCCGGGGCAATCCTGGCGGCTACCTTGACGCCGCAGTGGACATGGCGAGCTGGTTTTTGCCACAGGGCAAGCCTGTTGTCATCGAAGATTACGGCACCGGAGTTGAACAGAAAGTATACCGCAGCACGGGGTACGATGTATTCAACGATAAATTAAAATTCGTGATCCTGATAGATGGCGGTTCGGCTTCCGCTTCCGAGATACTGGCCGGGGCAATGAAAGACTACAAGCTCGCCAGGCTAGTGGGCACGCAAAGCTACGGCAAGGGGTCCGTGCAGGAAGTGGTAGATATAACATCCGATACTATTTTGAAAATTACGGTGGCTAAATGGATGACCCCGAACGGGACTTCAATATCCGCCACCGGACTAACGCCGGATTATAAAGTTGAATTCACCCAAAAAGATTTCGACGCCAAGCGGGATCCGCAAATGAATAAAGCGGTTGAGTTATTGAATAACTGGACGCCTATAAAATGAGAGTAATCTTTTTACAAGATGTTGCCCGGGTAGGGAAGAGGCATGAATTAAAGGAGGTGAATGACGGCTATGCCGTGAATTTCCTCCTACCGCGTAAACTGGCCGAGGTCGCTACCGCGCGCGCGATACTGAGCCTCGAGCAACGCCAGGCTGAAATTGTCGTGGAGCGCCAAGTGCAGGATGACCTACTACTCAAAAATCTGGAGGAAATTAAAGGCAAGGTGCTCCACATGCGCGGCAAGGCCGATGACAAGGGCCACTTGTTCTCTGGCATTCGCGCCCGCGACATAGTGGAGGCGATGAAAGCCGAGCACCGCGCAGACATCAGCGAAGAATCGATCAAACTCGAAAAACCGATCAAAGAAACAGGGGAGTTCGAAATCCTGATCCGCATCCGAGATAAAAAATCTAGTTTTAAATTAGTGGTAGAAAAAATATAAATAAAAAGGGAAGCCCTGGCTGCATTAGATAACGTTCACGACTTTTCGCACAACGGTCTTGCCGTTGTAGGAAATCTTGCGGCGAGAACCGAATTTAACTGTTCCGTCTTTGAGCGCAAATAGGGTGTGGTCGCGGCCCATGCCTACGTTGGTGCCGGCAACGATAGGTGTACCACGCTGGCGCACGATCACATGCCCCGCATGAGCCATTTGCCCATCGGCAAGCTTTGTCCCTAGATATTTTGGGTTTGAATCTCTTAAATTTTTGGCTGTACCGCCGGCTTTTCTATGTGCCATATTGAATAGTTAATAGCTTATAGGTTTTAGCTTATAGCTTTGATATAATTCAAGAACAAAAGGAGTATAAGGCATATGTTGCAAAAAATCAAGTCTTTTATCGAAAGCGACCTTGCCAAGGACCTAATGATCGTCCTGATCGTCATCCTGGTCGGATTGGTGTCCTTTGAGCTTGGCAGGCTCTCAAAGGGGGGCTCTGAGGGCCTTAAAATCGAGTATATGGGCCAAGACGGAAGGGTAGAGCAGGCAAATGTGCTCCAAGCCCTCAGCGCCCCGGCTACCCAAAATTCGACCGGAAAAGCCTTCTTTGCCTCGAGCCGCGGCAGCAAGTATTATTCCATCGGCTGCAGCGCCGGCAAAGACATCAAGCAAGAAAATCGCATCTACTTCGCCACCGCCGCCGACGCCGAGCAGGCAGGATATACTTTGTCGGCTTCCTGCAGTTAGGGAAGTGGGTCAAAAGCCCTATTTATATTGTAGAAGGACGTCGCACAATATATGTTGTGTATCAGATAAGCTGGCTCGTACATAACGCAGATTGTGCGAACTAAAGGCTACTTAGAAGACCTTGGACTTTGAGTAGATATTCAATTGCTTTGTCGGCTTCAAGGATGTTCCAGTTTTCTTTATTCTTCTCCCGATAGATAATGTGCGGATCTAAGAGGATTAAACTGTGTTTATTTCCCTCATTAATGATCGCCAGATTCTTAAGTCCAAAGAAGTCCACCACTATCCCCTTTTCTTCGTATGTTTTTAGAGTTATATCAATAAATTTCTTAATAGTAGCTAGTAAGTGAGCATCAGCACGGCACAAGGACACGATTTCCTCCGGTGTTATCTCTTTAAAGAAATCTCTAATGTCTTTGCCGTAGAATCTTTGAATAAAAGCAACATTGGGCTCTATGTCCATGCGAGATCGTGTTGGATTCGCGATAACTATTGTAAACTCTTTCGGTATAACTTCTGGTAAATCTTTATATATATCTTTAATAGATTCGTATTCTTTTTTTGAATTACCAGCTTCTTCTGTCGCCTGCTCGGTAGTAGTGTTGTTATATTTATTTCTTTGTATTTTTATCACATACGAAGGAAGTCCCTCCTCTTTTGATTCTAAAAGAAATACCTGGCACATAGCACCAGAACCAATCTTCCCTTTGTAAGAAAATTTCTTCAGATCGAAAGGCAGCCTACTTTTAGCACTACTATCATATAAAAAAGAGTAGATGGCTTTTTCAGTGGTTGGATTTTTAGGTAAAAATTCATTGATCAGCTTAAAGATTGCCACCAGCCTATCAGCTCGCCCAGTACTAGGCGCTATGGCTTCCTTTAACAATTCTGCTGTGTTTTCGTTTCCGACTCTATAATGAACTAAGCCTAGTTCTGCCGTATCTAGTAAAACTTTTTTATAGGTTTCAAAAGATTTCATATTCAGTAATTTACGGTAGGCGCGGAGAAGCTCGATCCCTTACCATCCCGGAGGTTTTTCATTTCTTGTATAAATGGCCTCCAGAATATTTCGAGCCACACGTCATTCCACAGATAGCGGGCGGGTTCGGCCAGATATTTGGTCCAAAGGCTCTCCCCTGAAGTTTGCACATAGCTGATGTTGTCCTGGCCAGCCTCAGACTCTACGACTTCGCGGATGCTTATCTTGAAGTAGCTTAAAAATAAAATCACAATAACTCCTAAAAACAAAATGCCCAATACGCTGATGCCGGAGTTTTTATTTTTCATTGCAAGACGTCGTTAAATGTGGTTTTAAACCAATTAATAACATCGGATATTGTTATGCCGGAAAATTTAAGGATAAAGAGCGCCACGAGTATTAAGATAATAAGCCGCAAGAAACCTCCCCGTTTATTATTCATCCCTTTATTTTAACACATTACTTATATGGCGGTAAATAGTATATTGGGTCAAGGTAGGCATTGATGGCGGCGATGGGCTGTGTCAGGACTTTGCCTGAACAAGCCTTGCTGGGGATAGTCTTCATGCTTGCGGCATCCGGGGCGTATACGGTCACATGGAGGTGTGGCCCAGTCGAGTAGCCGGTATTCCCGCTGTAGGCCACTACCTGCCCGCGTTTTACCGTTTGCCCGGCAGTAGCCTTAACAAGCGATAAATGCCCATATGCGCTGGCCAGGCCGTTATTGTATTTGATAAAAACGAATTTGCCGAAAGAGACTCCTTTGCATTGCTTATCTGTGTCCCCCGTACCAGACACCACTCCGTCAGCCATGGCCATCACTGGCGTACCTACCGAGGCTCTGAAGTCCGCCCCGCTGTGCGAACCGCTCGCATAGAGCCTCTTGCCGTCCTCGGTTTTACCAAAAAGTTGAGTGATGAATATTTTTTCTAGCGGCCAAGAGAGCACCCCAGCAGAGGGCAGTTTGGAGGGGTCGAGGATATACTGGAGTTCCGACTCATATGCCCGCAGTTCTTTTTCCACCGCGAGCTTTTTGGCCAGACTCTCCGCTAAAAGCTTCTGATAATTCGACTCGTTATTTTTCGTCTGGGTCAGAAGTTTTTTCTTATCGGCGGTATTCTGCTCAACGATCTTTTTCTGGTCGGATAAATTCGATTTGAGCGAAGAAAGTTCTCGTTTAGCGTTCACACTCTCTTCTCTGGTATCTTCCAGGCTTATTTTTGTCTGCCTTAAATGGTTGATTTCCTCGCGGAGCTTTTCCCGAATGGTCACAATGTTGTCTACATCGTTCCAAACTAAAGTGAAGTCGTCCTCGGAGAGCATCCGCGATACGATGTTTTCCTGGTCGAATTCATTGGTCGCCTTGAGGCCCGAAGCTATGGCCTCCGTGGCGTTCGTTATCGAGTCTTGTTTATCCACGATCTGCGAACTTAGTTTTTCTATTTCAACCGTAACGTTATTGATTTTCTTTTGGGTCACCGAGATGTTGGCAACTAATTTTTTCCGGTTGATATCCAGCTCGCTGATCGAGCCACCCAATGATTTTTTCTGCTTTCCCAGATTATCGAGCTCTGACTGGAAGGCCGCAATCTGAGCCTCGAGAGCAGCAATCTCGGCATTACGTTGAGAGATCTGGTCATTGAGATTCTGTAGGGTTTGCGCCCGGGCAAAGGCCCACGGCAAGGCGGCCGCGAAAATAATCACTATTATTAAAAGTGATGCGGCTTTAAATTGCTTTTTGTAATCTTGATATAGTCTCATTTTTCCCCAATATATAAGCTATCGTGAACGGGTCCGGTGATTTATCTTTTCCGGAGAGGGCGAAGCGCACAGGGTGGAGCAGCTCTCCCCTGCTCGGCAAATGTCCTGCCACCAGCATCAGCGCATTTTTGACATTTTCCGCGGTGAAATCGGCACCTTCTATGTTTGTCAGAGCCCCAACGGCAAGCTTCAAATTAGTAGACGTTCTTTTCGCTGAAATATTTCTGAATGGAAGCTTGTCTTTCTCTATCTCTGGTGGTGTAAAGAAAAAGTCGAGTTCACCTGAATCCACCATATTTTTCACATCACCCCATTTAGAAATACGTTCCAAAATGATCGGCACTATTTTCAGATCCTGATATTTTTCCGGCAAGCGCTCTAAGATGTTCTTCTCAATTTCTTCTTTGGGTAATTTCTTAATATGCTCCTTGTTTATCCAGTCGAGTTTTTCCTGGCTCATCTGCGCGCCGGACTTCTGCACGCGCTCTATGTCAAAGGCGCGGATCAATTCATCGCGGGTAAAAATTTCCTGGTCGGTTCCGGGGTTCCAGCCGAGAAGTGCTAGGAAGTTAATAAAAGCATCAGGCAAGTATCCTTCCTCCCGGTACTCCAGCAGGTCTTTCGCACCGTCGCGTTTGCTTAATTTCTTTTTTCCTTCCGGCCCCAAGATGACGGGCAGAGTGGCGTAAAGCGGGGGCTCTTTTGCAAAAGCATCGTAAACCGATAAATATTTCGGCGTGGAAGAAATAAATTCTTCGCCGCGCATTACGTGGGTAATGCCCATCTCGATGTCATCCACGATGTGCGCGAAATTGTATGTCGGATAGCCATCGCTTTTAATCAAAATAAAGTCATCCAGTGCCTCCACCCCGGCGGACAGGTCGCCATATACCAGGTCGTGCCATTTATAACTTTTTATTTCCGGAGTTTTGAAGCGGAGCGCTTGCCTCCCGTCCCACGTGCCGAATTTTTCCGGCCGGTGATCCCTGTATAAAAATGGCCGCTTTTCTTCCTCGGCCTGTTTCCTGAAATTTTCCATTTCTTCTTTGGAATATGGGTCCGGGTAAGCGAAACCCTTGTCGATTAAAATTTGTGCGTATTTTTTGTAAGTTTCAAGCCTCTCCGACTGCGTGTAGCACTTTCCCTCTTCGCACTTGTCCGGCCCTTCGTCGTAAAAAAGCCCAAGCCATTTCAAGGACTCCATGATATGCTCGGTCGATCCCGCCACTTCCCTCTCCTTGTCCGTATCTTCGATCCGGAGGATGAAAGTGCCGTTGTGTTTACGAGCCCAGAGCCAGGCATACAGGGCCGTGCGGACGGAGCCGACATGCATAAATCCGGTGGGGCTGGGAGCAAATCTTGTTATAATTTTGACCATTAGGCCATTATAACATAACCTTTTTCTATTTCTCGTGGGAGAGAGCTATGTTTACCAGCTCGCGGGCGATCTTCTCCGCGGCGCCGGGTTTATGAAATGCTTTGGCGGATTTAGCCATTTGTTCGGAAATTTTTGCATCTCCGATTATTCTCTCGATTTCCGAGCTGAAAATATTGGCAGTCATGTTCATTTCTTCGATTACGCTGCAGGCACCAACTCGTGCGTAATTGAAAGCATTCCTCTTGGCGTGATTGGCGTTTGATTCGGCAAAAGGGATCAGGATCGAGGGCACGCCCCAGGCGGCTATCTCAAATAAGGTTGACCCAGCACGAGAAATAATGAGAGTCGCTGCGCCGGAGGCCATCTTCATAGCTAGAGGGTTCATAAATGCCATCGGGACATATCTGGCGTGATTTGGATCGTCCATTAATATCACATCTGCTCGGCCTTTAACTAATTTAAAATTATTTACACCCGTCTGATGAATAATTTGATAATTTTTAATCAACCGAGGTAATGCATCCAATACGGTGTTGTTGATAAGTTCCGCTCCTTGGGATCCTCCCAAAACCAATACGACAGGTATGTCGGACTCAAATTTAAAATATTTCATGGCCTCGGCTCGGGGTGCCGGGTGCTCTATCTCCGCGCGAATCGGCTGGCCGGTCCAGGCCACCTTCGTCGCGGAGAAAAACGCGGCAGCTTCTTCAAAAGACACAGCCACTCGCCTGGCGAAGTGCCCCGCCCAGCGGTTCACCCTGCCAGGCGCGGAATCAGATTCGTGGATGACCACCGGGATACGCAGTAGGCGCGCGGCAAAAATTGTCGGAAACGATGCGTACCCCCCTTTACCGAAAACTACATCCGGATAAACGGAAAACATTTTAAAAGTAGCATTAATAACACCAAAACATACCTTAAAAATGTCTAAAAAATTTCTGAAGGAAAAATAAGTCCGCATTTTTCCTGACACAACTTCTTCGAACAATATTCCGTTCTGAAATAGCAGATCCTCGTCATACGGGCTATCGGAAAAATAATAGAGCTTGGCTCCGAGGATGCCTTCGTGGTCGATTATTCGGTTTACTTTTTGGGCAACGGCGATAATCGGATAAAAATGTCCGCCCGTCCCGCCGCCTGTAAAAACTATTTTCATTTACTTTATAACTTTCTACTTTATAACTTTATGAACTTTTCTTTTGAAACCTCGATACCTGGAGCACAATACCGACCGCGATCAGATCTATCATAAACGAAGTCCCTCCCTGGCTCATAAACACGAGCGGCACGCCGGTTAGAGGGAAAACCCCAACGATCGAGGCTATATGCATGAACGATTGTACGATGATCAGTATAACAATTCCGGAGACCAAAAGTCTACTGAATAGATCCGGCGAATTATTCGCGATCCGGAAGCCCCGTAAGGCAAAAACGAGGTATAAAAGTATTACTCCCACCGCGCCGACAAACCCAAGCTCCTCGCCCACCACGGCAAAGATCGAGTCTCCTTGCGGTTCCGGTAGGTAGCTGAATTTCTGAATGCTCTGGCCGTATCCCCTGCCAAACATGCCGCCGGAGCCTAGGGCTATGAGCGACTGCTGGATCTGATACGAAGATCCTTGCGGATCGTGCGACGGATCAATGAAAGTTTTTACCCGGTCTTGCAGATAGGGCGTGAAATAAACCAGGGTCGCCAGGACGAGAGCGGTGCCTACCCCCAGACCCAGAATATACCGGAGGGATACTCCGGAGATAAAAAGCATGCAGGCGCCAGTGATAGTAATTAAAACAAAACTTTTTGTGTCCGGCTGCTTAAACAAAAGCCCGGCAATAACCGCCAGCATGATAAAAAGCGGCAAGATCCTCCATCTGAAATGATGCGCCTTGTCCTTGACATAGGAAAGCCAAGCCGCAAAGGAAATGACAAATCCGAACTTTAAAATTTCTACCGGTTGCATGGAAAGCGGGCCGATCTTTATCCAGCGCTGCGCGCCGCCGTGGCTCCAGCCGAGGTGAGGGATAAACACCGCGGCGGTTAAAAATATGGAAGCCAGAAAAATAAAAAAAGCATACTTGCGCCAAACTTTGTAATCCAGCTTAAGCGCAATATACATGCCGAGGAGCCCGAGGCCCAAACCCAGGCCGAGCTGGCTGATGAGGACTGAGATGAAAGTTTTTTCATTCTTGGCGAGCACTCCGAGCGAGGCGGAGATGAACATCGCGATGCCTACAGCATTTAAGAGAAGGATGGTAGTCAGAAAAAATTTATCTATTTTTTTAGCTCGCATTTAAATTTACTTTACGAACTTTATAACTACCGACTAATAACCGTCAAAATTATCCCAATAATGGCGAATATGATGGAAAAAATCCAGAAGCGCATGGTGACCTTGTGCGACGGCCAGCCTAGCGCTTCAAAATGGTGATGGATCGGCGCCAACTTGAATATTTTTTTTCCTCCGCGCAATTTTTTTGAAAGAATTTGTAAAATTACCGATAAAGAAGTTATCACCAGGGGCATGGCGATCACCGGCAGTACCAGCACTGAGTCGGTGAGGAATGCGAGGGTCGCAAGCACTATCGTGAGCCCCATGATCCCCGTCTCCCCCATATAGAATCTAGCCGGCGGAATATTGAACCATAGAAACGCCAATGTCGCCCCAGTGAGGACCCCAGAGAATGCCGCCAGGTCGAACTGGTTGTTCGCATAAGCGATGACGGCATAGGCGGCAAAAATTGAGGAAAGCACCCCGCCAGAGAGACCGTCGATGCCGTCGATCACTCCGCCGGAGAAAGTAGCCAGGGCGACCAGTATAAAAAATGGAATAATTAAAATTCCGAAGAAGATCTCCCCGCCGAAAGGCACATGGAGGCTCGTCATCCCGAGCTTGTAGTAGAACCATCCGCCGATAAGGAGTGCGATCAGGCCGATCAAAAATGCTTTCCATCTGCGCCAGGATTTATCATCCTTAGAAAATCTGCCGTTGCCGTAGATCTGAATAAGGTCGTCCCACAGTCCGATGAGCGAGCCCAAGATCAAAGTGAAGAACGGTATCAGGGTCTGGTTGCGGCTTAAGAAATTTATTTTAGTGGCAATTGCGGACGGAAAAATGACTGGGGTCAAATAAAAAACGAGGGTGGTGAGGAGAACCGAGAACCAAATGATTATCCCTCCGACTCTCGAAGTGTTGAGCTCGTCTTTTTCATTGTGAATTCTTTGGAACTCGGAACTAGTGGTGGTACTGCGAGAATTCTTCTTCCACATTTTGTATTTAAAGAAGAAATGGGTCGCCACCGGAGTGATGAGAAGCCCTAAAAAAAAGGCCAGGGCCGTCGGAATGGCAATTTTAAGCAAATTTAAAAACATATAGTAAATATAACATAATTTAGGTTAATACACTTCCTGTTGATAGCACTTTTCGCAATACACAATCTCCGGTCGGTCGGGAGCATAGGAAGTCTCGAATTCGTTTTGACATTGCCCAACATGATCATGATTCGTTGTCGTAGATGGTGAGCCTGTCGAACCACACATACACTGTCGATGCCAGAGTTTAAACGGATTGCGTCGCTTTACGCGCTCTGCATGGCGGCAATGGAAGCATTTGCGCGGGATCGGGATTTGCATTTTTTTGTAGAAAATCAGCTCGTTCGGCACAATTTTATAATTTCTTTTACAATTCGTACAGGCTAAAACTTCGTTTAATATGCTATCTTTAACATCATTTATGCTTTCGGAAATTTGTTCGGAATCAATAGTCTCTTTTCCTTCGGTACGCTGTAAATTATCCTGCCATTTATATCCTTTTTCTAAGGCTTCTTTTTTCGTCAACAAGAAGTGTTCCTGCGCATCTGTCTCATTGTAGCTAAAAGGTGAGAATTCTATCGGATAAAATTCACCAAATTTATAAATTCTATTCTTTTTATCCTTATATGGAATATTGTTCATTTGTTCAATAATTTTCGGCACCAGTTTTTCATATTCTTCTTTTGTATATTGTTTATTAAAAATACAATATTTCGCACTCCTAAGCCCCACACATCCAAAAAGTGATTTCGAGGAATGGCAGTGTTCTGTATATAAAACATCTTGATTTTTCCAAGAATAAATTCCAAATAGATTTCGACTTGATTGGTCGCAAGTAATATCTTCATATCCTTCGCTAAATTCTCCTCCTCCAGCTATATCATACGAATCTTTTACATCAGCAATTAAATCACAATATTTGCAATTTTCAGAATTTTTAGCTACAAAACAATTTTTTAGGTTTTTAGAATTTGAAATAATATCTCCAACGCAATTTAAGCTTTGAATAATACCAATGCCTCGTCGAGTAAATTTTAAGATGAAATCATCATATTCTCTTTGTGCTTTTTCTACACCAGAAAACGTATCAAGTTTGTAACTCAACAAAATCTTTTCATATTCTTTTTTTTCATACTCCTTGTTTTTAAAATAGTACTTCTTATTTCGTAGCCCGAAACACACAAAACAGTCAGTGCATCCTGTGCAATCATATAAAAATTGTGAATCAATACAATTCATGCAAAATTGAGCATACTTTAATTGATAACAATTTCTTGCAATCATACACTCATAAAGCCATTCATTTTTTGATCTGATATTTATACAATCCATCATATCTCTACCAGCCAATATAAAATAACTATACATAACATTTTCAACATACCAAGCGACGAAAACCATATAACAATTTTTCCCAAAAGCAAAATCTTGAGTGTATTCGCAATTCACACTAGCTATACCGTCATCATTTATCAATGCCATATGTGGAACTTTTTGGGAAAGTTCGTTGAACTGTTTAAAAAATGGCCGAGAGAAATCATAATCTTGTCCGTAGCTTTTTGGGTCCCATTTATCACTCCACCAGCATTTATTGCAATAAATGATAATACCTGATTCTTTAGAATAAATTGTTACTACTGGTTTTTTACATAAGTCACATGTTCGGTTGTATAAAGAAGTGTTATTTTTCCACGCAAAACGTCTCTGCATTCGGCAATCCGGGCAAAAAGTCGGCGGAGGAACATGAATTTTTTCGTAAAATCCGAAATCATCCGACTCGACAGTGAAACTAAGCTTGCAGTTCTGACAGGCTTTAACTTGTGCTTCCATGATTTTAATTATATCATCTATTCTGCACATGAAAAATCATATCTGGAGCGCAATAATAGTAGTTGTTTTTCTTTTTGGAACTCATTTTTATATCGTAAGTAATCGGCCAAGCACAGAGCCCGCCAGCAACGAGGTGGTGGTAGGCACGCCTGTGCCCCCGCCGGACCCTGTGCCCGAACCCATGCCTCCGGCAACCCCTGAGATGATTCGGAAGATCGAAGAAGAGCGCACCTACCTCCTCGGCCACTTTGACCCGGCGAAAAGCTCGGAGTTTATCGCCATCCCGCTCAAATACACCATGTATCAGAATCAGATGTATTTGAGAAAAGAAACTTATGATGCATTCCTCGACATGCGCGCGGCCGCGCTTAAAGACGGAGTGAATTTAAAAATTGCATCCGCGGCGAGAAATTTTAATTACCAGAAGAATCTTTGGAATAATAAATGGAATGGCACAACTCCAGTGGATGGAAAAAATTTAGCTCAAACTATTCCGGACGGCCTGGAGAGGTTCAAGAAAATTTTGGAATACAGCGCCGCCCCTGGCACTTCGCGCCACCACTGGGGCACCGATATAGATATAAACACGGCGGAGGGCGCATATTTCGATGTAGAACCGGGAATAAAGGAATACAATTGGCTGGTAGAGAATGCCAGTCTGTTCGGGTTCTGCCAGCCCTACACCGCCGGCCGATCTCTGGGATACAATGAAGAAAAGTGGCACTGGTCCTATGTGCCGGTGGCCGGACAACTGACAAAAGATTACGCAAAGATAATTACCCCGGCAGATATTACTGGCTTTGAGGGTGCTACATACGTGCAAAATCTGGATCTGATAAACGACTACGTGCTGGAGATCAATCCTCTTTGTCGGTAATCATGCTTTCTTTCGCTTCACTTAGTGATTTACTCAGTTCTCCAAAATCGGGTAGTTCGGTGACTGTTTTTATACCCAGATATGAGAGGAGCTCGAAGCTCGGGCGATAAAGATATCTTCGATTATCTTCCGGGTCAATAATTTTCTCCACCAATCCGCGCACGGAGAGGGCGCGGAGGGTAAAGCTCGAATTCACCCCACGGATGTAGTCTATCTCCGCGCGGTTCGTGCCGTTTTTATAAAGCACAATGGAGAGAGTTTCGAGCGAAGCCTTAGAAAGCTCTTTGTTTAATTCCTCCTTTTGCAAATGCTCGATCAAGTCCGAAAATTCCGGGGCAGTGCGGAGAGCAAGCTGGTTGTTGTTTTCAATCAGCACTACTCCCCTGCCCTCTAAATTCTTTTTTAAACTAGCGACGCTATCCAGAATTTCCCGCTCGGAAACTTTCAAAATACTTTCGAGTTTCGCAATAGAAACAGGTTCGCCCTTAAAGAAAAGTATCGCTTCTAATTTAGCTTCTAGGCTCATAGCTTTTAGCTTCTAGCTTCTCGATAATAATATCATCTTTCTCCTGGGTGGCATCGAGTATCCCCCGTCTCACCAGCTCCAGCATGGCCAGGAAGCCGACGATGACCTCGACTTTTTCCGTGCGGTCTTTCGGCTGCCCGAAATGCTTGCGAAAGCTCATCCGGAGCGCCGTTTGAATGCGGGTAGTTAGCTTCTCCAGCATTTCCTCAATGCTTATAACCTTCTTCACCTCCACTTTCGGCAAGAATGCTTTTTTTGGGATTCCGCCGACCACATCCCGGGCCAGCGCCATCATTCTCTCTTGCGTAATTTGTTCATCCGGCAGGAATATCAAAACATCATTTTTCCTATCAAGTGGAGCAAAAATTATCTTTTTGCCGAATTTATTTTTTACATTTCCGGACAGTTCCGTAAAAATTTTGTACAAACGCAGCCTCTCCTCTAAGTTTTTTATGTCGCCTTGTTCTTCGCTGGTCAGATCAAGTGAGGGTAGTAATGATTTTGACTTTATTAGAATAAGCGTCGCCGCCACGTATATGAAACTCGACACCTCCTCCGGCTGGATAGCCCCGGCGGTATTGATGTATTTTAAATAGTCTTCGGTAACTTCAGCTAAAGATACGTCGTTTATAAAGAGCTTGCGTTTCTCCACCAGCGACAAAAGAAGCCCCAGGGGGCCCTCGAATGCAGGAGTTTTAATGCTGTAAATTCCTTCTCGGCTTTCCGTTTCCACGGCTATATGATACCATTTCTGCATGAAAAATAAAGGCGTCCGGCTCTCGAAAAATGTCACACCAGTCAAGTACGAGATAGAACTCCGGCCCGATCTCGACAATTTTACTTTTGCCGGGGTAGAAACCATAAGCTTATCCATACTAAAATCCACGAAATCACTAACCCTACACTCTAAGGAGATAGATATTGAAACAGCCCACCTAACTCTCGGGCCAGAAAAGGTATTCGCTAAAATTTCATATGATCCAAAAGCAGAGACGGCTACTCTAGTATTTTCAAAGATTATTCCGAAAGGTAAAGTAAAGCTTACCTTAGTCTTTCAGGGCATCCTGAATGACAAAATGCGCGGATTCTACAGGAGTAAATATCTGGTCGGCCAAGGAAAAAATCAGCAGGAGCACCACATGGCTACCACCCAGTTTGAAGCCACCGATGCGCGCCGGGCCTTCCCCTGTTTTGACGAGCCGGCGCAAAAAGCAGTCTTCCATGTGTCCCTCATCGTGCCCAAAGGCAAGACCGCCATATCAAACACTTTGCCGATCTCAACTACAAAACACAGCACCGGGCACGAGGTCATAAAATTCTCCCCGACGCCGAAAATGTCCACGTATCTGCTCGCCTTTATTGTGGGCGATTTTGAATATATAGAAAAAAAGTCAAAGCGGGGAGTCGTCGTGCGCGTATACACTACCCCCGGCAAAAAGCACCAAGCTGGCTTTGCGCTAGATGTCACTGTCCGCACTTTGGAATTCTATGAGAAATATTTCGATATTCCCTATCCGCTCAATACTCTAGACATGATAGCCATACCGGACTTTTCATCGCTCGCTATGGAAAACTGGGGAGCTATAACTTTCCGCGAGATAGGTCTCTTGGTGGATGAGAAAAATACATCCACCGCTTCTAAAGAGTTGATAGTAGAAGTTATCGCTCACGAGCTTGCCCACCAATGGTTCGGCAATTTGGTGACCATGGAATGGTGGACACACCTATGGCTCAACGAGGGCTTCGCTTCCTATATCCCCTACTTGGTGATAGAAAAATTATTTCCAAAATGGAACATCTGGGAGCGCTTTACCAATGACACACAGGGTATCGCGCTGCGGCTCGATGCGCTTAAAACCACGCACCCTATTGAAGTTGAGGTCCATCACCCGGATGAGATTGGCGAGATATTCGACGCCGTATCCTACTCTAAGGGTGCTTCGATTATTCGGATGCTCGCCAACTATATAGGCGCAGAGAATTTCCGGAATGGCCTACGCTACTATCTAAAAAAACATAGCTATAAAAATACGGAAACAATACACCTATGGCAAGCATTTGAAAAAGTCTCCAAGAAACCAGTGGCTAGAATGATGCATAATTGGACCAGTAAACCCGGATATCCGGTAGTTAAAGCGAATATAAAAAACGGCAAGTTTACATGGTCGCAAGAGAGGTTTTTTTCGAGCCCACTCTCGAAAATAAAAAGCAAAGATAAAACTAAATGGGAAATCCCTATCTCCGTCCAAAAAAACAAAAACTGGCTAAAAGTAAACATCGGCGAAACTGGATTTTATCGCACGGCATATTCTGCCAAACTTCTAGAAAAACTCAAAATCCCGATACAAAATAAATTATTACCTTCCTGGGATAGGCTGGGAATCATCAGGGACCTTTTCGCCTTGGCCGAGGCTGGTGAAGTGCCGACAACAGATGCGCTTAACTTCTTGTCCGCGTATAAAAAAGAAGATAACTACACCGTCTGGGTAGAGGTGGCTACCGGACTTTCGAAATTAGGAAGGCTTTTGGTTAAAACGAATATAAAAGAAAAATTGGATAAAATGACAATAGAACTTTTCTCTCCCACTCTATACAGGTTGGGTTGGAATAAAAAAAATAAAGAATCAAATACCGACGCCCTGCTCCGTTCCCTTTCAATATCAATGCTAGTAGAAGCCGGTGATGTAAAAGTAATTAACGAAGCTGTTAAAAAATTCAAGGCAATCCTGCAAGGCAAACACGTGGAGCCTGACATCCGGAGTGTGATTTACAGGTCCGTAGCCCAAAAGGGCGGCTTAAAAGAATATGAGATACTGACTAGAAAATATAAAAAAGAGCACTTGCATGAAGAGAAAAATCGCATCGGTAATGCTTTGGGATATTTTAGAAATCAAAAAATATTAAATAAAGTTTGTGATTTTGCTATGTCGGATGCCGTCCGCACTCAAGACACCATAGGCATCCTAAATAATGTGGGTGTAAATCCCCTTGGGCGTGATATTTGGTGGAAATTCATTACAAAAAATTGGAAAACAATGGTCTCCCGCTACGGCCAAGGCGGTCTATCTTTAAGCCGTGTGGTTCAGGCTATCTCCGGCAGCGCGGAAGAAAAACATCTTCGCGACTTCAAAAAATTCTTTGCCACCCACGAAGCTCCTGGGGCCCGCCGCGCCATCGAGCAGGTCCTCGAGCGCCTCAAAGGCAACATCCTTTGGCTGAAACGCGACGAAAAAAGTATAAAAGAATTTCTTAAGAATGCTTAATATATTCGTCCAATTTTCTCGCTACTT
>Ga0209542_10007489_pt1 | contig 20738 bp, 25 predicted proteins | sample RifCSPhighO2_01_FD_184028 | JGI IMG/M metagenome (GOLD analysis project Ga0209542, IMG submission 184028) | Soil microbial communities from Rifle, Colorado - Rifle CSP2_plank highO2_0.1 (SPAdes) (version 2) | ecosystem: Environmental > Terrestrial > Deep subsurface > Rock core/Sediment ... | reverse complement strand
TCAATATTTATCATATTTATTGATTATGCTTCTCAAGAAAGGCGGTAAGGATGAGTGCAGCAGCGGACGAGTCCACATCAGGGCTTCCCTCCATGCGTGTGCCGTCCGGATACCTGCGAGCTTCCTGCGTAGTATAGGTCTCGGGCTGAAAGTGTACGGATACCGATGTTCTCTCCTTAAGCGCATCAGCAAGCTTTCGGGCACCTTCTGCAATTGGATTCTCCTGTCCGGAGAAGTTCCTTGATTCTCCCATCACCACTGCGCCGACATCCTTCTCGGAAATGAGTTTTGCTAATTGGTCGATGAGTTCCGAGGAATTAGGAAGAACACCATACGGGAACCCCATTGTTCCGTCCTCATCAGAAAGCGCGAGTCCGATCTTGCGGGAGCCATAGTCAATGCTGAGATATCTCATGGGAACATAGTAGCAGGGTGTGCTATCCTCTCGACATGAATCCAGTATTTCCTGATTTTGGAGCTCTCATTTCAAGCCTTGGAGTACATCCCGCCGTTTTCTGGGCACTTGTCGCTCTCACGGCCCTTTGGGTCGTTGCGGCAAAGGGTTATGCACTCTGGCATGCAGCCCGTAACTACCAGCGATACTGGTTCATTGCCCTCCTTATAATCAACACGTTTGGTATCCTTGAGATTATCTATGTAGCCTGGTTCCGCAAGGACAAAAAGGAAGGGCATACGCAGTCCCTTTTCAATACGCCCAAAGGTCCGGTATCATCACCTTCGGTATAATTAGGGAGAAGTGGCCGAGAGGTCTAAGGCAGCGGTTTTGAAAACCGCCAGGGCGAAAGCCCTCGTGGGTTCGAATCCCACCTTCTCCGCCAGAAGTATTTAGTATCGGAAGACCCGAGTACTTAGAAATAGGACAACGAGCTACAATGACAGGTAAGTCATGTACAACCCGACGAAACCATACAAGCACCAAATCCTTAAGCTTATTGAGAGCACCTGGAACACGCCGTATGTGAAAGTTGAGCGAGGACTCTATCCAATTTTCAAGAAACGATTCTCCTCCTGGGAAGTTCAGCACACAGACGGTATCGGTACGAAAGGTCTCTACCATTGGCAGAAGCGAACGTTCAGTAACGCAGTACTCGACGCGCTTGCAATGAATTTAAACGATCTTGCCATGGTCGGCGCTGTCCCGTACGCGATTCAAAACCACATCGTCCTCCCAAAAGACGATCACGATGCGATTCTCGCTATCGTCAAACGGCTCGTGGCTGAATGCCGGAAGAGAAACATCGCTATGACCGGAGGTGAGACTTCCATACACTCTGACTCACATGGCATGGATATCAGCATCACGGTCTCAGCTTTCTTGAAGAGGCGCCGCAAGAACCAATGCAGAGTCGGGGACGTGTTAATAGGACTTCCGAGCAGCGGCCTTCACTCAAACGGCATAACTAAAGTGCGAGAGCTTTTCGGCAAACAATACAGGAAAGAATTTACCGAACCAACGAAGATCTATCTTGATAGCGTGCTTTCCGTACTCGATACCCACAAAGTGAACGGCATGATGCATATTACCGGAGGGGCTTTTACGAAACTAAAGGATATCCTTGGTAAGGCTGACGCCGTACTCTCCCATGACAAAAGGTACGCTCCTAAGATCTTCCGGGATATATATGCCAAGGGTGTCCCGAATAAGGTCATGTATTCGACTTTCAACTGTGGTGTCGGTTTTATCCTCTCAGTTCCACAGTCGGAGGTTAAGTCAATTCTCCTCAAACTAAAGAAGGGTTTTGTATTGGGCGAGGTCACAAAGGGAAATGGCACTGTACACATCATCTCTGCGTTCAGCGACCGAAAGCTTGTTTTATAGTATCGACCCGAGAGCCTCGCAAAGACAGTATCAGACGCGCTAGAATACCCTTACGAACCCTCACTCACGGGGTACTTAACCCGAGTAGCCCGCTTGAATGTGTTGTGCGGTGCTATCATTACCTCAATGCTTCGTCCTTTATTCGAGTGGTACGGCATCCAGTATTCCTTTGAAGAGCGCGGTTCCGACTGGTACTGGGCGCTCGGTATCGTTACTGTTGCCGCTGCGCTGACTTCCGTACTCTTTGGAAACGTTCTCTTTGCTCTTGTCCTTCTTGCAGGCGCAGCAGCGCTCGCGCTTCAGGCTTCCCGTAAGAAGCGCACGCACCACTTTGCCGTGTATGAGAACGGCGTAGCCATAGACGACAATTTGTATCTATACGACGACATGCGGGACTTCGCAATCCTCGAGTTTCTTGATCCGGAACAGCCGCCGGCTCTTTCCATAAAAACGAACCATATACTAGCTCCCCACCTATGGATTCCCATAAATGACCACGATCCGGTCGACATATACGAGTACATCTCGAACCATTTGCCTGAGGGCATGCATGAGGAAACGCTGCTTGATCGCATTACCTCTCTTCTTCGCCTGTAATCTTGCGAAGCATCCTTAAGAGCGGTACAGTCGAGGACATTGCTCCCGTCGTTCAACGGATAGGACGCATCCTTGCGGAGGATGTAATGTAGGTTCGATTCCTGCCGGGAGCACCAGTTAAGCGCGAGCGCGATTTAGTCCAAGATTTATCTCAAGTGCATCATTCTTCACGACCCATCGATAGATGGCGGGGCTGAGTACGACTGTGAATACAGTGGTACCGAGGAGATGCATGAGTGTGAAAGGAATTTGTCCTACGACCGCAACCATAAAGGGCTGGTTGAAGAACAGGGGGCCGGTAGTGAGGCCAGTTGCGATGTCGTAGAGGACAGTTCCGACGACACCGAAGGTGAGGAAGTTCTTCGTAGTGGCTTCGCGCTTCCTAAAATAAAAATGTGCACCTATACCAAGCGAACCGTATGCCCCTGCGGTGATAACAGTCCAAATACCGATGCCTGAAGTAACGGCATCGAAAAGTACGATGCCGAAGAAGCCGAAAAGAAAAGAGGTGAAGTATCCGAAACGCGTTGCGAACGGCATCATAGTCGCAAGCATCGGCTCGAAGTTTGCAGGGCGGAACGGGAGGAGACGGATGGCGAAGACTGCCACCCATCCTATGAGGAGCTTGAGCCATCCAGTTTGGATCGTAAGCATAGGAAACACATTGTAGCCCGTAGATCCTCGAACCGCCAAATCGTGCTATAAAAACTACTTAAATACGCGCTCCCGTCGTTCAATGGATAGGATAGACCCCTCCGAAGGGTCTGATGCAGGTTCGACTCCTGCCGGGAGCACTAAAGGTTGCATCCTTTCTGACACCCATTACAATACCTACAGGCTGTTCGCCGGGTCATCCCCGGGTTCGCGCAAGCGAATAGGAAGTGAGGTTAAATTCCTCCACTGTGCCGCAACGGTAACGCCTTCTAGAAAGGACAAGTCCGGTCGACGAACAGCCTTTATTCCCGAGCAGGAGCGTGCGATTCCATACCGGACCCGTATACCCTGCTCGCGCAGGTTTTTAATTTTTAGTCACATGCGTATCACTCGACGTGTCGGAATTGTGGGAATCGTACTCATATTTGCTCTCTTCGCAGGCTTCTGGGCATGGTCGCAGGATGCACAAGCTCCCGAGACGATAGTGCCGATTGCAACGAGTACACCGATAGAGATCGATGCAGGGGCACCGTCGAGCACGCTCGTAAGAAGCGCTCAAGAACCAGTAACAGTCAGTAATGCTGTTGAAGTTCGGGGTACTGCAAGCTTTGTCGTCGACGGTACTTCGTACCAGCTCACCGCACCGGAAGGCTCTACCCTCAAGGACGCGATGGACCGTCTTCAAACGGAAGGTAATTTCACCTACGGGTACAAGAACTACACCGGACTTGGCGCATTCGTGACTAGCTTAAACAACCGCGCGAGCACGGGCGATATGGTATGGATCCTTTATGTAAACGGGGAGAGGTCGGCTACCGGCATTTCTTCCACCCGCATACGCTCTGGCGACCTAATCGAATGGAAGCTCGAAGAGAGCTATTAAGCATATGCGCAACAAATTACTTTCATTTCTTCTTATAAGTTCGTTCCTAATCGGGTCGCTGCCCGCCACCTTCGCGCAGGAAGTACCGCTTCCTCCGACAGAGACTACGGAAACTCCTGCTTCAATTGAGGAAGCCCCCATAGAAATACCTGTCGTCACTGAAACCCCGCCGGTTGTTGAGGAGGAAACACCTGCTCCTGAGGCTTCTATTCAGACTCCTGATACTCAGGTAACAGATACGACATTAGAGAGTAACAGTGCGTCGAGCTTCGTAATAGACGAATCGGCAAGCTCCACAATTCAGGAATATACGGAGGTCGAAGGGACTATCACTCTCCCGAACGGGTGTACGGCAAAGGACGTGGATGAAGGACTTCACGTGTATCCAAAGGCAACTTCAAGTCCCGCATACCTCGCCATCTGTGCGCTCGTTGAGGCGGAAGAAGACGGTCTGATATCAGGTTTTGAATTCAAGGACTTCGGATGGGGACTGATGATCACCAGCATTGACGGCATCGCACCCGGGGAGAACGAGTTCTGGGAACTGTTCAAGAACGGCGCTTCTTCGTTCGAAGGCGTACAAAGTCTGGAACTTGCTAGTGGCGACACGATCACGTTCGTACGTACGAACTACGTGACTCCGGAAGAGGAGGTGCTCAATCAGATCACAATTCATATTGGTGCGGTGGTGGAGACATACCACAATGTAATTGTTCCGAATCAATGCACGGCGACAGCTACGAACGGAACGGTCTATACCTTCCCAGAAGATGCTTCTGATGACGAACATCTCGCCATCTGTGCGCTCGTAGCAGCTGAGGAGGACGGGATGATCTCCGACTTCGCGTTCGACTACTTCCAAGGAGCCGGTGCTTTTATCTCAAGCATTGATGGGACTGCTTCAGCGGGAAACATCTTTTGGGCTATGTGGCTGAATACCCAAATGGCAGAGGTCGGAGCAGCTGACTTGGAAGTTGCGGTTGGAGACGTTGTTTCCTTCCGATACTCCGATGCTACCAGCAACTGGCCTCCGGTTGAACTTGATGAAAGACATGATCTCCGTGTCATTGGTTTCAGTAATACGGAAATAGGAACAAGTACCGATGAAACTGGCGGTGGTTCTGGAAATGGTGTTGGAGACGGAGATGTGCACGGAGGAGATGACTTTGATATCTCCGCAGCGTTCAACTTCCTCGCAACCGAACAAGATGAAGACGGATCATGGGATTCAGAACTCGTGACCGACTGGGCAGCGTTTGCACTTGCAGTCTCGGGTGCACCAGAAGGTATGGAGAGTGCGCTTGGTAGCTATCTGCGTAAAGAGGAACCAGATTTGGATTCCGTACTCGACTATGAACGTCATGCAATGGCTCTCATGGCACTCAACATCAATCCGTACACTGGCGGCCCCTCTGACTACATCACTCCCATTGTTGAGAGCTTCGATGGAACACAGATTGACGACGACGGACTCGTCAACGATGACATCTTCGCACTCATTCCCCTGCTTCATGCGGGATATGATAAGGACGACGAAATGATCCAGAAGATCACTACGTTCATTGTGTCGGAACAGAAGAGTAACGGGTCTTGGGAAAACAGCATTGATGTTACTGCCGCAGCGATCCAGGCGCTTTCGGGAGTGCGCTCGCTTTCTGGCGTTTCCGGCGCGCTCAGTGGTGGAGAGACGTTCCTTCAGTCATCACAGAAAAGTGACGGGGGCTTCGGAGACCCCTTTGCTACGAGCTGGGCAATTCAAGGCATCGAAGCACTTGGGCAGTCAACCGAAAGCTGGACCGTAGGCGAATACAATCCTCTTACATATCTCGCATCCGAACAGGGTGAGGATGGGGGCCTCTCAACCAATCCTGACGACTACTCGACTCGTGCATGGGCGACAGCCTATGCCATCCCTGCAGCCAAGGGACTCACCTGGGACGACATCCTTCGCGACTTCAAGCAGCAAGAAGAAGATAGTGATGACAATGACGGAAGCAGCAACGAAGACGAAAAGACGAACTCAGACACGGCGACAACCACTGACGATACTCTTCCCATCCCTGAGGTGGAGATACTCGTGATGGAACCGCTTGCAGCAAGCAGCTCTTCACCTGTCCAAAACGATGAAGTGCTGGATGTAGTTGAGGATCCTTATGAACCAGTCGTTGAGGATATGGAAGAGGCACCTGAAGAAATATCCGGACCGAATATGCGCCAACCTGCGGCGGTCGGGTCGACTGGTGCAGGAGCCTGGCTCAAGAAATTCCTATTGAGTCTATGGTCTTCTATCGCTGGACTCTTCTCCTAAACGAAAAGGCTCCCAGACGGGAGCCTTTTCGTTTAGGCCTTAGCAGCGCGCTTCACTGCTTGAGCAAGGCGTGACTTCTTGCGGGAAGCGGTGTTCTTCTTGATAATGCCTCGCTTGGCTGCCTTATCGATAGCCTGGTATGCCTCCGAGAGGGACTTGCGGGCGTCAGCGGCGCTCGTGACCATGAGCTTCTTTACGTCCTTAGTCGTCTGAGTAAGGGTGCGCTTGCGGCGAACATTGAAAACGTGCTTCTTGAGGGAAGCACGGTGGGCCTTCTTAGCTGATTTGGTGATTGCCATGTGGAGGCATACTACTCTACGGCGCAATTCTTCGCAAATGGTACGATGGCCATATGATCAGGCAGATAAAGGGTGTTGTGCTCGAAGCTGAACTTGCCGGGGCGACCATAGACGTTGGGGGATGGGGGGTATTCGTGCGTCTTCCGGCAGGAACGACCTTAACTGAGGGCAGTGAGGCCACCCTTCTCACTCACTTAGCCGTAAAGCAGGACGGCATCGACCTATACGGCTTCACTTCCAAAGAAGATCTGCGCTTCTTCGAGCTTCTCCTTACCGTTTCCGGCATCGGTCCCAAGACTGCTCTTTCCATACTTTCTCGCGCATCCCGTGAATCCCTTGAAGTGGCTATCGGTAAGCGTGATATCTCGTACCTTACGCGTGTTGTTGGCCTTGGGAAGAAAGCTGCGGAGAAGATAGCGGTCGAGCTCTCGGAGAAGATCGACGTAGGCGATCGCGAGCATGATGGTGAGGACGCGGAAGTGTTCGATACGCTTGTGGCTCTTGGGTACACGGACCGCGAAGCGAGAAAAGCTCTTGCCGAAGTTCCCATGCACGTTACTGGGCGTGATGCACGGCTGAAGAGTGCGCTCGGGGGGAATCATTAGGTATGTATAAGGCGATAAATATAGTGGTGGGCATATTGAAACGCATACTGCCGCGTTCCCTTATTGCTCCCCTCCTTCCTCTATATCATCGTGTTCTCTCTTTTTTACTTGCTCTCTCATATAGCTTCCCTGCAAAGAAGCTCACCATCATTGGAGTGACTGGCACCAAGGGAAAGTCTTCCGTCTCCGACATGCTGTATACCGTGCTTCACTACGCCGGCATTCCGGTTGCAGTTGCAGGTACCATTCGTTTTGCTATCAGAGACGAGTCCGAACCCAACCTATACAAAATGACGATGCCAGGACGCGGATTCATTCATGACTTCCTTTCGCGGGCGAAGAAGCAGGGGTGTACACATGCAGTGGTTGAACTAACGAGTGAAAGCGTGAAGCAGAACCGACATCGGTACCTATACTTGAATGCACTGGTATTCACGAACCTCCAGAAGGAGCATATAGAGTCGCACGGCTCCCTTGAGAAATACGCGGAAGCAAAATGGGAGATTGGAAAGGAGCTTGTACGTTCACCGAAGCGTCCGCGCGCTGTCATTCCTAATGCCGACGACGCTGAAGGAAAGAAGTATCTCAGCCTTTCAGTGGAGAAGAAGATTCCTTTTTCGTATGTAGAAGCGAAGGATGTCCAGCTCATGCCCGGCCACGTTTCCTTTACGTACGAGGGGGTTTCTTTTGCGCTTAAACTTCCAGGAAGCTTCAGTATCATGAACACACTTGCAGTCATTAAAGCGGCGGGGTTCGTAGGTGTACCGCTTCCGACAATCGCCGAGGCTCTTGCAAAGCTTGAGCGCATCCCGGGAAGAACAGAACGTATAGATGAAGGGCAGGACTTCCAGGCAGTCGTTGACTATGCGCATACACCTGATTCCCTTTCAGCTTTGTATGCTGCGTATCCAGGGAGGAAAGTATGCGTACTTGGGAATACAGGAGGAGGACGCGATCAGTGGAAACGCCCTGAGATGGGACGCATTGCGGACAAGGAGTGCGACGAGGTGATCCTTACGAACGAGGATCCATACGACGAGGACCCGGAGGCCATAGTGCAGGCAATGGCGAAAGGTATGGAAAGAAAGCCTAAAATCATCATGGACCGCCGTGAGGCTATACGCACTGCCCTTACCCTCGCACGCCCAGGAGACTCTATCCTCGTCACCGGTAAAGGTACTGACCCGTACATCATGGGTCCGAATGATTCTAAGGAGCCCTGGAGTGATGCTGAGGTCGTGCGGGAGGAGTTGAAAAAGTTGGTATCATAAGGACATGAGCGACGCCTGGCTAGTCATCGGTATCTTCGTCTTCGCCTTCCTTTTGTGGGTCTCGACTGGCGGTCCCACGCGCCCTATCTCCTTTGCCGGTCCATTTATCACTCCCATCACAGACGTGGACGACACACAAGAAGGATATGGGGAAGACATCAACGTTGGGAGTGGTGAAAGACGTTCCGGGATCTGGAGCGTGCGGAGCATCTTCGGCCGTTTCGAGAACAGTGTTGGAGAGGAAGAGAATGTAGGGCCGGTATCTCCTCAGGCAGGAAGTATTCGGATTGTGAGCCGCGCAGGAGGACCTTCAGGAACGAGCCCTGATAAGGAGTATATTGCGGTTCGTGCTGAGAACGCCTCGATTGATATAACAGGCTTCACTGTTGCAAGCTCGAGGAGTGGGGTGAATGCAATCATCCCCCAGGCAGCTGTTACTCCGGGCGGTGCACTTACGAACGTCGTTCTTGGGGACGGAGACGAGGCGGTTATCACAACCGGAAGCTCTCCTTTGGGAAGTTCTTTCAGAGAGAATAAGTGCATCGGATATCTTGGCATCACGTCCTTCATTCCTCCTCTTGCCAACCGGAGCTGTCCTTCCCCGACCGAAGAACTTGGATATGGTTATACAGGTTCAGCATCTTCGTATGACGAGTGTCGCGCGATCGTAAGCAACTTCCCTCGTTGCGAGACGCAGAGAAGCGCTCCTGACGAAGCTTCGGGCGAGTGCAAAGCGTTCATCGAATCGCGCCTGAACTACGAAGGCTGCGTGAATACGCACTTCAACGACGAAGACTATCAAGGCGACACATGGCGCGTATATCTGAACCGTGGGAACGAACTCTGGAGGAGCGACAACGAGACCATCAGACTTCTCGACCGCGAAGGTCGCACGGTTGATATCTATAGTTATTAGGTGGTAGGTTGGTATCACCGCCCGTAGCTCAGTTGGTAGAGCAGCTCCCTTTTAAGGAGATGGTCGGGGGATCGTGACCCTCCGGGCGGACTAAGTAGTTTTTCTGAGAAAGAAATTTTCGGCAACTTTGTCTTGAGGAATTTTACCTAGAAGTAGGCGTGAGAAGTTGGTCATGGTTTGAGGGTAAGAGCAAATCTTTCAAGCGCAAGAGGAAGTTCAATGTCTCTTCCTCGTGAATCAGCAAGAAGTTCGATAAGGTCGCGAGAGAGCCTGCGCGCTCCCTTCTCTCCCCATGCTCCTCCGCCCCGCTTCATGAGATCGCGCGCCTTCCAATGAAGCAGGCCGTGTATCTGTTCAGGTGCGTCTCCTATGTGGTACGCCTTGATGAGTTCTTTCCAAAGAGCCTGTCCGTTCTTTTGCGCAAGAGCGTTCACAAGAGAGGAATTGAAACCGCGCTCCGCCTTAACGACTGCATCCATTTTGAATACTTTTTCTGCATGAGCCTCGACCTTCTTCACACGAGCTGGAATAAGTTTGGGAGCAAGAAGCGCTACGACGTTCGGCGACTCCACAAGTTCTGGAAGAAGGTTAAGGATTATGTCCGCAGTCTCCTTAACTTCAAAAGGATTGTCTATAAGAACGAGCGTCTTACTGAAAAAGAGTCCCTGCATGCTGAGTGCTTCACGTACTGACTCCTCAGTGACTTCTCCCGGTTCAAGACGAACGTAGTAGGCATCGGGAGCCTTGGCGCGCGCAGCAGCGACCCACTGGAAGGCTTTCGCCCTCACTTTGTTCACGTCCGAGCCATGAAAGAGGTAAAGCATGGGTCTAGTGTATCAAAACAGTGAAGGCGCCCTAGGGCGCCTTCGACTCGATATATATACTTGCTCCTTCTGCAGCGAAGTAGGCAACGCCAAAAGCTGTAGCCCCAAACATTGCGCAAACACCAAGCACAATCGCGAGTAATGCCATTCCCACTAGGACAGAGGTTTGATGGGGTTCCACTCGCAAGTTCGATTCTCGGTCAGGCCGTTCCCCGCCCGACCAGTCGTCAGGACCTTTAAACATTGGCAATCCCCTTTCCAGGAATTAGCGTACTCCCATATATGTCCTACGCAAGAGGAGTCATAGTTCCCCAGTTGGGACCGGTTTTTCCCTGCGCAAGAATGGGAATACCATTCGTTTCCTCTTCCTCGAGGATTGATTCCATGAGGTGTTTGATCTTGGGAGCAAGAGTGTCGAGCTTCTCTTCTTTAATTTCAAAGACGAGTTCGTCATGCACCTGGAGGATGAGGTGGGCATCTTTTTCTGCTTTTTCCTCTTTCAACATCTCATTGATGCGCACCATGGCGAGCTTGATGATATCGGCCTGCGTTCCTTGAATGGGTGCGTTAATGGCCATGCGCTCTGCCTGTGCACGAACATACGGTAGAGGTGACTTCATGCCGGAGAATTCGCGGCGTCTTCCAAAGAGAGTTTCAGTGAAGCCAAGACGGCGGGCTTTCCCTTTCGTTTCTTCAAGGTATTCGGCAAGGCGGTTGAAGGTGCGGAAATAGTCTTCGTGAAATTGGTGGGCTTCTGCAGTGCTGGTCCCGAGTTGCGCCTTGAGTGCGTTCACTCCCATGCCATAGAGGATGCCGAAGTTGATGATCTTGGCACGCCGGCGCATTTCACGGTCGACCTGATCCGACTGTACGCTGAAGACGGCGGCTGCGACTTCTTGGTGCACGTCACGTCCCGAACGAAAGATGACAGAAAGCTTTTCGTCTCCCGAGAGAATGGCGGCGATGCGAAGTTCTATCTGAGAATAGTCAAAGCCGAGGAGTGTGAAGCCCTTGGGAGCAACGAAGGCGTGGCGAATGGCGCGCCCGCGCTCGCTCCGTATAGGGATGTTCTGGAGGTTCGGGTTCTGGCTTGCCATGCGGCCGGTGACCGCACCTGTCTGAAGGAAGTCGGCGTGGAGCCTTCCTTCCTTATCTAGAAGCTTCGGAATGCTGTCGATATAGGTTCCCAACAGTTTCCCTATCTGCCGGTACTCAAGAATATCCGCGATGATCGGATGCGCGTCCTTCAGCTTCTCAAGCTCTGACTCCTTAGTGGAGCGCTGGCCGGTCGCGGTCTTCTTCGTTGCTTTCCCTGCGACCTTAAGGCCGAGCTCGTCGAAGAGCACGTCCCCAAGTTGTTTGGGGGAACTGATATTAAACTCGTGCCCTACGACCTTGAATATGCGCTCCTCCATCCCTTTCAGCTCTCCTTGGTACTTCTTTGAAAGTTCGGCAAGTACTTTCTTGTCGATGCACACGCCGTGGTGTTCCATTTCGCGGAGTATGGGAATGAGCGGTCTCTCAATGTTTTCATATACCTCGTCAAGCTGTCCGGTCGATTCGATGCGGTCCTGCAAAATCTTGTATGCAGCTGAAAAGCTTTGAGCCTTAGTGAAAGCAAGAATGTCGTCGAGTGATGGGTTGGTGAGGTCCGAAGCCAAGAGCCAGAGCATGACCTGCGCTTCTTCGAATTTAGACTTGTCTACTTCTTCCGCTTCACCTTCGGGCATTTCCTCGTCGATTATTTGCTCTTCCTCTTTCCGGAACACATTCTTCGCGCGCTCGCGAAGCGCGCGGAAACCAAGCTCGTCAAAAAGGGCGAGAATCTTCGGAAGTGTGGTTTCGTTCGTCGCAACTGCTTCGGGAAGCTTGAAGGCGATGGGTGCGTCCGTGCGAATGGTCGCGAGCATCTTCGAGAACATCGCGTCTTCCTCATGCTCCTTCAGGAGACTTACTATGCGTGGCTTGATTCCCTTTTCGAGAAGAAGATTTTCGTCCTTCTTTATCGTTTTATAAAGCTTCTCAAGCGTTCCGAACTCCTGCACAAGAGTGGTGCCAGTCTTCTCTCCAATGCCGGGCACTCCCATGATGTTGTCGGAAGGATCTCCCCTAAGTCCTTTCCAGTCGGGAACGAGTTCGGGTGGAAAGCCATATCGTGCTACTACCGCAGCCTCGTCGTATGTGATCGTATCGTTCATTCCTTTCTTGAGGGTGTATACGCGTACTTTCCCTTCATCGACCAGTTGGAGAGTATCCATGTCGCCTGAGGCAATGATGGTATCAAGATCGTCACGATCCTTGAGAATATGCGTGATGGTTCCGAGAATGTCGTCGGCTTCAAATCCTTCGCGTTCGTATATAGGGATGCAGAAGGCCTCGAAGACCTTGCGGGAAGTCGTGAGCTGGCGTTCAAGCGACTCCTCTATCTTCACGCGCGTTGATTTGTATGCTGCGAACGCTTCATGCCGCATTGTAGGCTTTGGGAGATCGTACGCTGCGACTATATAGTCGGGCTTCAGATCTACAATTATTTTCAAGAGCATCGCAGAGAGCCCGTACAGTGCACCGGTCGGTTCTCCGGCAGGACTCTGGAAGTCGGGTAGTGCATGGTATGCGCGGTGGATGATGGCGTGCGCATCAAGGAGTACAAGTCGTTCTTTCTTTGTAGCTGCTTTAGGCATAGGTAATGGAGCGGGAATTGTTGGGAAGCACTTCAAGAGTGACGGTATGCGTAGGAGTTGGAAGTATATCTTGAACACGCTCAGGCCATTCGAGCACGACTAGATTCCCAGGATCTTTGATGATGCCGTCAAAGCCGAGAGGAGCAAGTGAGCTTCCTCCTTCAAGCCGATACGCGTCTATGTGTACAAGGTGTTTGAACTTCTGTCCTTCGGGAAGCTCGTATATCTTCTCGAGCACAAAGGTGGGGCTGGTGACGTGCTCGGTGACACCGAGAGCACGAGCGAGTGCTTGAGTGAAGGCGGTCTTCCCTGCTCCAAGCTCCCCAGACAGCGTTACGAGGGTTGCTGTGTTCTGAGGTGTGAGTCGGGAAATAAAGGTGTTAGCTTCTTCCGTAAGCTCTTCAAGAGAATGGAGAATCTTCTGCATTGGTGAATTGTATCAAAAAGGGCCCCGCAGCACGCTGCGGGGCCCAGAAGTTTCGAGAGGTGTTGTTGTCAGTCGCGATTGCGCGGCGGGCGCTCTCGATCACGGCGGCCGGAGGAGGGACGTGGTCCATCTCTTCGTTCGCCACGTTGCGCCGCTTGAGGTGTGTCGTTACGGTCAGGTCGGTCGTTGCGATTGGCCCGACTCGGACGATCACGCGTGTCATCGCGATTGTTGTTACCGCGATACCACCAACGGTCTCCGTTGTCGCGATCACTGCGATCGGACAAGCGGCGATTTTCGCGCTGGCGATCCAACCGACCGTTCTCACGTTGTCGGTCGCGACGAGCATCGCGCTCCTCGTCCTGCTGACCGTCACGATAGCCATCGCGGTAAGCTCGACCCGAGTAGGGGTCGATGCGCCACGTAATCCCACGGCCGTATTCGCGCCAGTAAGGGCCGGTGAGGCCCCACTCGCGATACCGATGATTATTGCGATCCGACTCGACTTGGATGTTCACATCGACTTCCACCGGCTGACTCGCGGGCGGAATGTAAACGGTCGTCGAAGGCTCGTCGCAAGGAATCGCGGTGACGCCATCGAAGTTGAGGTACTGGCGGCGCAGGTAGTGCTCCTGGCTTGGCCACAGATATCCCTCTTTGCAGACAGCGTCTGGGGGGATGGATTGCGCGTGCGCCGAAGTCGGCGACACGCATACTGCCATGAACGCCATGGCGACGATCAAGAATCTCACGATATCACCTACCTTTCAGAGAAATTGCTCCATGTTTTTAATACCTCAGAATAGCTTTATTGTCAAATATTCAGCATTTACCTGCTATGATGTTCGCATGCCTGCTCACTTCGATACTGACGCGGAGGACGCAAAGCTTGCGCGAGCGCGAGCGCGCGAAGAGGAGGATCTTGCGCATGTCCTCTCTGAAAAATATGACCTTCCTTATACGGATCTCTCCTTCATTCCCATAAATATGGATGCTCTTCGCGTCATTCCAAAGGCTGATGCGGAGAATGCCGGAGTAGTTGCGTTTGATAAGAACGGGAAACATTTGCTGGTGGCGATGCGTACGCCGAACGGAGACGCCGTAGAGAAGCTCCTTGGAGAACTTGAGAGCGCCGGATACATCCTTGAAAAGTACTTGGTCTCCGAAGCAAGTATTAACAAGGCGCTTCTGCGATACGACGACCTTTCGCTTACGCACAGTTCCCGTTCAGGCGTGTTCGATATCTCAAGCGAAGAACTTATGCGCCTCAGGAGCGAGCTTACTTCCCTTCCGGCGCTTCGTTCGTACCTTGCCGAAGCTGTATCGGTGAAGAACGCGACCCAAGTATCAAAACTGCTTGAGGGAATGCTTGCCGCCGCCTTCTCTCTCCAGGCTTCCGACATCCATCTTGAGCCGGGAGAAGGAGCAGTCCGTCTGCGTCTCCGCCTCGACGGCGTCCTTACCGACTCATTCTCCTTCGATGAACACGCATATCGACTCTTGAACTCCCGCATCAAGGTTCTTTCAGGGCTTAAGTTGAACGTCACTGACCGCGCGCAGGACGGGCGCTTCTCCGTGGATATGGGAGGCGCTGAAGTCGAGATCCGCACATCAGCTATTCCAGGCAATTATGGTGAGTCCATTGTGCTCCGCCTCCTTGATCCCTCTTCTATACAGCACACCTTCGCCGATATGGGCATACATCCGAAGCTTTTGAAGAAGCTCGAGAGCGAGATACGTCGTCCGACCGGCATGCTCCTCACGACCGGTCCCACAGGTTCGGGAAAGACAACTACTCTCTACGCCTTCCTTAAAGAGATACATACGCCTGAGATAAAGATCGTGACCATCGAGGATCCGATCGAATACCACCTTCCGGGTATTGTGCAGACGCAGACCAACGGCAAAGACTATACCTTTGCTTCGGGACTGCGTTCCGTGCTCCGCCAGGATCCGGACGTGATCATGGTGGGTGAGATCCGGGATGCGGAAGTCGCGGAAGTCGCGCTCCAGGCCGCGCTCACGGGACACTTCGTCTTTTCAACCCTCCATACCAATAATGCGGCAGGTGCGTTTCCCCGTCTTGTTGACTTGGGCGCTGACCCTAAGACCTTCGCTTCGGCAATCACGGTTGCTATGGGACAGCGGCTTTTACGAACGCTGAACCAGGAGACGAAGGTGAGAAGAAAAACTACCGATGAAGAAAAGAAGATTATCGAACTCATCTTCTCCTCCCTTACGGACGAATCTCTGAGACCGTTTTCTACTGAAGAAGTGTGGGCTGCAAATCCTCAGGGCGAGGATACCGGATACAAGGGACGTGTGGGCGTGCACGAAGCTATTTTCATGGATGAGGAACTGGGAGAATTCCTCCGAACTAATCCCTCAATGGGAGATATTGAGAAGTCTACGCGACGACAGGGGTTCCTCACCATGGCGCAAGACGGAGTATTGAAAGCACTTGCAGGAGAAACGTCCTTGGAAGAAGTATTTAAAGTAGTGGACGTACCGAGGGGGTAGCAAAACAAAAACCGCCTCTCGGCGGTTTTTGTTTTCTCTGCACAGTGCGAAGACCCCCATCAATAAAATCAGTATATTCCCTTCTACTTGATGCGTCAACAACATGATGCCGGCGGAGGGTCTCGAGCCCTCAGAGAAAGACTTGATGGAGGTCTTCTCCGCAACCATGCCGCCGGCGCATACATGAGCATACGAAAACGGCGGTGATAGAGTCATAACTATAAGATAAAGAAAAACTGCACCATTTCTGATGCAGTTTTCCTAAATCACGCGCAGTACCCTCCAGGCACTCCTCCTTATAAATAAGCAGGTGGAACAAATCGCCTGAGGATAGCTCCAGCGGTCCACGTACAAGCGTGGTGCCAGAAACGTCCTTGGGGAAACGCCCCTAAGCCGTCAAGCCTTGCCTAGAGGGTAATGCGCACGATGTATAGAGCTGTCCAAAGGAAAAGCCCCGCGAGAAAAGGTCCTCACGAGGCCAACCCTCATGTGCTATAATCCTAGCACAGCTGATTTTTATGTCAAGTACCCCTGAGATCGCTTCCCCATTGAAGATTAGGGACCAGGCCCTCGATTCGACGCTTAGGCCTGCAGCCTGGGACGATTATGTGGGCCAGGGCCACGTTAAAGCGAACGTCCGCATCGTGCTTGAGGCGGCGAAGAAGCGAGGCGACATGCCCGAACACCTCCTTTTCTATGGCCCTCCGGGCGTCGGCAAGACGACGCTTGCGCACTTGGTCGCACAGTCTTTGGGTGCTCCTTTTAAAAGCACCTCTGGGGTCGCTATTGAACGTGCGGGAGACCTTGCCGCCATCCTTACGAACCTTGAACCGGGCACGGTGCTCTTCATCGACGAGATCCATCAGCTCTCTTCGAAGATAGAGGAGCTTCTGTATCCGGCGCTTGAGAACGGCACGCTCGACATCGTGCTCGGCAAAGGTCCTTCGGCGCGCACGGTGGAACTCTCTCTTCCTCCATTCACGCTTGTTGGTGCAACGACCCGTGTTGCGCAGCTCTCGAGTCCTCTTCGTTCACGGTTCGGAGGCGGTGTGTACCAACTTGATTTCTATACCGAGGGGGACATTCGCTCTATCATCGCCCGTTCAGCGCGCGTGCTCTCGGTTTCGGCCGATGGCGACGTTGTGTATCAGATAGCAGCGCGTAGTCGTGCTACTCCCCGCGTCGCAAACTCCCTCCTTAAGCGTGTTCGCGACTTTGCGCAGGTCCACGAGAAGAAGCTTACTTCTCAAGTGTGCGACGAGGCATGCCAGCTCTTCGGCATCGACACACTTGGCCTCACTAAGGACGACCGGAGATATTTGGAAACTCTTCGGGACTCATTCAAAGGAGGCCCCGCAGGGCTTCGTGCGCTTGCAAGCCACCTGCATGAGGATCCGGACACGATTGAGAACCTATACGAACCGTATCTTATGCGGCTTAACTTCATCGAACGATCTCCACGCGGACGCATTCTCACTGAAAAAGGGCGGGAGTACCTAGGTTAGGAGGTCAAAGAGAAGCGGACGGCATGAGCTTTCGAAGCGGCATTCACCGGTCGTCGTGTCGCATACCTCTACCTTCTCTGTGTCGCAGGATTCAATAACAAGGCCTGCACCGATCAACACCAGAAGAGCGGCCAGGGGGTAGAGGATGTTTTTATATTTCCTTGGACTCTGTCGATCCTCGTTCATAGATACATACTAACAGGCTAGATACTCTTCGCATCGACATTCCACGCCTTCACATCCCAGGCACCGCTGTCATGAACGGCAATCATGAGCGCGGTGTTCTTCGTGTGCATGTGCCAAGTCGCGCGAAGATACGTTCTTCCAGTTACCCCTTCCCCCACGATCATGCATGCGTACAGGGCACGCATGAAGGTACTGTGGGTCACAACGGCGATGACGGACTCGGGACGCGTAAGAAGATATGCGAGTGCAGCATGCGCACGTGATAACAACTCCTCTGCAGATTCTTCGTCCGAATGGCGGTATCCGGCGCGTCTTCCAAACACAACAAGCTGAAGTTGCACCCAGTGCCAGTGGGGATGCACTTTCTTTTTCCTTAACTGCACTCCTGGCCGCCTTCGCTCTACGAAAAGGTCCGAGTGCTCTACCGAAAGGCCGGTTTCCCTTCCAAGTTCTTCCGCAGTCGACCGTGCGCGAGAGAAAGTACTTGAAACGATCGTTTCAAGAGGAAGTTTTTTCATGTGGTGGGCCACTTCCTTTGCCTGAGTAATGCCGTACGGCGTGAGTGTTGTATCTCCCGTCTGCTGATGGAAGAAGCTCGCATTTCCATGACTCTGACCATGGCGGACGAAGTACACCGTCTTCATGTGCCTAGGCTAGCATGCCTCCGTACAGAGGTATTCCATATTCTGAAAGACCGTGCTATAATCCTTAGGTCAATCGCAGCGCTGTTTGCGTAGCTAGTCGAACTCCTCGTTTCAGCTCACTGCACTTGATAGTTATCAGGTGCACGAATACATATCCACTATGCAGGAAGGAACTATCGCCGGCCTCACAGACAAGGGATTCGGATTCATCAAGATCGAAGGTGCTGAGAAGGACTTGTTCTTCCACTCCAACGAACTCATTGGTGTTGAATTCGATTCGCTCCGCGTCGGTGACAAGGTTACGTTCGAGATGGCTGAAGGACCGAAAGGACCGAACGCTATAAAGGTCTCGAAGGTTTAAGCATACGGAGCGCCTCGGGCGCTCCTGTGCGTTACATTACCCACTTAGCTAAACCAGCATGTCCAGAGGAAAAACCAGGCATGGCGTGAGCCCCAAGGTTCCCCGTAAGCGCCCGAATAAGACCAAGGCTCGCCTTGCCATAAAGGCAGCGGCGCGCGGCGCTGGAAAATAATATGAGGGGTCCTGACCTTGATAGGGAGCGGAGTGAGAAGAAACTTTCTCCTGCGGAATTCCTCTCCATGTATAACGAGGGGCTTCCTGCCGATTACCCCAAGGCTACAAACTCTCTGCTGACGGCATTCACCGTTAAGCATCCTGAGCTTTTTAAACGTGAAGGCATCTGGTCACTAGACCAGCATCGGAAGAAGTTCATGGACTGGCTTCCGAATCATTTGCGTACAAGCACCGAGAGCAAGCGCTCTTAGAGCTCTCTCCTTTCTGCGGGGATACCGAACACAAGCAGGCTCCTTTCCTGCATCTGTTTCTCGGTCTTGAATTCCCCTGCCAGTTGTAGTGCTGAGGGCCTGGGTTCAGGCCACCAGAGATAGAACAGGCCGTATTCTTCGGTGAAATACGGCTTTGGAGCTTTTTTCATAACTCAACAGTATCATGTATTCGATTTATGGACGGGTTTGTATTTATTGCTGACAGTCTGGGACGATGTTGGAACCCTAGCGCCTTCTGCCGTTCATCTTTAAATACTCAGATTTGCTCATGTAGCTCTTGGGATCAGCTAGGTCAGTAAAAACTTTCCCATTCAGATGATCCATCTCGTGCTGAATAACTTGAGCAAGTAATCCTTTAGCCTCCAATTCAAACTTCTCCCCCCTTTGGTCTTGAGCAGTAACGACTAAGGAAGCCGGTCTTTTGGTCATGCCGAACAGGTTCGCAGAAGCAACACTTCCACAGCCCTCCCACTTTTTTGCCAGCTTCTGAGAGAAAGACTTGATTCTAGGATTTAGAAAAACTCTTAACTTATCCTTCTGTTCTTTCTTTCGGTACTTTGTCTTTCGTATTTCCGTAACAAAAACTCTGGCACTCTTTCCTATCTGAGGCGCAGCCATTCCTACTAGACCGAAATGACGCATTGAGTCAGTCAAATCAGTGACAATTTTCTTTGTGGCTTTTGTGGCAGGTTTGACTGACTTCGCTCTAGCTCGTATTACGGGATTGCCCAGTTGTGTTGCTTTCTTAACTATCATTTGTGAAGTATATACCTCCGTATATTGCTGACAGATTAGGTTTCGATCCTTTTGATATACTCACTTCATGTCCGGGCACAGCAAATGGTCATCTATAAAACGACAGAAGGGGGTGACTGACGCCGCCAGGAGTCGTACTTTCTCGAAGTTTGCACGTCTTATCACTATCGAATCTAAGAAAGCAGCCGGAAACGCTTCCGCACCAAGTCTCTTGGCAGTCATCGCTCGCGCAAAGGCTGCGAACATGCCAAAGGACAATATAGAGAGGGCGGTCGTCAAAGGATCTTCCAAGGAAGCAGGTGATCTCTCTGAAGTCGTATACGAATTCTATGGCCCCTCAGGCACTGCCATTATCGTGAACGCACTGACTGATAATAAGAACAGGACAACGCAGGAGATAAAACATTTGATATCGAAGAATGGATTCGAGCTTGGTACTCCCGGAAGCGCCGCATGGGCATTCACGAAAGGGGGAGATGGGACTCTTTCTCCGAACGAACCATTGATGGACGTTTCTGGAACTGACGAAGAGAGTCTCGGCAGAATACTTGAAGAGCTCGACGAACATGATGATGTGCAGAGCGTCGTAACGAACGCCAGCGGATACGAGAACACGAGCGAGTAATAGTATGCGGGTACTTGGCATCGACCCTGGATTCGACCGCCTCGGCATGGCAGTCCTTGAAGGAGATCCTTCGCGCCCAACATTTGTGTGGAGCGAGTGCGTACTCCCCGCCAAAGGTGAGGCTGCTGAACGCCTCTCAACCGTATACCGAAGAACGTCAGAAGTTATTCATGAATATTCCCCCCACGTTCTTGCTATTGAGACCCTCTTTTTTAGTACGAATAAGAAGACAGCACTTCAGGTGGCTGAAGCAAGAGGCGCAATACTTGCAGCTGCAGGGAATGCAGGCATCCAAGTGCGGGAATTTTCTCCAGGGACCGTAAAGCTTGCTGTGACCGGACATGGTTCGGCAGATAAGGCGGCTATAGCCCGCATGATTCCCCACCTGAT
>Ga0209542_10007488_pt1 | contig 20740 bp, 17 predicted proteins | sample RifCSPhighO2_01_FD_184028 | JGI IMG/M metagenome (GOLD analysis project Ga0209542, IMG submission 184028) | Soil microbial communities from Rifle, Colorado - Rifle CSP2_plank highO2_0.1 (SPAdes) (version 2) | ecosystem: Environmental > Terrestrial > Deep subsurface > Rock core/Sediment ... | reverse complement strand
TCACGGCACAGCGCTACGCACTCACTGACGTTGGGTATACTGATGGTGCAGCAACAGCTCTCTCAGGTACTCCTACTGCTGCAGAACGGAACATTGACCTTCGTACTGATGAAAGCAATGAACTCTCCGCAGACCTTTACTGGAACATTGCTGTTCCTGCGAGTGGCGTGAAGGGGGCTTGTGTTGGTTCGAATACTATTGCTATTGTGGCGCAGCCGACTGGACCACTTATGGTTCAGTACGATGGTGGACCGTGGGATGCGACAGGAGAAAACAAAAACCAAGGAGGCTACTACCGCACTATCACCCTCGGCACGCAGACTTGGCTTAAAGATAACTTGAATGCTGGGGTAATGCTCGCATCAGGAACAACCGAACCATCAAATAATGGAGTCATTCAAAAGTGGTGCTACAACAATAGCACCACAAACTGTAACGCAGATGGAGGATTCTATAACTGGAACGAAGCAATGGGATACGTCACTACCGAAGGCGCACAAGGCATCTGCCCTACAGGTTGGCATATCCCTACCGACAATGAATATAAAACACTAGAAATCTTCCTTGGTATGACGCAAGTGGAAGCAGACAGCACTGGCTGGCGTGGAACTGACCAGGGTGCCAAGATTAAGGTAGGCGGAAGCTCTGGGTTTGAGGCTCGTCTCACAGGTCACCGATCCAGCAGCGGGTCATTCACCGGTCTCGGCGGGAACAGCAACTTCTGGTCATCGTTAGTTTCAGGCTCGAGTGCATGGCGACGGGCTTTGGCCTCCGCTGAGAATCGTGTGTACCGACTAACAATTTCGCATAATTACGGGCTCTCTGTACGATGTCTCAAGAATTAATCTTTCACATTTTCAATACAAAAATCCTTCGGGATTTTTTTGTGCAGACATTTTTTCTGTAAGTTGATGTATACTGTGCGCATGCTTATTACGAAGGCTGATGGAACGACGCAGCAGTTTGATGCGACGAAACTTGAGCGTTCTTTGCGACGCGCGGGTGCAAAGAGCGAGGATGTTATCCAGGTACTTGCGGAGGTTGAAAAGTCGCTCACTCCTGGGGTGAAAACGCACGAGATTTACGAGCGTGCATTTGCGGTGCTCCGCGGCCGCGGCGGGCCAACCTCAGCGCGCTATACGCTTCGTGCTGCAATCCAGCAGCTTGGCCCGACAGGCTTTCCGTTTGAGGATTTTATGGCGCGACTTTTTGAGTATGAAGGCTACAAAACTCTCACGCGACAAAACCTCCAAGGACAGTGCGCGTTGCATGAAATTGACGTGGTGGGGTATCGTGGCGACAAAACCTTCATCGGCGAAGTAAAATTCCACAAAGACCCGGGCTATAAAAGTGACCTCCAAACGGCACTCTATTCCTACGCGCGCTATCTTGACGTGCTTGAAAGTAAAGTGTGTGCTGAGGATATCTGTGGTATCAACACGCTCAAAATCATCACCAACACCAAGTTTACGCAGGCAATGCTCGAGTATTCGCTCTGTAAGGGCATTGAGCTTCATAGTTGGGGTTTTCCGCACGGCGATGCCTCACTTGAGTCACTGGTGGAAAAATACCAGATGTATCCGATTACCATTCTCTCGTCACTTTCCGAACACCACAAAATCCTCCTCATGCAGCGTAGTATTGTCTTATGTCGCGATTTTATCGATAAACAACAAGAACTCCGTGCTCTTAAAATCCCCGAAAAGATAATTATCGCCGCCGCCGCTGAAGCGGAAGCACTTTTTGCACAGCAAATCCAGTAACCGTCAAGGCTCCATCAGTCGCATGAATGGGGCTTTTTTGCTATACTGCACGGGATGTAACCGCCCACACTTCCCAGCTACTTCGTTGCTGGCACTATTTTTTCCTCCATCGTACGTCAGGTACGGCTCCAGAAAAAATAGCACCAGCGCCTCGTATTTGGAAACTGTGAGCGATTACCTATATATTTATGGCAACAAAAAAAGAAAGCAAATACGATGCGTCGTCGATTAGCGTCCTTGAAGGGCTTGATCCGGTTCGTAAGCGTCCGGGTATGTATATTGGTGGTACGGGCATTGATGGTCTCCATCACCTTATTTGGGAAATCTTTGACAACTCACGCGACGAAGCGATGGGGGGCTATGCTGACCGTATCGAAGTGATGCTCCTCCCCGATAACTATATTCGTATTGTTGATAACGGCCGTGGTATTCCTGTTGACAAGCATAAGCAGTCAGGTGTTTCTGCGCTTGAGACGATTCTCACCGTGCTTCACGCGGGAGGTAAATTCGGTGGCGAGGATTCTGGCTATAAGGTTTCCGGAGGTCTTCACGGTGTGGGTTCATCAGTGGTAAACGCGCTTTCGACACACATGATTGCGGAAGTACATCGCGACGGTGGCTACTACATGCAGGAGTACAACATCGGTAAGCCAAAATACGATGTGAAGAAAGTAGGGAAGTCAGACCTCAAGGGGACCGCCATCACATTCCAGGCCGACCCAACTATTTTCCCTGAGATTAAATACGATTGGAAGACAATCGTGAACCGCCTTCGTCAGCAAGCGTACCTTGTGAAGGCGCTCCGCGTGACCGTTATTGATGCGCGTGATTTCGACGACAAGCAGATGAAAAAGCTTGAGTTCAAAGGTGCACAGTACATCGGCGATCAAGCTCCTGAAGCGCCGACGCAAACATTCTTTTTTGAAGGAGGTCTTCGCTCGCTCGTGACATTCACGAACCAGTACATGACGCGAGTGCACAAGAATATTTTCTACGTTGAAAAGTTTGACGTTGCGCCAAACGTGCATTCGGTTGAAATCGCCGTCCAGTACGTTGACGATATTTCATCACGCGTGACAGCCTTTGCAAACAATATCTATAACCCAGAGCAGGGTACACATATAACTGGCTTCAAGACCGCACTCACGCGTACGCTCAACACCTACGCTCGTACTAATAACTTCCTCAAAGAAAAGGACGAAGCATTTACGGGCGACGATGTACTCGAAGGCATTACTGCCGTAGTCTCTATCAAGATGCCCGAAATCCAGTTTGAAGGACAAACAAAGGGTAAGCTTGGCTCTGTTGAAGCACGTGGTGCAACAGAATCAGTCTTTTCTGATGCATTCGCGATGTATCTCGAAGAAAATCCTGACGATGCAAAGGCGATGATTAACAAGGTGACAATTGCGGTCCGTGCGCGTAAAGCCGCAAAGGCTGCAAAGGATTCCATCATTCGTAAATCTGCATTTGAAGGCTCTGCGCTTCCTGGAAAGCTTGCCGACTGTCAGACAAAGAGCGCCGCAGAATCAGAGCTCTTCATTGTGGAGGGAGACTCTGCGGGAGGTTCCGCAAAGATGGGGCGCGACCGTCGCACGCAGGCAATCTTGCCGCTCAGAGGTAAGATTCTTAACGTCGAGCGCGCACGTATCGACAAGATGCTTGCGTCTGAGCAGATTAAGAACATCGTGCTCGCACTCAACACCGCCATTGGCGACGTGTTCAATATCGATAAACTCCGCTATCACAAAATCATCATCGCAACTGACGCGGACGTCGACGGTGCACACATTCGCACGCTCCTCCTCACACTCTTCTATCGTCACTTCCGCCCAATTGTTGACGGAGGCTTTATCTACATTGCGCAGCCACCACTCTACAAAATCGAGAAAGGCCGCGAGCAGTGGTACGCTTACACCGATGAAGAAAAGTTCAACATCATGGGCGATGAGCAAACCGACACACAAGAAGATGTTGAAGGCGAAGAAAGTGCTGAGGAAGAAACAAAAAAGGTTGGTAAGTACAAGGTGCAGCGCTACAAGGGTCTCGGTGAAATGAACCCTGAACAGCTCTGGGAAACCACCATGGACCCTGAAAACCGCATCCTTAAGCAAGTAACTGTCGACGACGCTATTGAAGCCGACAAACTCTTCGACATTCTTATGGGAACGGATGTTGCGAGTCGTAAATCATTCATTCAGTCCAATGCCAAAATGGCAAGCCTCGACCTGTAGAATCTTCCAAAAATGGCACATTTGCACTGGCTTCGAAAATTTTCGACACTTACCGTACGTCAGGTACGGCTCGGACAAAAATTATTCTCCAGCCAGCACAACTGCACTCATTTTTGAAAGATTCTACTTGAAATAGATAACGTGGTATGCGTTATCTATTTTTATTTTTCTTGATAAGTAATGATTTCTCAGTATAGTTGCAGATATGAATATCCATGTGATCACTCTCTTTCCGGAGGTTTGCAAAGCGTATACTGACGCAAGCGTTTTAGGGCGTGCGCAGGTTGCAGAGAAGGGGAAGGGGGCGAAGCAGAAAGGGGTACAGCTCTCAGTGAATTATTATAATCCGCGAGACTATTCGGAGGAACGACACACTAAAGTTGATGGGCGGCCGTTTGGTGGCGGTCCAGGCATGGTGATGATGGCGGAGCCAATCCTTGCGGCATACAAAGCTGCGATACCTCGCGTGCGTAAAAATACGCGGGTACTTATGATGTCACCGCGCGGACGAACCTTCGACCAGGCAATGGCGAAGGAGCTCGCTGAAAGAACGGACAACCTCGTCCTTATCGCTGGCCGCTACGAAGGCATCGACGCCCGTGTCAAAGAAATTCTCGGCGCAGAAGAAGTGTCTGTCGGTGACTATGTGCTCACTGGTGGCGAACTTCCTGCACTCACGATTATCGACGCCGTTGCACGCCATATTCCTGGCGTCCTCGGTGACATTGACTCTCTCGAAGATGACCGTGCAACCAGCGGCATCACCTACACAAAGCCCGTTGACCTCATCCATAAAAAGAAACATTATCCCGTCCCGGAAATTCTCCTTTCAGGACACACTGCCAATATCAACGCCTGGCGTGAAGGAAAACCGCTCCCTGATCCCAAACATGTCTTCAAACGGAAGAACGTAAAGTAAAATACACCCTCCATAAATGGAGGGTGTATTGCTAGAAAGCGGTAGGAAGGCTGAGGAATCCCGAGTATGCGATAATCATGGAAAGCATGATTGTTACCGCAATGAGAGCGCCAACAACGCGGAGTCCTTTTTGAAACTTTTTATTAAACATAACCCACAGCATAGCACGACTTTGTTATGATGCAAAAAACAGGTGTGGGGGAAAACTTCGTGAACGAGGCAATGGCTGGTATACTGTTCGTATGCATATTTTCTTCGCCTTTCTATTTGGGTGCATTATTGGAAGTTTCCTGAATGTCGTAATTTTGCGACTGCATACGGGGCGTTCGCTAAACGGACGCTCGCATTGTATGTCGTGCGGTTCGCAGTTGCGAGCGCGGGATTTGGTGCCGATTTTTTCCTTCCTCATGCTTCGCGGCAGATGTCGTGATTGTACCTCGCGGATTTCATCTCGATATTTTATGGTGGAGGCCTTTACGGGACTGCTTTTTGCGATTATTGCGTGGCAGTTTTTCGCAACACCGTTTGCATGGCTACTTTTTAGTGTTGTTGCCGCCGTGCTTGTGGTGGTTTTTGTGTATGACCTACGGCACACGATTATCCCAAATGAACTCGTACTGCTGCTTACGGGTCTTGCGATCTTGTCTTTCGGTACGCGTTACCTAGAAGGCGTGCGTATCGAACTCCTGTACACACTCGCTTCTGCACTCACTGCATCGGGTATCTTCGCGGCATTGTGGTTTTTCAGTCGCGGTCGCTTGATTGGTCTCGGCGACGCGAAACTTATCTTTCCGCTTGCGCTCATGCTAACGCCGAGTGGGGTACTTTCGTTTATTGTACTCGCATTTTGGATTGGTACGGCATATGTCGGCATCACCGCACTCATACAAAAGCTCTCAAAAATACTTGTCCACATACACTTTTCTCTACCTCGGTATACAATGCAGAGTGAAGTACCATTTGGGCCATTTCTCATTGTTGGTTTCTTCGCAGTACTCCTCGCCAATGTCGATATTCTCATACTTACACAAATATTTGCCGACGCAACAACACGCCTCGTGTATAACTTCCTGCTCCACTAAGATGCGCTCACACGCGGGCTTTTCACTCATTGAGCTCATGGTGGCGATTACGGTTATGACCTTCATAACTGGCGTTGTAGTGACACAGTTTGCTGGTTTTGACTCGGCAATTGTTACCAAAGCACGCGCGTATGATGCGGCGCAGGCCGTGCGTGCGGCGCAGGCGTTTGCAACGCAGATTCGCACACAGACTTCCTCAGATATAACCTTTACCACACAGTTCCTTACCCGTTTTACCGTAGGTTCAGGAGAAATTCTAATCATGCGCAAAGAAGACACGAGTCAACCGAATACTGTTGAGTATCGACAGCTCACTGCAGGATACAAAGTACAAGAAATCCGAGTCGCGCTTGCTGACACGACAACCCGCTGTGCACAGACAAAAGATCAGCAGCTCGATATTGCCTTTAGACGTCCAGAAGTGAGAGCAAATGCCTACGACCCAAAATCCGGGACGAGCTGGATTACTTCGTCGTCACCAGTGGTGCGTAGCTATATTGCCATTACGGGCGCCGATCCCTCGCTCGTGCATTGGGTTGAAATCGCCGAGCCGGGTTCGGTGTCGATTGTGCAGGACGCGCCCGCATGCGGCCTCTAATAGTATATGAATACACCTCACACACACAAAGGCTTCACGCTTATTGAAATGATGGTCTCGGTTGCGCTTTTTGCGGTGGTTGTTTCTGTGGCGTTGCCGACTATGATCGTGGTCATGAAAGCCTCTGCGCGCGCGCAAGCGCTTCAGACGACTATTGACAACACCTCATTTGCTCTTGATGCAATCTCTCGGCAGGTTCGACTCGGGACAACCTATCATTGCACAAGCGACCCTATCAACGTCACCGTATGGAATGCAACAACAAGTCCGAGTTACCCATACGGAACTCCACACGACTGTATAACCGGTGCATCTACGCTTGTTTTCCGTGACCAAAATGGCGTTCGGCAAGCATATCGTTATAACAGCGCTGAAGAGAAACTTGAAAGTTGGCACACGAAAGCTGGCACCTGGGTTGATCTCACCGCACCAAAAGTCCTTGTTAAAAATGCAACATTTACGGTCACTGGTGCGACGATATATGACGGCGAGCCGCCAGTTGTCACCCTCGCAGTCCGTGGTGCTGCTCGAGATGAGGTGTCTGTTCCGGAATTTACCTTGTCAACAAATATGACGCAATACGTGCCAGAGCGCGGTTTTGCGATACGTCGCCTTGCGCAAGGGACTGCAAACCTCACCCTTACGGCAGGTATTGAATTTGGTACCGATGTTGCTCCTGTCGGCGATATTGACGATGACAACGTCACTGACCTCCTTGTTGGCATGAGTACATTCAGCGCGGGCGTTGGCGGGACGCAGGTGCTTCGTATGAATAAAAATGGCACCATAAAGGCATCGATTCGCCTAACTTCAAATACAAATGGCATGCCAACATTTGCTGCAAATGAAGCAGTTGGGTCAAGTGTTGCGAATCTTGGCGACCTTGATGGTGACAGCCTGACAGAAGTGCTCATTGGTGCGCCAGGATATACAAGCAATACAGGTGCCGTATACCTTACGACACTGCAGGCAAGTGGTATAGCGACAAGCACCATTCGTATTGCGTCAAACACGAATGGCATGACAACAATCCCCGCGGGGAGTCAGTTTGGTGCAAGTCTCGCTCTCGTGGGTTCACGAGAAGTGCTCGTTGGTGCACCAGGCGACAGCCCTACGGGATGTGTGAACTGCGGTGCAGTGTATCGGCTCATGCTCAGTGGACAAGGACAAGTCACCTCAGTGTCGAAAATTTCAACGGGACTTGGACTTGTTGCCGGCAATGCATTTGGAAGCGCAGGCATTGCATTTCTCGGCTACAATACTGCAGGTGAACGTTTGGTTGCAGTAGGCGCAGCCGAAACAGCATGTGCAAGCGGTGCCTCGTGTGGCGCACTGTATATACTTCGGCTCAGTAGTGCAGGTGCTGTTATGGGGCATTCAAAACTCGTAAGTGGCACAGCGGGCATGCCGACACTTGAGGCGTTTTCGCGATTTGGTAAGTCAGTAGCCGCTGCAGGAGACCTCAATGGTGACGGCGTCGCTGATATCATTGTTGGTGCAGAAGAAACGGGTGGCGCTGCTCGTACTGGCTCACTGTACGTACTCTTTATGAATTCAAATAACACAGTCAAAGAGGTGCGACGAATGACAAATAACAGTAACGGTGGCCCTGCGCTTAGAACAGGCGATGCATTTGGACGAGCAGTTGCCAACATTGGCGATCTCAATGACGACGGACGTATTGACTTTGCTGCTGGTGCGCGGCGTGACGATGGAAATGGAACACTAACTGATGCTGGTGCTCTCTATATATTATTTGGTAAATAACATCATATGACACGCTCTCATCAACAAGGTTTTACACTCGTCGAGACACTGGTTGCCATCAGTGTCTTAATCGTGGCAATTGTGGTGCCGCTTCGGGTGATTACACAAAGTTTGAAAAGCGCTGCATTCACGAGAGAAAAAATAACCGCAACACACATTGCGCAAGAGGGGATTGAGCTTATGAATGCACAGTATGATGAAGATAAAAAAGACCTCAATACTGCATGGTCAAGATGGGCGAGTGTCTATGGTGTAACGTCAGGTTTTTCCTTTGAACCAAGAACAAAGACGCTCCTTACCTGCACGAGCACTGCAAGTAATCCTTGTAGAATCTACACGGACGCAAATGGGTATACACACAGTACTGTCGGTACTACACTTACACCCTATGTACGTACACTCCGTGTTCGTACCAGTAGCCCAGCAAGTGCCTCCGCGGTAGAAGTTGAATCAATCGTGACATGGCAAAATGCATTCGGTTCACTATCGACTTCGTCACGTACGGTTTGGTACTATAATGCTTATGAATAAAAAAAGATACACACACGAAGGCGGCTACGTACTTTTCCTCGCAGTAATTGTGAGTACTATTATTGTGACGCTCGGCACGCTCGTTGCTGGTTTTGTGCGACAAGATCTCGCACTTGCTGGCGCAGCTGAGCAAAGTGATGTTTCATTTTATGCAGCAACGTCAGTTATGACGTGCGGGCGGTATCTTGATGCGAAAAATATGTTTTATATCTCAAATGGCTCACTGTCGCGTACTATTGCATGTCTCGGTACAAGCGACGCTATTGTGAGTACGCCTATGCCGTCAGGATATCTACAGCAATATGATTTTACCTGGACCACAAAAAGCGGTCAGCTGGTATGTTCAATACTTCAAGTGAAGAAAACGTCCATTGGTACGGGTGCAGTAAGTACAAAAATGATTGCACGTGGCTACAATGTGCCATGCTCAGCGCTCAGCGGTACAACTGGCGAAATTGTCGAGCGTGTTATTGAAACTAATTACTAACCTATGGAGTCAAAACTTTTCAAAAGTCCAGAGGAAGAAATCGCGCACCTGCGTGCGGAGCTTTCGCGACGCGAAGCGGCTCTTACTGCGCAAGAGGCAACCCCCGAACAAATTGCTAGCGCTGGCAGAGAAGTTGTCCGTGACTACGCAGTACGTCCCGCACACGAAGTGCTCGCACAAGAAAACATGCCAACGTTCAGTATTGGTGTAAAGCCCTCGGTCCCCGAGGTCATACAGGAGCCAAAGATACACTTCCTTGAACGAATGAAAACAGAGGGGGTGAAAAAGACACTCGCACTTCTCGAAAAAGAGAACAATCCGCAGCTCACCGATGCGGTCCATGACGCGCTCGTTGAAGAACTGCGTGCGGGTATTTTGGTGCCTGACCTCAAAGAGGGGACTACACACTGGGAAGCACTCCATATGTCCCTCTTCGAAATCTCTATCGCTCGCACACAGGGTGACAATGCTGAAAAAGCATCCTTAAAAGACGACATTCGCGTCATGATGCAGTTCTTTGCCGGCATGCAAGGGGCGGGCTATGGCGGACGTGCCGCACACTACACCTTTGAAATCGCCGTCGCGGAAGGTTCGAACGATATCGTCTTTTATGTTGCTGTCCCGACGGTTGCCGCGCAACTCTTTGAGAAACATATTCTCTCACTCATTCCGCGCGCATCAATTGCCTTCGCGCCGAAGGATTACAGTATTTTCGTTGCGAACGGTGTTGCGAATACCTCTGTTGCACAGCTCGCTGAACACTATATCCATCCGCTCGCCGATGTGGAAACATTTTCACACGATCCGATTGATGTTATTGTGCAAACACTCACCAAGATTGAGCATAGCGGTGCTGGTGCTGCAATTCAGTTTGTCATTGCAACACATCAGAACACTGTTGCACGCAGTACCATGGAAGAAATCCAGAAGCGCGTTAAAAAAGGTGATAACCCAAAGGTTGCTATTAAGGAAAGCACCTTCAGCGGCGCAGCAATTGCAACATTTGGCTCACTATTTAAATCTCCCGAAGACGAAGTAAAAGAAAAGGAAAAACTTCAAGGCATAGACCGTACTGCTGATTTGAAGCGCTATGAAGACAAACTTTCTTCACCAACCATGAGTGTTGAACTCCGCATTGTTACCTCTGCACCGGCACTCGACGGTGCACGCGCGATTGCACGCGATATCCAGTCGGCATTCAACCAGTTTAATGCAAGCGACAGTAACCGGATTATATGGAATGAGCTTTCAGGAAGTGCTGCTCGTGACATGGTGCGTGACTATAGTTTCCGCGAACCACAGGCGAAATATGCGCTTGCACTTTCGCAAGAAGAACTTGCGCTCCTTGCGCACTTCCCACAAGTCGGTACTGCGAAGACCTCGCAGCTCAAGCAGACAGGTTCAAAGCGCGCCGCCGCGCCGCTCACGATTGCAAAAGAGGGCACACTCCTCGGCATCAATCGCTACCAAGGCACCGAGACCCGCATTTTCGTAACGCCTGAGGATCGTTTACGTCACTTCTATATCATTGGTCAGACAGGTACCGGTAAAACGACACTCATGAAAAACATGGTTGTGCAAGATATCCTCAATGGCGATGGTGTCTGCATGATTGACCCTCACGGTACCGACCTTGCCGATATTATGGGTGCTATTCCTCCTGAACGCTACGACGACGTCATCTACTTTGACCCCGCATACATGGAGCGCTCGGTTGGGCTTAATATTCTCGAATATAATCCAGCGAAACCTGAAGAGAAAACGTTCGTGGTAAACGAGCTTCTTGCTATTTTCAAGAAGCTCTACAGTGCAGAAAGTATGGGGCCGATGTTTGAGCAGTACTTCCGTAATGCTGCGCTCCTCATTCTCGACGATCCCGAATCTGGCTCAACACTGCTCGATATTTCGCGCGTCTTCGCCGATAGTCAGTATCGTAATTACAAACTCTCGAAAGCAAAGAATCCAATCGTTGTGCAGTTTTGGCGCGAAATCGCCGGAAAGGCTGGCGGAGAGGCGTCACTTGAAAATATCGTGCCGTACATCACCTCAAAAATCGATACATTCACGGGTAACGACTACATGCGTCCGATTCTCGGACAGCAACACTCAACGTTTAACTTCCGCGACATCATGGACACGAAGAAAATCTTCCTCGTGAATCTCTCAAAAGGTCGTCTCGGCGAGCTCAACGCCAACCTTATTGGTATGATGATTGTTGGTAAATTCCTCATGGCGGCACTTTCACGCGTTGACGATCCGACCAAAGGCTTCCCACCGTTCTATCTCCACATGGACGAATTCCAAAACATCTCAACCGACTCCATTTCGCAAATTCTCTCTGAAGCTCGCAAGTACAAACTCGGGCTTACCGTCGCGCATCAGTTTATTGCGCAGCTTGATCAATCCATTAAAGATGCTGTGTTTGGTAACGTTGGTAATAAAGCGGCATTCCGCGTTGGCCCTGACGACGCTGCATTTCTTGAAAAGCAGTTCGCACCAGAATTCACTGCTGCAGACCTTGCATCAGTGGAAAACAGAAACGCTTACGTCAGCATGCTCGCAAACGGGACTCCTGTTCGTCCGTTCTCTCTCGAAACCCTTCCGCCACCACCATCTGACCCTGCGCTCGTCCAAAAACTCATTGAATACTCCGTCTCTCGCTACGGCCGCGCCCGTGCCGAAGTCGATGAAGAAATCATGCGCCGCTACCTCGACTAACCTCGAGATTTCTGCATGCGACATATAGAGGCATGTGTCTTTAATTGCGTCTTTTGTGGATTCTCCGCAAGACAACAGCACAACAGGTGTGGAGATTTTGTGTTTTTAGGAAGCACAGGTATACTGCGCACATGTCTACAGAACACAGAAAACCACGAGCCACACTTACGGCGCGAGCACTGATTGTACTCTTTGCTTTTGCTATTTTTGGTGCAGGCGCATATACCGGATCCGCACTTGGTGCAAAGGCAAGTATCCCCACATTTACCATTGGCGCCTCATCTTCACCAATAGAAGGCGCGGAACTTTCCGAATTCTGGCGCGTTTGGCGACTTATGGATCAGAAATTCGTCTTCGCCTCAACAACGGTTGAACGACCAACCACACAGCAGCGTGTTGAAGGCGCAATCGCCGGCATGGTTGCAACCTTCGGGGATGACTATTCCGTCTATATGCCCAAAGCAGAAAGTGAAGAATTCATGCAAGAAATGTCAGGAGAATTCTCAGGCGTTGGTATGGAGGTCGGTTTGCGCAATGGGGTAATCACCGTCATTTCGCCAATCGAAGGTACTCCCGCAAAGCGTGCAGGCATGCGCGCACAGGATGTTATTCTTGAGATCGATGGTACCTCAACAGAGAATATGAGCGTAGACGCTGCGGTACAGCTTATTCGTGGCGAGCGTGGTACGGATGTCGTGCTTAGCATCTATCGTAAAGACGCAGGCGAACCATTCGATGTCACTATAACCCGTGATACCATTGAGCTCCCAACTGTAAAAACAGAAACAAGGGGCGATGTCTTCATTGTACATCTCTATACTTTTAATCAGGTTGCGTACACAAAGTTCGTCGACGCCATGCGTGAATATGCCGCAAGCGGCAAGACAAAAATGGTCCTTGACCTCCGTAGCAATCCTGGCGGCTACATGGAGAGTGCGGTTTCTATCGCGAGTCTCTTCTTAAAACAGGGAGATATCGTACTCCGTGAACGTGTCGGGAATGAGGGGCAGGAAGTATTGCATCGTGCAAGCGGACGTAATCTTGGCGAGCATATACCAAAGAAAATGGTCGTACTTATTGACGGCGGCTCTGCATCAGCATCGGAAATTCTCGCAGGCGCACTTCAAGAGCACGGTCTTGCAACACTTATCGGCACGCAGTCGTTTGGAAAAGGGACGGTGCAAGAAGTGGTCGATCTCCCCTCAAAAGCATCACTCAAAGTCACCATAGCCCGCTGGTTCACGCCTGAAGGTAATGGTATTCATCATCTTGGGCTCACCCCGACGGTCATCGCAACAACGTCAACTGAAGCAATTATCGCCGAGGAAGACCCCCAGCTTGACGCCGCCCTCAATTATCTCCAATAAAATAGCACAGGGGAACATAAAAAATAAGGAGCACATGCTCCTTATTTTTATAGTTGTGCGTTTTCATAAAAAATGATATTGTGTGCACACATTCGTTTCCGCTGCTGCCGGATCGTCTAATGGTAGGACTACGGTTTTTGGTGCCGTCTATCATGGTTCGAGTCCATGTCCGGCAGCAATGGGCGCGAATGTGGAAAAGTGGCTGAGAGGTTGAAGGCACTTGACTCGAAATCAAGCATACTCTAACGGGTATCGGGAGTTCGAATCTCCCCTTTTCCGCCAATAGCAAAAAGGTTGCGTTTTTTATAATTTCAAGTATAGTATCGGCACTATGGAAAAAGAAGTACAGTCACAAGCAGTGCCATTTGCGGTCATCGAGACCGGCGGCAAGCAGTACAAGGTCGCAGTTGGCGATGTTCTTGATGTGGAGCTCCTCGGTGGAGAACTCAACGAGGGCGACGACGTATCATTCGACAAGGTACTCCTTACTGAAACGAACGGCGACACAAAAATCGGCACCCCATACCTCGCAGGCGTAAAGGTTTCTGCAAAGTATGTCGGTCTTGCAGCAGGTCCGAAGATTACTATCGTCCGCTATCAGCAGAAGAGTAACCGCGACCGTAAGCAAGGCCACCGCCAGAAGTATTCTCGTGTAGAGATTACGGCGATCTAACAAGATTAAACGAATATTTGGAGCCGGCTTGCCGGCACTCAAAAAAGCATAATGCATTTGGAGCCGGCTTAGCTCAGTTGGTAGAGCAATGGTTTTGTAACCCATAGGTCGTCAGTTCGACTCTGACAGCCGGCTCCAAATGCAGTATGCTTTTTTTCGTGCCTGCGGCTCAGTTGGCAGAGCATGGTTTTGTGACGCTCCGCTTCTGACTTCTCTCGTTCGGTCGTAGGCAAAACTCCACTCCGTTCCGTCTTGCCTACGACACTCACTCGTTTGTCAGATAACCCATAGGTATGAATAGCCCGACCGCTTCGCGGACCAGGTCGGTCTCACTGCTAAGGATGTCGGCCTCCGCCGACGTTTCTTAGTGTGTTTGCTGGCGCAAACACAGCAGATCAGTTCGACTCTGACAGCCGGCTCTCGGTACTTTATACTTAAACTGTCTGCATATGCAGGCTTTTTTGTTGTTTTGACTTTTGTGTTGTAACCAGTATGCTGTACGAATATGAATGACGAACAACTGAAGAGAAGTGCGCCGGAGATTTTCTCATCGGCGTATAATCATCTTGAACATGAGGATGCTCGGTACAAGGAGTGGGAAGAATCTGGGCTTTTTAATCCAGACGTATGTGTAGCGGAGGGTGTTACTGCGGCCGATGCGGAGACGTTCTCTGTTGTCCTTCCGCCGCCGAATGTGACAGGAACACTGCATACAGGACATGCATCAATGCTTGCGATTCAGGATATTCTCGTGCGCTACCACCGCATGAAAGGCGACCGCACGCTCTGGATTCCAGGTACCGACTCTGCAGCACTTGCAACGCAGTCAAAGGTTGAAGAAATTATCTACAAAGCAGAAAAGAAAACACGTCATGATATCGGGCGTGAAGAACTTTTGGTGCGCATTAGTGCATTCGCCAAAGAAAGCGAGAGTACTATTCTCGGGCAGACACGTAAAATGGGGTCATCGCTCGATTGGTCACGCTATGCATTTACCATGGACGAAGTGCGCAACAAAGCGGTAACGGAAGCATTTGTGCGCATGTACAACAAAGGGCTCATTTATCGTGGTAGCCGCATCGTGAACTGGGACCCGAACCTTCAAACAACCGTGTCAGACGATGAGATTGACTACAAAGAAGAGGTAACGAAATTCTATTACCTCAAGTACGGTCCGTTCATCATAGGTACCTCACGACCGGAGACAAAATTTGGCGACAAATATGTCGTAATGCATCCTGATGATGCACGTTACGCAGAATACTCACACGGACAGAAAATCACTGTTGATTGGATTAATGGAGAGATTGAAGCGACGATTATTAAAGACGAAGCAATTGACCCTGAATTCGGTACCGGTGTCATGACGATTTCGCCATGGCATTCAGCCGTCGACTTTGAAATCGCAGAACGTCACGGACTTTCTCGTGAGCAAATTATCGATGAGCGCGGCATTCTTCTCCCTATTGCAGGTGAATTCGCTGGGCAGCATATCAAAAAGGCACGTGCTGCACTCATTGAAAAACTTACGGCAAAGGGTCTCGTTGAAAAAATCGATGAGAAGTATGTACACAACATCGCGCTCAACAGCCGTGGTGGTGGCACTATCGAGCCGCAAATCAAGGCACAGTGGTTTATCGGCGTCGACAAACCATTCGTACTTGAGCACTCAGAAATTACCGACATTGCGTCGGGTTCGGAAGTTACTCTCAAACAGCTCATGAAGACTGCTGTGGAAAGTGGCGACATTAAAATCGCCCCTGACCGCTTCGATAAAATTTACTACCACTGGATTAACAATCTTCGCGATTGGTGTATCTCACGACAAATTTGGTATGGACACCGCGTGCCGGTGTGGTACAAGGGCAGTGAGGTATTCGTTGGTGTAAGTGCCCCAGAGGGCGAAGGATGGACACAAGATTCTGACACACTCGATACGTGGTTTTCCTCAGGACTTTGGACATTCTCAACACTCGGTTGGCCAGAAAAAACTGACGACCTTAAGAATTTCCACCCAACCGCCGTGCTCGAAACAGGCTACGACATTCTCTTCTTTTGGGTTGCGCGCATGGTGCTTATGTCGACCGCACTTCTCGGGCAGGTGCCGTTCAGGAACGTTTACCTCCACGGCATGGTTCGTGACGAAAAGGGAAGGAAGATGTCGAAGTCACTCGGCAACATTGTGAACCCGCTCGACATCATCGAAAAGTACGGCGCCGACGCGCTTCGTATGGGGCTTATTCTCGGCGCAGCACCAGGTAACGACCTTAACCTTAACGAGCAGAAAATAAAGGGCTACAAACACTTCGGTAATAAAGTCTGGAACATCACTCGTATGATTCTTATGAACACGGATGTTGCACTCTATCCGAATCGTGCCGCAATCGCTCAGCATCCGCGTGATACTGAAATCCTTGCACAGCTCGACGCAACCCATGCGGAAATTACCGCTCATATGGAAGCCTTCGAGCTCCATCTTGCGGCAGAAAAGCTCTATCACTATGTGTGGCACGAACTTGCCGACGGTATCCTTGAGGAATCAAAAGAGATCCTCCGTGGCGAGGATGCGGGCTCACGTGATGCACGAGCAGTGACGCTCATGCGCGTGCTTGTCCGCACGCTCGGTATGCTCCACCCCTTCATGCCGTTTGTTACGGAAACTATCTATCAAAATCTTCCCGCAGAACTCAAAGACGCGGAGCATCTCATGGTACGCACGTGGTAATGTGCAAAAAAGAGTACCTGGTACTCTTTTTTGATGTTCACAGTTGTGTTTGCGGACATGTGCTATATACTTAGTTCTATGACAACAGATTTAATTAGATTTACTGTTCTTACTGCATTGTCGGTTACTGTTCTCGCACATTGTGCGCTTCTCATTTTCCTTTTCCTTCGATATACAAAAATAGTTAATTCGTGGATTCTTTGTGCGGTAGTTTTGTATTCGTGTTTGTGGACCGTGTCAGTTGTTGGATCTATTCTTGCTCCAGATATTCTTTGGTTGAGTGCTCGCTATCATTTCGGTATTGGTATGCTAGGATTCCTGTACCTGTATCTCGCGCATTTTCCAAAAGAGGTAAAACTTCTTACGCAGCATAGCGTTATTGCGTTCATGATGTTTACTATCGCACTTCTTGCATTTTTGCCAAACGCTATCATTACGCATCTTGATATGGTTGGTTATGGCTATCAAAATACGTGGGATGGTTGGCTGTATCCGATTGCGCGATTTGCAATGTTCTTTTCATTCATATGCATTGCAACAGTTTTAGTGAATCATCTGAGAAAAGTAAGGGGTGCCGTCCGTATTATACTTCTGGAGTTAACGATAAGCGTTATCTTAATTCTTATTATAAACCTACTTTGCGTTTCTATCCTTCCGTATTTTGGCATTACCTCGTTTGTTGCGCTTACGCCAATTTCTAACATTATTCTTCTCATGACCATTGCAACATTCATCGTCACTGCCCCAACAGCAGGCTTACATAAACACATGCCCGCGCAGGTGAAATAATTTCCGATATTGTGGGTAGTAGTAGATATGATGAGCATTGAGAACTGCTCGTCATCGAGATAATCGGAATTTATTACGTATCTATCCATATGAAAAAAACAAACTATATTTTAGTGCCGGCGCTTGTTGGCGCCATAGTGCTTGGTAGCGCAAGTACTGCATTCGCTGCGCAGGACGCACAGAACAACGGTCAAGGGAAGGTTCGCGGTCAGGAAATGCGCGCTCAGGCAATGCAGAATAAGGAAGCTCGCTCACAAGGAGACGAAGCAGGCTTTATTAAGGGGATGCAAAAAAGTGAACGTATAGGCGGTATCATTGGCGAAATCACTGCAATAAGCGGCACAACGCTGACACTTACGATCAAGGGTCCTGAAGACCAGACAAAAACCCTTACCGTAGATGCATCAAGTGCCACATTTGAAAAAATTACGTTTGATGGATCTGTAGCAACAGGAACCAAGCCAACACCAAGCACACAAACAATCAATGAACTCACTATTGGTGAAAAAGTTGCAATTAAAATTGATGGTGATATCGATGAAAACACAACCTCTGTTGTTGCAACAATGGTAACAGAGCTCTCAGGTGACATGCCTGGGCGCCATACAAAGGAAGGCCGTGAACGTATTGCATCATCAACAAAGCAAAAGATGCACGAAGGCAAGCGTGGAATTGTTGGTGAAGTTCTTAGTATTGGAGACGACACACTTACCGTGGAGGCGATGAATGGCACCGAGTACACTGTTGATGCGGCAGACGCCGTCATCAAGAATGGCACAACAACTGTATCATTTACTGATATTGCAACAGGTGAGCGTATTGCCGTACGTGGTGAGCTTGACGATACAACCATCGTAGCAAACATGATTATGACGAACATCCCTGAGACTCCTGCGCATAAGAACGCGTCTGAAACAGGGAAGCAACAGAGCATTATGGGCAAAATAGGCTCATTTTTCGGAAAGCTGTTCGGCAAGAAATCTGAATAATAGACACTCACTCAAAACGCGCTCAGGGCGCGTTTTTTGTGTTGGAAAGAAATTGCATACGAGCGTGTAATAAGATAGTGTAACCATAGCCATGATTGAATCAGAACTCACTGACGAACAACTTATTGAGCGCGTACATGCGGGCGAAGCCTCTTTGTACGGGATAATCATGGACCGCTATGCGGAAAAACTTATTCGATATGGTAGAAAATTCGTTGCCGATAGCACCTCGATTGAAGATACTGTGCAGGATATTTTTGCGAATGCGTATTGCAACATTAACAGCTTCGATACCTCGCGTAAATTTCAATCATGGATTTACCGTATTGCGCACAATGCATTCGTGAATCTACTCCGACAAAAGAAACGGGCATGGCTGAGGGTCGAATGGGACACTCTCGTCACGCTTCCGTCATTTGATACCTATGACGAAGACGAACGCGAACGTAAAGAAATGGCAAAGCTGATTGACGCAGGACTCGAAGGGCTCAGTGAAAACTATCGCGAAATCCTCCTCCTTCATTATCAGCATAACTTTGCCTATAAAGACATCAGCGAAGTGCTCCATATCCCGATGGGTACCGTCGCCATCCGTATCAAGCGAGCAAGGGAAGCGCTTAAAAAACTTCTTCCCCAAGACGTCTATGAAAAATAAATTCGAACACCTTAAAGAAAAAATAATCCACGACATTGAGTCGGGCTCGCTATCGCCGAAGCCTCGCTGGAAAGAAATAGGCTACTCCGTACTCACCATCGTGCTTGTTTCTGCTATCTTTGCACTCACTGTTGCGGTCTTCGTATACCTTTTTCATGCGCTTCGTGCAGCAGGACTTTCGTCCCTTCTTGGCTTCGGATGGCGTGGGATTATCTTATTTCTCTTTCTTGTGCCGTGGGGGTTGATTGCCATTGATATCCTTTTCGTAATGCTTCTCATGCGTGTCATCAAGCGCTTCGAAATAGGTTGGAAAGTTCCACGCCTCTACCTCGCCGTATTCTTCCTTGTTACTGCATTTACCGCTGGCTACGTGCTTGACCGCCCAATGAACGACCGTATGGAAGCAAGCAACATGTATGAACGTCCCACACCGCCACGTATCGGCGCCGGCTTCACACACGGTGTTATTATCACCCTCGACGAACCAGAATGCTCGCTAAGCATCGTCGATGAACGCTCGGGCGACACTATTGAGGTTTGGGTGCTCCAGCCCGCATGCGAGCGTCTCATCCTCTTTCGTGTCGGTGAAAGTATCATCATAGCCGGTGAAGACGAGGACGGCATTCTCAAAGCCTACGGCATCCGCCACGACATCCGTCCGTCGTTCCCAAAGAAGCAATAACCTGAAACTCCGCATATTATTAATATGCGGAGTTTTTATTGCTCTCCTGCCCCCTATCTTTGGCGTTTTCGGAAGCCTGACATATAATACCCTCATGAAAAATACCCAAGTATTTACAGCACTCGTCGCAATCGCTTTCATTCTCATTGTAGGACTCGCTATTCGTTATACAGGAGCAGCAGATGTAACAACCACCGCAGAAATCCAAAACGAACCACCAACCATCAACACACTCCGTTTCGCCACGACTCCATTTAACGCGGACGACCTCACCAGCACCGGCATCCTCCCGAGCGTAGGCAACACCCGCACCATCCACATAAACGGCCTCATCCAAGACAACAACGGAAAAACAGACATAGCAAGCTCAACAATCTCCCTCACCTTCTTCCGAACCACAAAAGGGAACACCTGTACAACAGACCAAAACGACTGCTACCATACCACTACCTGTACCTTCGACTACTCCCTCACAAGCGAAACAGAACTCGCATACAACTGTCCTCTCGACCTCGCCTACTGGATAGATGCAACAGATTCAGCAGGAGCATACAAAGACGATAACTGGACCGCAGAAGTCACTCTAGCTGACCAGGCAGGTTCACCCGCAACACTCGAAGCAACAATAGAAGTCAACTCGCTCCTTGCACTGAACCTCCCTGATGGTATTGACTACGGTACCCGCTCTCTCGGTGAACAATCAAGTAGTACTACCAACGTTGAAACAGTACTCACCCAGCGTGGCAATACTCGTGCTGATG
>Ga0209542_10007487_pt1 | contig 20741 bp, 17 predicted proteins | sample RifCSPhighO2_01_FD_184028 | JGI IMG/M metagenome (GOLD analysis project Ga0209542, IMG submission 184028) | Soil microbial communities from Rifle, Colorado - Rifle CSP2_plank highO2_0.1 (SPAdes) (version 2) | ecosystem: Environmental > Terrestrial > Deep subsurface > Rock core/Sediment ... | reverse complement strand
AGCTATCAACAAAGCCTTGCCTGGCTATTTAAGCTACTATAACGGAGAAAGGTTCCACCTTGGCATCAATCTGCAAACACCCCTAGAATTAACTCAAAAGTGTTTCCAAGCTATTGGATAGAAAACGGAGCCGTGTAAGATTTGCCAAAGCCAATTCTTTCTTTTATACTGCGGTAGTTAATTAAGTAATGAGCTCCCACTTCTCCTAAAGATTGCGAGTATCTGGCTTCGCCAGTGCGAGCAAAACCTATTCAAGGGAAGGGAGGTAGGTGGGAGGAGGGAAACCGTAGGTTGCCCTACCCCAGGAAATATATGCCGAATATTAAATCTGCCGCCAAGGCCATGCGTTCCTCAAAAAGAAAACAAGCCATCAACGAAAAAATCAGAAACAAAGTAAAAGGCCAGATCAAGCAGATTAAAAAGCTTATTGCCGAAGGCAAAAAATCAGAAGCGGCCGCCAAGATGAAAGAAGTAATGAGCGCTTTGGATAAGGCCACCAAGAAGCACGTTTTAAAGAAAAACACTGTTTCTCGCAGAAAATCTAGACTAGCCAAAGCCATCAACAAATTAGCGTAAAGCTAATTTGTAACCCTCAAACCTCAATCATCAATCGCCAAACAACCTCAAACTCCAATCTTCAATTCCGGAATTGCCAGCCCGCTTGGACTCCCGCCTGACTTCGAAAAGACGAAGTCTTGTCGGGCAGGTCGTCCAGGCGGAGTCTGGCGGGGAATTTGAGGCTTGAAGTTTTTTTGAAGTTTGGGTGTTGAAGTTTGCCTGCCTGCCGAAGCCTCGGCGCAGGCAGGAAGTTTAATATGATGAATTTACCGAACCTGCTACGAAATGTCGTGTTAGCTCCCTACACCACCTATCAAATCGGCGGGCCGGCGGATTTGTTTTTGGAAGTAAATACCATCAATGAATTGGTCGAAGCAGTTAAGTACGCGCGCGAGCAAAAGCTTCCCTACTTTCTTTTGGGCACCGGGGCAAATATTTTAATTTCTGATAAAGGCTTCCGCGGTTTAGTGATTTTAAACCGTGCCACAAAATTTGAATTTCTCAACCCCAGGTCAGACCTCAAGTCCCCCCAGAGGTCTGTCCTGTTGCGCGCTGAAAGTGGCGCAGTAGTAGCGGATATTATTGAGGCTTGCAAAGAAAAAAATCTTTCCGGCTTTGAACATTTCAGTGGCATCCCAAGTTCCATTGGCGGCGCGCTTTGGCAGAATTTGCATTTTTTAAATCCGGAAAGAACGGATACGTTCTTCATCGAGTCAATTTTAGTCGAGGCGACTATTTTAGATGAGGAAAATAATATTAAAAAAGTGGAGAAAGATTTTTTTGAATTTGGATATGACGACAGTATTTTGCACCACCAAGAAATTATTGTTTTAGACGCTACCTTTCAGCTTTCAGAAAAACCAAAAGAAAAAATACAAAAACAAATTGATGCCAATCTTTTGTGGCGCACCCAAAAGCAACCCCAGCTTTGGGAATACCCTTCCTGCGGGTCAGTGTTTAAAAAAATAGAAGGCGCGGGCGCGGGTAGGCTTATCGAGCAGGCTGGACTCAAAGGCAGTCAAATAGGCGGCGCAAAAATTTCGGAAAAACACGCCAACTACATAATGAACACTGGAAACGCCAAAGCCGCGGACGTGCTAAACCTCATTGACCTGGTAAAAAAAGAAGTTAAAGAAAAACTCGGATACCAAATGGAAACCGAAATCAGCCTTATCGGCGAAAAATAAAACACGCAGACCCAGAAGTTTTTAAATGTACCGCCCAAAATTGTCCGGCCGGACAATTTTGGGTTATTTATTTTTTGGAAAAAGTTCGCCCTGCTTGTCGGTAAACAAAATCATAAGCTCATCATAAAGCCTTTTTACTTCAGGCCAGACTGAAACTTTGGCAACTTTCGATTCTTTAACCATTTCAAGAGTAATGTTGTGAACATGCCAAGAGCGGCCACCGTCGAGATAAACATTTAAAGGCGGCAAGAGTTTGTCTAAGGCATAGATAAACAAACTTTCTTTGTCGGCTCGAGCCTCGTAGCCTTCAATCACCTCATGAAGTTCCAAAAATTCCGGAAATTCTTGCCGCAGGCGCCGGGCGGCGGCCTGTTCCCGCTGCGGTTTTGAGGCGACAAATGCCGGATCATTGTGATGCGTCCAAGTATCGCCGGCATAAACTTCGACTAAATCATGGGCGAGCGCGTATTTTAAACATTTAGGTAAATCCAAATCCAATTTTTCTGTGGTAATAAGATACCAAGCAGTCAAAGCCAACTGGTAAGAATGCTCCACGCTATTTTCCGGACGCTCCTCACCGCGCACAAGTACCTGCCGCCGAACCAGTTGAAAACGGTTAATGAGGTCAGTTAATTTTAATAAATCATTGACGTTTAGCATTTTATTGCTCCTTGCGGACTATGCGACCGTCCGATAATTTTACAAAACCCTGATTTATAATTTCCTCATCCAGCCATTTATCAAATTCCCGCTCTTTATTTTCACTTATTTTTTGCCTTTCATGAAGAGGTAAAGTTCTTTCTGCCGACATCTTGCTAACTAAAGACTTTTGAAGTTTTTCCAGCAAAAAATTTAGCTCTTTACACCGCAACCTGCATTGAACCGCAAGCGGCAAAGAAAAGTCTAAAGGATAGAAAGGAATTTTATCAATGTCTTCTACCTTTTCTCCCCTTTCACCCATTATTCCCTTTATTTCCATCAATTCCGGGTAGAACCCTTTCCAGATATCCAAGCAGTCTTCCTCGAGCTCGGCATTCGAAGCGACAGCAAAACCCAGAAATTCATAATATTCTTTAGTCGAATTTCTTTTCCATCCTTCCACGATATTTTGCTTAGTCGACCGCGCAGACCTGTTCATTTGATCAGCCAAAGCCAGCGTTGTTTTGCGCGTTGGAAATTGCCCCGTTAGCTTAACCGTTTCTGATTGTAAAACTTCAGCCTTCTTGTAAACCAAAAGTTCTTTGTAGCCGTACGGATTTTTACTTGGTTTGATAGTCATAAATCAGAAAAAGGGGTTAAAGGGAAAAATGGGGGAAAAAATTAGATTGCTATCATTTCTTTCCAGTTTTTGCCGACTTTGGCGTCGGCTTTTAAAATCGCCTTTAAACTATACACCCCCTCCATTATCTCCCGAAGCTTATTGGCATACTTTTCTTCCTCTCCCTCCTTTACCTCGAATACCAGTTCGTCATGCACCTGCAGAAGCATTCTAATATTTTCATCATCCAATAAACTTTTATGTACTTCAATCATGGCCGTTTTCATTATATCGGCCGCTAAACTCTGAATTGGCATATTCACCGCCGCCCGCTCGGCACCAGAGCGCACCTGAAAGTTTGAGGAAATAATTTCCGGAAAATAGCGCTTTCGGCCCAAGGGGTTTGCCACAAACCGGCGTTTCCGGGTTTCCTCTATGGTTTCTTCTATATACTTAGCAATTCCGGGGAAGGTCTCAAAATATCTGTCAATAAACTGCTTGGCCTCGGCCCGGCTCATTTCCGAACGTGAAGATAAACCAAAAGCCGAAACGCCATAAAGGACAGAAAAATTTATGGTTTTGGCGTCACGCCTCTGGCTCGGAGTTACTTGATCTTCGGGCAGATTAAAGATTCTGGCGGCTGTGGCGGCATGAATATCGCCGCCTTTCCTAAATATTTCAAGCATTGCCTCATCTTTTGCTAAAGAGGCGGCAATACGCAGTTCAATTTGCGAATAATCTAAAGACAGCAGATTATATCCCTTTTCAGCAACAAAAGCTTTGCGAACCTCATTGCCCAAATCGGTGCGAATCGGGATATTTTGCAAATTGGGATCTGTTGAAGAAAGCCTACCGGTTGCGGCAATGGTTTGGTTATAGCTGGTGTGCAAACGGTTGTCGGCAGGCGCAACCAGCTCCGGCAAAGCTTCTATATAAGTGGAAGATAATTTTTGAAGCTCGCGATACTGCATAATTTCTTCGATAATCGGATGCAGGCCCAGGAGTTTAGCAAGCTCCGAGGCAGCGGTGGAGATGCCGGTTTTGCCGCGCTTAATGTCGTCTTTGGGGATATTGAGTTTTTCAAAAAGAATGACCGCCAGTTGGGAGGGTGAATTAATATTGAATTCCTCGCCCGCCAGCTTATAAATTTTCTTTTCCAATTTTTCTATTTCACCGCTTACCTGTTTGGAAAGTTTGCTTAAAAACTCGGTATCTAAGCTTATGCCCCAGCGCTCCATTTGAGCCAGTACCGGAATAAGCGGGATTTCTATTTCTTTAAACAAGTGGTCGACTTTGTCATTTACCAAACGCGGTAGGAGCGCCTCTGATAAACGAAAAGTATAATCAGCATCCTCGCAGGCATAAGGAGCAATTCTCTCCGCCGGAACCTCGGCCATGGTAATTTGTTTCTTACCCTTGCCAATGAGTGTTTCGATGTCGATTTTAGTATGGCCAAACTGGTTAAAGGTTAAAGTGTCCAAGTCATGCTGGCGGCTGCCGGGGTTTAACAGATAACTGCCAATCATGCTGTCAAAAACCAAAGGGCGCAAAGTAATGCCTTCATTTTGCAAAACTTCATAGTCGTATTTTAAATTATGGCCGTATTTCATAATGCGCGTATCTTCCAGCACAACTTTTAGCATTCTAATCATTTCCGGCTCATCCCAAACATGCACGTAATAAGCCTCGCCCGCTTTCCAGGAAAAAGAAACGCCTACCAATTTTGCGACAAGTGCATGCTCGCTTGAGGTTTCAGTATCCACGGCCACGATACTCTGCTCATGAATTTTCTTGATGAGTATTTCCAAATCTTTTTTGCTGGTAATAAGAGTATAATTTGTTTCGCTGTCGATTTTTTCCCCCTGAAAAACCGCGGTTGAGATCACTTCATCATGATTATCTGATTTGGGGAGCTTACTAATAAGGCTCCTAAATTCGAATTGTTTGAAAAGTGCTACTACTTTTTGCGTATCGTAGTTTTTAAGCCGGCATTCCACTAAATCCACGTTTAGGTCTATATCGGTGATAATGCGCGACAAATTTTGCGACATATAAGCCTGGTCTTTCTGGCTCTTCAAAAGCTCAAGCACTTTGGGTTTGATTCCGTCGGTTTCATCCTTTTCAACGGCTTTATAAAGCTCGTCCAAACTGCCGTACTTGGCAATAAGGCTGGCGGCAGTTTTTTCACCGATACCGATTACTCCCGGAATATTATCCGAAGGATCGCCTTTGAGCGCGCGGTAATCCACCATTTGATCAGGCCGCAAACCATAACGCTCCTCTACCTCTTTGGGACCGTAAACAAAAGAATCGGTCAGTCCCTTTTTCATGGTATAAACTTTGACACGGTCGGTTACTAACTGCAAAGTGTCCAAATCGCCGGTAACAATAATTACCTCCATGCCGCCGTTTTCCTTTTCAATTTTTTTAGCCAGTGTACCGATCAAATCGTCAGCCTCATAGCCGGCTTGTTCATATATCGGAATATTAAGCGCGCGGACAACCTCCTTAACTTTCGGAATTTGCAAGGTTAAATCATCGGGCGCGGGCTTGCGGTGGGCCTTGTATTTTTCATACTGAACATGCCTAAAAGTAGGTTTGGGCAAATCAAAAGTCACGGCAATGCAATCCGGCTTAACTTCTTTTATGGCATTAAGCAAAATACTGGTGAAGCCAAAAATAGCGTTAGTGGGCTCGCCTTTGGAGGTCGATAAAAAAGGTATGGCATGATACCCCTTATGCATTAAGGCATGCCCATCCACCAGCATAAAAATCTTCTTTCCAGACCTTCGCGCCGTCGATTGTCGAGACGGGCGGAGCCCGCTCCCATCAATCGACTTTTGGTCAATTTCTTCGTTGCCGCCTGCGCTTTGGCCTTGCCGTAGCTCAACTACGCCTTCGGCCAAATGCTCGGCGTCGCCTTGAACTTGGCTCAAACGCGAAGGTCTGGCTTTATCTTTTGATTTTCCCATAAAGGTATTTTAGCCTGAAAACGACAAACGGCTCAACTTGGTTGAGCCGTTTGTCTTGTCTGATGTGCCCAGGTCAGACCTGTGATTATTTTCAGGTCTGACCTGTCAATCATGCATCACGGGGTAAATCTAAAACTTTCAAGAATTTCAGCAAAATCGGCTTGGCTTGGCCCCATGGGTGTTTCGCGGCCGAACTGGGCAGCGTAGCCGCCGGAATAACCGTCAATAAAAACAAGGTCATGATTGCCTTCAAGTAAAGCGTAAAAGGCGCCACCGCCCTCACCGGCGCAAGTTACGGCCTTAATCGTTACCGTCGGGTTTTGGTAATCGTCCTTCAGGCAAGCCGCGGCCGGACCTTCGGCGTTTTCAAAATATTCATCCATTTGTTTTTGGGTAGTGAAAGCCTCGTCATAAAAATAGCCAAAGTATTCCTTGAAACTACCGCTGTAGTTTGCTTGCGAAATAAAAACATAATTTCCGACAAAAATACCCGCCACCGGTTCATCATAAGTGCCGAGCACGGAGTTCGGCGCGGTTATACCTACAGTTAAACCGGGCGGATGTTCAAGATTGAAATTATACCGGCTATTTTCATAAGTTTCCCAGCCCGGATTAGCGAGAACTTCTTCAGCCTCTGATTCTTTGGGCACATCTTCCACCTCAACATTACCAGCCTCATTGGGCCGGCTCGTTTCCGCCGCCTCCTCGCTCCCGCCGAACCAAGAGTTGAAATCAAAACCATCGCCGGCGGCCTGATAAACCCCGGCAGCGATAAGCGCCAAAACAATAAGTAGAATTGGAGTTTTTAGTTTCATTAAAAGACTGGATTTATTTCAATGACAAACAGGCTATATCCATTATAGCCTGCCCGCCAAGGCCCTGCAAAAATGAGAAAAATGACCAAGTTCAGGCCTGCGGCAAGCGGGCCTTGTTGCGGGACATATGAAAATTCATCAGATCATCTTCAATGGAAACGCCGGGCAAATCACCAAGGGAATTATCCATTCTTTGGAAATGATCGTAAAAAATATTCGCAGACAATCGCCGCCTTAAACCAAACGGGTCGAACAATAAGACCGTGCCGCCAATCAATAACATCACCGAGGCTGCATTCAACGGCATGGCAAACCAAAGAACCCCCAAGGACAAAAAGACAAAACCGAAAAGCGAAGTATGCCTTGCAAAGACATGGCCTAAATCAGTCTTAACCAAGCGAAAAAAACGAACCGAGGCCGACTCCTGAAAATCAAGCGGCCCCAGTATGGTCTGTGCTTTTAAAACTTTCGGCGCGGGCAAAAGTAAAAACAAAATTAGGTAAAATAATATTGCCCAACCCTTGGTTATAATCACCAGCAAAGCAAAACTCAAGCGAAGCCAAGCATAATCAAGCTTAAAATGCTCGGCAATCCCGCCCAAAGTGCCGGTAATAGTACGAAAAGTTCTCGATTTCCTGATAGTGCGACTCATAACTAATAAATGTTATACTTAAAACTAAGAACGTAAATTGTTTCATTGATACAAATACCAATGTATCCTGTATAACTTCCCCCAGCATGTTCTTCTACACTTATGTCTTGCAAAATACGGTAAACAAAAGCCTATACATAGGTTATACCAGTAACCTCAAGAGAAGACTGGAAGAACATGAAACTAATCATCGCTTTACTAATAAATTCCATAAGCCGTTCAAACTTATATACTACGAAGCTTGCACTAAAATGGTAGATGCCAAACGCAGAGAAAGCTACTTCAAAACTACCCAAGGAAAGAGATTCTTAAAGATAAGATTAAATGAATACCAACGCACAAAGTAGCGTTTGGCTCTGGGGGTAAATATACAGGATGCAGGAATTGAAATTCCCAAACAAATTTTTATGGGGCGCCGCCACCTCGGCCCATCAGGTCGAGGGCGATAACAGCAACAATGATTGGTGGCAAGCGGAAAACCAGGGACTGCTCTCCCACCCGGCCCGAGACGCGGCCGACCACTATAACCGCTTTGCCCAGGATTTTGATTTGGCTCGGGAACTGGGGCATAATGCGCACCGTTTATCCATAGAGTGGAGCCGCATTGAACCCAAACCTGGCCAATTCGACGAACAGGCCACACGGCATTATCGGCGGGTACTTTTATATTTACGCGAACACGGAATTGAACCGATAGTTACTCTCCACCATTTCACCAACCCAATTTGGTTTGCGGAAATATGCGGCTGGGAAAACAAAAATTCCCCAGAAATATTTGCGAGATACGTAGCATACTGTAACGAACATTTCGGCGATTACATTAAATGGTGGGTTACCATAAACGAACCAACTGTCTACGTATTGCAGGGCTATTTTATGGGTGTCTGGCCTCCTTTTCAAAAAAATGTCCCTAAGGGAATAAAAGTGCTTTGGAACATGGCCAAAGCCCACCGTGCAGCTTATCGTGTTTTGAAAAAATTAAGCGATGGGCATAAGGAAAATTTTGTGAGCATTGCCCACAATATGGCGGCTTACGTTCCGGCCCGTCAAAATAACCCAATCGAGAAAATACTCGCTTCTATTATCGGTTACTTCAGCAATGATTATTTTTTAAGGCTGATAAAAAAACATTACGACTACATCGGCCTCAATTACTACATGGTTAAGAGAGTGCATTTTAACGGCAAAATAAATTTTTTCATTCCGCAATCTTCAGCCAAGACCGACATGGGCTGGGAAATAGCTCCCTTAGGATTGCTTCAGGTTTTAAGGCATCTGCCTAAATACAAAAAACCGATTTTAATTACGGAAAATGGCTTGGCCGATGCCAAAGACGACAGACGTTGGCCATTTATCCTAAATCACTTGCTAATGGTGCACACGGCCATCACCGAAGGCGTAGATGTACGAGGCTATCTGCATTGGTCGCTTATGGATAACCTGGAGTTAGCCGAGGGATTTGGTCCGAGGTTTGGCTTAATAAAAATAAACTACGATAATCAAGCGCGCGAAATTCGGGAAAGCGCCCGTAAATATGCGAGTATAATTAAGAAAAATGCAATTCCGGTTGAAACAATACAGCCATTGCTTGAAAACAATAAATATTACCCGGAAGTATTGCGCCGTTATTTGCAAAATATAATTCGCATAAAACCACAGTCATAATCCTCAAGCTTCAACCCTCAAACATCAAACAAACGCCAAACTTGCATTCCCAAAGGGGATTGAAGTTTGAAGATTGGAGTTTATGACTATATGTTTTGGTTAATAATAGCCCTCTCCGCCTACCTCGGTTTGGCGGCAGTTGCGGTCATCGATAAATACCTCCTTGCCGGCCCGATAAAATCACCGGCCGTCTATGCCGCAACCATCGGCTTGCTTAGCGTTTTTGCCTTTCTTATTTTACCCTTTTCGCCTTTCGTGCCAACACTGTCACAGCTTGCTTTAGACATCTCCGCTGGAGCCTTCTTTATTTTCGCGCTTCTGGCCTACTTTACCGCCCTAAAAAAAGGCGAAGCCTCAAGGGTAGTGCCTCTATCCGCTGCCTGCGTTCCTCTCTTTACCCTGATCTTGGCAAATATCTTCATCGGCGAGAGCTTAACCGGAAATCAACTTTTGGGTTTTGGCATTCTGGTGCTCGGCGGAGTGGTGATCACTTTTGCCGGAGGCGGGAAAAACACGCTCGGTAAAAAAGAACTTCATAAAATTTATGCGCTGGCGGTTTTAGCCTCGTTTCTATTCGCGGTGCATTTTATCTTAATGAAGCAAGTTTACTTTGGACAGCCATTTGTCGGGGGTTTAATTTGGAGCGCTTTGGGTAAGATTGTCGGGGCAGTTATTTTACTGACAGTGCTCAAGCATTATGGCCGATTGCCAAAATTAAAATTTAAAGTTAAGCACGCCAAAAATAAATCCTTTTCGTTTTTTGTTCTGGCCAGGGTGCTGGGCGGGCTTTCCGGCATCGCCCAAAATTACGCCATTTTTCTGGCTTCAGTCAGTTTAGTTAATGCTTTGCAGGGCTTCCAGCATGCCTTTTTATTTCTGCTCATTTATATTTTGGGCAAAAAAGTAACAACCCTAAAAGAGGATTTTAATCCCCGTCAGCTTCTGCAAAAAGTCAGCGCGGTCATTATCTTGTCTTTTGGTATTGCCATGATTTACTCGCCGTCCGATTCGCCAAAAAACGCCCCCACCAAATACGGCGTTACATTTTCGCATACCTTTGCCACAGACAGTCTGGGTATTGATTGGCAAAAGGCCTATGATGACATGCTTGAGGAACTTAACGTAAAAATATTGCGCCTGCCGGTTTATTGGTCCGAGGTTCAGCCGCTAAAAAATGAATGGAACTTGGATGTAATTGAATATCAACTGCAGAAAGCCACTGAAAAAAAGATAGACGTAATACTGGTAGTCGGCCGTAAACAGCCGCGCTGGCCCGAGTGCCATGTTCCGGTTTGGGCCCAAAGCTTGGCTGAAGCCGACCAGCAGGCCGCAATAATAAATTATATCGAGGAAATCGTGCATCTCTACAGCGACCACCCGGCTGTGGTGGCCTGGCAGGTGGAAAACGAGCCTTTATTCCCATTCGGTTTGTGCCCTGAACCAAGTGAGAAATTTCTAGCTAAAGAAATAGAGGCAGTCAGAAACATCAGCAGTAAATTAATTGTTATCACCGACAGCGGCGAACTTTCCACTTGGTTGCCCGAAGCCAAGATGGGCGACATTTTAGGGACAACCATGTACCGCCAGGTATTTCACGAAAAATTCGGAATGGTAGACTACCATCTTCCGCCGGCCTTTTTTATCGTTAAGTCCTACGTTGCCAAGGCCTTAAGCGCCCGTCCGGCTCTAAAGATAATAAATGTAGAGCTCCAGGGCGAACCTTGGGGGCCAAAACAAATTAATGAATTGCCTATCGCGCACCAGCTGACGCTGATGAACGCCGACAAACTGAAGGACAATGTGATTTATGCCAAGAAAACCGAAATCGAACCGATCCTCTTCTGGGGTGTGGAATGGTGGTGGTGGATGAAAGAAGTTAACAACGATCCCTCGCTTTGGCAGGCAGCCCAGGAAATAATGAACCAAAACTAAAAACAGCCCGGCCGGGCTGTTTTTAGTTTATCCCAACAAACCTACCGTATCCAAAACGGGATCTGCGGAAATACAGGCGCCAGCGCGGCTAGCACCCCAAGCCCCATACTTATAACAACATCAAAGCGCGATACCTTCATATATTTAACTACTTTTCACAAATATACTATGCCTGACAAACAGTTAATCGGCATTAGATTTTTTATCCAAGACTAACCATAAAAACAAACAAAAATACATTCCCCGACACAAAAATACTAATTACTCATAGTAAAACAGCCCTTCCAGGCTGTTTTAATCATTTTTATAAATAGGACTTAGGAACTGGCCCGCTCGGCGTATTCGCCTGTTTGAGTATTGACCCTAATGGTTTCTCCTTCCTTAATAAAAAGCGGGACCTGGACAGTGGCGCCTGTTTCTATTTTGGCCGGCTTGTTGCCGCCAGTGGCCGTGTCGCCTTTGACACCCGGGGCTGTGGAAACAATCTTGTATTCAACTTTAACGGGCAATTCCACTTTTACCGGTTTGCCTTCAAAAAGTATAAGATGGCAATCAAGCCCGTCTTTAAGAAAATCCTTGGCATCGGAAATTTTATCCTGGGGAATGCTGACTGTTTCATAGGACTCGTTATCCATAAAATAAGCAAAGCCCCCGTCGAAATATAAAAATTGGGCACTGCGGCGGATAACGTCAGCCTCTTCCATTTTCTCGCCGAATTTAAATGAATACTCAATAACCTTGCCGTTGATAAGATTGCGCAATTTAGTTTGAAGGACAGGCTTGCGCTGGGCGGTGCGCTGAAAATTCTGCCAGGTTATCTGGTAGGGCTGGCCGTCGATATTCAGGATACTGCCTAATTTTAACTCTGAAAAAGAAAGAGGCATAAGGTCAATAAATTTCAATATTCAAACTTCAACCCTCAAGCAACCTCTAAACTTCAGTTCCGAAATTTGGAGTTTGAGGATTGAGGGTTGGGGATTCTTTTGTTATGCCGGAACAAAAGGTAATAACGCCATATGCCGGGCGCGCTTAAGAGCACGGGCTACCATGCGCTGGTGCTTGGTGCAGGTACCGGTTCTTTGGGCAGACAAAATCTTCGCGTGCGGGGACATAAATTTACGCATAAACTGGATATCTTTATAATCCACGTAGGAAATGTGCTGGCTGCAAAAAGCGCAGGATTTCTGTTCGATAGTGTTATACATAGGTCAATAAACTTCAATAGTCAAACTTCAACTCTCAAAAACCCTCAAACATCAATCGTCAATTCAGGAATTGGAGTTTGGGGATTGAGGCTTGGAATTTCCCTTCGTCAGAAGGGAATATCCTCGTTCTTAATGTCGGCGTCGGCTTCGATTGTTGGAATCTCCTCGGTTGCGGCCGGGGCGGTCTCTCCGCCCTCTGACCCGCGCAGACTATCAAGCATTATCATGTTATCGGCAATTATTTCGGTACGGTATTTTTTGGTGCCGTCCGGGCCTTCCCAAGAACGGGTCTGAAGCCGGCCTTCAATATAGACTTTTTTCCCTTTCTTAAGGTACTGGCCGATAATTTCAGCGAGCTTTCTCCAGGCCACCACGTTGTGGTACTCGACAGTTTCCTGTTTCTCGCCAGTCTGATTGGTCCAACGAAAATTAGTGGCAACACTGAACGAAGCGACATTTGCCCCGTTGGGGGTGGTGCGAATCTCCGGATCAGCCGTGAGCCGGCCGATTATTTGCGCTTTATTTAAATCCATCCTGTATAGTTACCTCGATAATCTTGGGTTTTGGTTCGACCCAAGGTTATTAGGGTTTTAAGTATATCCTTTCTAATTTCCTATATAACTTTCATAATTCCAAGATTGGTATGGAGAATCCCAGTAGTAAGCAAGCTTGCGCCGATAAGTTCTCGCTTCGCTCGCCATCGGAGCCCCGAGGCGGCATAGAACCGTCAGTTCGCTACGGGACAGGCCATCGAGGAAGTTAGACAGGATCCATATATTCTGGGGTGGGAAAACTTCCGTTTTCCCCCTCCCACCTACCCCCTTTCCTCGACGTCGCTCGCGGTAGCAAAGCTACACGCTCGCTGGGGTAAATGAAAGATTAATTATCACTCCGCCGAAGGCGGCTTAAAGATTACGAGGCTTGAGCCTGGATCTGGCTTCGCCAGTCCAGAGCGAACGGCCGAGTAAAACTTCTTAGGAAAGATTGGATCGCTGGAAAGAAAACCTTAGGTTGTCTTTCCCGTTTCTATACATTTTCCTTCTCACCGCTGATGGCGTCTTCAATTCGCTGATCCAGAACTTCGTCTTTAACTTCCGCGCGGACTGCCCCTTCGGCAGCGGCAGCTTCCTGCCTTCTGCCGCTCGTGGCCCGAATGTTTTCATCCTTGGCCCGGCGGCGGTCAGCTTCTTCCATGCTTACAATCATAAACCGGATAACACTATCAAAGGTTCGCAGTTTGTGCTCAACCTCGGCTACATTTTTGGCGGCCAAGTCAGCGGTTATAAAAACGTAAAAACCGTTTCGGGTACGGCCTATGGGGTAGGCCAATTTTTTACGGCCCCAATGGTCTTCGTTTAAAATCTTGCCGCCCGAGCTCTCAATGGCCTTTGAGATTTCGGATGTTGCTTTGGTTACTTCGTCATCTGCCACGGCAGACGACAAAATATAACCGACTTCGTATTTTGGCATCAAAGTTTCCTTTGATCACCCCCGACAATATTCGAGGGCGAATACTAATAATAAGTATGCCAATTATATTATATTAACCCCACTGAGTCAAACCTAACTAATCAACAAAAAACCGCTTAATAGAGACCAAAACCAGCTTTTTAACTTCGTTATCATTAACCACTTTGTGATGACCCTTAACTACAACCTCTATATTATCCAAAGCATTTTCCAAAAAACTTCCCTTTTCAGACCAGACATGGTTGTCGTATTCAGGAATTATAGAAATGATTTTTTTATTAATATCTCTATGAATTGTTAATTCTTTAATTAGTTCGCTTTCTTCGTGGAGTTCTTTATAAGATTTATGAGGAATTAATTTAGAAAGGGCAGATCCAGAAAACGGAGTGGCTATAGCAATCATCCCCCTAACATTCGTACTGTTTAAATTGGAAAGTAAATATTTGCCGATCAAGCCACCTTTACTATGCCCCACTATTACCACATCCCGCAGACTATTCTCTTTAATCAATTCCTGCACCTTCTTAGCTGATTCAGAAATTGCGGAAAGATTATGGCCTAAGTTGGGAAGTACATATGTGGGATGTCCTTGCATGGAAATAAAATCTGCCAAAGGCTTCATAAACCCCCAGCGTAGCAATATGCCCGGAATAATAATTATCGGGCACCGATCTTCCAAAACATAACCTAAATAATGCTTTGGCGGCTTTGAATGCCAGTACATCAAAGCCGCTCCTTTTACTAAGTGTAGATAATCTTGCGTCCAATCCACTATTTTGCGCATACATTTTCCTTTAGCATAACAAAAATCGCCCAGCGGGGCGATTTTTAAACAACGATGATCGGTTTTATTTTTACCTTTTTCCTGTCAGCTTCGACGCGCTTACCCGTAAGCACCCGCTTTAAGAACTGACCGGTATAACTCTTCGGCACCTTGGCCACTTCCTCGGGCGTGCCTTCGGCCACAATTTTTCCGCCGGCAATACCGCCTTCGGGTCCCAAATCTATAATCCAGTCCGCAGATTTTAGAACATCTAGGTTGTGCTCAATCACAACCACGGTATTGCCCTTATCAACCAAACGGGATAACACAGAAAGCAGTCGCCTGACGTCTGCAAAATGCAGGCCAGTGGTAGGCTCATCCAAAATATAAAGCGTGCGTCCGGTGGCCGAACGTGAAAGTTCAGTGGCAAGCTTAATGCGCTGGGCTTCGCCGCCGGAGAGGGTGGTGGCCGGCTGGCCCAAATGCATATAGCCCAGGCCAACTTCGGAAAGGGTATCAAGTTTTTTATAAACCGCCGGGACATTTCTGAAAAAAATCTTAGCCTCATCGACCGTCATCTCCAGGACATCAGCGATGGTTTTACCCTTATAGTGGATATCCAAAGCCTCTTTATTGTAGCGCTTGCCTTTACATTCCTCGCAGTTAACGTAAACATCGGCCAAGAAGTGCATTTCAATTTTTATCATACCCTCGCCGGCGCAAACCTCACAGCGACCGCCGCGCACATTAAAAGAAAACCTGCCAGCCTTATAGCCACGTATTTTGGCTTCGGGCGTGGCCGCAAAAAGCTCGCGGATGTAGGTGAACAAACCGGTATAAGTGGCCGGGTTGGACCGGGGCGTCCGCCCAATTGGCGACTGGTCGATATTGATAATCTTGTCTATATTCTCAAGACCCAAAATTTTGCCGTGTTTGCCCGGAATATCCTTGGCATTATAAAAATGCTGCGAAAGCGCCTTGCTTAAAATATCGGTTAAAAGGGTAGATTTGCCGGAACCGGAAACGCCGGAAAGGACAACGAACTTTCCCAAAGGAATGCGCGCATCAATTTTTTTCAAATTATGCTCTTCGGCGCCGACCACGGTTAAAGTGCGGCCATTGCCGGCCCTTCTCACGCCTGGCACCGGAATGGCTTCACGGCCGGAAAGGTAAGCCCCGGTAAGCGAACGATTGTCTTTGATAATTTCCGCAGGCGTGCCGGAAGAAACAATTTCGCCGCCGTGCTTGCCCGCGCCCGGACCGACATCTACGATATAGTCAGCGTTACGCATAGTGTCTTCATCATGCTCGACCACAATAACGGTGTTATCCAAATCACGCAGCTCCTTTAAGGTCTTAAGCAAGCGATTATTGTCCCGTTGATGAAGACCGATTGACGGCTCATCCAAAATATACAAAACCCCAGTTAAGCCGGAACCTATTTGCGTGGCCAAACGAATGCGCTGGGCTTCGCCGCCAGAGAGGGTCGAAGCCTCGCGATCAAGGCTTAAATAAGACAAGCCCACGTTAATCAAAAACTGCAAACGCGCTCTGATTTCTTTTAAAATCTGCTTGGAAATATGTTTCTCTTTGTGAGAAAAATCCTGCTCAATACTATTGAAAAATTCCAAGGCTTTGTCGATAGTCATGCTGGCAACCTCGACAATATTTTTTCCGGCCACCGTTACGCCCAAGACTTCCTTTTTCAAGCGCGCGCCGTTACAAGTCGGGCAAGGCTGGACGCGCATATAGCCCTCTATTTCCTGGCGGATATAATTGGAGTCGGTTTCGCGATAGCGTCTTTCCAAATTAGGTACCACGCCTTCAAAATTGGTCTGGTATCGTCCGTCAACGGTGATGGTATTTTCGCCGCTGCCGTACAAAATGACCTGCAAATGCTTTTTATCGATATTCTTAACCGGCTGACTCAAGGAAAAACCGTACTTAAGGGCGAGCGCGGACAAAACTTTGTTATACCAGCCTATTCTAGCCGCGTTTTTAGTCCAAGGCCTTATCGCCCCCTCACTTAGCGATAACTTCGGATTGGGAATCAGCAAATCCGGGTCCACCTCAAGGCGGGTCCCCAAGCCGGTACAGGTTGGGCAGGCGCCATGCGGAGAGTTAAATGAAAAATTGCGCGGATTCAGCTCCCCTAAAGACATATGGCCTGATGGGCAGGAAAACTTTTGGCTGAATAAAACTTCTTCCTTGGCGTCATCGTCGATGACAATGGCGATGTCAGAACCTAAATCTAAAGCAGACTCCAGTGAATCGGCAACGCGGATGCGATCAGCCATGTCAACTCGGAGTCGGTCAACAATAACGTCTAGCTTATGCTTTTTATTTTTATCAAGCTTCACGCCCGCGGCCTCGTCTAACTCTAAAATTTGGCCGTCAAGCCTGACCCGGGCATAACCGGCTTTTCTGATTTGCTCAAAAATTAATTTTTGCTCGCCCTTCTGGTCAGAAACCAGAGGCGCCAAAATCATAATGCGGTTGCCAATCGGCCAGGACAAAATCTGGTCAACCATTTGGGTAATGGTTGTGCCGGAAATTTTCTTACCGCAAACCGGACAATGCGGAATGCCGACCCGGGCAAAAAGCAGGCGCAAATAATCATATATTTCCGTAACCGTACCGACGGTAGAACGCGGGTTGTGCGAAGCGGATTTTTGGTCAATAGAAATGGCCGGCGAAAGCCCTTCAATTTTATCGACATCCGGCTTATCCATTAAGCCTAAAAACTGCCTGGCGTAAGCAGAAAGCGACTCAACGTAGCGCCTCTGTCCTTCGGCGTAGATCGTGTCAAAAGCCAGACTGGATTTTCCGGAACCGGACAAACCGGTCATAACCACCAACTTGTTTCGAGGGATATCCAAATCTACATTCTTCAAATTGTGCTGGCGGGCACCTCTTATTTTGATGTATTTTTCGCTTGATTGAGCCATGGTGGTTGCGTAAAAGCAATTGAGAAACAAAGCGTAGTATACACGGATTTTACGCCTTTATCAAGCATGGACTATAAATTTCGAATTTAATTCTTAATGCGGTTTATTAGCTTTTTAACATGCTAGCCATTAAAATGAGATAACTGTGATAAATCTACTCGAACTTAAGGCTCCGCCCCAAAATCCGGGAGTTTACCAGTTTAAGGATAAGGACGGACAAATAATTTACATTGGCAAAGCTAAAAGTTTGCGCAGCCGCGTGAAGACGTATTTTGGCGTGCTGCCAAAAGGCGATTTTAAAACGCAAAATCTTGTCCAAAATATTTCCGACGTAGAATATATCTTAACCGACAACGAGCTCGAAGCTTTGATTTTAGAAAGCGTGCTGATAAAAAAGCATAAACCAAAATACAATATTCGACTGCGCGACGACAAAAATTATCAATTTATAAAAATAGACTATTCGGCGCCTATTGCCAAAATTTATTCAGTCAGAAACAAAGATGAACGACTCGCCCGGGAAAAGGCGAAGTACTTCGGGCCATTTACCTCCGGTTTAAACGTACGCAATACTCTGCGTCTGATTAAACGCATCTTCCCTTATTGCCAGGCGGAAAAAGTGAGCACGCGGCCGTGTTTTAATTATCAGCTTCATCGTTGTCCTGGGGTTTGTATCGGTATCATCAGCCCCGAAGAATACCGCGATGTTCTCTCCGATGTCGAACTGTTGCTGCAGGGACACAATCGCGAAATCAAGAAAAAAGTGATGAAACAAATGAAGGAAGCCTCAAAACGCAAGCAGTTTGAACGGGCTGCCTCCCTGCGCGACCAACTTGAAGCGGTCGAGAGCTTAAACGAGCAACAAAAAGTTATCTCTATTAAAAATTCTAACCAAGATCTAATTTCGATTTATAGGCAAAAAAATAAGGCCGCTGTAAATTTGTTTTTGGTGCGCTCCGGCCGTCTTTTGGCCAAGGAAAACATGCTTTTGGAGAATGTTGAAAATAAAACTGACTCCGAAATCATTACTGCCTTCTTGGAAAGATACTATTTGGATGCGACTAACTTACCGCGTGAAATATTTTTGGAACATGCCGTAGAAGACGAAAAGCTTTTTACCCAATTTCTCCAAAAAAAGTTTTTCGAAATTACCAGCAAAAAGCTTAAAATAAAAATTACCGTGCCAAAGCGCGGCACGTCTAAAAAACTGATAGAGCTTGGCCGTGAAAATGCACGCAACTTTCTTGAACAGCAATTTGCCAAGTTCAAACGCGATGAAACCTTAATTGACAAGGGACTGGCCCAGCTTAAAAGCATTTTGAACCTGCCCGACCTGCCGGAACGTATTGAATGCTTTGACATCTCGAACATTTCCGGTACGAATGCCGTAGGTTCAATGGTCGTGTTTACCGGCGGAAGGCCCAACAAAGATCACTACCGCAAATTTAAAATCCGCACCAAAAAAACTCCAGACGATTACGCCATGATGACCGAAGTCTTAAACCGCAGGCTCCGGAACGACTGGCCCAAACCCGACCTTTGGGTAATAGACGGCGGCAAAGGGCAGCTTAACGCCGCAATCGCCGTATTGAAAAAAAGAAAATCGGATATACCCTGCATTGCTTTGGGCAAATCCCGCACCGAAGCCAAGGAAATAAGAGAAGAAAAAATTTATTTACCCGGTCGGGCAGAGGGAATGGTCTTGGGCGAGGGCGCGCCAGCTCTAACTATTATCCAAAGGCTGCGGGATGAAGCCCACCGCTTTGCCATAACTTACCATCGTAATTTACGTTCAAAAAATCTATTTAAATTCAGTAAGTAACGGGGGGCCTAAGCCCAGTAGTGCAGTTCAATCCTTAGCCTATTTCAATCCTTAAGAAAAATAGTGAGGTCAAAAAAAATGGAAGCAAAGTCCCGTAGTCAAACAACAAGTTTGTACTACTAGGACTGAAATATTGAACTTCTACTACCGGGTTGTTTGAATAGCCTTTTTGCGATACAATAAACAGACTTAATTCCAATCTAAGATTATGCTAAAACTCCTAAATTACCTCATACTTGTCATCAGTATTGTTATCGTGGTTTTGGTTTTGCTGCAGGCCAAAGGCGGCGGCCTGGGCGGTGCTTTCGGCGGCGGCGACAATGTTTACCAAACCAGACGGGGTCTTGAAAAAGGCATATTTATTCTCACAATCATTATTTCCGTAATTTTTGTGAGCCTGATTATTGCCTCAATGTTTCTGCAACAATAGTGGCTAAACTTCAGAACATCGTAACCTTTTATCGACTATTTTCTGCTCGCGAGCAGAAACTTTTTATTATCCTGCTTTGTTTGGGCGGGGTGGGTTTGTTTGGCGTGCTCGGCTCGGCCTGGCGCGGTCTGACCTATACCGTGCCGGCCCGGGGTGGGGAAATAATTGAAGGCACGCTCGGTCAACCCGTAAGTTTAAGCCCTCTCGATCCGGCAACAAGCGATGCCGAGCAAGATTTGAAATCTTTGATTCATGCCGGGCTTTTGGGTGTGGATGGCAACGGAAATTTTAAACCGGTGCTGGCGGAAAACCTGCCGGTTATCAGCGATGATTTAAAAAATTACAGTCTTAAACTGCGCAACGGCTTAAAATGGCAGGATGGCGCCGCAATAACTCCCGAAGATGTTGTCCATACCATCAAAACCGCACAAAGTAAGGAGAGCGCCAGTAATCTGCGTTATTCTTTTAGGTTTGTGAAAGTCGAGGTTCTTGAGGATAAGACCATCAAATTTACCTTGCGCGACCCCTCAATCAGCTTTTCCGAAAACCTAACGCTCGGCCTATTGCCGGCTCATCTTGAAAGCGACTATGACGATTTAAACCCGGTCGGGGCAGGCCCGTACAAACTTGAAAAATTCCGTTACCGCAGTAATCAAGACATAGTCGGGGCAGAGCTTATGGCTAATGAATTTTATCACCCCCACAAACCCTACATCGAAAAAATCACTTTTAAATTCTACCAATCAACCGATGATCTCATAAAAGCCTACAACCAAGGCGACATTAAAAGCTTCAGCCAACTTTCGGACAATGAAAATATAAAGCTCCAGCCCGGCGGCCGTTTGATTCGAGCCAGTTCGCCGCAATACCAGACCGTTTTCTTTAATAAAGAAAAAAATCCATTGCTTGGCAGTTTAAAAATAAGGCAGGCTTTGAAGCTTGCCACCAACCGTTTTGAAATTGTTGACAATCTTCATAGCGGACTAGCGATTGCCATTGGCGGGCCGTCACTCGGCGAAGTTGCCGCGCCGGCGCCGGAATACAATCTCACCCGGGCCAATGAG
>Ga0209542_10007485_pt1 | contig 20741 bp, 22 predicted proteins | sample RifCSPhighO2_01_FD_184028 | JGI IMG/M metagenome (GOLD analysis project Ga0209542, IMG submission 184028) | Soil microbial communities from Rifle, Colorado - Rifle CSP2_plank highO2_0.1 (SPAdes) (version 2) | ecosystem: Environmental > Terrestrial > Deep subsurface > Rock core/Sediment ... | reverse complement strand
GCGAGATTGGATTTCAGGGCTTCCAAAACTAAAGCGGGTGCGGCATGCTGCGGCTCGCCCATGGAAAGCCGTATCGGTTTCTTGTCCGCGGGCGGGGAGATGCCGTGGATGAGCTGGGTGAGCCGCTGGAAGGGATAGGGCTGTAAGCTCGCGAGCCTGGAATTCATGGAGTCTGGTTTGGTGGAAAAAAAGAATTTAAAGCTATCTCAAAAATGAATCAATGTAATTTCTGCGCCGCACCCTCTCCCTTTCCCTCCCCCTGGAAGGGGGTGAGGCGGAGCAGTCACGAATGTCCGGTGGACATTCGTGCCGCCGAACGGGCGCACAGGATTCTGGTGCGCCCCGGGCAGGAATGGGGTGGGGGTCGAGTGTCGATATCATTTTGTTGAGCTTTCTATGTTTCAAAGATTACATGGGAAAGCCCCCTGATGTCCTCCAACGACGCGCGGCGTTTTTATCCGGTAGCGGCCCTGCTGACCGGCGCCTGCCTGTGGGGCGTCATCTGGTATCCCATGCGCCTGCTCGAAGGCGGCGGCCTCGGCGGCATCTGGCTCACGCTCACGCTCTACGGCACGGCGCTCGTCGCGAGCCTGCCGTTCACGCTCAAATCCCTTCCGGAATTCACCCGCCGCCCCGGCTGGCTTTTGCTGCTGATGCTGGCGGCCGGCTGGACCAACATCGCCTTCGTCGAGGCGGTGCTGGAAGGCAACATCCTGCGCGTGCTGCTGCTGTTCTATCTCTCGCCGTTATGGGCCACGCTCATGGGCTGGGCCTTCCTGCGCGAGCGCATCGCGCGCATAGGTTTCGCCAGCCTCGTCATCGCCATGAGCGGTGCGCTCTTGATGCTGTGGAATCCCGTCCTCGGCGCGCCGTGGCCGCAGGGCAAGACCGACTGGATGGCGCTCACCTCCGGCTTTGCCTTTGCGCTCTCGATCACCATCACGCGCAAGCTGCACGATATTTCCATCGAGGCGAAAGTATTATCCGTCTGGGGCGGCGTTACGATTCTCGCGCTGGGTATGATCGCGATGTTCTCCCTGCCCATGCCGCAGCCGTCTCTTTCCATCTTCACCGGCGCGGTGGCGCTCGGCGTGCTCGGCATCCTGGTGATGACGCTGCTGGTGCAATATGGCGTCACGCACATGCCGGTGCATCGCTCGGCGGTGTTGGCGTTGATAGAACTCGTCGCCGGGGCGATTGCGCAGCAGTTGCTGACGGATGAAGTGGTTACATTGAGGGAGTGGGTAGGGGGAGGGTTGATTGTGTTAGGGGCTTATCTATCCGCCAGGGCTTCATCTCCGAGGGACTATTAGTTTTATTTCCCTCTCCCTTGGCGGGAGAGGGCGAGGGAGAGGGGTGATATTATTTTTTGTCGAGCGGGCTTCGCCCGCGTATTACTTGTGGGTGGCTGACCCACGGCAGGTGACTTTTCTTTGGACGGACAAAGAAAAGTCACCAAAAGAAATCCGCCCCGGTCGCTTCGCCGCGTAAACACCACGCGGTTCCCTGCGCGCCTCGCTACAGCCGGGCGCTCGCCTAACTCGCCGGGCGCAAAAATGTAGCCCTGCTCGCTGCGCTCGCTCGTCTTGACGAATAGTTGCGCCTCGGGCTCGATCAAAAGTCTCGCGACGTCCCCGATTCCAGCTGCGATGCTCCGCGGCGGCACGAGGAATAATTTTACCTTCCCTTTTAGACCCATTTGCATGAAATTTAGTGCCTTCTGCGATTGCTCTCAAAACTCCCTCCTGAATACGCGAGATCAAGAGCATCAATCTTTCGGCGGCGGCCTTTTTTTCGTTTGACTCGTTCCTTGCACACCATACAAAGGTATACAGTTCCTCTCGTGCTTTCTGTATACCTCCAGGTGGCCTTGAACTGTTTGCCACATTTATTACATTTCCTCATTCCTTCAACTCTATTTCCTCTTTTGGAAATAAGCTGGAATTTAGGTGTACTCTTATTTCTATCTATTCTTTCTGACGCCTTTATCTTTTTAAGACGGGGACTCATCATTGATGCCATAGAAGCAAGTTTTTTCGTGCTTCACTCATAGATAATCCGTTTTTCTCTGCATACTCAGCAATACGAGCCTCATACTGCTCGTTGATTGCAGCCATTTGTTCAGGTGTTATTGCAAAGATTCTCGATTTTTTCATATGGCCATGTCCTATATAGCATTATGTTCGAAATTACTTTGCGAGAAACTGGGGTGGGTATTGTTCAGGCCTACATTAGAGAAATCTGTGCAAATTATTAGACACCAACCAATGATATTCTTCCATCATGTGCGGCCGTTATACCAGCACCAAACCCGTGGAGGTCTATGCCGAATTGTTCAAGGCCAGCGCGGGCAATTTGTTTGTCGAGCCGCGGTACAACATTGCCCCGACCTATGACGTCCTGGCGTGTCGCGCGATGCCGGCGGGGCGGGAGCTTACGCTGCTGCACTGGGGGCTGATACCGGCGTGGGCGGAGGACAAGAAGATTGGCTATCGCACCATCAACGCGCGGGCGGAGACCGTGGCGGTGAAGCCCGCGTACCGCACCGCCTTTCGGCACCGGCGCTGCCTGATCGCGGCGGACGGGTTCTACGAATGGCGGCCGGGCAAGCCGAGGAAGCAGCCGTATTACATCCGCCTGAAAGAGGGCAAGCCGTTTGCGTTTGCCGGGCTGTGGGAGCGCTGGGAGCCGGAGGGGGTGGAGCCGGTTGATTCCTGCACCATTATCGTCACCACGGCCAATGGCCTGGTCAGCCAGATCCATGAGCGCATGCCGGTGATCCTGTCACCGAAGGATTACGATCTGTGGCTGGACCCGGACATGCACGAACCGGAGAAGGTCACTCCCTTGCTCAAACCCTATCCGGAAAATGAAATGGAGGCCTACCCCGTCAGTCTTGGGGTCAACAGCCCAATGAATGAAGGAGAGAAGTTGATCAAACGGTTATAAGGATGCTTGCAACATGTTAAACGGGGCCAGAGTGGGGAACCCGTTTCCATATCAATGACCCTCAATCATCATGGCTGCCAAGCCATTTGAGTGCGTTTTCCTTGTCGCCATAATCAAAGTGCCTGACATCCGCGCGCACAAAATGTTTGACGATAGACGGCAGAATGGAAAGAAAGCCATTGTCGGTGACGGCGGCGACCTTGGCGATGCGTTGGTGATGGTCTTTAACGAATTTCAGATGGGACACCAGTGCCGCGAAATCGTGCCAGCCGGGAAACGACTTGGCCTGGACCATCAGGCCGTTCAGCCGGCCTTTGGCTTCGATATACGGGTCCACTTCCCGGGCCAGCATCTCAAAATCCGTTTTTTCCAGCGGGCCTTGAGGGGTGACGATGAGAATCCCTGTATCACGCCGCAGTTCGTGCTGAATCATGGCTTACCCCCGTTTGTCGAGCTTACTTTAGCATCCATGGGGCATGGGTTGATTTAGTATTTCCTGCCGCTGGCGATTCGCCCGTTTTGCGGGCAATATCATGATCTCAACCATCAAGGAGCAGGACGATGAGCAAAGGCATGGACAGTAAGAAGCAGACCAAGAAGGAACCGGCCAAGACGATGAAGGAAAAACGCGCCGCGAAGCGGGCCAAGAAGGCCGCCAGGGGCTACTAAAAGTCGAGACGGGTCTGACCATTTCTACGCTCGACGGCGATCTGGTCGTGCCCGCTGTTGAACGCCGCTGAACTTGTATGCTCCGAGCGCCGCGCGGCGGCCCTCGGTGCGCCGATCGTCATAGTGGACATATTTGCAGCCACAGTTTTGCATCGTGCAGCCCTGCACGGGCAAACGCGGCGCCTTATTCGAGAGAAATTTTTTTCCATCGAGTTCCCGCACGGCAAGACAGGCGTCTTTGTGATATCGAATTGTTACAGCATGATAGGAGCTGGCTGTTTGCTTTGGTGCAGCAGCAGGATGCGCTGTCATTTTTGAGCGATACCACAGGTACGCCCCGACGGCGGCAATAACCACGATTAGCAAAACTAACAGTCCCATGTCCCCCTGCCCAGGCACAAAAGCTACCTTGGCAATTAGTATAGTGAGCGGCGTGATGCCGCAACTAAGAAGCGGTGCGAGGCTGACGGGGAGGGGTGTCGGTGAATAAACAAGCGCTGGCAAGCCTTATCGCTCGGTATCAGGCTTGTTCAGTAACCGATCGAGGGCGCGATGCCGGCACTTAAAAAACTAGATCTGAGCCCATCTTTCTTAAAACTACTGGACCGCGAGCACGATTTGTGATAGAGAAACCTGGTCAGAAAAAACAGCAATCCTGTGAGCGGTGCTCCGATGTCGAGGATGGTAAATGGCGATAACGGCGGTACCATCCAGCGCTCGGCACGGTCGGCGTAGTCGTCCGCAGTTTTTTGCTGTATCTGATCTGCGGGGGGAAACCCGGCAGGAAGGTGGTTGTCTTTCCTCCCGATATGGGCGACGCCCAAGCTAATCAACGCGCCGCAATCACAATCAAACCCGGTAGCGCCTCGGTGGTAGAACATGGCACCAGGCGCGGGGGTCCGCGAATGGACCCTTGGGGTTACACCATCGTTGGAGGAGGCTGTCATGTTTATTACTCTTAACCACCTGCGCGCAGGTAAGCTGCGGTGTCGGTGGGTACACCTGCTTTTTTTTACAACCGCTTTGATGTTGGCTCCATTGCACGCGGACGCTGTTGTCATTCCCGCCTACTTCGGTTGGAACTATGTTGCTGAATCGACAGCACCTGCGCCGCCGCCGGTCCTAGAGCTGGTGAGTATTACCTATGACGGCGGCGCAGGTGCCGGGCTGATTCTGGGCATGCCGGTATTCCCGGGGGCGTTCATGGGCATGCCGGATGCAGTCAACCCGGGCCCGTTTCTGGGGCCGCCCACCTTCACTACCATCGCTGGAGGTGACGGCGAAACCACACGCACCATCGGCGGGGCGCTGCCTATCGATTGGATAGTGGCCGGGGTGCCCACTGCCTGGGCGCCGGCGGGTCTGCCCTATCCTTCCATCGGCATCACCGGTCTGGCCACGTCGGCCGGCGGTTTTCCATTCAAGACCTACACCGGTTTCCCCGTTTTGCCCAGCGGCAGCTCGCACTATATCGTCGGCCTGATCCCCCCGGGGGCTAGCACGGAATTACTGAGCCTGTTCCTGGCGGACCAAGGGGATATTTACGGCCCGTTTGCCGGGGTTGCCGGCAATCCCACGTTGCCCGCGACGGATCCGGTATCTGGTACGATCATTACGGTGACGTTCGCCGCTGCCGACGCGGCGGTGCCGGTGCCCGCCGCGTTGTGGCTGTTCCTTTCGGGCGGGATAGGGCTCTCAACACTATTGTTCCGGTCGCGAGGGCGTCCACCCCTAGTCAAGTAGCCGGTACGACCGATAGTAGAATTGTGCCGGGGAGTTTTGTCCTTCCGGCGGAGCATAATTTATATCTCCACCAGGGACGGGGTCTTATCTCGTTAATATTCCCGGATCGACATCAATTCCTGATGGTGGATATTGTCCGTTGCCGGATGGCTTAATTGACATATCGTGGAGGGATGTCTACGACGCCGAGGATAGAGGGAAATTCTTGCCGGAGGCGCGGCTCTTATCGTTCGGTATCAGGCTTGTTCAGTAACCGATCGAGGGCGCGCCGCCCCCCTGGACCCTTGCGCCGGATTGGGTTGTCCAGCGACCAACGCGACTGATCGCGGCGTTCCTTGCCCAGACGCCGCATCTTTTTATTACGGCGCTCGTGGTTATCAGGCGGATTGCCGGAGTTTTCGTTGTCGGTCATGGAATTCTCTTGCCGCGTTGGTCCTTGCTTAGAGATTAGCTCAAAAATGATAGCTTCTCCAAAAATTATTTTTTTAACACCTTCGCAGGCAGCGCCTATCCCCCTCTCCCTGTGGGAGAGGGGGAGGTTTTGTTGTTCTCAGTCGGTCGAACTATTTACTTGCGCCGCACGCGCAGACCGTGGCCATCCGCCCGTTCAGTCGGTGGAGAGGTGCTTGTATCTAGGTTGCTGATGCGCACGTTGCCCTTGAACACGCCGTGCTTGCCGCCTTGCCAGATGGGTTTTGTAATCGACTTTTCCCTGGACAATCGCACCGGCCGCAGACGTGTGTCCGCCGATGGACTTCATCATGTTCTGGCGGTATTTGATGATGTCCTCCGGTTCTGCGGCGCTGAGCGCCAGGGGTGCCAGCATGGCCAGCAGCATACCCGTTAGCATCAGACGGCGCGTTTTGAATTGCTTCATGATGTGCCCCTTGCTGGGAAGTTCTGTAAAAAGCCGATTATCCCGAAATTCGAGCGGGATTTCTGGCAATAAAAGACGCCGGCAGTTCGGCGATTATTTCGAATAATCCCTCTCTCCGAAAATCCTTTTTGGTTTGTGACGCAGACCGACAGCACCGATTGCGAGTAGCGGTGAATTTCCCTGTGTTGGAGTATTAACTCATGCCGCCGTGAAGGCAGAGCGGCGTATAAACTCAGGCGTTCGCAACCCGGCGTGCGTGAGGGATTTCGCCATGGCGGACGGGACGTACTTTTCCGGCGGGCAGTGTGGCGACAGCGATGGTTTCACCATCGAGCGCCACAAATTCAATTTCGAAGCCTTTTTCTCCGCCATGGATCATCACCACGGTGCCAATGTCGCCGCTTTTCAGGCCGTGTTCGGGGACGTCCGAGACCAGCACAACACTGTCTAATTCTTTGATCATGTTTGCCTCAATCCCAAAGGGTAAGCTGTTACAAGGCGAGGAGCTTCTTCTCCTATTTCAACGAACCAGATCGAGCGGATGATTGGATTCGCACCAGCAAGCGTAAACAGAGGGCCATCAACGATGTATTTAACTCCGAATGGTGTCTGGATCGATTCCGTCACCTCATGCTCGGTTGCATGCCGTTTTAAAGCTGTTTCAAATCTTTGCCAATCCGTGGCAGAAAAGCCATGCTGGATAAAAAAACTGGCCTTGGTTCTGCCATACGGATGAGACAAGGATAACGGATAATCCGCTATTTTGGATTTTGCAACGATGGCCTCGCCGGCATGTGGTAATTTCATGCGCTTCCTTAATACTTTGTCGAGTAATGTCTTTCGCCGAATATCGCCGTCCCCACCCGCACCATCGTCGACCCCTCCTTGATGGCTTCGATGTAGTCTCCGCTCATGCCCATGGACAATTCGGTAAAATTTTTCAGCCCGAAACGCTGCTGACAGTCGTCGCGCAGCCGCCGCAGACTGGCGAAACACGCGCGAATTTCCTTTTCCGGGGCCTCATGGGGGGCGATGGTCATGAGGCCGCGTAGCGGCAGGGCAGGGAGGTTCTCTTTTAATAATTTTTCGATGAAATCCGGCAGCGCTTCGGGGGCGATGCCGTGTTTTTTCGGGTCGCTGGTGACGTTGACCTCTATCAGTATATTAATGGTTGCTGATTTCTCCCGGGCGCGTCGGAAAAGTTTACGCGCGAGGTCCAGGCTGTCGAGCGAATGCAGCCAGGAAAAATTTCCCGGAATGAATTTGGCCTTGTTGGTCTGGAGATGACCGATGAAATGCCAGTCGATGGACGGATCTGCAAGCTGTGAAATTTTCGGCAGGGCGTCTTGTGTTGTACTTTCACCAAAATCTTTTTGTCCGGCGGCGATGACCGCCGCGATGGCCTCGCGCGGATGACCTTTTGATACCGCAATCAATCGGATAGCGTCGGAACTTCTTGTGCACGCGCGCGCGGCGTCGGCGATGGACTGTTTGACGTGGAATAAATTGCTTGCGATGGCGTCAAAAGTCTGGTTCATAAATTGCATGTTACCGCGATTAGAAAAAAATTTTCACTTGTCAACATTGCGCGCGATTTTAATTTGAGGATAATGACCGTCCGTGTTGGATGGAACGAACACAAGAGGTGAAAAGCCCATGACAAGGACCGGACCCCGGAATGCCGGCGCTCATTTACCCACCGAGATATTGAAACGGGCGGGCGTGCACATGGACAAGCTTTCCAGCCTGCTGTCGCACTGGAAGGCGAGCGTGGGCGAGCCGCTGGTTTCGCACAGTTTCCCCGTCAGTTACGCCAGCGGCCGCCTCAGTCTGCGCGCCGACACCTCGGCCTGGGCCAGCCGCCTGCGTCACAGCCAGGCGGATATCATGGATGAGTTGCGCCACGACCCGTATTTCCACGATCTGCGCGAGCTGTACGTGCGCGTGCTGCCCGAGCGCGCGCGCACGCAGGGCGAGAAGAAGCGCCAGTCGATTACGCTGCCCAGCCGGATACCGGACAGCGCCGCCCACCTCATCAAGAGCGTGGCGGACGACATCCTGGACCCGGCGCTGCGCCAGTCGCTCATCCGGCTGGCCGGCGCGCGTGACAAGTCGGCACCCGCAAAAAGATAATCCTATAATCAGTTCATGGTCCTGATCCGACATGGGCGGGGGCGGCGCCTGCTCGCGGCGGCGCTTTGCGCCGTCAGCGTATCCTGCGCCACGCCGCCCACGCCACGCCCTGAACCGGTACCGGAGGCGGCCCCGAAGGCAGCGCCGGTGTCTGAATCGACACCTGCTCCGGTGGCAGCACCCGCGGCGCGGCCAGTGGAGTGGCGGATTGCCGCGGTCGGCGACATCATGCTCGCTGGCACGGCGGCGCCGGAGCTGCGCAAATACGGTTACGACTATCCCTTCGAGCAGACCAGGGACATCCTGAAGCAGGCGCAGATCGTTTTCGGCAATCTGGAAGGCCCGCTGACCGATGGCGGCGCCGCCGGGACCGTCAAGCAGTATGTCTTCCGCTCGCCGCCGGACCAGGTCGCCCCGGCGCTGGCGCGCGCCGGCTTTAATATTGTTTCGCTCGCCAACAACCACACGCTGGATTACGGCCCCGAGGGCCTGGAAGACACCCGCGCGGCCCTGGATAAGGCCGGTATACGCTATGCCGGGGCGGGGCGGAACGTCACCGAGGCGCGCCAACCAGTATATATGATGGCGGACGGGACTAGCGTCGCGTTTCTGGCCTATACCCTGACGTTCCCGGAGGAATTCTGGGCCGGGCCGGACAGGCCCGGGACCGCCTTCGGCCATGAGCGCTTTGTGCGCGAGGACGTGGCCGCGGCGCGCGAAAAGGCCGATATCGTGGTGGTTTCGTTCCACTGGGGGCAGGAGGGCAAGACTGAACGGCGCGACTACCAGGTACAACTGGCGCACGCGGCCATCGACGCCGGGGCGTCCGCGGTGCTGGGGCATCACCCGCACATCCTGCAAGGGGTGGAGCGCTACAAGCACGGCGTGATTCTTTACAGCCTCGGCAACTTCGCCTTCGGTTCCTTCAGCAACACCGCCACGCGCAGCGCGATCGCGCTGCTCACGTTCCGCGACAAACAATGGCGCGAGCTGCGCCTGGTCCCGCTCAACGTGAAGAACGCCGAGGTCGTGTTCCAGCCGCGTCCGCTGGTCGGGCGCGACGCCAGGGAGGTCGTCGAGCATTTGCAGCAATTGTCACAATCGCTCGGCACCACGTTGGAAAACCGCGACGGGGTCGCGGTGCTGGTGGCGGAATAATACCTTTGTAACCGCAGATAAACGCTGATGAACGCAGATTAAAACCACCGGCCCATCCTGTTTCTTGGAATATATCTGCGTTAATCTGTGCTGTACAGGATGTACGAATGTCGCGAGCGCAGGGACGCGCAGGAGCGACCGTACATCTGCGGTTTCAAAAATATTAATGAGACACTTGTGCTAATGGTTCCATCTGTGTTTAATGCCGGGCCATGATCCGTCCGTTTGAGCTTTTCGTCGGTCTGCGCTACACCCGCGCCCGCAAACGCAGTCACTTCATCTCCATCATCTCGCTCATCTCCATACTCGGCATCACGCTCGGCATCACCGCGCTCATCACCACGCTGTCGGTCATGAACGGCTTCGGCAAGGAACTGCGTGGCCGCATCCTCGGCGTGATCTCGCACGTGACCATCACCGAATCCACCGGGCAGTTGCACGATTGGCGGGGGACGGCCGCGCGCATCAAGAATCCGCGCGTCACCGGCCGCGCGCCCTATATCGCCGGGCAGGGCATGGTGGCGCGCGGCAAGACCGTGAGTGGCGTGATGGTGCGCGGGGTGCTGCCGTCCGAGGAAATGCAGGTATCCGAATTCGGCAGCCGCATGATCGAGGGCAAGCTGGAGGCATTGAAGCCCGGCGAGTTCGGCGTCGTGATTGGCAGCGCGCTGGCGTGGAAGCTCGATCTCACCGTGGGTTCGCCGGTGTCATTGGTGATTCCGCAGGCGCTGGTGACGCCCGCCGGCCTCCTGCCACGCTTCAAGCGTTTCAGCGTGGTCGGGATCTTCAAGATGGACATGTACGAATACGACAGCGGCCTGGTGCTGATGCACCTCGACGACGCCGCCAAGCTGTATCAGATGGGCGATGAGGTCAGCGGCCTGCGTCTGAAGCTCGATGATCTCGATGCCGCGCCGGAGGTGGCGGGCGAACTGGCGGCCGGGCTGGGACCGAATTACCTGGCGCGTGACTGGACGCGCGAGCACGGCAATTTTTTCCGCGCCCTCAAGATCGAGAAGACAGTCATGTTCGTGATCCTGTTGCTGATCGTGACCGTGGCCATGTTCAACGTGATATCCACGCTGGTGGTCGTGGTCACCGAGAAACGCGCGGATATCGCCATCCTGCGCACGCTCGGCGCCAGCCCGAGAAGCATCATGGGCATATTCCTCGCGCACGGTTCCGTGGTCGGCGTGGCCGGCACGCTGGTGGGCACGGCCTGCGGCGTTTTACTGGCGCTCAACGTCGAGCCCATCGTGCACGGCATCGAGCGCCTGTTCAGCACCTCTTTCATCGCGGCGGATGTGTATTTCATCAGCGAACTGCCGTCCGATCTGCACTGGTCCGATGTGTTCCTGGTATCGGGTTGCTCGCTGGTGTTGGGGCTGTTGTCCGCCCTTTATCCGGCCTGGCGCGCCTCCAAGGTGCAACCGGCCGAGGCCTTGCGCTACGAATGAGCAAGAAAACTGAAAAAGCCGGCAAGGCTGCCAAGGGTGGTGCTGGCGAGTACACTGTTACGGTTCAGCAGGCGGACGTAATGTTGACGCTTGAACCAGTCACTCAGCCGGAAAAATCCGAGAAAAAGTACATCCTGCGCGCCACCGGCTTGCAGAAGGTCTTCGACGAAGGCACGTTCAACGTGCATGTGCTGAAGGGCGTATACCTGCGGATCGAGCCGGGCGAGCGGGTGGCCATCGTCGGCGCCTCCGGCTCCGGCAAGAGCACGCTGCTGCATCTGCTCGGCGGGCTGGACCGGCCCACGGCGGGGCAGGTGGAGATCGACGGCCAGGACCTGACGAAAATGAACGAAACCGACGTCAGCGTATTGCGTAACCGCATGCTGGGCTTTGTCTACCAGTTTCATCATCTGTTGAATGAGTTCACGGCGCTGGAAAATGTTGCCATGCCGCTGTTGATACGGCGCGCGCCGGTGGAAGAGGCGGTCTCGCAGGCACAGTCCATGCTCAAGCGCGTCGGCCTCGAAGACCGTCTGCAGCACCGGCCGGGTGAACTCTCCGGCGGCGAGCGCCAGCGCGCGGCGGTGGCGCGCGCCATGGTGACGCGACCGCTGTGTGTGCTGGCGGACGAGCCGACCGGCAACCTCGATCGCGAAAACGCGCAGAATGTTTATGAGCTGATGCTGGAACTCAACCGTGAACTCAAAACGAGTTTTATCATTGCCACCCACGATCCCGCGCTTGCCGCCAGCATGGACCGCGTCCTCAGGCTAGAGGATGGAGTATTGAAGGAGGTGAGGACTAAGGACTGAGGACTAAGCAGCAGCTTGAGGCTCTCTTGGCCTCAGTCCTCAGTCCTTAGTCTTCGTCGCTCTTTGCGACGTTCCCAGTCCCGGACCACGTGCCAGCGCCACAGGGCGCGGATGCCGAAATAGCCGGCCGCGGCGCTCATGGCGCTCACCAGCGATGAGCCGAGCAGAAACGGTTTCCATATGCGGACGAGTTCCGTGCTGATCCACTCCCATGAGATTTCAAATTCAACTGCGTGGACCGGCGTATTCAGCAGCCACGCACCCAGGCTATAGCAGAAATAAAAAACCGCCGGCATCGTGACGGGATTGGTGATCCACACCAGCGCCACCGCGATCGGCAGGTTGACGCGCAGCAGTATCGCCAGCGCCGCGGCGGGTAGCATCTGGAACGGCAGGGGCACGAAGGCCATGAACAGCCCGACGGCAAATGCGCCGGACGCCGAGCGGCGATTCAGGTGCCACAGGTTGGGGTCGTGCAGCAGCGTCCCGAACAGGCGCAAATGCTTGTGGTCGCGGATCTTGTGCGGGTCCGGCAGGTAACGCCTGATCAATTTTTTTGCCATTGTTGCTAGTGTATAGTCTCACGAAATAAAAATATCAGCCAAGGAGCCTGCCATCCGCATCGCCACGTTGGCTTTCCTCGGCGGCGTGCTGCTGGTACAGCAGCTGGCCGCGCTGCCTTCCCTGTGGTGGACGCTGCCGCTGGCGCCGCTCCTGTGGCTGGCCGTCCGCCACCCCCTGTGGTTCGTGCCGGTGTTCTTCGTGGCCGGCGTGCTGTGGGCGAGCTTCCGTGCCGGCATTATCCTCGACGACAGCCTGCCGCGCGCGCTCGAGGGCCGGAATCTCGTCGTCGAAGGGCGGATCGTGGACATTCCACGCCAGGCCGAATTCGGCCAGCGTTTCAAGCTGGAAGTGACGCGCGCCGAGCTCGATGGCGAGACGGTGCAGGTGCCGCGCAAGATACTGCTCAACAGCCGGGAATATTCTTTCAGCCCACGTGCCGGCGAAACCTGGCGGCTGCCGGTGCGCCTCAACCGCCCGCACGGCTACCAGAACCCCGGTGGTTTCGATTACGAGGCGCACCTGTTCCGGGATCGCCTGCGCGCCAAGGGCTACGTGCGCGATGACATGGCGCCGCAACGCCTCGCCCGGGAGCCGGCCTGGTACGACATCGATCGCTGGCGCCAGGACCTGGGCGATCGTATCCACGCGCAGATGCGCGGCAATGAATACGCTGGCATCATCGTCGCGCTGGCCAACGGCGACGGTCGCGGCCTCAGCGCGGAACAGTGGCAGGTATTGCGCCGCACCGGCACGTTGCATCTGGTCGCCATTTCCGGCTTGCACATCAGCCTGATCGCCGGCGTCGTGTTTTTCCTCGCCCGCTGGTTGTGGGCGCTGCCGGGCACGACGGTTTTGCGCCTGCCCGCGCCCCAGTTCGGCGCCATCTGCGCGTTGCTGGCCGCCGGCTTTTATTCCGCGCTGGCCGGTTTCGTGGTGCCCACGCAGCGCGCGCTCATCATGCTGACCGTGGCCATGGCCGGCATATTGCTGCGCCGGCGTTTTCCGCCATCGCAACTGCTCGCTGTCGCCGGGCTCGCCGTGCTGCTCTACGACCCGCTGGCGGTGATGGCTGCGGGTTTCTGGCTGTCATTCGCGGCGGTGGCGGTGATTCTGCTCGTCATGCAAGGCGACCGGGGGATCAGACCGGTTGTCTGGAAGTGGGGTTATATCCAGTGGGCCATCGCACTCGGCATGCTGCCGCTGATGCTGGCGATGTTCCAGCAGGTATCGCTGGTGGCGCCGCTGGCGAACATGCTCGCGGTGCCGGTGTTTGATTTGATGGCGGTGCCGCTGACGCTGTTGGGTACGCTGGCGCTGGGAGTCGTTCCGGACGTGGCCGGTTTTCTTTTCAAACTGGCGGCGTGGCTGTTGCACTGGTTGTGGCAGGTGCTGGCGTGGCTGGCGAATCTGTCGTTCAGTCAGTGGACGCAGCCTGCGCCGGCGTGGTGGGCATTAATGTGTGGTGTTGTCGGCGTGCTGCTGTGGCTGGCGCCGCGCGGCTGGCCGGCGCGTTGGGTCGGTGTCGTGTGGCTGCTGCCCTTGTTTCTGGTGCGACCGTCGTTGCCGGCAGCAGGCGAAGTGTGGTTCACGCTGCTCGACGTCGGACAGGGTTTGGCGGCGGTGGTGCGCACCCGGGAACATACACTGTTGTTCGACGCCGGGCCGCGCTTCGGTGATTTTGACACCGGCAAGGCTGTGGTGGAGCCGTACCTGCGTGCCGCGGGCGTGCACCGACTAGACAGCTTCCTCATCAGTCACAAGGATACCGATCATATCGGTGGCGCCGAATCCGTTCTGCGCGAACTGCCGGTGGAGCAGTTGTTGAGCAGCGTGCCGGAGATATTGCCCATGGCACAACCGTGTCGATCCGGCCAGTCATGGAGCTGGGATGGTGTGGACTTCGCCGTGCTGGGGCCGGATGACACCGGAGCAGGCCGCCTGAACGATGCCTCGTGCGTTTTGATGGTGCGCAGCCGCCACGGAACTATCCTGCTGCCGGCCGACATCGAGGCCAAGGCCGAGAACAAATTGGTGGAAAAGTGGGGCGACCGGCTGCGCTCCGAAATTCTGGTGGCGCCGCATCATGGCAGCAAAACCTCTTCAACGCCCGCATTCATCAAGGCGGTCGCGCCACGCCATGTGCTGTTCCCGGTCGGCTATCGCAACCGTTATCGTCATCCTCATCCCGCTGTTGCTCAACGCTACGTGGACCGTGGCGTTGTTTTGCACGATTCTGCCGCATCGGGGGCGTTGGAATTCCGGCTCAACGCCAGCGGTCTCGATGTCGCGGCATACCGGGTGCGGCACCGGCGCTATTGGTACACGGATTGAGCAGAGGCGGTAACCGGTTTGCCTGCGGCTGTCTTTGAGGTTTTGGCCTCGTCTGATACATTAGCCGCACTTTTTTGATAATTTTCCCCGGAATAACAGCATGTTCGAACTCATTAAGGCAGGGGGCTGGGTCATGTGGCCCATCATCCTGTGTTCCGTCGCGGCCCTGGCCATCATCGGCGAGCGTCTCTGGTCGCTGCAGAAAAAATACGTCGCACCGCCCAATCTGCTGGCCCAGATAGAGCAGCTGCTGGAACGCAACGAGCTTGAGCCGTCGCACCTGGCGGCGCTGCGTGACGGCTCGCCGCTGGGCCGGATTCTGGCGGCGGGGCTGGTCAACCGCGATCATGACCGCGAGATCGTCAAGGAGGCCGTCGAAAACGCCGGACGTCATATCGTGCCGGAGCTGGAGCGCTATTTGCGCAGCCTTGGCACGATCGCCGCAATCTCGCCGTTCCTGGGCCTGTTCGGCACGGTGGTTGGCATGATCCAGATGTTCTCCGGCATCGGCCAGCACGGCGTCGGCGATCCCTCCATCGTCGCGGCGGGTATCTCCACGGCGCTGATCACCACGGCCGGCGGCTTGGCGGTCGCCATACCGAGCCTCATGTTCTACCGCTATTTTCGCGGGCGCGTGAGCGAGCTGCTGGTGGAGATGGAACAGGAGGCCATCAAGCTCGTTGAAATTCTCCATGGCGAGCGCGAGAGCGACTGAACCGGACCATGAATTTTCGTCCCGTCACACAGGAAGAAGAACCAGAGCTGAATCTGATACCGCTGATCGACGTGCTGTTGATGACGTTAATCTTCCTGGTTGTCACCACCAGTTTTTCGAGCGAAGCGCGCCTGAGCGTGCGTTTGCCCGAGGCCTCGGCCGAGGTGCAGGAGAACCTGCCGTCGCTGCGCGTGACCATCGACGCCAAGGGCCAGTTTTACATCGGCGACCAGCAATTGCTGAACGCCACACCGGAAGTGTTGCGCAATGCGTTGATGCGCGCCGCCGGCGGCAACAAGGACCCGCTGATTGTCATCCATGCCGACGCGCACACGCCGCTCGAGGCCGTCATTCGCGTCATGGACGCGGCGCGGCGCCTCGGCTTCACCCGCCTGACCTTCGCCACCCAGCAGCCGTCCGGCCAGGCGGCGCGTGAGTAAAAACCCGGACACACGAAATAACCTGCGGCTGTACCGCCGGCTGCTGGCTTACGCCTGGCCGTACAAGTGGATGTTTCTCCTCGCCGTGGCCGGCATGATCGTGCTGTCAGCCACCGCCGCCGGTTTTACCGCCTTGATGAAGCCGCTCATGGACGAGGGCTTCGTCCAGCGCGATCCCTCGGCCATCCAGATGATCCCACCGCTGATTGTGCTGATGTTCCTGGCGCGTGGTGTCGGCAATTTTCTGGCGCAATATGGCACCGCCTGGATCGGGCGGCGCGTGACCTTCGATCTGCGCACGAATATATTCCAGCGCATGCTGCACCTGCCCAGCCGTTATTACGAATCGAGCGCTTCGGGCGGCCTGATTTCCCGGATCATCTACGATGTCGAGCAAATTGCCGGTGGTATCACCCAGGTGCCGTATGTGGTGATCGGCGACGGGCTCACCATGCTGGCGCTGGCCGGCTGGCTGCTGTATCTCAACTGGAAACTCACCCTCGTGTTTGCCGTCCTGTTGCCGGTCACGGCGCTGCTGATGCGTGCCATGAACCGGCGTTTTCTGCGCACCAGCCTCGAGATCCAGACAAGCATGGGCGAGATCTCGCAGGTGGTCCGCGAGGCGAGCGACGGTCAACGCGTGGTCAAGGCCTTTGGCGGGCAGCCGGCGGAAATGCGCGCTTTCGAACGCGGCAGTGAAAAGAACCGCCGCCAGTCGCTGCGCAAGGTGGCGGTTTCCGCCATCGGCATGGGTCTGTTGCAATTCGCCGGTTCGATCGCGCTCGGTCTGGTGATCTACACCGCCTTACTCTCGGGCGAGATCACCGCGGGAACGTTTACCTCCTATCTGGTCGCCGCCTTGTGGATCATGGGGCCCAGTCGCCGGCTGGCGCGCGTCAACGAAACGGTACAGACTGCGCTGGCGGCGGCACAGAGCATATTTGCCGTGCTGGACGAGGCGCCGGAGGAGGAAACCGGTTCGGTGACCATCGAGCGCGCGCGCGGCCGTGTGGAATATCGTCATGTGGGTTTTCGCTATCCCAGCGCCGAGCAGGATGTCCTGAATGATGTTTCCTTCACCGTCGAGCCGGGACAGGTGCTGGCCCTGGTCGGCCAATCGGGCGGCGGCAAGAGCACCGTCGTCAGCCTGCTGCCGCGTTTCTATCGCGCCGGACGCGGCGCCATCCGGCTCGACGATACCGATATCAATGAACTCACCCTCGCCAGCCTGCGCCGCCAGATCGCTTTGGTCGGCCAGGAGAACATCCTGTTCGACGATTCCATCCGGCACAACATCGCCTATGGCGGGGAAGGCGCGATTGACGACGAACGCCTGATGGAAGCGGCGCGCGCGGCGCACGTGCTCAAATTCGCGCAACGTCTGCCGGAAGGGCTGGACACGCGCGTGGGCGAGCGTGGCGCGCTGTTGTCGGGCGGGCAACGGCAGCGCATCGCCATCGCCCGGGCGCTGTACAAGAATGCCCCGATCCTGATTCTCGACGAGGCGACCTCCGCGCTCGATACGGAGTCCGAGCGGCTGGTGCAGGCGGCGCTACAGAAACTGATGGAGCACCGGACCACGCTGGTGATCGCGCACCGTCTCTCCACCGTCGAGCACGCGGACCGGATCGTGGTGCTGGCGCAAGGGTACGTGGTGGAAAGTGGCTCGCATCGGGAACTGCTGGCGCGCAATGGTGTTTACGCAGGTTTGTACCGCAATCAATTCCGCGACAACCCGTCGACCGACAAGCTTACTGAAATATAATATCTGGGAACCGCAGATAAACGCAGATGAACGCAGATCAATACCAGAAAACCGTATCCGATCGTGTTTTTATATCTGCGTTAATCTGCGTCCATCTGCGGTTTCAAAAAAATTATTAATAATGCGCTGGTTAGAACGGCACTGGTACCGCAAAACCCCGCTCAGCTTCTTATTGTTGCCCCTGAGCTGGCTTTATTGCCTGCTTATTCTGCTGCGCCGGGGCCTGTATCGGCTGGGTGTGTTCCCTTCCGTGAAGTTGCCGGTGCCGGTCATCGTGGTGGGCAATCTCACGGTAGGCGGCAGCGGCAAGACACCGCTGGTCCTCTGGCTCGCCAGTTTCCTGCGCCAGAAGGGTATGCGCCCGGGGATTGTGCTGCGTGGCTACGGTGGCAGTGCCGCGGACTGGCCGCACGGCGTCACGCCACAGCATGACCCCGACGTGGTCGGCGACGAGGCGGTGCTGCTGGCGCGGCAAAGCGAATGCCCGGTGGCGGCGGACCCGGATCGCGTGCGGGGCGCGCAGTATCTTCTGCGCGAACATCGCTGCAACGTGATCTTGAGCGACGATGGTTTGCAGCACCTGCGTCTGGCGCGCGACATGGAAATCGCCGTGATCGACGGTGAACGCCGTTTCGGCAACGGCTACTGCCTGCCCGCCGGGCCGCTGCGTGAGCCCATCGGCCGCCTGCGCGATGTTTCCCTGCGCGTCACCAACGGCGTTCCGCAGGGAAACGAACTCGGCATGTCGTTGGTGGAAACCGCTCTATGTCGGGTGAATGCACCGGAGTCCTATGCTTCGGTAAGCTCTTTCAAGGGCGAAACCGTGCATGCCGTGGCCGGCATCGGCAATCCAGCGCGGTTCTTCGCGCAGTTGCGGCGCCTGGGTCTGCGAGTCATCGAACACCCATTCCCCGACCATCACCGGTACACGGCGCGGGACAGCCATTTCCCGGATAATCTTCCGGTGATCATGACCCAGAAAGATGCGGTAAAATGCGAACGCTTCGCGGACGATCATGTCTGGTACCTAGCGGTGGAGGCGCGGCCCGATCCGCGTATCGGTGAAGCAGTGTGGCAACGACTCAAGGAGATGTTACGTGGATAAAAAGCTGCTCGACATCCTGGTTTGCCCGGCCTGCAAGGGCCCGCTGATCTACGACAAGAAAAAATCCGAACTGGTCTGCAAGGCCGACCGCCTGGCCTATCCCATCCGCGACGACATCCCCGTCATGCTGGAAGACGAGGCACGCCGGGTGGCGGAAGAAGAACTGCCGAAATGAAAAAACTCAACGCAGAGGCGCAGAGACGCAAAGAACTTTTGTATTTATTTTTCTAGAGAAATTCTGATTTATATGATTACTCAACGCAGAGGCGCCAAGGCGCAGAGAAAAACTCCAAGGATAACAAACACAAAAACCTCTGCGTCTCCGCGTCTCTGCGTTAAAAACTCATTTAATCAGACCTTCCCTAGACTTATCATTGCGCCTTCGCGTCTTTGCGTTGAAAATTATTACTAATCTCTCTTCCATATGCACATTATCATTCCCGCGCGTTATGCCTCGACCCGCCTGCCCGGCAAGCCGCTCGCCGATGTCGCCGGCAAGCCGCTGATCCAGCGTGTCCACGATTGTGCCGCGAAGAGCGGCGCTGCCCGGATCGTTATCGCCACGGACGACGAGCGCATTCGCGCGGCGGCGGAAGGCTTCGGCGCGCGCGTGGTGATGACCTCGGCCGCGCATCGCTCGGGCACGGACAGATTGGCCGAGGTTATTGAGAAGCTCGCCATCGGCCCGGAGGAGATTGTCGTGAATCTGCAAGGGGATGAGCCTCTGATGCCGCCGGAGCTGATGCGCGAGGTGGCGGAAAAGCTCTCCTCGCACAAGGACGCGCAAGTGGCAACCGCCTGCCACGCGATCCATGACCGCGAAACGCTGGCTAATCCAAACGTGGTCAAAGTGGTGTGCGATGCGAAGGGCTATGCGCTTTATTTCAGCCGTGCCGCCATTCCCTGGCCGCGCGAAGTCATGGCCGGGAAGGGCGGCGGCGCGATTCAGGCGTTGCGCCATATCGGCCTGTACGCCTATCGCGCCGGCTTCGTGCGCCGCTATGCCTCCTGGACGCCGTGTCCGCCGGAGGAGGCGGAACAGCTGGAGCAGCTGCGTGTCCTGTGGCACGGGGAGCGGATCGTCGTGCACGAGGCGCGTGTCATGCCGGAGGCCGGCGTGGACACGCCGGAAGATCTCGAAAGAGTAAGGGAAATATTTTTGAATAGACAGGATTAACAGGATTCACAGGATTTTTTAAAATTCAAAACAGAATTAATATTGTTAATCCTGACAATTTTGTCAGGAACAAAATTGGACGGCCGCAGGCCGCCCGAAGGGTGCGCGCCAGGGAAGGTGCGCATCAAAATCCTGTTAATCCTGTCCATTTACTTTTTCTATGATAAAAGTTCTGTTCGTTTGCCTTGGCAATATCTGCCGCTCGCCGACGGCGGAGGGCGTGTTCCGCAAGCTGGTGCGCGACATGAAACTGGAGGACCAGTTCGAAATCGATTCGGCGGGTACCCACGCCTATCATGTCGGCGAGCCGCCGGACGAGCGCGCCCAGGCCGCCTGCGCACTTCGTGGTATCGACATCAGCCGCCTGAGCGGGCGCAAGGCCGTGGCCGGGGATATGGAGATATTCGACTATATCCTGGCCATGGATCGCGAAAACTATGAAAACCTTCTTGAGATTTGTCCGACTGGTTTCGAATCCCGTATCCGGCTTTTTATGGTATTCGCCCCGAACCGGCCGGAGGGGGAAGTGCCCGATCCATATTTCGGCGGCGCCGGCGGATTTGATCGCGTGCTCGACATGATCGAAGACGCCGCGCGTGGCTTGCTCGAGGACATACGGCGCACGCGACGCCTGTAACGCCGATAAATAGGGTATCCGGAATCCGTTGTTGAAAGGCAACCGGGATATGGAAGCAAGGACCGCAATCGGCCTATTCTGTTGAAAAACTCGAAAATCTTCAGAGCTGATTTTTCAGCCAACATTGATTTCTGTCGAATACTTGAAGTTAATACGATGCCTACGCTCACTGGAGGCTTCTCACGGCAATATCGCCGCCACAGCACTTT
>Ga0209542_10007484_pt1 | contig 20742 bp, 17 predicted proteins | sample RifCSPhighO2_01_FD_184028 | JGI IMG/M metagenome (GOLD analysis project Ga0209542, IMG submission 184028) | Soil microbial communities from Rifle, Colorado - Rifle CSP2_plank highO2_0.1 (SPAdes) (version 2) | ecosystem: Environmental > Terrestrial > Deep subsurface > Rock core/Sediment ... | reverse complement strand
TTTGTTGCCAAGGTAAAAATAATGCTCAACGGCAGTTTTTCCGGTAAAACCTTAGGAATTTTAGGTCTTTCCTTCAAGCCAAATACGGATGATATCCGGGAGGCGCCGTCGCTTAAGATTATTGATGAAATTCAGAAAATTGATAAAAAAGTCAAAATTAAAGTCTTTGATCCGGTGGCCATGAAAAACGTTTCAAAAATTGCGAAAAACGTGATATACTGTCAAAATTCATACGATACAGCAAAGGAAGCTGATTTATTGATAATCGTTACCGAATGGAATGAATTTAGACAGCTCAATTTGGAAAGAATTAAAAAATTAATGAGAAGGCCAGTTATTCTTGACGGACGGAATATTTACGACCCGAAAACGATGCTTAAAATCGGATTTGATTATAAAAGCATCGGCAGAAATTAATGAAAAAAAAAGCACTCATTACTGGAATCACCGGTTTTGCAGGTTCGCATTTGGCGGAGCTCTTGTTGGAAAAAGGCTTTGAAGTTTATGGGACGACCAGGCCTAGAAGTAAAACGGAAAATATTGACCACATAATCGGCAGACTGACGCTTTTTGATGCGGAACTTTTGGATTCTCACAGTTTATATTCAGTTCTTTCTGAAGTTAAGCCTGATTATATTTTTCATCTGGCGGCACAGGCTTTTGTGCCAACATCATGGAGCAGTCCGGCAAACACCATAGAGTCAAACGCTATTGGCTCAGTGCATCTGTTTGAGGCGATAAGAAGAGCGAAGATTAATCCAGCAATTCAAATTGCCTGTTCTTCTGAAGAATACGGATTGGTTTATAAAGAAGAAACTCCGATTAAGGAAACCAATCCTCTAAGACCGCTTTCTCCTTATGCCGTTTCAAAGATTGCCATGGATTATTTAGGCTATCAATATTTTAGAAGCTACAATTTAAGAATTATTCGAACCCGCGGTTTTAATCATACCGGTCCAAGACAAGGAGATGTTTATGTCTGTTCCACTTTTGCCAAACAGATTGCCAGGATAGAAAAGGGAAAAGACAAACCGTTTATAAAGGCAGGTAATCTAGAATCCTTTCGGGATTTTACCGATGTCCGCGATATAGTCAGAGCTTATCTTTTGACGGTTGAAAAAGGAAAGCCCGGTGAAGTTTATAACATCTGTTCTGAAAAAATATGGAAGATAAAAGATGTTTTAAATCTTCTTCTCTTGCTAAGCAAAGTTAAAATTGAAGTTTGTCAGGACCCGGCAAGAATGAGGCCTTCCGACGTTGAATTATTGCTTGGCGATGCGGCAAAATTTAGAAAAGCGACTGGTTGGAAAGCTGAAATTCCTTTTGAAAAAACGATGAAGGATTTACTGAATTATTGGCGCAATGTTGTTTAAGGTATAAAAGTCGAAAATGAAATGTCTTACGAACTTAAAAAACCGAAAGTAGTTGTTATTCTTCCAACGTATAACGAAGCTGAAAATATAGAACTAACTATCCGTAAACTTCAAAAAGTTTTTCCTCAGTTGCCAAGATACGAGAGCCTGATTTTAGTTGTTGACGATAATTCGCCTGACGGAACAGCAAAAGTAGTTGCCAAACTCCAGAAAGATTATAAAAACATCGATCTTATTACAGGAAAAAAAGCCGGTTTAGGAGCGGCATATGTGCGGGGAATGAATTACGCTCTTTCTAAAATGAAAGCGGAGATTATGTTTGAAATGGACTCGGATCTGTCTCACGATCCGGATGTTATTCCAAGTTTTATTGCCGAAATAGAAAAAGGTGCGGAATATGTTGTTGGCAGCAGATATATACAAGGAGGTTCGATCCCTTCCAATTGGGCGTGGCAACGGAAACTTTATTCTTTTCTCGGTAATTTTATCGTCAGGTACGGTCTGATGGTTACTAAAATAAGAGAATGGAGTAGCGGTTATAGAGCAATGAAGTCTTATGTTTTTAAAGCAATAGAGCCGAATTTGGAAAAATATACGGGTTATACTTTTCAAATCGCCTCCCTTCACCGTGTGATTCAAAATGGGTTTAAAGTTACTGAAATACCGATCCATTTCGTTGATAGGAAATATGGAGAATCAAAATTTGAAGTTTTTGATTACGCTCCGAACGTTATAAAATATGTTTTTTTAAACTCCAGTTTCATTAAGTTTTGCTTTGTCGGTTTTTCCGGTTTCCTGATAAATCTTCTTGGGCTTGAAATTTTTTACCGTCTTGGACTAAGACCGTATTTGGCAACAGCAATCGGTGCGGAATTTGCCATTATTTCAAACTTTATCCTGAATAATTTTTGGAGTTTTTCGCACAAAAAAATAGAAAACAAAAACAGCGTTTTCTCAAAATTTCTGCAGTTTAACACCGTTGCTGTTGGTGCCATTATAATTCAGTCAGCTGTTGTCGGTGTCGGAACTTCCTCACTCGGCGATGACCTGAGACTGTTTTTTCTGGTTTTGGCGGTTTTCTTTTTTGTCATACCTTACAGCTATTTTATGTACAACCGGTTCATCTGGAAAGATAAATAAATTATGCAAAGGAAACTTTTGAAAATTGTCAGAGAAAATATCTTAGTCCTTTTTATCCTCTCAATCGGCGCTTTCCTTCGGCTTTACAGAATTGCCGATTACATGACTTTTCTAGGCGATGAAGGACGCGATGTCTTGGTAGTCAAAAGGCTTATTGTTAATTTCGATATTCCCTTTATTGGTCCTACGGCCTCAGTTGGAGGTTTTTTTCTCGGACCTTTGTATTATTATCTGATGGCTCCTTTTTTGTGGCTGTTTCGTCTTAGTCCGGTCGGTCCTGCGGTTATGGTTGCTCTTTTCGGGATAGCTACAATTTATTTAGTTTATCTATCGGGTAGAATTTTTTTTAATAAAAACACCGCTTATATGGCGGCTTCTCTTTATGCTCTATCCCCCTTGGTTATTTCATATTCGCGCTCTTCTTGGAATCCGAATCTGGTTCCTTTTTTTTCCCTTCTTCTGATTTTTTCTCTTTTCCAATCCGTCAAAACCGGAAAAAAAATCTGGTTTTTTTTATGCGGTGTTAGTCTGGGAGCAGGCATGCAGTTTCATTACCTTTTTCTGTTTTTATTTCCTCCTTTGATTATCTTCGTTTTTCTTGAGAGAAAGAAGCTGAATTTGGGTAAATTTATTTTCCTATCCCTTTCAGGTTTTATGCTTTTTATGTTTCCTTTTATTGCCTTTGAGCTTAAAAACCATTTCCCAAATACCAAAACCATTTACCAATTTTTGCTATCAGGAAAAGAAATTTCTGCGGCCTCCGAAAATTGGCGGGTAAAATTATTCAACATTATATTTCGCCTGTTTGCAAGACTGGTTTTTTTCTATCCGGCGCCTGAACAGCTCGAGAGATTCGGAAAAACAAGACTCTTTTTTTGGAATTTATCAATAATCACCTCAATAATTTCTTCATTTGTTCTTTTAATTTTCCAATCGGTAAAGAAAAAACAAGTTCAGTCAGTTCTCCTTTTGCTTTGGTGGTTCTTTGGCGTGGGTCTTTTTTACTTTTATCACAAACAAATTTATGATTATTATCTGGGGATAATGTTTGCCCTTCCGTTTCTTCTTTTGGGCAATCTTCTGTCTGAAATTGCTCAAATGAGAATTCTTAAACCGCTGATTTTTTTGGGAGTAGTATCTTTAATCATTTTAAATTGGTCCGGCAGGCCTTTTATTTATGAACCAAACAGGCAGTTTAAACAAACTGAAACGGTTTCGCGTTTTGTTTTCGGGCAGGCCGGGGGAGAGCCTTTTAATTTTGCTCTTCTTACAAACTCAAATTCTGATCATGCCTACCGCTATTTTTTTGAGATTTGGGGAATGCCGCCGGTAATTATTGAAAATGAAGAAAAGGATCCCGAAAGAAAGACTGTTGCTGACCAGCTTTTGGTAATTTGTGAAATGGATGATTGCAAGCCGCTCGGTCACCCGCTTTGGGAAATTGCCGGCTTCGGGAGGGCGGAGATTGTTTTTGAATCGAGAGTCGGCTATTTAAAAATATTCAAACTTGTTCATCTTAAAGAAGAGCTAAAATGATCGCTTTCAATTTTTTACAAATAGAGATGTTATTGAAAGAAGATTATTTAAGTTATATACTACGAAAACTCAGGTTTGCAACCAGTTTTCTCAGTATAAACCCATCTAATCTGCTTTTTCGCTCTTACGAGCTACAAACCAGAGTAAGATGGGTATACTATAATCTTAAGTTATGAATAACAGCAAAATTTATCTGTCGGTAATCATTCCCTGTTACAATGAAGCTGAGAATATTGATAAAGGCATGCTTTTAAAGGTGGAGCAATATTTAAGCAAGAAAAATTATGCTTGGGAGGTTTTGATAGTTGATGACGGTTCAACTGATGGAAGCTATCTAAAAATAAAAAAATTTACGGAAAAGAAGAATAATTTCCATTTGATTAAAAATCCCCATTTGGGAAAAGCTTATGCGATTTTAACCGGCATGAACAAGGCGTCCGGCGGGTACATTTTATTTACTGATTTAGATCAGGCGACTCCGATTACGGAGGTTGAGAAAATGCTTAAATTTGTTCCTCAATATGATATTGTTGTCGGTTCTCGCAAGAATAAAAGAAAAGGAGCGCCTTTTTTAAGACTGATGATGGCAAGAGGATTTATGTTTCTTCGGGGTTGCATCCTGGGTCTTGGCGATGTTTTCGATACACAATGCGGTTTTAAACTCTTCAAAGGAGAAATTATCTCAAGACTTACGCCAAAGCTTAATATCTATAGAAGTCTGCAAAACAGAGAGACAATCAAAGGATCTCATGTAAGCGCTGGTTTTGATGTTGAGATTCTTTTTATTGCCAAGAAACTGAAATTTAAAATTAAAGAAGTTCCTGTCCGCTGGGAGTATGTTGATACAAGAAGAGTAAATCCAATACTTGATTCAGTAGAAGGATTATTGGATTTGTTAAAAATAAGAATAAATGAATGGAAAGGTGCCTACAAATAATCAAATCGCGGAAATGGTTTGGAAAAAGTTGTTTCCTCTTTTTTTTCTATTTACTTTTTTAGGTCTTTTTTTATATTCGTTTACGCAGGTAGACCTAAATCTTACTCTAAGCAGGATATCTCTGGCTTTTGCCATTCAGGATTTCTTTCAGCATATCGGTTATTTTAACCGCCCGCTTTCAACAGCGAGCTATGCAGCTATACTTATAGCTCTTTTTGTATCCTATGGCGGGTTTTTGTATGCGGCTTCGCGAAAGTGGGTTACCGAGCGGACGGTGTGGCAATTACTCATAGGTTTAGCATGTTTGCTTATTTTTTCCTATCCGGCCTTTTCCTATGATATTTTCAATTATATGTTTGATGCGCGCATTGTGACTTTATATGGAGAGAATCCGTATATTCACAGAGCGCTTGATTTTCCATCTGATCAGTGGCTGAATTTTATGAGGTGGACGCATAGGGTTTATCCTTACGGACCTTTGTGGCTTATTTTGACAGTTCCTCTTTCTTTTTTGGGGTTTGGTTATTTTTTACCGACTCTTTATCTTTTTAAACTGCTTATGGTAATGAGTTTTGCTGGGGCGGTATTTTTTATAAGTAAAATCTTAGAATCTGAAAAAACAAAAAACAAACTTCCTTTTTTGATTTTTTTTGCCTTTAACCCGCTTATTATTATTGAGTCTTTGGTTTCAGCACACAACGATATTTTAATGATTTTTTTTTCAATTGTTGCCGTATATCTTCTGTTTAAGAGAAGGCATTTTCTTTCTTTTATTTTTCTGCTGTCTTCGATCCTGATAAAATTTGCGACAATCTTTCTTATTCCGGTCTTTATTTTAAAAATAATATCTGACCGGTCGGGTAAAAAAATGACGCTTGACAAATTTGCAATTTATGCGCTTTGTTCAATGCTGATTGCCGTCGTTGCTGCCAGCATCAGAACTCAGTTCCAGCCGTGGTATCTTTTATATCTTTTGACCTTCGGATCTTTTCTTGTTGATAAACGGTATTTCCTTTTACCTCTTTCCGTTTTATCTTTCGGAGCGCTTATGCTTTATGCTCCCTATATTTATTTGGGTAATTGGGATCCGCCGGTGCCTTTGATTTTAAATTCTGTAATAATTCTTTCAGTGTTTGTTGCTTTAATAACAGTCTTTGCTACAATAAAACTACAGCAAAAAGCATCTGAGGGGGAAATAAAATGAAACTGATAAAAGAAAATTTTAAATACCTTGTTGCAGTACTCCTTTTGGTTTTATCTTATTTCTTAATAAGAATTATAAATTTGACCACGCTTCCGATTTTTACGGATGAAGCAATCTATATAAGATGGGCCCAGATTGCAAAAGCGGATGCTGCCTGGCGCTTTATTTCCTTAACTGACGGAAAGCAGCCGTTTCTTATCTGGGTTATGATGATAACCTTAAAGCTAATTTCCGACCCGCTTTTTGCAGGAAGATTTGTTTCCGTAATTACAGGCGTGTTTAGCATGCTGGGTGTTGGATTAGTGTCATGGGAAATTTTCAAGGACAAAAAAATAGCATTTTTATCTTCGCTTTTATATCTTTTTTCCCCATTTTTCCTAATCTATGACCGAATGGCTCTTATGGATTCGATGGTTGCCATGTTTTCAATTTGGTCGATTTTTTTTGCTCTTCTTCTTGTTAAATTTCAAAGGTTGGATATCGCGCTGATTCTTGGGATTTTTCTTGGCGGAGGAGTACTGACAAAAACATCCGGTTTTATCAATATTTACCTCTTGCCGCTTACCCTTATCTTTTTTGATTCCAAGAAAAAAAAATCAACAAGAAGACTAATCAAATGGATAGGGCTTGTCTTTGTCGCCGTTGTCTTTTCCCAGCTCTATTACGGTATCCTCCGGCTGTCGCCATGGTTTCATATGATTGCCCAGAAAGATACGACATTTGTTTATCCCTTTGGCGAATGGCGTTATACTCTTCGTTTTTTTGTCGGCAATCTAAACGGACTTTTTAACTGGTTGAGTGCTTATCTGACTTATCCGGTAGTATTTATGATTGCAGTTGCCCTGCTTTTTGCAAGAGATAAATGGAAGGGGAAGATATATCTTTTACTCTTTTTCTTGGTTCCTTTTTTGGGCCTTGCCCTTTTCGGAAAAGTTCTATACCCCCGTTTTATTTTGTTTATGTCTCTTCCGCTTCTGATGCTGGCTTCGTGGGGATTGTCCTTTATTGTTTTTAAATTCAAAGCAAAAATTGTAACTTTTTGTCTGCTTATTCTTTTTTTCCTGTACCCGGCCTACGTTGATTATAAGATTTTGTTTAGTATTGTCACCGCACCTATCCCTGAAGCTGACTCCGGACAATATATTAATGACTGGCCTGCCGGCTGGGGAATACGGGAAGTGGTTGATATTATGGAAAGAGAAGCAAAGGATAAAAAAGTTGCCGTTTATACGGACGGAACTTTTGGATTGCTGCCGTATGGTTTGGAGATTTACTTAATTGGCAATCCGAATGTTGAAATTATAGGTCTTTGGCCTATTCCTAAAAAAATGCCTGAAAGCGTAATTGCTAAAATTGAAGAAAAAGAAACTTATTTTGTTTTAAATCAAACAATGGAATTTTCCCCTTTTTGGACTGTTGATCTTTTGGAATCCTATGTCAAAGGAAAAAATAGAGGCCGGATGCTGAAATTATTTAAAGTCAATAAACCGGATGAATCACTCCTTGAATATTCTGACAGTGATATCTTGAATTAACCATCATGCTTAAAAAAAATTTGCCAAAATTAGCTCTTCTAGGAACCTTTCTTTTAGCTTTTATTCTTCGTTTTAACTCCCTTTCTTCAAATCCGCCGAGTCTTGATTGGGATGAGGCAAGTATCGGTTATAATGCCTACTCAATTCTTAAAAGTGGCCGCGATGAATACGGCAGCTTCCTTCCTTTGGAAATCCGCTCTTTTGGAGATTACAAGCCGGCTTTGTATGTTTATTTTGCAATTCCCTTTGTTGCCATTTTCGGATTGTCGGAGTTAGCCGTTAGGTTGCCGTCTGCCATTTTTGGGACGCTTGCGGTGATTGCAACTTATTTCTTGGTTAAAGAAATATTTGACCGCTTCTTATTCAAAGCCACCATTTTTGGAAAAAAAATTACTTTTCCGGAGTCATTTGGCGAATATGTTTCATTGATGTCAGCTTTTTTTTTGACGGTTTCTCCCTGGCATCTGCAATTTTCAAAGGCGGCTTTTGAAGGCAATATCGGTCTCTTTTTTTTAATTTCAGGCGTTCTATTTTTTTTAAAGGGTCTTTTTAAAAGCGGCATAAACCTTGTAACAGCTATTTTGTTTTTTATCTTAAGCCTTTATAGCTATCACAGCTTCCGGATTATAATTCCTGTATTAACATTTTTCTTAACCGTGATTTTTATTAGGGAGATTCAGTTCAAAAAAAAATATTTCTTTCCCTCTCTGATACTCCTTACCATTTTCTTCCTTCCAATTGTTGCAAGCTTTTTCAGTTTAAGCGGTTCTTCTTCAAGACTTTCCATGGTTACTATTTTTTCCGGCCACGATACGCTTAAAAAATCAATTCAAAATATAGAATACGATTTATCTCAAAATGACAGTTTAGGCGCCATGTTTCACAATCGAAGAGTAGTTTATTTTTTGCTGATTGTTAAAAATTATTTAAACCATTGGGATCCGGATTTTTTGTTTATTCACGGAGACGGGGGGAAACAGCATCACGCAGTTGATCTAGGAATGGTTTATTTATTTGAACTTCCGTTTATTCTTTTTGGAATGTTTTTGCTTTTTAACAATTTAAAGCGAAAAATTCTCTTGTTTTTTCTCTGGTTTCTTATTGCGCCGGTCCCTGCCTCCTTAACAACCGGTACTCCTCATCCTGTTCGGGCAATTGCCATGCTTCCGGTGATTCATATTTTCAGCTCCGTCGGCGTCGTCAGCTTTATAATGCTTTTTATAAGGCTGAAAAATAAAATTTATAAATATGGGATTTTTATTTTTTTGATTTTTTCTTTTGTTTTTAATTTTTCTTACTACTTGCACCAGTATTATATCCACACCCCGATCGAGTACGGCAACTATTGGCAGTATGGATACAAAGAATTATTCAACTATTTAAAAACTGTTGAGGATAAATACGATAAAATCGTGGTGACATACAAATACGATCAGCCTTATATTTATTATCTTTTTTACAATAAAACCGACCCTTTTTGGTATCAGTTCAACTGGGATTATTTAGGCACCGGGGAAGTTGAGCGGATGAGAAGAATAATCGGCAAGTATGAGTTTAGGAATATAGATTGGAATAAAGATAGTATTTTAAATAATGTTCTCCTAGTCGGAACCTCTGAGGAGTTTCCCGAGGGAATTCCTAAAAATAAGGAAATAAAATTTCTGGACGGTTCTATAGCTTTCTATGTTGTGAAAACATGAAAAGAAATTTGGCTTTTTTTATTGTTCTGATTTTTATTCTCACTATTCCAGTTGTTCTTCCTTACTTAAAATCGGGTTACTTTCCAACTCACGACGGGGAATGGGCGGTAGTGCGTTTGGCGGATATGTATAGAAGCTTCAAAGACCTACAGCTCCCGGTCCGCTATAGCGGCTATCTAAATTCCGGTTATGGTTACCCTCTTTTTAATTTTGCTTATCCTTTTCCTTATTATTTCGCTTTAATCCCGCTTTTTTTAGGATTCGGTTTTGTAGGAAGCATCAAGTTTCTATTTTTAGCAAGCATTCCATTTTCAGTTCTCTTTATGTTTTTTCTTTCAAGAAAATTATGGAAAAGTGATCTTGCTGGGTTGATCAGTGCTGTTTTTTATCTCTATCTTCCTTACCGATTTGTTGATCTATTCGTTCGGGGATCAATCGGAGAGTCACTGTCATTTGTCCTTTTTCCACTGCTTTTTTATCTGGTATTGAAAATGTCCGAAAGCAAAAACAAACTCAGTTTGCTTATTCTTTCAGCGGTAAGTTTTGCCGTTCTTGTTCTGACCCATAATATCATGACAGTTTTATTTACTCCGCTGTTTCTTTTTTTTGCTCTCTTTCTGATTTGGCAAAAAAAGGGAAATGAGAGAAAAATGCTTATTAAATCAATTATTTTAGTTATTGTCATTGGTATTTTGCTGTCAACTTTTTTTTGGTTTCCGGCTCTTTTTGAAAAAAATCTTATCAAACTATCGCAAATACCGATTGCCGACCGGAATTTATATTTTGTAAGTTTGCAAAAACTCATCTTGCCAAGCTGGGGCTATGCGCCGCCGACAGACGGGAACGGTTTTTCCTATCAAATCGGCCAGCCGCAGTTTATAGTGTTGTTATTTGCAGTTATTCATTTTGTGTCAGGATTTGTAGCAAAATTAAAAAAAACTTCAAGCGATTTCTTGGCGCTTCTTTTTCTTGTTGAGACAGGAATTGCAACCTTCTTTTTATTTAAAGCAAGCGCCTTTTTATGGAAGGTCTTGCCTCTTTTTTCCGAAATCAATTATCCGTGGACCCTTCTTTCCCAGATTGGTTTTTTAATCAGCCTTCTTGCCGGATTCATTGCAACTTCCAACAAAAATTTAAAATATGCGGTTTTAGCCTTGGCCGTTATCGCCGTTTTTCTCCATCTTAAATACGCGAAACCTGAAAGCTATGTTGACAGGGGAGATGATTTTTACGTAACAAATGATGCTACTACTACTTCATCTGACGAACTTTTGCCGCTTTGGGTGAAGCAAAAACCTTTAGAGCGATATTTGCAGAAAGTGGAAAGCGAAGACGGGGTTCAGATAAGCAGTCTTGTTTACAATTCCAAAATGACTGCCTTTCATATCGAAGCCGAGAGTTTGGCTAAAGTTAAGATCAATACCATTTATTATCCCGGTTGGAAAGTCTATGCAAACAATAAAGAAATGCCAATAAATTTTGATAATAATTTTGGAGTTATCGAATTTCAGCTCCCCAAAGGAGCTTATGATATTAAAGCTATTTTTTCAGAAACTTTAGTGCGTTTACTAAGCAATGTTATTTCATTGGCTGTTTTTATCATCATATTTATAATTATGGCGAGCAGAAAATTAAAAAAATTAGTAACTACGTTGCTATATGGCTGATGCATTTAAAAAATTAATTCCAATTATTCTTCTTTTAATTCTTAGTTTTTTTGCTATAGAGCCCTTGTTTCATCCGGGTTTCTTCCCAATGCATGATGATACTCAAGTTGTCAGGGTTGATCAAATGGCAAAAGCTCTTCGGGACGGGCAATTTCCGGTGCGTTGGGTTGCGGATTTAGGCTATGGCTATGGCTATCCAATTTACAACTTTTATGCTCCTCTTCCGTATTATTTTGGAGGCTTGTTTGTTATTTTAGGATTTGACGCTCTCACGGCAACAAAAATAATGTTTGGTCTTGCTATTCTCGCCTCCGCCATTTTTATGTATTTATTTGCCGGCAGGATTTGGGGCAAGGCAGGTGCTTTCCTATCTGCAATTTTGTATCAATACGTTCCTTACCACGCGCTTGATATTTATGTTCGCGGCGCAGTTGGTGAATTCTGGGCCGCCGCTTTCATGCCGCTTGCTTTTTACGGAATTTACTGCGCTTTTGCAACAGTTAATAAAAAAAATCAGGCTCGATTAAAAGATTTAAATATCGCTGTTATCGGTTTTACCGGCGTTATTTTATCCCACAATATAAGCGCAATGCTGATTTTTTTAGTTGCTGTTTTAAGTTTGATGTTGCTGATTTTAGTCAAGCGAAAAAGGACGCCCGTTTTATTATTATTGTTTATAACAGGACTCTCTTTGGCTTTGTCTGCTTTTTTCATTGTCCCTGCAATCTTTGAGATGAAGCTCACGAATGTTGGCAAAATTATAAGCGGGGAATTTAATTTTTCCGATCATTTTGTCTTTTGGGATCAACTCTGGAATTCTGCCTGGGGTTTTGCAGGGTCAGCCAAAGGCAGAATGGACGGGATGAGCTTTAAAATTGGCAAACTCCATCTGATTTTTGCCTTATCCGGCTTGATTTTTGTCCTCGCAAGAAAAAGGAGTAAATGGTTTTTAGATCAAAATTTTAAATTTTCTCTATATTTTCTTCTTTTGTTTCTCTTCTCAGTGTTTATGACGCTTGAGCTGTCGAAGTTCGTCTATGATTTATTATCCTTTTTAGTTTATATTCAGTATCCCTGGCGTTTTCTAATCTTCACTGTTTTTTCAGTTTCTGTTTTAGGAGGCGGTGCAGTGATTTTCTTCCGGGAGAAAACGAGGTGGTTTATCAGCTTCCTACTGACAATTATGGTTTTGTTTCTAAATGTAAAGTATTTTTCTCCCCAGAAATATCTAAACGTTCAATCAAGTACTTATCTTGGTAAGCAAAATATTATCTGGCAGACATCAAAAATATCTGATGAGTATCTTCCAAAGAATTTCCCTGTTCCGGAAAATGAAGAAGGGGCAGCCAAAGAAAAATTTATCTTTGACAACCCCGTTTATATCTTGAAAGAAATGGCAAGAACGCAAATTTATAAGCTGGAAGTTTTAGCCGAGAAGACGACCTTTGTTAAAATAAACACTGCTTATTTTCCAAAGTGGCAATTAATATTGGATGGAAGGAAAGTCCCCTTTGAGATCGCAGGCGGTGTTATGGAGTTTGTGCTTCCGGCCGGAAAACATGAACTAACTGTTGTTTTTGAGGACACCGCCATTAGAAAAATAGCAAACTTGATTTCATTATTATCTTTACCTCTTCTATTTGATAAAATAAGAAGGAAGCTCTTGCCTTTTATTTATGGGTAACAAAGCCAGTTTGGAAATCACAATTCCCGTTTACAACGAAGAAAAAGAACTTGAAAAGAATATAAACAGGCTGTATTTTTTTTGTAAAAAAAATATGGGCAGCTACAATTGGCAGATTACAGTTGCAGACAACGCATCGGTTGATAAAACAGGTGAAATAGGTAAAAAATTGGAGAAACTTTATAAAGAGGTTAGATATATAAAATTTGAAAAAAAGGGACGGGGGCGTGCCATAAAAAAAATCTGGTTTTTAAATAGGATGGATATTTGCTGTTACATGGATATTGATTTGTCAACTGACTTAAAACATTTGCCGAGCCTTATAGGATCGTTAAGCGATGGCTATGATATTGCTGCAGGTTCCAGGCTTTTGACAAAATCAAAAGTAATCGAAAGGAGTCTTAAAAGAGAATTTCTCTCGAAAGCGTACAATCTGCTTATTAAAGTATTCTTTCAGACCAAATTTTCTGATGCGCAGTGCGGATTTAAAGCCGTGACAAGAAAAGTTGTTACCAATCTAATTCCATATATTTTAGATAATGGTTGGTTTATGGATTCCGAACTTTTAATTATGGCCGAAAAACTAAATTACAAAATATACGAAGAACCTGTAGTCTGGCGTGACAATCCAGGCTCCACCGTCCGTATACTGCCCACAGCCATGGGTGATCTGGCCGGAGTTTTAAGACTTCTTGCTACTAAACCATGGAATAAACTAGGTTTACAGAAACAATGACTTATTTTGATGAAATTAAGAAGAAATCAATTTTGGGAGTTTTGATAACCTCATCCATTCAAGGCGTTTCCCTTGTAGGCGGTTTTATCCTAAGTATACTTCTTTCCCCTGAGATATTTGGTGTTTTTACGGTTGTTGCCGCCACCGCCTCGTTTTTATCATATTTCTCAGATATTGGTCTTGCGGCGGCGTTAATCCAAAAGGAAAAAAAAATATCAGAGGAAGATTTGGTAACTACTTTCACCATACAGCAAATATTAGTTATAGTTTTAGTCGTCGCAACTTTAATACTTTCTTCTTATATCGCGCAAGCCAGAGGTTTCACCGATGAATCTCTTTGGTTATTTCGTGCCGTAGTGATAGCTTTTTTCCTTTCTTCATTAAAAACGATTCCTTCTGTAACTTTAGAAAGGGAATTAAACTTTTCCCGCCTGGCGATTCCGCAGATTGTTGAGGTAATTGTTTTTAACATTGTTGTTGTCAGCCTTGCATTAAAGGGATGGGGAATTGGAATGTTTACATGGGCGGTTATAATTAGAGCAATTGCCGGTCTTATCGCTATTTATTTGTTAAAACCGTGGTTTCCCCGTTTTCAAATACATAAAGAAAGCGCTAAAAAACTGATTTCATATGGTATCCCTTTCCAGCTAAATAGTGTTATTGCTTTAGTTAAAGATAATCTTTTTGTAATGTTTCTTCCTTTGATCATGCCTCTAACAAGTGTCGGGTACGTGGGTTGGGCGAAAAAATACTCAGAAGTTCCGCTAAAGCTTATTATGGACAATATTATCCGAATTACTTTTCCGACCTATTCAAGGCTGCAGAATTTCCCCGATAAGCTCTCAAAAGGGATAAATAAGACGCTTTTTATACTGATGATTTTTATTATCCCTATGTCTTTTGGCATGATTTTTGTCATAAAACCTCTCTTGTTTTTAATCCCTAAATATCTGAAGTGGATGCCGGCTATTAATTCTTTCTATCTTTTTGTTATCACCTCCTCCGTTGCCGCTCTTTCCACGCCTCTTATTAATGCGCTTAATGCAGTAGGCAAAATACAAATCAGTCTCAAGTTTATGATTTTTTGGACTCTCTTTATGTGGCTGATTGCGCCAATTACCGTCTTTTTTATCGGTTTTGACGGGATAGCTTTGACAAGTGCTGTTATGAGTCTGACAACAATTTTAGTTATATTTATTGCAAAAAAACATCTCAATTTTTCCGCTCTTCACCAAATCAAACCGTCTTTAGTAAGCGCGATAATAATGAGCGGATTTCTCTTTGCTTTCGGCAAATTTTTAACGGGAAATTTGTTTGTCCTTTCACTTTATATCATGTCCGGCGCAGCAATTTATCTCTTCTCCTTTCTTTTATTTTTTAAAGGCCAGCTCCTAAGTGAGGTAAAATATATAGTTGAAAGCCTGAAAGGAAAGTAAGATGAAAAAAATATCAGTTGTTGTTCTTGCCAAGAATGAGAAAGATGAGCTTGAAAATTGCCTAAAATCCGTTTCTTTTGCTTCGGAGATTATTATTATCGGCGACAATTTAGGCAACGAGACGAAATTGATTGCCCGAAAATATAATGCTAAGATTTATAAAAGAGCATTAAATTCTGATTTTGCTGCCCAACGAAATTTTGGGATGGAAAAGACAACAGGAAACTGGGTTTTATTTGTCGACGCAGATGAAGCAGTGTCTTTAGCTTTGAAGGAGGAGATCTTAAAAGAAATACAGCCATCGTAGTTTAGGGAGGGTTATGCCGCTGAAAGATGGAGCGCTTTCTTGCAATTTCATCTGAAAGCGGTATAGATTTAAATTAATATGAAAATATCAGTTGTTATTTCAGCTTACAACGAAGAAAAAAAGATTGAGAGGTGCCTCAAGTCTGTTTTATGGGCAGATGAAATAATTCTGGTTGACAACCAGTCAATAGATAATACCTTCCGAATTGCGCAAAAATACGCCGATAAAATTTTCAGCCGGCCAAACAGCAGAATGCTTAATGTCAATAAAAATTACGGTTTCAAGAAAGCGTCAGGGGAATGGATTCTATCTTTAGATGCCGATGAGATTGTTGAAGAAAAGCTGCGGGAAGAAATTGGTTATGCAATAAATAATTCTCAAACAGACGAAGGAAAAAAAATATGCGGCTTTTATATACCGAGGAAAAATATTATTTTTAAAAAATGGATAAGGCATACGGGCTGGTATCCTGATTACCAGCTGCGGCTTTTCAAAAAAGGAAAGGGCAGTTTTCCCGAAAAGCACGTTCATGAAAAGATCATAATCGATGGCGAAACGAAAAAAATGAAAAACCATCTTCTTCACGAGAACTATGAAACCGTTAGTCAGTTTATACAAAAACTTGATCTGTATACGGACAGCGAAGCAGAAAATTTTATAAGTGAGGGTAATAGACGTTTCGATCTTCAAGTTTTTGAAATGATGAGAAATGAATTTCTCAAAAGGTATTTTGCCGAAGGCGGCTATAAAGATGATCTGCATGGTCTGATTCTCTCGTATCTTATGAGTTTTTATTATCTTGTAGTCTATGCAAAAATTTGGGAAAAGAGTGGTTTTCCGGAAAGCAAATTGTTATTAACTGATTTCAAAAAAGACTTTGAAAAAAACAGCAAAGAAATTGAATATTGGCTAAAAAAAATATCAGGCGGAGGCATTATTAAGGAAATTAAATCGAGGCTTTTTTAGGTTAAATATGGATAAAATTAAATGGTTTGTTGCAATAATCTCCTGCGGTATTATCTTAAATATTTTTTTGCTTTACTATTTTCTATTTGATATAAAAGGTGAAATTAAGAATGTCAAAAATTTGGTTGATAATAAGCAGCAAGTTTCAACTTTAGAAAACGAAAAAGAAGTGCCTCAAGATTATCAAACTAAAGAATCATCAGAAAGTGCGACCTGTCCTTTTGCCTGCTCTTTTGAAATAGACAAACTGGTAGGTCAAGCCATTTCTAAAATTACACCCGTTGCTTCCCAAAATGAGAAAATTCCAGTCTTACCAGTTGGCAAATCGTCAATTTCGGAATACTCAATTTTTATCGGAAGCGGGAGTGTTAAAACTCAAGATTGGAGTGACGTGGCCGGACTGATAGTTGAAATTGACTCGACTAAATATAAGAGTGTAAAAACTGTCAAATTTGAAGCTTCTCTTCGTATTCCATCAGGAGTAGGCAGGGTTTTTGCCAGGCTTTACAATAAGACCGACCAGCATCCTGTTTGGTTTAGCGAGATAAATTCAGATTCTTCAGCTTCCGTTTTTCTTCAATCAGAAGAAATTACTCTTGACAGTGGTAAAAAAAGTTATGTGGTTCAAATGAAATCGACAATCGGTGCTGAAGCCCTCATTGATTCTGCAAGGGTAAAAATTGCCATTGATTAATGAGAAAAATATCTCTTATTGTCCTGAATTGGAACGGATGGGAAGACACGTTTTCCTGTCTTAACTCCATCGTTAAAGCGGAAATTTCATCTTTCACCATGGAGATAATTCTTATTGATAACGCTTCAAACAATCTTCCCTTGACAAGGATTTCCCGATATAAAAAACTCGCCCAAAACAACGGAGTAAATCTGATATTTATTCAAAACAGCGTCAATTACGGCTTTGCAGAGGGCAACAATATAGGTATAAAGAAAGCTCTAGTAAATAATGCTGACTATATAATGCTTTTGAATAACGACGTTATCATTGATAAATTTTTACTTAAAAATCTCTTTATTGCGGCAGAGAAAGAAAAATCTTCATCAATTATTGCTCCCAAAATTTACTTTGCCAAAGGGTTTGAATACCATAAAAAGAGATATCAGGAGAATGATTTGGGTAGGGTTATTTGGTATGCAGGAGGGATAATAGATTGGAAAAATATTTACTGTTTTCATCGGGGAGTGGATGAGGTGGACGGCGGACAATATGAAAAAAGCGAAGCGACGGATTTTGCTTCCGGCTGCTGCATGTTCATTCCGAGAAGAATAGTAGAAAAGATAGGCTTTTTTGACCGGAGGTATTTTCTTTATTTTGAAGACGTAGACTACTGTTTATGCGCAAAACAAAGGGGTTTTAAAATATTATATGCTGCTCAGGCAGTTTTATGGCATAAAAATGCCCAATCTTCGGGAAATGTCGGCTCATCTCTTCAAGAATACTATCAAACTAGAAACCGGCTCCTCTTTGGTTTTAAATATGGAAAGCTTCGGGTAAAAGCTGCTCTTTTGAAAGAGACGGCTGGTTTTCTTGGCAAAAGCAAAGTAAAAAGGAAAGCGATTTTTGACTTTTTTTCAGGGAATTTCGGAGAGGTAAAAACATGAACAAAATTAAACCTCAACTTTCAGCCGTAATTATCACAAAAAACGAAGAAAAGAAAATTAAAGATTGCATTAACTCTGTTTTTTTTGCCGACGAGATTATCGTTATCGATAGTAGATCTAGCGACAGGACGATTGCAATAGTCAAGAGTTTTGGTGAAAAGGTCGTAACTTACGAATCGGATTTTAAAGATTTTGCTACGCAGAAAAATTTCGCTTTATCAAAGGCAAAAAATGATTGGGTATTATTCGTCGATGCGGATGAAAGAATAAGTGTCGATTTGAAAGAGGAAATACAAAACGCTCTAGCACAGAAAAAATTTTCCGCTTTCAGTATTAGGAGAAAAAATTTCTTTTTTGGTTTTTATCAGTGGCCTGAAATTGAAAAAATGGAAAGACTGTTTTTGAAAAAAAAATTGGAAGGCTGGTCTGGAAGTTTGCATGAAAGTCCAAAATATGAAGGAGAACTGGGAGAATTGAATAATTTTTTATTGCATTATACCCACGACGATCTTTTTTCAATGGTTGAAAAGAGTAACCAGTGGTCGGAAATTGAAGCTGAAACTATATTTAATTCTAATCATCCAAAAATGGCATGGTGGAGGTTTATTCATGTCATGCTGATCAAATTTTTTGATTCATTTATCAGGAAAAAAGGCTACCAGCTCGGAACAGTTGGTTTTATAGAAAGCATCTATCAGGCATTTAGCTATTTTATTACATATGCCAAACTTTGGGAAAAACAAAATAAAAGATAAAAAAACGCGAGAGAAGAAATTGAAGAATTTTTTTTTAAAAATCTGGCCTCTTATTTTTATTGTTTTCGTTTGGCTAATTTTCAGCCATAAATATTTCCTGAATGGTCTTATTCCGTTTCCGACAAAGTACCTGGTTGATTTTTTTCCTCCCTGGAACAATTTTTTTGGAATGCCGGTTAAAAATAACGCTATGCCGGATATTATTACCCAAATTTTTCCTTGGAAAAAAATTGTCATTGATGCTCTGAAACAAGGGCAAATCCCGTTTTGGAATCCGTATCAATTTTCCGGCAATCTCCATCTTGCCAATTTTCAGTCAGCCGTTTTTACACCGTTCAATCTTCTTTTTATTATTTTTTCACTTGCTGATGCCTGGAGTCTATTAATTCTTTTACAGCCGCTTCTTGCAGGTCTTTTTGCTTATTTATATGTTCGGAAAATATCGGTTTCAAAATTGGGTTCTTTGATTTCTGCGACATCTTTCATGTTTGGCGGTTTTATCGTTTGCTGGATGGGGTATGGAACTATGTCTTATGCTATATTATATTTGCCACTGCTGTTATTTGGAATAGAAAGTTACTTTGGAAGCAAAAATAAATTTTCCGCCTTAATAATTGTCATTTCAGTGCCTTTATCGTTTTTTAGCGGCCATTTTCAAACGAGTCTTTATTTGTTGTTAGTTTCCACGTTATATATCGGACATAAGTATTTGATGACGCGAAAAGGAAAAACAACAGTCCTCGTCCTTTTATTTATTATTGCAGGTTTAGTTTTGTCAGCAATACAAATTATTCCATCAATAAAATTTTATGAACAATCCGTTCGAAGCGAAATATATTCTAAAGTGGAAGTTATTCCATGGAATTATATAGTAAGCTTGATAGCCCCGGATTTTTTTGGCAATCCGGTAACCAGGAATGACTGGTTTGGTCATTATGCTGAATGGGCCGGTTTTGCCGGCGTGATCCCCTTGTTTCTTGCTTTTCTAAGTTTATTTCGGAAGAAAAAAGGTACGATTATTTATTTTTTTCTTTTTCTTTCCCTTTTTTCTTTGCTTCTTGCTTACAATACTTTTCTAGTTGATATTCTCGTGAGGTTAAAATTTCCGGTTATTTCAACAAGCGCGTTCTCGAGAATAATAGTCCTTTTCAGTTTTGCCGTTTCCGTTCTTTCCGGATTTGGTTTTGACTTTCTTTCTTTGGCATGGACATCAAAACAGGAAATTAAGAAGCTGGTTTTTTATCTTATTTTTTGGCTTTCTCTGATCTTTTTTGTCTGGTCTCTTCTTTTTGCCAACAATATCATGTTCAGCGATAAATTTGATTTTGAAAAATTATCAGTTGCCAAAAGAAACTTCATTTTCCCCACGATTATATTATTAATTATTGTGGTATTTTCTTTAGCCGGATTTATTAAAAGCAAAGCTGTTAAAACTGCCATTCCCGTTTTAATAATCCTTCTTTCTGTCTTTGATCTTTTGAGATTTTCTCTGAAATGGATGCCATTTTCGGAAAAAAAGTATTTGTATCCTGAAATTCAGGTATTGACTTTTCTTTCTCAAAATGCCAGTTTCAACCGAGTTTTCGGCAATATCGGAAATGAAGGCTTAGCGCCGTTTGGCCTTTATGGAATAGAAGGCTATGATCCTTTATATATTAGAAGATACGGTCAATTTATAGTTTCGCTTTCAGATGGAAGGATAAGAGATTCATCAAGATCAGAAGTCAGGATTGATAAAAACGGGGAACACACAAAAAAAGGACTGGACCTTTTAGGAGTAAAATTTATCTTTCATTCCAAAGGAGACGGTAAAAACTCTTGGGTCTTCCCTTTTTGGCTGTATGAGGATAGTTTTGGGTCGCCAATTTACAGCGATGATTACTATGAAGTCTACGAAAATAAAAAAGCTTATCCGCGTGCTTTTTTAGTGCATGATGTGAAGTATGCCCGGAACGATCAGGAAATTATTGATATAATGTTTGATTCGAAGACAGATCTGTTAGAAACGATAGTTTTGGAGGAAAATCTAGACGAAAAAATCGTGTTCTGCTCAGATGATAATGAAAAAGTCCTGATTGTTCATTATCAGCCGAATTCTGTTGAGTTAAGAACAGAGGCTAACTGTACGTCCTTGCTTTTTCTGTCT
>Ga0209542_10007483_pt1 | contig 20743 bp, 19 predicted proteins | sample RifCSPhighO2_01_FD_184028 | JGI IMG/M metagenome (GOLD analysis project Ga0209542, IMG submission 184028) | Soil microbial communities from Rifle, Colorado - Rifle CSP2_plank highO2_0.1 (SPAdes) (version 2) | ecosystem: Environmental > Terrestrial > Deep subsurface > Rock core/Sediment ... | reverse complement strand
ATTTACAGAACGTTTCGGAAGCCGACTGGGCTGAGAGAGAGCAAAAACTCAGCAGAGTTTTATGCGGTCTGTAAATGAGTTAGGTAAGCGAATTAACTCTGAGTCTGGGTATGTGATAGTTGACTAAAACTACACCCCCTTTAATTCCCCCAAAGAACTCTTCAATCTCTCCTCCGTCTCATCGTCCACCTGATTACTCTCTCTGATTTTTTTCAAAATATCTCCGTGCAGTTTTTCTATATTATCTATAATTTTATCGGAAACAGCTCTGACTTCATTAACCTTTACGTCATCCAAATATCCATTCGCTGCCATATAAATCGTAAGAACCTGTTTTTCAAACGGAATCGGATCATTATCAACTTGTTTTAAAATTTCAGTTAATCGTTGTCCACGGGCAATCTGATTTTTGGTATTTTCATCTAAATCCGAAGCGAATTGAACGAATGCCTGAAGCTCTCTGAACTGAGCCAAATCCAAACGTAATTTTCCGGAAACTTTTTTCATTGCCTTTGTCTGCGCCGAAGAACCAACGCGAGAAACAGATAATCCGGCATTAATAGCCGGCCGTAAACCTTTGTAAAATAAATCTGCCTCAAGATAAATCTGCCCGTCGGTTATTGAAATAACATTAGTCGGAATATAAGCAGAAACATCACCAAGCTGAGTTTCAATTATCGGCAAAGCGGTAATAGATCCCCCGCCATGTTCTTTATCCATTTTGGCGGCACGCTCAAGCAACCGAGCATGAAGATAAAAAATATCTCCGGGATAGGCTTCTCTTCCGGGTGGCCTTCTCAATAAAAGAGATAGCTGACGATAAGAGTCGGCGTGCTTTGATAAATCATCATAAACAACCAGTGCATCCTGTCCCTGATCCATAAAATATTCTGCAATAGCACAGCCGGCAAACGGAGCAAGATATTGGACAGAAGCAGGAGCAGATGCCGGAGCAGAAACAACAACTGTATATTTAAGCGCGCCTTTTTCTTCAAGTGTTTTAACAATCTTGGCAACCTTAGAGTTCTTTTGACCAATAGCAACGTAAATACAAATCATCCCTCGTCTTTTATCGCTTATATCTTGTCCCTGATTTATTATCGTATCAAGAGCAATGGCAGTTTTACCTGTTTGCCTATCGCCAATAATAAGTTCTCTTTGACCACGGCCAATTGGAATCATTGCGTCAACGGCTTTTATACCCGTATGGACAGGTGTATTTACTGATTCTCTGGAAACAACATCCGGTGCTCGACGCTCAAGGGGATAATCTTTAGCCTTACCTAAATCTAAATCGGTAAAAATTACTCCCTTATTGTCCAGCGGATTTCCTAACGGATCAACAACCCGACCTATTAGTTCTTGACCAGCCTTTAACGAAACGACTTTTCCTGTTTGCTTAACTCTATCTCCGACCTTAACTTTTTGAGCATCTCCTAGAATTACTGCCCCGATAAAACTTTCTTCCAAATTAAAGGCAATGGCAGACACATCACTGTCTTTTGCCTCAATATTCAAAAGCTCCTGACTCAATGCCTTAGATAATCCTGAAATTTTAGCAATACCATCACCTACTTCAGTTACAACGCCAATATGCTCGAATTGAGTATCATCTTTATAGCCGGCGATTTCCTTCTTTAGTTTTTCAATTATTTCGTAGGACATAAAATTGTATGTGGAATGTAGAAAGTGGAAGGTAGCTTTAAGAATTATCTTGACTACCCTCTACCTTCTACGTTCTACTATCTAAAAAGGTTTTTAAGTTTTTGATTTAATGTATTATCTAATTCTTCTTCACCATCAACTGTAACTCTCATTCCAGCGACCAATTCCGGATTTATTTTAAAATCAATGTAATCTTTTTCAGAAAAATTATGCTTTATTTTTTCTTTTTTCAATGCTGATTCTCTTGCTGTTTCTATATTAATCCATTTGCCACCTTTCTCATTAACAAGTTTTTTATGAATTGCTTCGACAATTTTATTAAAATGTTTGATATCACCAGTTTTCTTTAATAATTTAACAAGGCCTCCCGTGGCTTCATTAGGAGCCATTTTTATTGCTTGGGTAAAAGCACCTACATAATTGTTGACAGAATACTTCATTTATGCTATAATTAAATAGTGCAGAGGTGGTTAGACTCCATCCTCATGGCCCATCAGGAAGGCTATCATTCACCGATAGCTAACGACCTGGTGGTTTTTTCATACTCGCAATCCCCTCACAGCTTCTTCTATCAACTTCTCATCTACCTGTTCGGGTTTTAACTGAACCGTCCTAATTATTGCCTCTTTTACTAATTTTTTGGCTTCTTCTTCAACTTTATTCATCTGTTCTTTTTCTTTCCTTTCGGCTATAAGCATTATTTCCTTGAGAGTCTGTTGAGCTTTCTTATCTGCTTGTGTTGCAATCTCTTGTGCCTTTTTCTGGGCATTTTTTTCAGCTTCAGAGATAATTGCAACCGCCTGTGTGTCAGCTTTTTTTATTATTCCTGCTTTTTCTTCTTCTGCTTCGTTTATTATTTTCACCCCTTTTTCTCCAGCTTTTATACCAAATTCAATTCTCTTTCGACGCTCCTCCACCATTTTCATTAATGGTTTATAAACAAACTTTGTCAAAACTACCAATAAAATCAAAAAGTTGACTCCTTGAGCCAGGAGTAATTTCCAGTCAATGCCTAATTGGGAAAAAAGTTCTGACAAAAACTAGTACTTAGTGCTTAGACTTTAGAACTTAGTTAATTTCTAAGCACTAACGACTAAGTTCTAATGGCTATCTTCTAGACGAACTTCAATATCAACGCCACAACTAAACCATAAATTGCGATGGCTTCTGCGAATGCAAGAGCCAAAATCATGGCTGTCTGAACTTTCGGTGCCGCTTCAGGATTTCGACCTATTGCTTCTGATGCTTTTGACGCAATCATGCCAATAGCCAAGGCTGGCCCGAGTGTTCCAAGACCCATAATAAGACCGATTGCTAACATTTTTACTGCTTCTTCTGACATAATTTTAATAGATTCAAGAATAATGATTTATGATTTAAGAATATTCTTAAATCCTGAATCGTAAATCTAAAATCGTAATTTAATGTTATTCGACCGCATGCTCCTCATGCGATGTAACCGCTGTTCCGATAAAGACCAGCGTTAACATCGCAAAAATAAATGCCTGTATAAAACCGACAAATACCTCTAAAAATAAAAATGGCAATGGCAGGAAGTACGGACCAAGAAAACCAATTATAATCAGCAAAACTTCTCCCGCAAACACATTGCCAAATAAACGAAATGAAAACGAGATAATCTTAACAAATTCTGAAACTAATTCAAGGAGTCCGACAAAAGTATAAATGGGATTTTTAAAATTAAAGAACTTGCCAACATGTTGTTTGAAGCCAAGAGCCGTAAAAGCGAAGAAATGAATAGAAATCATTGCTACCATAGCCAGAGCAACAGTAAAATTTAAATCAGCTGAGGGGGCTCTAAGAAAAGGTATCAGTACCAATCTGCTTTCTCCCTCATGGACTATCTCGTGACTAAGCCCCAGTGAACCTGATCCCGGCAGAAGCCCCAGCCAATTAGACAACAAAACAAAGAGAAAAATAGTAGTAACTAAGGGAAAATATTTCTCAGACAATTGTCGAGAGCCCAAGATTGTATCCATTAGTTTTAAAATTTCATCCGTCAACAGTTCAAAAACGCTCTGAACCTTTCCCGGAATAAGAGATAGCTTATCCCTAAGCCAAAAAGCCAGAGAAACAAAAATTCCTACCACAATCAACGACAAAAGGTAGGAATTGGTAAAATTAAAAACACCCAAATGAAAAAGTGTTTCCGCTTTTATAGATATTTCTGACATATAGAATACGAAATGATATCACAAAATTTTTTAAATTAAAAGAGTCCCAACAGGGACTCTTACCATTTACCGCGAGCACCACCACCTCCGGAGCGCCCGCCACCAAAACCTCCAAAACCTCCACGAGAACCACCACCACTTGATCTTGATGATTTATATGTGGGGCTATGTGTCGGTCTATATGTCGGCTTAGGTCGACGTGATTCTTCGGCAGATGCCTTATCGGAATCAGCAACACTTTTAGCCTTTGCGACAAGTACAGCCGCTATTTCAATAGCCCAGAGAACGCTTAACCAATTAACAACCTGCTCTTTCATTAAATATGAGGCCAAGGCACATTTTTCAGTAGCTTCTGTTAGATATTGTCTAGCTCTATCTGAAACATCCTTATGAGTCAACGCGACTTTGCTGGATTCTATGTCTGCCAGTACACTTTTCAGCAATTCAGGACTCTTGTCTCTCGCCTGCCGAAACTTATTAACCATAGATTTGATTGATTCAGATAATCCAACCACTCCCAAGATAGTCGTCTGAAAAGATGAGATATCCGTAAAAGTCTGCTCTGATTTTTCCCAGCCATTTTCGTGACTTTCTTTAATTAATTCATCTACTCGCGCATCAAAAGCTCTAATACTATTAGGGGCATTGCTAACAAATTTGGCCCAACTACCCCACACAGATCCTGGAGTTTCTTTTTTTAAATCTTCTAGATTATTTCGCGCTGTAGGATAATTTTGTTTTGCTTTTTTAATAAGAACTTGGCATTCGCTGAGCAGCTCATTGTTCTTCTGAAATATCTCCTTTAGCTTTTTCTTACGATTGATAGCTTTATAAATTAAACCTGCCGGAACTCCGATAACAACTAGAGCTAACAATCCGAGACCGAAAAAAACCATAAATATCTTCGTATCTTCGGCTTGCTTAATTTGTTCAACTTGTCTTTCTTCTTCAGCAATCCTTCGCTCTTCAAGTCGTGTTTCAAAAGGAGTACTACCGAGATCGTTTAAGATAGCATCTACGCCGGCAACTACACCTTCTGCCATTTTGCCGTCCTTAAAATAGGGAATTATAACGTAATTAATAACCCTTCCTGCCTGAAGATCGGTTAAATCCGGCTCCATTCCATAACCAACCTCGATTTTCATCTCTCTCTCATTTGGAGCCACTAACACTAAAATTCCGTTATTTTTTACACTGTCACCCACTCCCCATTTATTGAATAGGTTTAGAGCATATTCATCTACCGTCACACCACCCAATGAATCCACGATTGCCACAGCAATCTCAATTGAGGTCTTATCTCTATATTCTCTAAGTTTAGATTCAAGACCTTGCTCTGTTGCAAAATCCATAACATCGGCAAAATCATTTACATGACCGACGGGATTAGGGTAAGCTACTTGGCCATAAATCGTAGAAGCAACAAGCAAGCAGAGTCCAATACCAGCAAACAATTTGCCCATCTCTTCCTCCATTGTAAAAGAAATGCTCTTTACAGCACTGATATAATACTACAAATTAGTAATCTTGTAAAGGATTACTTAAATCCGAATTTTTCCTGCAAACTTTTGAAGAAATAGTTTTCTTCAATTTCAGCGAACTTAACTAAATGAGGAGAGCTTTGAATAATAATCTGATCTTTTTCCTCGAGCGGAAAGATAGACTCTCCGTCAGCAATAAGAACAACGTCTAATTTCTTTCCAGTTTTAGAAAGAGAAATTAAGCCCCTCTCCCTGAAAGAAACGACCTTGATGCTAATAGGGTTTAAATACTTAACAACCATGCTTGGACTTGGAATACTATGATCTAATAACTCCGTAACAATAAAACATTTAATATCCGGCATAATAATGGGGCCATGCGCAGATAAATTATACGCAGTTGAACCGGTAGCGGTAGCTACTAAAATTCCCGTACCATTTACGTTCTTAATCGGATGACCTGCGACTTTAGCTTCAAGCCTAACCATCCCTAGAGGATTTTTAATAACTATCTCATTTAAAGCTTCGGCATTAAATACCGTTTTGCCTTTTCTGACTACTTGCGTAGAAATCATCATTCTCTCAAGTATGTGATATTTGCCGGTCAAAAATTTACTGATAGCTCCCAGAAAATTTTTCTCTTCTCTCACTGAAGCAAGAAAACCCACGTGCCCCAAATTAAGTCCCAATATAATTGAACCCAGCTCATGATATTTTCGGGCAGCTTCAAGAATAGTACCGTCACCGCCAAGAGCAATCACAATATCAGGCTTTTTTAAATCTTCTCTTAAACCGGAGAAATTATTTTTTATCAGCGCACGAATCTTCTTATTCCAAACCAAAGCCCCCTTGTTATCACGGTAATGAAAGATGGTAAATGTTTTGTGAGGTTGACTATTCATGCTTGATTTGATACACTTAGTGTATTATAAACACTAAGCTATGTCAATAAAAACAAATACCCCCTCAACTATGCCCAGGACAGGTAATCATGGATTCGTCAGGATAGCCGCAGCCGTGCCTAAAATAAAAATTGGGGATATTGATTATAATGTAGAACAAATTATAGAATTTGCCAAAAGAGCATCCCGAGAGAATGCGTCTGTTATCGTCTTCCCTGAGTTGGCTATTACCGGCTATACTATGGGTGATCTTTTCCATCAGGATTTATTAATAGAAAAATCTAAAGAAGCATTAGCGCGAATTTCTAAATTCTCCACTACAATATCGGGACTACTTCTGGTTGGTGTTCCCCTATCCTTTGAAGGAAAGCTATTTAATTGTGCTGCCGTAATATATAAAGGCAAAGTGCTTGGTTTGATACCTAAAACCCATATTCCTAATTATAAAGAATTCTATGAAGAAAGGTGGTTTGCATCAGCACGTGATTTAACAGCCAAAGAGGTAGAATTATTTGGATACAAAATTCCTATCGGTACAGATATTTTATTTAGAATAAAACCAGGTAGTGAAAGTTTGAATTACCCGGAAATCGTGCTTGGCGTTGAAATATGCGAAGATCTTTGGGTGCCCATCCCTCCCAGCTCCTATCAATCTGTTTCCGGCGCAACTATTATTGCCAATCTCTCCGCTTCTAATGATTTAATCGGCAAGGCTGATTACAGAAAAATCTTAGTCTCTCAACAGTCAGCTAGAGGTATTTGCGGTTATATTTATACATCCTGCGGAGTACATGAATCAACGACCGATGTAGTTTTCGGAGGCCATGCTATCATCGCCGAAAATGGATCTATCCTGAAAGAATCAAAGAGGTTCCAACTGGAGGGCGAATTGATAACGTCCGAAATTGATATTCAGCACCTAATCAACGACCGGGAAAGAATTTCGAGTTTTAGCGAACCGACAGATCCTTCAATAAAAAAGGTTTTTCGATTTATCGATTTGAATCTTCCAATCGCTTCTCCGCTTAATTTAACACGCTACATCGACCCTACACCCTTCGTCCCCTCTAATCCGTCAGAAAAAGAAAAACGAGCGGAAGAAATATTTTCTATTCAAACTATCGGCTTAGCTAAGCGGTTGAATCAATCCGGTATTAAAAAAGTAGTGCTTGGATTATCAGGTGGCCTTGATTCCACCCTTACGCTCCTGGTCGCCGTAAAAACTTTTAAACTTTTAAATTTACCGCTAAAAAACATATATGCTTACACAATGCCTGGCTTTGGAACAACCAAAAGAACAAAGTCTAATGCGGTAAAACTAGCTGAAACTCTTGGTACTACTCTGGAAGAAATTGATATTACCAAAGGTGCATCCGAACACTTAAAAGAAATCGGCCACGATGGCAAAAATCAAGATTTAACCTTCCAGAATGTTCAAGCTCGATATAGAACTCTCATATTAATGGACAAGGCCAATTTTATTGGAGGATTGGTTCTTGGTACCGGTGATTTATCTGAAATAGCCTTGGGATGGTGCACCTTTAACGGAGACCAGATATCCCACTATAATGTTAATGCCAGCATACCTAAGACATTGGTTAGACATCTGGTGGGCTGGGTTAGCGAGCAGGAAGATTTTAAAAAAGCCCAAGCAACGCTTAAAGATATAATTGATACGCCAATATCGCCTGAATTGGTAAAAAATGCGGGAAATAAAATCAGTCAAAAAACAGAAGAGCTTATCGGACCATACGAATTACATGACTTTTTCCTTTATCATTTTATCCGCTGGAACTCTTCACCGTCAAAAATATTATTCTTAGCCAACAAAGTTTTTGACAATAAATACAAACCTGAAATAATTAAAAAATGGCTGACAGTTTTTGTTACAAGATTTTTCCAAAATCAATGGAAGCGATCTGTGATGCCCGATGGGCCTAAAGTCGGTTCGGTATCTTTATCACCCCGAGGAGACTGGCGAATGCCATCAGATGCAGAAGCTAAGCTTTGGCTAAATGACTTAGATTAGAAGGTAGAATGTGGAAGGTAGAAAGTGGTTTTAAATATTTTTATCTTAACTACTCTCTACCCTCTACGCTCAACATTCAACAATTATGAAATATCTTTATCAATCGGTTACAACTGACATTGTAATATTCACCATCGAGGACGATCAGCTTAAGGTTCTTCTGATTAAGCGCACCAATGAACCGTTTAAAAACCAATGGGCATTGCCCGGAGGATTTTTATTCGAGAACGAAGAACCGGCAAAAGCTGCCGCAAGAGTTCTGCAGGATAAAGCCGGTATTAAATCTGATATGGGAGTTTATCTTGAACAGCTCTATACTTTTGGCGGTTCCGGCCGCGATCCAAGGGGTAAGATTATAACTATCTCTTATTTTGCACTTACGCCAAAAGATAAGATAAAAATAGTCGCTTCTCCTAAAATTCAAACGCCAACTTTTCGTTCCATCAAGAAATTACCGGATATGGCTTTTGACCATAACCGAATAATTACCTATGCACTACAACGGCTTCAATCCAAGCTGGAATATACCAATGTAGTCTACTCGCTACTGCCACAATATTTTACATTCAATCAGCTTCAAAAAACATACGAAATAATACTGAATAAAAAATTGGATAAGCGAAACTTCAGGAAAAAATTCATGCTTCTTGGCCTTATTAAACCGACAAAAAAAATACTTAAAGGCGAACGCCAAAGACCGGCTAAGCTCTATGCATTCAAGTCAAGAAAACCGGTAGAACTTAAAAAGTTCTTCTAACTTGACCCCGTAGTAGATTTTTGAGATGCGCTAGAAGCGCAATGCCGCAGGCAACTCAAAAATTCACTACGGGGTTGACTTTGGTATATCTTTTAGTATAATATGTAAAGTTTCTCTGGCCCTTTGACAAGGAGGTTGTCTAGTGAAAATCCAAACATTCAGCATTATTGCCGGAAGCGAAGCCTGTAATGCCCGCTGTCCATTTTGCGTATCAAAGATGACTCCCCCATTCGGAGTTGAGCTGAGAGAACCCGAGATTAACTTGCGTAATTTTCATAAAGCCTGTGAGCTAGCAAGGCGAGTCGGAGTAATTACGGCTATGTTCACGGGTAAAGGAGAGCCAACTTTATTCCCAGAACAAATATCTAGATATATGACAGAGATGCTGAAGTATAATTTTCCTATTATTGAGCTCCAAACTAACGGGATAAAGTTATTTGAAAATCAAGAAAAATATGATCCATATCTTCGAGAATGGTATGACTTGGGAATGACAACCATAGCAATCTCTATTGTCCACTACGATCCAGAGAAAAATAGAGAAATATATCTTCCTTATAGAAAAAGCTACATCGATCTTCCTGAACTAATTGCTAAAATACATAGTTTAGGTTTCTCGGTACGTCTGACCTGTATCGCCGCCAATGGTTATATTGATAGTGTCGAGAAACTACTTGAGTTAATACGCTTCGCAAAAAGTAATAAAGTTAAACAATTAACTCTTACTCCGGTAAATAAGCCCAAAGATATTCTTAGCAAAGAAGCATGGAGCTGGACTAACAAACACCACCTGACCCCAGATCAGCTTAGTTCTATTATCAATCTACTAGAGGACAAGCAGAGAAGTTGTCATAGACTAACTCTATCGCATGGCTCTAAAGTTTATGATTTAGATGGTCAGAATATATGCCTGAACTACTGCCTCACTGTTCAGCCAGATGCAGAAGAATTAAGAAATATTATTTTCTATCCCGACGGTCATGCAAGACCCTATTGGGACTCAGATACCATCTATTTCTAAACTATCAAAAACCGAGCTAAGCTCGGTCTTTATGTTCTATAAAACAAAAGAGAGCCTAAGCCTCACCTTTTGCAATAATATCGCTTTTCACGGGCTTTTTTATATTTAAGTTATCAACTATTGACTTTAAATAGTGCTTAATGATATAGTGTATTTAATACACTAAGTAACGGCTAAAGCTAGTTTTAGCCCAATAAAAGCTATGTACGAACTATTCAGCATCAACAATATATTTTTCACCGTTTTAGGCTATCCCATGAGTTATATTGAATTTTTCGGCACCATATTTAATTTATGGTGCGTTTATTTGGTAGTTAAAAATAACATTTGGAACTGGCCTATCGGCATTGTCGGAGTTATCTTATTCGGATTTATGTTCTATCAAATCAATCTTTATTCCGATCTTTTTGAACAAATCTATTTCTTTATCACCAGTTTTTACGGCTGGTGGGCTTGGATTCATATGCGCAATACCAATCAAGCCAACGCACAAGAATTGAGCATAAGCCGTAATAATCAAAAAAGTAATTTAATATATTTTATCATAATTATACTCGGCACAATCCTATTGGGATATTTTACTTCTAACATTCATATATATTTTGCCGAATACTTTCCCGAGCCTGCCTCATTCCCCTACCTAGACGCCTTCACTACCATATTGAGCTTCGCCGCAACAATTCTCATGGCCCATAGAAAGATAGAATGCTGGTATCTCTGGATATTAGTGGATGTAATCGGTGTCTGGCTCTATTTTGCCAAAGATGTCCGTCTTGTCTCAATTCTCTATTTCATATTTCTGATACTAGCTACGCGTGGATTAATAAGCTGGTCAAAAATTTATAAGCATGAACAACAAAAAATATAAAACTGGGGTTGTGGTCGGAAAATTCTATCCTCCTCACAAAGGCCACCATTATTTAATAAATACAGCCCTAAAAAATACTGAGAGTTTGACTGTGCTCGTTTGCGCGGAAAAAGATCAGTTTATATCCGGAGAATTAAGAGCTAGGTGGATTAAAGAAATCCATCCCGATGCAAATGTCCTGCTCATAGATGATGATATTCGAGAAGATAAATTTCCCGATGATTATTCAAAAGCTTGGGCAGATTATACGATTAAATTATTAGGCTATACCCCAGATGTAGCCTTTACTTCGGAAGAATACGGAGAAAGATGGGCTAAATATATGGGCTGTAAACATGTGCTAGTTGATCTAAAAAGAGAAGCTATCCCCTGTTCAGGAACCATGATACGGGCAAATCCGTTAAAATATCTTGATTTTCTTGAAGCGCCAGTTAGAGCCCATTTCGTTAAACGCATTTGTATTGTTGGCGCAGAATCGACGGGCACGACAACTATGGCCAAAGCACTGGCCCAACATTATCAGACAAACTGGGTGCCGGAATACGGCCGTGAATACTCAGAAGCAAAAATGTATCGCCAGGATGCTAATAAATGGCAAACGGATGAGTTTATGGAGATAGCTAGAGAACAATGTCGCAGAGAAGATCTTTTTGCCCGAACAGCCCATAAAGTCCTTATTTGCGACACTGATGCCTTTGCTACCGGTATCTGGCACGAAAGATACGTTAGATTCAGATCAAAAGAAGTTGAAGCAATATCCAAAGACAGAAAATATAATCTTTATCTTTTAACCGATATAGATATCCCCTTTATTCAGGATGGGACAAGAGATGGAGAACATATAAGGGAATGGATGCATAATACTTTTATCACAAGACTGACTAAAGAAAACAAGAAATTTGAAATATTATCCGGAAATCATGAAAAACGACTTGCCAAAGCCATCAATTTAATCGATTCGATTACACAAAATTGATGACAAGGAAAACCTAGCCCTTGCCATCAATTTGGTGTAATATGAAACGCACACGCAGAACCTTAAAAACAGGGGGTGGAAGAAACAATGAAAATCATCTACTACTACAACAAACCGCCGAAATCTTTTTCTAAGTCAATATTTCTAGCTGGGCCCTCACCGCGCACACCTGCTGTAAAATCATGGCGACCGGAAGCGTTGAGAATACTTGCCGAAAAAGGATATGACGGAGTCGTGTTCGTTCCCGAAGTGAAACCCGGGGATACCGAAGAATATGATTGGTCCAAAGCTCCTCAATGGGAACATAAAATGCTTGATATGTCTGATGTTGTTTTATTCTGGGTGCCACGGGATATGACAATAATGCCCGATAACAAATTAAAGCTACCGGGATTCACAACAAACGTGGAATTTGGTCATTGGGTTAATTCTGGTAAAGCAGTGCTAGGACATCCGCCAGGAGCGCCACAGACCGGATATCTACGGTTTATGGCCGATAAATTCAGAGCTCCGACGACATTATTCACCCTTGAAGAAACTGTAAATAAATCCATGGAACTAATCGGAGAGGGGGTGCTAAGAACCGGGGGAGAAAGAGAGATTCCCCTATTTCTCTGGAATACCAAATCATTTCAGGACTGGTATCAATCCCAAAAAAGAGCCGGCAATCGACTTGATGGGGCAAAGATATACTGGACATTCAAGGTGGGTAAAAACAAAGATAGAGTTTTTTATTGGGCTATTCATCCTAATATTTATATAGCTTCTGAAAATCGCAATAAAACAAATGAATGTGTAATCTCGCGATTCGATATATCATCCGTGATTCTTTATAAAAAGCAACCGGATATCTTAGATTCAGAGATTGTTTTAATCAGAGAATTTAGAAGTCCTGCCCGAAACTCACAAGGATTTGTTTGGGAATTACCCGGAGGTTCATCTCCTGATACATCTGATCCACTGAAAACAATAGTAGATGAGACATTTGAGGAAGTTGGTCTTAGTCTTGATAAATCTCGCTTTGAGCCAATTAATTCCAGACAACTAGCCGCCACAATGTCAGCTCATCACGGAATACTTTTTGCCGTTGAGCTTGCCGATGAAGAAATGGAATGGTTAAAAAGCCAGAAAGACATCCCTCATGGAGCAGATTATCCGAATAATCCTACCGGCGAGCAGGCCTATACTGAGGTTGTCAAATTAAAAGATATACTGTATACTAATCTCGTTGATTGGAGTAATCTGGGAATGATATTCTCAGTTCTTTCACAGAAAGGAGAAAGGGAATGAATAGATCGGCGCTTCTCGTCGTTGATGTTCAAAATGATTTTTGTCCCGGTGGAGCACTAGCGGTCACAGATGGTGACAAAGTCATTCAACCTCTCAATCGAATGGTCGAACTATTCGGAGAAAAAAAAGAGAGGAGATTTTTCTCAAGAGATTGGCACATTAGAGGTGCGAAACACTTTGAAACGTGGCCCGTCCACTGTATAGCCGGAACCCCCGGAGCTGAATTTCATCCTGATCTTCTAGTCCCAAAAGATGCCTACATCATATCTAAGGGCTACGGGAACAATGATGGATATTCACCCTTCGAAGGATTGTGGTTAAGAGAAAATGACTGGCCCACTTTATTTCAGAACCTATTACCCAGAGTTACAGATTTATACATCGGCGGACTTGCCACTGATTATTGTGTCAAAGCCGCTTGCTTAGATGCCAGAAAACTTGGATATACAGTTTATCTGCTTACTGATGCCTGTCGGGTCGTAAATCTGAAACCAACCGACGAAGCTGATGCCATTGAAGAAATGCGACTTGCCGGAGTGATTTTTACTACTACCGACGAGGTCATAGCACAAAGTCGATAACAATCGGCTTGCCCCGCAAAAGCGGGGCTTTTTATTTGACCCCGCCCTTGAAAAGGGTATATGTTTGGAATTTTACTATATAGCGGATTGTTGTAATTACAGTATGGGTATTGAGATAAACGGTGATATTTTTTGTTACGACCCCTTTCAAGGGCGGGGTTGACTAAATTAGTAAAATACTATAAAATATGAGCAAAGTTCATTCATAACCTAAAAGGACAACGCAATGCTAGATAGACCTATCGTAACTTTTTTACTCCAGACCGACTTCTACAAGTTCCCGATGGATTTATTTGAACAGATATATTTCCCGGATGCTAATGTCACCTATGCTTTCAAGAATAGAACTACTGATACTCGCCTTGCTGAAATAATTGACATTGGTGAGCTTAGAGAACACTTCGATGAAACAATGAAACTGAGACATACGGTCGGTGGGTTGCAGTGGCTGGCCGGCACTTTTCAATATGATCAGCTAATGTTTCCGATTCCATACATTTTATCTCTCCGAGATTTTTGCCTTCCGCAGTATTTACTCGAAAAGACCGATAACGGACAATTTCGTTTGGAATTCTCAGGTCCTGGCGCAACTCACTGGGAAATCCCGGCTCTGATGATAATCAATACTCTACTCAACAGAGCTAGAATGAAAGGCATGACGCGCTCTGAAATTGAAGGTATTTATTCAAGCGGAAAATTAAAGCTGGCTAGAAAAATTAGGGAAATTAAAAACTACCGAGAATTAGCATTAATAAAAGGTTACCAACCATTATTCTTCAGCGATTTCGGAACGAGACGATGTTTCGCGCCTGAATGGCAAGATTATGTCGTAGAAATGCTGAGGGAAGAATTACCAAACGAGTTTAGAGGAACGTCGAATTGTTATCTAGCCAAAAAACATGAAATTATGGCTATGGGCACTAATGCTCACCAACCCCAGATGATAGCAATAGGTCTTGCTAGAGAACGAGGAGAAGACGTCAAGCAAGCTTTATTCAATTATTGCCTTAATTGGAACAAGTTATTTTTGGCCAATGCGCTACAAATTCTTTTACCAGATACGATGGGTAGTTCATTTTTCTTTAAAAATGCACCGGCTGAACTTGCAAAAAGTCGCGGTGTTAGAGGAGACTCGGGAGACCTCTATCGGGAGGGTGAACGAGCAATTCAATTCTACCTAAAACATGGTGAAAATCCGACTAAAAAACTTTACATCCCAAGCGATGGTCTGGTTTTACCGCTAATGCTCAAGCTATCAATATACTTTACGGATAGAATATCTGTATCCCATGGTTGGGGTTCTAGTCTGACCAACGACATGGTTGATGACCCTAAATTCAAACCAATATCCAGCGTAATCAAGCCGATGTCCGTTAATGGAATCTTCCTAGTCAAGCTAAGTAACAATATTCCAAAAGCAGTAGGAAGACCCGAAGATATCCAGAGATGTAAAGAGGAATTTGAATATACCGATTATACCGACGAGAAATGTACTTACTAGTTACTAGTCCCCGCTCTTGCGGGGCTTTTTTCCAGATAGTAGAAGTTCCGACTGCTCCGCCGTTGCGGGGCTTTTTTATTATTTCGGAACTTTCACTACTTGGTTTAATATAAAAATTTATTTTAGACTAAAGTTTTTAATACTTGACTTTGAAACTATGGATGATATAGTGTAATTAACACACTAAGTTATTTAACAAAGAGGTGAAATCATGACTAATCAATCATTGCCGACAACGTCGGGAGATATCCTAAGGGCTAACGAAGCAATCGAAATGATTCCTAGCGTAGACCTTACATCGCCAATCGAAGTTCCACCGATTCCAGCTGAAGCAGATCCTAAAAACATCACCGAAGAAGAACGACAATGGCTAAAAAGTGAGATAACCCGTTATATGCAGGAAAAAGATGTTCTTCTTCTTGCACACAATTACGAACCGCCTGATATTCAAGATATCGCTGATTATATCGGAGATTCGCTTCTTCTAGCTCAAGTAGGAAGAGATTCGAAAAAGAAGGTTATTCTGGAGGCATCCGTACTTTTTATGAATCAAATCTTAGCCGTTATGAAGCGGCCTGACCAAATAGTGCTGGCACCCAGCCTAAAAGCACTTTGTTCACTTGCGGCCCACGCTGACCCTAAAAAAGTTCTGGACTGGAAGCACGAACATCCTAACGGAAAAGTAATAAGTTACGTCAATACCTATCTTGATATTAAGGCCATAAGCGATATATGCTGTGCTTCCGGTAATGCAGCTAAAGTAATTCAATTCATGGCTGAAAAATATCCTGACAGTTCCCTGCTTTTCCTGCCCGATGTTTTTCTGGGATACTATGCTATGGATATTCTTAAGAAAATGGGTCGTTCTACTGATAATCTTTGGCTTATGATGGGAGCCTGTCATGTCCATGAACAAATTACCGCTCATGATGTAATACGGCAAATGGCTCTTCACCCGAATGCGGCAGTAGTTGCTCATCCCGAATGCGGTTGTCAATCTAAATGCACTGCGATGCTCAATCAGCGCTTGGTATCCAAAGAGATGATGCAAATTCGTTCAACTTCCGGTATGATTGATTTTCTAAAAGTAACTCCCCAAAAAGAAATTATCGTCGCGACGACTGTTACCAATATTTACCCAATGCAAAAAGCGGCACCAGACAAAATATTTATCCCAGCAAATCCGAATGCCCGATGTGCTTTCATGGAACAGAACACTCTACGCAACCTATACGAATCGTTGCGCGATATGAAATATGAAATTACCGTCGATCCAGAACTTGCTGAAAAAGCCCACAAACCGATAAAGAGGATGTTAGAAATAACTTAATCCCGTCAAGACGGGATTTTAAATTTTCCAAAAAAGTTCAAGTTTAAATTTTATTATAAAAACAAAGAAGCTCCGCACAACCTATGTTTTATGGTGCTAAGCAAAGAGATAACCCATCAGAGACAATTGAGACCCCGAAATTGACCGCTGGTATAATATCGGACGGAAGTCCACCATCGGTCAATTTCCGGGCAAACTTAGCTGAGATCGGATAACTCACGGAGGAGTTATCCGATCGGAGGCGTGTCGAAGATAGGTTATCTCTTTGCTTATTTTAATAACTTCAACATCTCCTGCCATGAACGAGTATTGATAATATCTGCTTTCGTTGCCCAACCCCTTCGGGCCTGAGCAATCCCATATTCAAGATACTGAAAATGCGAAGTGTGATGAGCATCAGAATCAATTGAAAATTTAATTCCCATCTCTATCCCCTTTCTAACATATTCATCTTTAAGGTCGAGTCGGTCGGGAAAAGCATCTATTTCCATAATTGTCTTGGTTCGTTTGGCAGTTTTTAATAACTCCTCGACATTTACGGCATAAGCAGGTCTTCTATTTATTACTCTGCCCGTAGGATGAAAAATTATATCAACATTAGGATTTTCCATCGCTCGAATAATCCGCTTGGTCATCTCTTCTTCGGTCATATTAAAATTTGAATGAACTGCCGCACCAACAATATCAAGTTTAAATAGAGTCTCATCATCAATATCAAGCGAACCATCTTTCATAATATTAACTTCGGCGCCCTTCAAAATCTTGAATTTCGAATTATGAATTACGAATTCCGCATTAATCTTATCAATTTCAGCTATCTGCTTGAGTAACTTTTTTTCATCACTGCCTCCGGTCATGGCCAGAGATTTGGTATGGTCGGTTATACAAATATATTCAAGACCTAATTTCTTAGCCGCCTCGGCCATCTCCTTTATAGAATGCTCGCCGTCCGTCCAATTAGTCTGAACCTGTAAATCACCTTTTAAATCCCCGTAGCCGCTAAGGTTGGGTAATTTTTTATTCAGTTCGGGATCAAGTTCGCCGTGATTAGTTCTGATTTCGGGAGGCATTAATTCAAAACCAAGCTTTTCATAAATTTCTTCTTCGGTTTTTCCGGCTATTAATTTCTTGCCCTTATATAAACCGTACTCATTTAATTTATATCCCTGCTTGATAGCAACTTCTCTTAATTTAATATTGTGATATTTATCACCGGTAAAATATTGTAAAGCGGCTCCGAATGATTCAGGCGGAATAACCCGCAAATCGGCATCGATGCCAATTTTTAACCGGACGGATGAGCGGGTTGATCCTTTTTCGTGAACCGCTTCAACTTCCGGCATTGAAACAAAAAAATCCATCACCTTTGATGGTTTGGTTGAAATGGCTAAAATATCCAAATCGCCTACCGTTTCCTGCATCCGACGGACCGAGCCGGCAAACTCAACAATCTTAACTCCCTCAACCTCTTTTATCTTATTTAGAATGGAATGAAAGATCGGCATATTAAAACCAAGTACCAACCTTCCGCCAAAGCTTTTAACAAAACCAATACCCTTGAGTATTTTTTCCTCTGTTTTTTCGCCGAGTCCGGCAACATTTCTTATTTTCCCGGCTCTGGCTGCTTTCTCCAGTTGATCAAGATTTTTAATGCCGAGTTTCTTATATAACTTCTGAATCATTTTCGGTCCCACACCCTCAACAGAACGCAAACTCTCGATATCCACCGGAAATTCTTTTTTTAATCTTTCATATTCTTTAATATGACCGGTCTTTATATATTCCTCAATTTTTTCAGCGATATTCTGACCGACACCGGAAATATCTTTGAGATTTTTTATGCCGCCCTTTCTATAAATATCGAGTAAATCTTCCTCTAAAGAATCCAGAGTATAAGCTACTTTTTCATATGCTTGCGGCTTAAAGGCTATGCCCTTTATTTCAAGCAAAACCGAAATTTCTTTGAAAATTTTTGATAACTCCTGATTTGTCATTTATCAATTAAAGAGCCCCTACCTCCGGCTTAACTGTGCCCCTCTTTACTTTCTCCTTGAGATCTTTGTATATTTTTATCTGCTGAGAGATGCCAAAAAAAGCCAAAATTCCGGCAATCATAAAAACTGTATTAAAGCCAAATCTATTAGCCATAACACCGCCGATGGCCGCCGAGACGGCAGTAGCTATTCCAATAGCAACCGATTCAAATGACCACTCTATATTTTCATGAAGCTTATCCAAATGTCTGGAAAAAATAGCATACCAAGGCGGAACAAGAAAGGCTAAACCTACACCATATGACGCTTGTATCAAATATATATGATAAGTTTGCGATGCAAAAATATACCAAAACGGAGCAAGGGAGATGAGGACGCCTCCGAAAATCATAGAATAAAAATCATCATATTCACCATGGTTTTTATCAAGATATCTGGCAATCGGAATCTCTAAAATAACTTTAACAAGCTGGGTTATACCTGCGGCAAAACCGACTACCTCAATAGATCCGCCCTGAATTTGTTTTGTTACAAAGATAGCAAATATCGGACCAAAAAGACCAAGTCCGATGTTCAGATAGAAATCGGATAATATAAGAGTCTTAATAACGTGATTGATTTTCATCTTATTATTCTACCAAATATTAAAACCACCGCAATAAGCGGTGGTTTTAACTGACCAAATATTTATAGATGTGGAAATCCAAAACCCGATGCATCATCATCACCAAGAGGATTAAGATCTTGAGAAAATTCTTTTTGGAGTAACAGGCGAGTTGCGGAAGCGCCATCTTTCTGCCAAAGCTTTGCCGCTAAACCAGTTACGTGCGGAGTTGCCATTGAAGTACCGGACAAGAACACATATCCACCGTCTTTCCATGTCGATTCTATATTAACTCCGGGAGCGGCGAATTCAATGTCTCCTTCTTCTACAACATAAGACTCTGTGTCTAAATTAATACCGCGAGAACTCCATTTGGCAATATCAAAATCACTATCAAATGCTCCTACTGCAATTACATCGGGATTAGCTCCGGGATAATCAATACTGCCCGGATAAGGACCATCGTTGCCGGCTGCAGCTACAACAAGAATATTTTTACTAACCACACTTGAAACAGCGTCTTTTATAAGAGAGCTTTCTGAATCACCGCCTAAACTCATACTGATAATATTAGCTTTATCATTAATTGCAGTCTGCATCGCATAGGCAATATCATCAGACCAGCAAGAACCGTTAGTGCCACAAACTTTATATATAAGTAAATTAGATTCAGGCGCTACTCCATAAATACCCTTGCCATCTCCGCCATCGGCAGCAATAGTGCCTGCAACATGAGTACCATGGCCATTTTTATCATCACAGCTATTATCTACAATGGGTTGTTTAGCAGAAGTAAAATCTTTACATCCCTTAATTCTATTTTTTAAATCAGGATGGGTTCTTAATATACCCGTATCTAATACAGCTATATTAATATCTACTCCGCCTGAAGGTTTATCTAGTAAAAGCTTACCTCCATAAACAGCCTCAATTCCCCACGGAATCTGATCAGAAGGGACTGGTTTGGTCGAAGAACCTGTCGGCTTGCCCTTAACTCCGTCAACTCCATCAGTTCCTACTAAAGAAAGTGATTCAGGGAGAACAAACAGTTTCTTAACTAAAACAACTTCTATCCCAAACATTCGGGCAACACGAAGCTGCCAATCAGATAAATCAGTCGTAAAACCTTCTTTAAACTCATGGCGTACGCCAAATGATTTCTTCCAAAAATTAGAGCTGGATTTAACCAAATAACGAGTATCCTCGGATGCCCCATAGGCAACGCCAGCAAAGCCCAAAACAAGGGAAAACACCAGTAAATAAGCTATTTTCTTAGTATTCATCCCGTTAGAAGTAGTGCAAAGCACCTATTACCACCGCATGGTGCCATTCTGCATTACTTTATTATAAATGCCAAAAACCATCACTTTTATCCCGTTTAGGGTTACTTCTAACGGGATTCATAATTGTACCTATAAGTATAGCATATCGACATTTTTGGAGCAATCCACAGTCTTGTCCAACGCACAATGACACCCAAATCAAGGGTCATTCCAACACAGAAAGGAGCCGAAAGCTCCCTTAAGTGAACGGCTCGTCGTATCATGTC
>Ga0209542_10007481_pt1 | contig 20744 bp, 20 predicted proteins | sample RifCSPhighO2_01_FD_184028 | JGI IMG/M metagenome (GOLD analysis project Ga0209542, IMG submission 184028) | Soil microbial communities from Rifle, Colorado - Rifle CSP2_plank highO2_0.1 (SPAdes) (version 2) | ecosystem: Environmental > Terrestrial > Deep subsurface > Rock core/Sediment ... | reverse complement strand
CTTACAGCTTATATTTACAGTACAATAGTTTTATTCTTTCCAGATGTAATACCGACAGAAGAAAAGTACGTCTATTTTGAAGTTTCAGCTGTAATCATAGCCTTTGTACTTTTTGGCAAGTACATGGAAGAGGCAATCAAAAAGAAAAGCTCAGCTGCTGTGAGAAAATTGTTGGATCTAAAACCTGCTATGGCAACAGTAATCAAAGATGGAAACGAGTTCCAAATTCCTGCAAATCAGGTAGAGATAGGCTATATCATGATTGTAAAACCTGGTGAGAAGATTCCAACTGATGGAATTGTAGTTGAAGGAGAGTCTTCTGTAGATGAGAAGATGATAACTGGAGAGAGTCTCCCGGTAGGCAAAACAAAAGGTGATGAAGTTATTGGCGCTACAGTAAACAAACATGGCTTACTAAAAGTAAAGGCAACAAAGGTTGGAAAGGAAACAGCACTTTCTCAAATTATCCATATTGTTGAACAAGCACAAGCATCTACTGCAAAGGTGCAACGTCTGGCTGACTCTATTTCAGCAAAATTTGTTCCAGCTGTTGTGATTACTTCTGTTTTGACATTTGTGATTTGGACATTTGCCCTTGGTGATCTTGTATCAGGCATACTAACATTTGTTGCTGTCTTGATTATAGCGTGTCCTTGTGCCCTAGGTGTAGCAACGCCCGCAGCCTTAATGGTTGGAGTAGGAAAAGGTGCAGAGTCGGGTATTTTGATAAGAGGAGCTGAATATCTAGAGCGTTCTCAAAAAGTCAACACAATAGTATTTGATAAGACTGGCACTCTTACCAAAGGAGAACCCGAGGTTACAGATGTTGTGACTTTTGGAACTTTGTCAGAAAAACAAATTGTTGAATTTGCTGGAGCAGTTGAATCAGGATCAGAGCATCCAATAGCACAAGCTGTTGTAAAAAGAGCAAAAATGGAAAGAGCTACATTTCCTGCTTTAGAAAAATTTGAAGCACTTAATGGGTTGGGTGTAAAGGCAATAGTAAATGGAACATCTGTATATGCTGGAAATCGTAAAATGATGAAAAAGTTTACAATTCCAACGGAATTTGTTGAAGAAAAGATGTCAGGGCTAGAATCAGAAGGAAAAACTGCAATCATGATTGCTATCAATGACAAAGTTGAAGGAATTATTGCGGTGGCTGACTCTCTAAAAGAATCGTCCCCACGTGCAATTACAGCTTTGAAGGATCTAGGTATTGAGTGCATAATGATAACTGGAGATAATGAAAAAACAGCAAAAGCAATTGCAAAAAGCGTTGGCATTGAAACAGTAATTGCTAATGTTCTTCCTTCTGACAAGGCAGTTGAAATAAAGAATCTCCAGTCCAAAGGAAAGGTAGTTGCGATGGTAGGTGATGGAATTAATGATGCACCTGCCCTGGCACAAGCAGATATTGGAATTGCGATAGGAAGTGGCTCTGATATTGCAAAGGAAACTGGAGGAATCATTCTGATCAAAGATGACGTTATGGACGTATCAAGAGCCATCAAGCTCAGCAGGGCAACTATGAAAAAGATAAAACAAAATCTGTTTTGGGCATTTGCTTACAATTCAGGGGCTATACCAATTGCCGCAATTGGTTTGCTCAGTCCAATTCTTGCAGCGGCTGCTATGGCTCTTAGCTCAATCTCAGTAATTGCTAATTCTTCTCTTTTAAAACGATACAAAATTACGAGTGGTGAAGAAAAATTGATCCCTATGAAAACAGTAAAGTCATCAACTAGGGAAAAAACAATTGAAATTACGCATTAAAGTATAATGGAACTAAGAGTAAGTTATAGGAACTGAATCTGTAAATTTCACATTTGATAATTCTCTTCGGGCTTTTAAAGCCACTAAACATATAGAACTTTGTAAGGTTAGAATATGAAAGCCTCAACTAAAGGGAAGAGTTTTTCAGAATTAACTCTAGAAGAACTTTTTCCAGATACATTAACTGACACATCATGTGTTTACATTGATAAAGAAAGAGAAGTTTGGGTTGCCACCGAAATGTGTGCTCAGCATCTGGAATCTACTATAGATTCCATTGTAGTTCGAGATAAAGGCAAACCAATTGGGATAATAGGTGGCTACGATCTATTAGATCATTTACGAAAAAATCCAACACGTGATTTTCAATATCAACACAAAATCGAAAAAATCATGTTTAAAAAATTTCCACAAGTTGAAAAACAAACAAAATTCAAGGATTTGATAGAAAAGTGGAAAGACACCCGAAGGGCTTTTGCTGTTATTTCTAAAAATTCTGGCGATTTTTCACCCATCTCGACAAGGAAAATGCTTGAAGTTGGTACTAGATACAAAACCGACATTTCTGTTTCATCGATGCCAAAAAAGAGGATTATCACTTTTCAAGGAGATGAACCTTTGAGTAAGATACTTGATTTAATGTTTGATAATAAAACACGAAAACTTCTACTTATAAATTCTAATCAATTTATTAGTGATAGGACAATACTTGAAGGACTTTCAAGAATGATCAAGTTTCAAAAAGATATTGATAATTTTTTGGATGTTCCAATTAATCAGCTTACATTTGACCACATTAAGGTAATCACCGAAGATCTAAAGTTTGATCAACTTTGTTCAATGATGAACAAGATGGAACATCCTTATGTAATCTATAAGGATATAATAGTCAGCCCATGGGATGTGTGTCTTGCTTTGGCTACAGAAGAATTCGCAGAACCAATTGTAACGAAATATCAAAAGAAATGTCCACATTGTGGCAAGAATATAGATTAAACCATGGTTAAAATCAGCGACAATATAGTTAGCCTAATTGCTCATGAGGGAAATGTAATATTGGTAGCAAGCACAGATGCTTTTGGAATACCAAACATTTCTCCAAGATATGTCATGATGATTTTAGATGATGAAAAACTAGTCTTTGCAGATGTATACATGAACAAAACTTTTACCAACATTAAGAGGTGGCCAAAGGTTGCAGCAGCCATAGTTGATAAGGTTAACAGGGGAGGATTTCAGCTCAAAGGCGATGCAGAGGAGATCAAAGACAAAGATGTGATATCGCAGTGTGCAAAAAAACTAAAGGATCTCAAATTCGATAGGGGTCCAGCCTTTGTTTGGGCCCTGAATGTAAAGGAGATTTATTCTATAATCCCAAGTGAATCATCGAAGAATCCATTGTTTACAGCATACGGATAATCCTGTATAGATTATTAATTATCAATTCACATCAAATGTCAAGTAATCTATACACTGCCGCATTTGTAATTTAAGATGAATAAAATATTGCATCCATTACATGACGTGTGTTAAAACACACCAGCCTGCAACCAACAAGGCAGGGTCAGTAAAAGACTGGCAAGATGAGAGAATTCAGAGGGGTTTAGGATTGGAATAGTCCACCATCATAGATTCCCTCTTTGTCCTCTTGTCGTTTAAGTAACAATTCAGAGTCTGGTTAATCCGGTATAGATTACCCAAACACAATTTTAGATAGAATTATGAAAAAGGAAAATTATCTTAATGTAAAGGAGGAATCAACCAATGTAATAGTTCACTTGTTGGAACATCAAAGCCGTATAGTAATAGTGGTATTCCAGTCAATGCCAACAAAACTCCTGCAATAAGCCGTGTAAGTTTAAGAGGCATTTTTTTGATGATTCCTGCAAATACTAAACCAAGTATCAGACCTATTGCAACTAGAGCACCTATTATTGCACTTGCAAATTCTATCAGGCTAAAGGTTGCTAAAGCGATAGAATTTTCAACTGCCTCTAGCATTGCAATGTAAAAGTAACCAATTCGGTATTTTGTATGACTGATCTCTTTTTGATCATCCTCAAAAAATTCCTTGAACATTGTTCCACTAAAGAACAACAGACCTGCACCCAATGCAATTTCCAAGATTTTTGTTGGAATAAATTCTGTAACATTTAGGAATATGAAATACAGGACAATTCCTACTGAAACTCCGAGTATTGTTATTTGGAGAGTTTGTTTTAGGCCAATTCGGCTTAAGGTTCCTATTCCTACTAGAGCTTGTTCTCCACCTTCGACAAAAATATACTTGAAGGAAGTAAAGAACACGATAAACTCAAACACAAGTCACGAGGGTTTATAGAACTTAATATTCTGATAGTTGCCAAATCATAGGAATTGACACTGTTCTAAGGAATACTATTGGATGGTACAAAAAGTTTGAATAAAGAATTGAATTTGTCTATGACACTATAACAGCGCCTTTCATCCAGGGATGAATGCTGCAGAAGTAATAGTATGTGCCATTTGAATCAAAGGTATATTGCCAGGTTTCTGCTGGTTGAATAAATCCAGAATCAAACTCACCTCCAAGATCAGTGACTGTGTGAATTATTTGGTCTTCATTTTTCCATGTTACGGTTGTGCTAGCTGATACTTTGATTACAGACGGTGAATACGCCTTTGTGGCCATGTATTGCCAGGTATCTGCAAGTATGGAAACTATGTTTGTTTTAACTGCAGAACTCTCAAGGTTTGGTTGTTGTGCATATTGGTTTCTCATGTTCTGCATAAACTGTGGATCTCTCATCATCATCCATGGTCCCATGTACTGTTGTTGAAAGTCTGGATTGTTCATCATATTGCCCATCCATTGATTCATCATCTGTGGATTTTGCATCATTGGTCCCATCATCCATTGGCCAAATTGTGGGTTCTGCATCATTTGATTCATCATAGATTGCATGGCCTGAGGATTTTGCATCATATTATTCATCCAGCTATTCATTGCTTGGGGATTATTCATCATGGTTTGATGCCACTGCGTCATCATCTGTGGATTGTTCATCATTTGCTGCATCTGTTGTGGCGTCATCATTGCAAAATTAGGTTGGTTGTAAGAGTGGAATGCTGCATAGCCTACTCCAAGGCCAGCGAAAAATACGCCTACTGCAATTCCAATCAATATGGCTTGACTTACCATGCCAATTCCAGTTTCATATTACATATAATCTCATATACAATTTTCAATACTGATTATATGAAGTGAAAAACACCTGTCCAATCCATAAGGATGTGGAACTAATACACACCGTACTACCAAATGGGGATACTAGTGATTACTGTCCTAAATGTCAGGAATTATTTGGAGAAAGGATCTGAGTTTAATCTATCAGTAATTCATTTTTCGATCAGATTATTTTATAAAAAATTATAATTTTCGTTATAACTTTCATTATAACTTTCGCTAATAGTCTAACGGAGCCGTCTTGTCTCTACTCAGCATTTTATTTTTGGGTATAGATAAGCCGTTTACGTTTGACTATAAATGAAAGTTATAATCATCGAAGGAAAATTTGAACCGAATAATTTTGGAAAATTAAGATTTTCTATTCCTGTAATGAATTCTCATAAAAATGAGTGATTCTAAAGTTTTGTACCACATCTAGAACAGTAATTTCCATCAGCAGGAAGTTTACACATGGGGCAAACTTTCATTTTTAATCTCTGTGATTTAAATTTGACAAGTCTTAGAAACGGTAAAAAGATTATTGGTAAAAAGAAAAAATAAATTCCTATTGACCAAAGGAAAAATGAGATCATCAACGCTGATACTGTAATTACTATGGTAAGAGACCAGTCTTTGTTCATTTTATTCAAAATTCAATTAGTTATAGATGAATTTGTATAGTTTGTTTCTTCCAGCCTAGAGCAATACCTAATGCTGCCAGGTAAATCAAAATTCCCATACCCATTGCGTATGAAGCTCCATAGAGTATTCCAATAACTACTGACAAGACTGCACCTAATACAGAAAAGGCTCCATTAATTGCCCACATCCAAGGTATGTAGGTGGGCAAGTAAGATTTGAGTACACGCATTCCTGTAGGCAATGGCATTCCCATCAAAAACCCAATAGGTATCAAAATCCCGATACTTACAATTACTTTAACTGCAAAATCTTCTGAGATTACAGAGTAGATCACATTAGGCAACATTACTACATAGAAAAATCCTATTGCAACTATTCCAGTAATAACAAAGGCAATGTTCATCATTCCAATTTTTATAAATCTTGTACTCACAAGACTACCAACCCCACTTGACAATAGCATTGTAAAAAGTAAAATTGCAAATGTAGTCGTAGGATTTCCCAAGAGTAGAATTAGTTTTTGCAATAATGCAAGCTCAATTAGAATAAAACCTGCACCAAGTGCTGCAAAATAAATTACAATGCTGGATGCCTTGAGAGGGCTTTTCTCTGAGCTTTTTCTTAACCAAATGAATGGAATTACAAGAAAAGCACCTACTATAATAATCGAAGTGTACAATAGAGTCTCCAGAATAGACGGAATTGGTTTTTCAAATGATAAGAAAAATGGACTATCATCTGTGACAGGATGGGCTTTTGTAGAGTATAGATCATAAAATTCGTGCAACGACATTTTTCCATCAAGCAGATACTGATATGGTTCCAACATGATTTTGTCTGGGACTAAAATTGACTTGTATCCATTTTCATCAAACGAGTCAGATAAAAATGAAATTTCAGATTGTGTAAAAGGAGTTTTTGAAAGAATTGCCATTGTAACGCTTGGATCCTTTGTTGTGGATTCTGATGAAACAATTACAATATGCTTGAATACTTCATCCCTAGGAATACCATTTTTTTCTAATAGTTGGGTAAAAGTTGTTACAAATCGTGGTGAGTCGATAAGCCATCTTACGGCAACAATTTTACCATCATCTGTCAGATGGTCAAAATATTCTTGAAAGCCTTCTATTGTGTAAAGAAAATTTTCTGATACACCTAAACCCCCTGAAGAAACTGATGCCCATGTGTCAACAAAGGGTATGTAGATTATGTCAAATTTTTCTGAAGAACTAGATACAAAGCTTCTTCCCTCATCGACATTTGCGTGAACATGTTGATGATCATAGAGGTTTCCTGCCTTTTCTCCGTAACTTTTCACTGTCTCAAAAATTATTGGATTTATCTCAACTGTTGTAACATCTGTACTTCCACTGGCAATTGCAGCAACAACATCGCGTCCTCCTCCTGAACCAATAATCAAGACTTTGGGGTCATACTTCATCTTAAAGGGCAGATATTGCATCCACGATGATAGTTCTTTTCTGCTATCCGGATTTCCATCCCATGATATGATGTTGGTTCCAGCACCTCCATCAATGAATATCTTAGCCACGAGACCCTCTTCTGCACATTGAGATGGGTTACGAGAATCTTTGACAGGAATGCAACTTCCAGAAATACCTTCCACTACATCAATTCTTGAAAAAGAGTTCCATTGGGTTCTTGCAATGTGTGAACCTGGGTTTTCTCTTAAAAATATTGGCAGATCTTTGTTTGCAGTGGGATCAGTTGGAATTGAAAAGACTTGTGTACTTCCATTAATTGCAACTAGTGATGATGCAAACACAACAAAAGCAAGACTGATAAGAATTTTTTTCCTGTTTTTTGTGGTAATAGAGAAAATCACAGTACAAAGGGTGGCAATTAGTCCGACAAGAAGAGCAGTACCTTCTCCACCAAGCAATGATAAAAATAAGACAACTAGAATTGCCCCCGCAGAGGCACCAACCAAATCAAATGCATAAAGCCTTCCTGCAACATGTGCAAATGCACTAAATGCAGTAGAGATTATCACCCCTACAAAAAAGAAAGGGATTGAAAACAAGAACATGAAAAGTGGGAGATATATCACCTGTGATGCAAGAGAGTGCATTACAAAAAGAGTAATTGGAATAATTATGCAGATTCCAATGGATGCTGCAATTGTAATGTCTCCAGCCCAGTTTTCCTTAATTTTCTTTAGTCTATAATGAACTAACAAGCCAGAAGAACCAAGTCCAACCAAGGCAACAGAAACCGCAACAAATGCAAAGTGATACCATATAGCCGCAGAAAAGATTCTTGTTATTGCTATCTCAAGAACAAGACCTGCAAGAGATGTAAGAAAAATTCCCGCAAAAAGCAGTCGTTTGTTTATTGATGTTGGTGCCAACCCTAATTGAGACAAATCGTTTGTCACGCAACAGATTCGTATATTATTCTTTCAACTTAATACTAGGAAAAGTGCTATCAAAAGCGCGGATCATAATAATTTAATAAAAAAAGAAAGGAAGTTAGTTACTTCCAATTAGAAATATTACATTAGCAGTTGTAGTGACATCTTGATCAGATGAGAACACTGGTGTAGATGATTTGGCAAAAGAAGCATCTGCATATCCTGCTTCATAAATTGGCATTGGATATGGAATACCAAATTCTGACAAGGAGATAGCCTTGACTCCAATTATTTTGTGATTAAGTGGTACAAGTGCCTTGTTTGCTTTGGATTCAGCATTTTTTACTGCTTGAGAAATAAGGTTATCCTTTACCTCAAGTTGTTTTTCTGGTGAAAGTGTAAAGTAAACACTATCAATTCTGTTTACACCAGCAGCAACTGCGCTATCGATAATGTCTGCAGCAGAATCCAATTTCATGGTCTCAACCGTTACAATATTTGAAACTCTGTATCCTATGAGCAGCTGTGTGTATCTGCCAGTAGCTTTATCCTCGTAGCTGTCATAGATTGGTTGAATATTCAGGCTAGATGTGTGTAGATCATCCTCGCTTATACCCACACTTGTAATTGCCCCAATCACGCTTGTCATTAGATTTGAGTTTGATTCAAGAGCTTGTCTTGCGGTTTTTTCTTGGGTTTCAACTCCAAATTGGATGACCAGTAAATCAGGATCAACTGAAGTAGTTGCAGTCCCAGTTACCGAGATTACCTTTTCCCTTGAAGGAAACGGAGTTGTTTCCTGTGCTATCACTTGATTATCTATCTGTGTAAGACTAACAGCAAACGCAAGTACTAGAACAATACCAGTGATCACTGCAAAGTCAATTTTTCTGTTCATTGGTTTGAGAAATTGGCTTGGGTATATATGAAATACGAATAATTGATTCGTAGTATTCCATCGAATAGAATTTGAAATTTTCCTTTAAATAAGAAACAGTCTATTTGTATGTATGGGATTAAGGGATCTATCGCTAAAAGAGGAGTACAGGTCTGATAGAGAGAATCTTATTGAAGAATTTTTTATTCCATGCCTTGATAATTGTATAGAATACGACAGGGCAGTTGAATACGCATCACTCAAGAGTCTTACGGGATATTATTTTGGTTTAAAGAATTTTTTAACTAATAACGTGCAAATTAGAATCGTAACTGGACATAGATTAAGAACGTCAGATCTAAACGTTTTATCAAAACTTTACACTAAAAATAATGGCAAGTTTGCGCTTAGCAGAAATCCTGCTCTAGAAAAAAAATATCCAATCTTAAGCGAGATGATCAAGACCAACAAACTCAAAATAAAAATTGCAATACCAAATTCCGAAGAGGTTTATGGTTCATTTAGTGAGAAAATTGGAATTTTCCACGATGAAAATGACGATACAGTAGCATTTACAGGAACCTCAAATGAAACATTTGATCCTCAAAATAGGAACTTTGAATCAATTGATGTTTTTACCTCTTGGAATGATAAATCAAGAGTAGACATTAAGACTAAGGATTTTGAAAATTTGTGGCTAAACAAGACAAAGAATATTACGGTTTATGATTTTGATTATGCAGTAAAAAATAACCTTCTTAATTATTCAGCAGAATGGGTTCTTAATGTATCGTAATTCAAAACTTGAAGTTATTTGCATCCATTCTTTCTTTATTTTCTAGAAAATTCATTTTTGATATTTTATAGTAAATTACTTCTCCTCTTCTTTCGATAACAGCTATTATGGGTTCTTTTCCCATCTGTGTAATCTGTTCAATCTTTTTTTGAAGCTGACCAATTTTTTCTTGTTTTCCTTCATTAAGACCAAATACCAAATATTTTGCACCTTTTTCACCAAAGTCTCCTCTTTCATAAACACGAAAATCCGATCCAAATCCAAACCCGTCTTTTACTGTATATCCCCTAGTTCGCAAATCTCGATAAATTAGAAATTTTGTTAATGATTCTTCGTCTTGTTTTATACATGTCTGCATCAATGAATCAAAGTTAATTCTCTTTTTTCCTTTTGAAAGTTTGAGTTTGTCGCAGTATAGAAGATAAAGAGATTCAAAGGGTTTGAGAAAAAATTCCTTCTTGCTAAGTTCGCCATATCCTTTTTGTTCAAGACTCTGTTGCATGGCCTTACTTGTTATCAGAGTTTGATCTTGAACCAATTCCCCTTCAACCTGCGGTTCAGAGTCTATGGACATAAGGAAGATTATAGGATTCCATATATGGGTGCGTCGGATGTGAAATCAACCAAAATTATGTTTTAAAGACTAACCGTTAAAATATGGGCATCCAAGCTTAGCTTTTAACGGTGATTTGATGCACGGCGCAAATTATAGAAGAGGAAATGGTCAGCCTTATACCAGAAAAAAGTACATCAAGGGTAAGCCTCAGATAAAAATTGCAAAATTTGAAGGTGGGAAAGCAGGCGACTATGATTACAATGTTCAATTATTGTTAAATGAAAAATTGCAAATTACTCATACTGCAATTGAATCAGCAAGGCTTGCAGCAAACAAAAAAGTAGAAAATGTTGCAGGTGAAACAGGTTTCTATTCAAAGCTTCGAATCTATCCTCATGTGCTATTAAGAGAAAATAAAATGATTGCAGCAGCTGGTGCAGACAGATTACAGGAGGGGATGAGGCGAGCCTTTGGAAAGGCACTGAATTTAGGTGCTCGTGTGAAAGCAGGCCAGTGCATAATGGAGATGCATGTTAAAACAGAACATCTTGAATTGGCCAAAAAAGCGATGAGAGGCGCTTGTGTAAAGTTACCAGGAACTCCTACCATCAAAGTTATTCCATTAAAATAATTAGTTATTAGAATTTTCCAAGAAACTCAGCTTGTCGTGTTTTTAAAATTTCTAAAAATTCTAAAAACTCGGGTTCTGTTGGATCTCGTTTCAATATTCGCCTACATTGATAAAAAAATGAGTTATATAATCTCCCAATGATTATACCAAAGGCAAAAGCATTATCTTGTACAGAAAGTTCATCCAGTGATTCAATAATTTTGTTAATTTCGTCGATTCTATCAAATGTTGCGTCAATCTTCTTTTCTATAATTTCTTGAAGTTTATCATTCATAATATAGATAGTATCATCTATCATTAAAAACAATCTTAGAATTAGCAGTACGCTTTAATATAGAAAATTAAATTTACCGATTGAGCAGTTATAGTATAGTTTGGTTATTATGCGAGCTTGCCAAGTTCGTGGCCCGGGTTCAAATCCCGGTAACTGCATTCAGTTTTTTTTCAAAAGATTAGATAATTCAGATAGGAGGATTTTCTCCAGCCTTCAACCCTCGTCTAATTACATCAAGAGCGTTTGTTGCTCTCTCAGGTTTTGGAAGTTGAATCATAAAGACATTTTCTTGCCCTACTTGAGAGTGTGGTGAGGATAATGCAAGCATAGATGTTTTTGCTAATGACTCAAAAAAATCAAGAGATTCATTTGCGTAAAGTAGGATTTCTTCATGAATATCACTATTAGAAAAATCTAATGAGATTTCCACAAAAACGTTTCCCATTGCATTTTGAAGAATATTGAGATTGGTATCTACAGATACTGGTCTTCCTGCAATTTTATCCATGATTTCAGAAAACCTTCTTTCCGTTAAAATTATGCACGGTACGTTGTTACTGTTATAGTTGAATGTAGTGACACTCTTATGTACTTTGTTAAGTAGCGATTTGAATTTTGTTATAGCATCATCAGTTTGTTCTTTAGTAAATCCTGACAAAAAACAATTCTTACTAAGTTTATTTAATTCATCTTCTGACATTTTCTAGGCCTTTGATATTTTTGGAATGATTTTATCGCTTACCCTAAATAAGAATGGCGTAATAAATGATGTAATAATCGAGATTACTCCTACGAGAGGGAACAGGAAGGCACTTACTGCCCCAACATCTACTCCCGTCTTTACAATAACTATAGAAAATTCTCCTCTTGGGGCTGCAAGTGCAAAGGCTGAACGAAGCGATTTTCTTGCAGGTTGTCTAAATAACAGGTTTCCAAGTAGGTTGCCACCAAATTTCATTCCTATAGCCACAACAATTAGTCCTATTGCGATAAAAATATAATTTCCAATATGACCAATGTCCATTAAAGCCCCAACTGATACAAAGAAGATAGCTACAAACATGTCTTTGATTGGACTGGATAAAATTTTAGAAACTTCTGATGATTTTGATTCTGCAACTAAGACTCCTGCCAAAAATGCGCCTATAGCAACTGATAATCCAGCGATATTTGCTATTAATGCATAACCAAAACACACTCCCAAAACACTTAGCAGCAGAATTTCTCTGTTTTCTGCACTTGCAACTCTGTCTATAAGAGGTGGAATTACTTTGGTTCCAATTGTAAATGTCCCAATAAATAATCCTGCAGCAACTGCAACTGCAAGTGAGATACTTTCAAGCGAGACTGTTCCAAGCAGAGCTACGGACTGGAGCGATGAGATTAAAATTACTGCGATGACATCTTCGACAATTAAAATTCCTAAAACAAGTATAGAAGATTCTTTTTTTACTATTCCAAGATCTTCAAATATTTTAATAATTATTGCAGTACTGCTAATAGAAAGAGCCGCTGCGATAAAAAGTGAATCCATAAAATTTAACCCCATTAGATTTGCGGCATAAAATACTGCACCCAATGTTAAAAACAAGCCAAGTGTTCCTATTCCGATAGATATTTTTCCAATAGATCGGATTTTTGCATAAGGAAATTCTATTCCTATAACAAAAAGTAGTAGTATTACACCAATTTCAGAAAAAAGATTCAAAGCTGTAATGTCAGAAATGATTCCTACTCCCGTAATACCTGTAGATGGTGGTCCTTCCTCTGGTAGAAACCATGTCCATAATGGAGAAAGAGGTCCAATTAGCATCCCTGCAAATAGATATCCAATGATCAATGGTTGCCTAATTTTGAAAAAAGCAAGAGTAACAATTGCTGCTAAGATCATAATTATTGCAAGATCTGTTACAAAGTTTGAGTGTGGAAGCTGAAATGGATTAATTTTATCTATAAAGCTGAAAAGTCCTTCATTTATGGAATCTTGTAAGCCGTTTTGTGCTTCAGCTTGTAGGAAAAAATTTTCCATCTGATCGTAGTATATGATTTCATTTAAAAACAGTTTACATTTGGAATATCTTTATTCCCCGAACTAGTAATATCTGCAAGTCTGGGATGATGATCAGAGTGACTGATTTCATGAAGAGATAAGCTCTGGGGTATCTGACCAGCTAATTTCTTTTGGTAACTTCACAATTACCTCGCTATTAATAGTACGGTACTGTACCGTAATTTCATGATAGTGTGTGAATACTGCCCAGAAAAGTTCGTTGAAAACATGAATGGATTGGTTGAAAAAACCTTCCATGAGCTACTCCATGAACCAGAAATGGTTAACAAGTAGCTACCAATATTTTTTATTTGATTTCTAACCTAACTTTTTTATCAGTATAACATCTTCTAATGTAAGATGGCAGTAAAAACGGACAAAGGCACAAAGTCGACTAAGAAATTCAAAACCAAAAGTTCCGCTAAGGAACCAACGTCAACTGCTCTACTAAAAAGAGTTGCTGGTGTTTCTGATTCTACAAAAATATTATCTAAAGAAATCAAAGCAATGACAAAGATTTTTTCTGAAAATCAGAAAGTTCTCGTTTCTATGAAGAATATGATTGATTCTTTAAGCTCTGCATTAGAACAGATTCAAAAACAGTCAAGAAAAATTAACATTATTGAAGAAGATACTCAAAAGCTATTCTCGGGTTTAAGCCAAGTAAGAGGACAGTCAGATTTAGTTTTAAAAATTAATAATCAAACATCTAGATTACAAGATCAAATAAACAAGATAACAGAATCACAAAAAGCTTCGCCAGAAACAAAAAACATTATGCAAAAAGTATCAGATAGCTTCGAGTCAATAAGAAATAACTCAAAAATGATTATGACGATTTCTGAGAGAATTGATAGTGTAAGAGATGACTTGAAAAAAGTATCTGCAAAAGCAGAAACTTCTTCCATTGTTGGTTCAGATATTGGAGAAATTAGAAAAAAAATTGAATCAATTTCAGGAAAAGCCGAAAAAATTGAGTCGCTGGGAGGAATTATCAATAACTTAAAACAAGAATTAGAATCTGTTGTTTCAAAAGCAAACTCAATGACGGGAGTAACAGAACAATTAGATGAGATGAAGAGAAATATTCAATCAATTGCAAGCAGAACAGGAAATATTGGTGGTGTCATAACCAATATCAAAAATGAATTAGATAGCATTGCATCTAAAACTGATGAAAAAATCTCAGGTTTATCCTCCATTCTTAATCGCTCTGATGCGTCCTCTTCAGAATTTCATAAAAAAACTAACCAAATCATTCAAGAATTACAAGGTATCAAAAGTGCCTCAACCAAGTCTTCAGAACACACCTCAAAAGAAATGGTAGGCCTTTTGAAATTGTCAGAGTACCAGTCAAATATTAGAATGCAGTCTGAATCAAAATATGGTAGCTTGGCGGATCTTGAAAAAATGGCTACCCAGACAGCTCAGATGGTCAATTTGTTTGATAAATTGTCTATCGAATCCAATGAAAAGATGGCTCTTCCACATGAAGTAAGACAATGGGCTGTAAGCAAAATCCTAGATTGCGCCGACAGATGGGAAATTAGATTTACTGATGTTTTCCAGCTGCTGGTAAATCAATTGGGTCGGGATTTATTAAAAGAGTCATTAAGAATTCAGCAAGTTAGAGATATCTTTGGAATAAGAGCTGTTGATGAGATTAGACAGGATCTAAATATTTCCTAGATACCATCAGTTATATCAGAAGTTTGTAGTTGTTGTTTCTTTTTATTAAGTACTGCAAATATAGCTAAAATTGCTGCAATCCAAACTGCACTCAAAACTATATTGATAAAACTCACATACATGTATGGAGTTGCATCCATTAGATTCTCCTGAAGAACGAATGCCCTATCACTAACAGCATCCATTCCTGTATGAAATGAAGAGCTGTCTCTAGGTACTGTTGCTATTTTTTCTACACTAACAATCATAGCATCCAAGTCTTTTTGGATTCTTCCAAAGTCTGTAGAATCAGTTGGAAACACCCAAACTGGATTTCCTTCTTCTGGCAAATATTCTTTGATTGCTTTAAGATCAGCTAGTACTGAATCTGGATCAGGATTAGTCATAATTCTATCTAAAAGACCACGAGAAAGATCAACTGGGTAAACATCATTTTCGTATCCAGTCATTGCCATATATCCAGCAAATGTAATTAATCCAATTATTCCTACCAATGAGAGTTTGTAAAAGATGTTTGCCATTTTTTCCTCCTTTGTTTGTGTATGATTCATTTCAGATATGGGTCTTTTAAATCTTGAATGAGATATGCTCATGTGAGCAATATAGAAGAATCCTACTGCATGCAGCCCCAATATTGGTACAAAAACAGGATTATTTGAAAAAATTGCTACAAGAATTCCAAAAAGACCATATATTCCAAAGAAAATCTCAAGCAAGGTAGTTTTTGTAAAGGGTAAATTGTAAGCCTTGTCTCTCCAGTTATCAGAATTTTTTATTATTCCGTATTTAGGAGTCCTCAAAAATTCGTTTTTCTTTCCCAGTATTGCATCAAAAACTGCAACAGTGTTGTTTACAGACATCCCTATAGAATATACCAGAAGGTATGGAAGCGCTTTAGCCTTGTATTTCCAGTTCTTCTTCCATAGTTTATGGATAACTAGAAGATACGCACCAGGACCCATTGCCAAGTATGCAGCAATTGTAATTGCAGGCAAGAAGCTTACAATATACAAATTGACTTGAGAAGCTAAAAGAATTGGAAGTGTAAGAAATTGAATTAACATCAATGGAAATACTATATGTCGTGTTAGCTGAACAAAGGCTTGAAGTTTTGCTTCAATTGCAATCTTGCGCTTTAGAAGTATGTCAGTAAGTAGTTTAATTGCACATTGCATAGAACCTTTTGCCCATCTAAACTGTTGTCGTTTAGCACCATTCATCTGTACTGGCAATTCTGCATTTACAACAATGTCTGGTAAGAAGACGCATTTCCATCCTTTCATTTGAGCCCTATAACTCAGATCTAAATCTTCTACCAGAGTAGATGTATGCCATCCTCCAGAGTCATCAATACATTCCTTTTTCCAAATTCCTGCCGTGCCGTTAAAATTCATGAATAAATTAGAATTACTTTTTGCTTTTTGTTCAATAAGAAAATGAAAGTCTAGACTAAGAGCTTGTGCTTGTGTGAGGGCAGAATAGTTTTCATTTAGATGCCCCCATCTACATTGAACAAGTCCAATATCGGGTTTAGCAAAATACGGAATTGCTTTTTTAAGATACCAACTTGGTGGTATGAAATCTGCATCAAAAATTGCAACAAACTCTGTATCAGTAAATTTCATTGCATGTTTAAGAGCCCCCGCCTTGTACCCAATTCTATTTCCTCTTCTAACATGAATTATATCATATCCATTTTTCTTGTGTTCGTTTACGAGTTCTTCTAATAATTCAACTGTGTCATCGTCAGAATCATCTAATACCATAATTCGCATTTTTTCTTTAGGATAATCCATAGCACATACAGCATCTACCAGTCGTGCAGCAACATACTTTTCATTGTATATTGGAAGTTGAATTGTTACTGAGGGCTCGTCAAATGGAATTATACTGTATTTTTCTTTACGACGACCAGATAGGAATGCTAAATAATAGAAATTGCAAGTATATGCAGTTATTAGAATCGCTGCTATGATGAAAAGATCAAATATGAAGAATGTAAAAGAATTGCCAGCCATCCCTAATATTGGCAGATGGCAGTTTTGTATTTATATTTGTGAGGAATGAGTCGGTAAAAATACTAAAAACTACTATTTCATCTCAAAAATCTTGATGGCTTGAGGTGGACAAACACCTTCACAGGCAAGACAGAATATGCAATCTGGTTCTCTTGCCATCAGTGGTTTCTTTTCAGAGGCGGGATTGCCTGGCGTATCAAACCATTCGTAGACGTTAACAGGACAAGCATCAATGCATCCACCATCTGCAATACAAATATCATAGTCAACTGAGACAAACTCTCCCCAGACACCCATTATTCCATTATCAGCACCAACTCGTCCCCATGTCTTTATTTGATAATTTGTTGGAGTTTTAAATGGGGCAGATTGTCCCATCTTCGATTTGTAGTCCACATCAATTGGTCCAGGTTTAATTCCACCTCCCTTCCACTCTTGGCCGATTTTACCACCAGCTTCTGGTTTCTCTTCTTTTATTACAGGTATTGGTTTAGCATCTGGTACAATTTTTGCAAGAGGAGTCATCTCTTCTAATTTTTTTAATGCGTCATCTTCTGAAATTTTTTCAGATTTTACAAGACTTTCCACCATCTTGTCTGCAAGAATGGTATTTCGTAAGATTGTATCAATTATCATTTTTGCGAAATGATCTGCTTTCTTTCGGTAATCTTTCACCCATTGTGGGTCTCCAAATTTTTCTATAGGAAATATTTGATAAATAATATCTACGACTTCGCCAGTTACAATTTCAACAGTTATACTTAGTTCAACTTGTTCGTAACCCTTAGCATCAGGGTCAGGCATATTTTCTTCTTTCCAGGAATACGTAGCATAAATTCTGTCTGCATAAGTATCCATAGCAAATGTATTTTTCATGCCGTCATGAACTGATTGTATCTCTATAGACTCATCTAGTTTTATTGGCAATCGATAAAGACCAAGTTTGTATCCATGTAATGGATAAACCCCTCTTTTAGCAGTTGGAGCCTCCATCGTGTAAACTCGGTCTTTAAGTAAAAGGGACATTTGCTTTGAATAATTTGAGATTGCTTAAAAATCTTATCTAGTATCAGTCATCCGGACAAGTAAGTTCTCGCAGATCTTTGTATTTTTTTTCCATGGCCTCAGCATAGACAAGCACTTCATTTAGATTGTATAGGTTTTTTGGGAAATACCATCTAATTGGAACCCAGTGTCCAATTCCATCCATATCGTGTATCATTCCTTTTTCTGCCTCAACGTTAAGTTTTTCATCAATTGATCTTTCTCTAACTGTTAGTCCTCTCTTTGTTTTATCTTCCATAATTAGATCAGTTTTGCTATCTTTAATGAAATAAAAACTTCCTTTTTTGAGAATGGGTAATTCTTGACTCATTTATTTTTCAACAGGGTTACCAATCATGTTTCCCCATTCAGTCCAAGAGCCATCATAATTTCTAACTTTTGGATAACCAAGTAAATATTTGAGTACAAACCATGAATGCGATGATCTCTCACCAATTCTGCAATAACAAATTACATCCTTGTCTGGAGTAACTCCTTTTGATAGATAATTTTGTTTTAGCTCTAGAACTGTTTTGAATGTTCCATCTGCATCATTTACTGCGGTAGCCCACGGGATATTATTTGCACCTGGAATATGCCCACCTCTTTGTGCATGTTCCATTGGATATTCTGGAGGTGCAGTGATTTCACCAGTAAATTCTTTTGGAGATCTTACATCAACCATTACCGTATCTACTCTTTCAAGTGCACGTTTCACATCAAACAAATATGCACGTAATCCTTCATCTGGGGGACCAGCAGTATATTGTGTATTTGAAATATTTGGTTCTTCTGTAGTGTACTCCCTATTTTCTAATTCCCATTTTTTTCTTCCACCATTCATTATTTTGAGATTTTCATGACCGTAATACTTGAAAACCCAAAATACAAAAGCTGCAAACCAGTTGTTAAAATCACCATAAAGAATAACTTCAGTATCAGATTTTATCTCATTTTTTCCCATTAATTCTTCGAATTGTTTCTTGTTAATGATGTCTCTAGTAATTGGATCATTAATGTCACGTTTCCACCAGATTAAACTGGAACCTTTAATGTGGCCTTTTCTATATCCGTTTTCAGGGTCATAATCTACTTCAACGAGTTTTCTATTATTTCCGGGTGGGTTTTTAGATACCCATTCAGTGTCAACTAAAACTTCGGGTTGTGCGTAACTCATTATTTATCAAAAATCAAAATTCATACTTATTTGTTTGTTAGGATTCCTAGCCACAAAGACCATGATTTTTAAATGAAGTGAGATGAAGAGTTTTGTTTGAAGTTAAACAAAGTAGGAGTTGTAAGCAAGTTTGGTTCTAAAGAATCGGAGGAAGCAGCAAAGAAAGTTGCAAAAAAATTGATCGCAAAAAAGATAGAGGTTTTCACAATTGCACCTGTTTCTGTTCTAGGAGCAAAAAAAGTTGAAACGATTGAAGAGTTAAAAAACAAAAAATTAGATTTGGTAATAACTTTAGGGGGGGATGGGACTACATTACGTACCTTTAGACATCTTGAAGATGAAACTCCTTTACTAGGAATTAATGTTGGAGGTAACAGAGGTATTCTATCAGAAATAACTTTTGAGGAAATAGACAAGGCAATTAAACAAATCACAGATGGAAAAATTTTTTTAGATAAACGTATAAGAGTTATTGCATCTTGTGGAGGGGAAGAATTTCCACCTGCACTAAATGAAATTTACATAAACAGAAAAAATCTTACAAAGACGGCGGAAATTGAAATCAAATTTCAAGATGATATGGTAAAACAGAAAATGGATGGAGTTATTATTGCCACACCAAGTGGTTCAACAGGTCATTCTTTTTCATTAGGTGGACCTATTTTACATGAAAGTCTTGATGTTCTAATAATTACTCCAGTTGCCCCTGTTTATAGACTTGAATCAATTGTTGTCCCTGACGAAAAAATTGAGATAAGCTCCTCACATGATTGTAATATTGTAATGGATGCACAAGTTGTAAAGTCAGCAGGTTTTGGAGAACCCATTACTATAAGAAAATATAAAAAACCAGCAGTCTTTGTTCGACTCAAAAAACAGGGACTCAGACAGATGAGTAAACTTGGTTTTTAGAATTTTAGATGCCAGTGCATTTTATGCTGGCATCCCATTTGGATCGCAAATAGAGTGTTACACTACTCCATTAGTATATGATGAAATTAAACACATTAAAAAAAATCATGATGCATTAGGTATTTTATTAGAAACCAAAAGACTACAAATAATTGAACCAGAAAAAAAGTATAAAGATATTGTAACAAAAATGGCAAAAGCTACAGGTGATTTCCAAAAATTATCGAAAGAAGATATTTCTTCTATCGCTCTTTGTCTTCAGCTTAATGGCGAGTTAATAACAGATGATTTTGCAATTTCAAATGTTACAAAAAGTCTTGGATTGATGGTTGCCCCATTAATGACATCAGGCATAAAAGATGTGGGAAATTGGATTCATTATTGTCCTGGTTGTCATAAAAATTTTTCTGGTACTTCTGAATGTCCCATATGTGGTAGCCAACTTCGAAAAAAATTGATCAAAGATAAATCTTCAATTCCCTTAAACAAATGATATCATAATTAATCGTGAAGCGTTTTTTGGTTTGATTTTTTCATGTGTTGACTCTGGCTTTCAAGCATATTTCTTATTTTTTTAGCCTTTGCCCCACCTAGTCCTTCAATTTTTGCAAGTTCTGTGGATGTAGCAGCAAATACTTTCAATGGAGAACCAAATTTAGCAAGCATTCTTTTTGCTGTTTTTTCTCCAACTCCAGGAAGACTGCAAAGTGAATGCTT
>Ga0209542_10007480_pt1 | contig 20744 bp, 18 predicted proteins | sample RifCSPhighO2_01_FD_184028 | JGI IMG/M metagenome (GOLD analysis project Ga0209542, IMG submission 184028) | Soil microbial communities from Rifle, Colorado - Rifle CSP2_plank highO2_0.1 (SPAdes) (version 2) | ecosystem: Environmental > Terrestrial > Deep subsurface > Rock core/Sediment ... | reverse complement strand
CCGATGCTGGCCTTCATGGAGGGGGTGTTTGCATTCGGGGCAGTTGATGAGCATACCTTGTTCCAGGTAGGGGGGTTTTATAATGCTTGTTGTTGAACAGCAAAAAGGTTAAATACCTCCTGGTTTTCTCTCTTTGTATGGGTATTGATCCTCGTAATGTGGCGATCGTGCAGGGTACAAGACCTCAACACACTGTACCTAACGATCTTCTTGATGGACTTCCATCAAATGCTGAAGAAGGACCATCCCTCCCTACGGTTGCCGTAACCTACTGTGGTTGGGTGCGGGAAGGAAGAAGCCTTCTTGTTGAGCGTTTAATTGCTGGGAGATCTCTTGATCCTCATAAGCGAACTGTGTTTCCTCTTTCTCCTGAGATGCTTGTAGATTCTTTTCCTCAAGAAGTGCCTACAGGAGAGTACGGTTTTCTTGATTTTACCGTACGAGCAGTTTTTGATTCCGACGAACAGAAACGTTCTTCCTCTCGTGTTCTTCCTATTCCTATCCTTGAATTATATCGCGTAGGTATAGAACCGGAGTATCATCATAAAGGGTATGGCTTGCAATTAGTTCGCAGGCTTGGTGAGATCGCTGAAGAACGCGGAATAATGGGCCTCATTTCTGTTGATCCAAGTGATAAGAATTTTCCTTCCTTACGCTCTCTTGACCAATTGGGTTTTATCAAACAGTCTTTTGTTCAATACGAACAAGGTATCGGAAGAACTTTTCATTTCTACGCACCTCTTCCTCTCGTTATTCCTGGTTTGCCCAAGTTAGATCCTACAATAGTCATGTCACGATAAATGCTCCGAAATTTTTTCGATTCGTCATAACAACGCATCACCCCTCACGCGCGAAGCGTTGGGTTCAGAACGCCGTAGGCGTCAAAATATGATGCAGTCAGATTGTTGTTATTATTATGGGAATGATTTTGATAAAAAACTAAATTCAAAAAATTAATGCTTACACACAAAAAAGAAAAGGTGAACAGCTTTCCATGGTTCCCGTACGAAAGTACAGTACAACATGGAACAGTGGCGTTCTTGACTTCTGAGTTCGAATGGGATCAGGTAGAACCACGCCCTTATGGCCGTTCGAGATGTCTGAACATGCTTGTCCTATTTAAAGGTAACGCTTTGAGACTCGGAAAGCTTATAAAAAACATCGGTATCCTGTACTGAAGCTTTATATAGGTGTTTTTTAGTTTTTTAGCTGTCTTTTGTAAAACAAAGGTGAAGAAACGGTCATAATCAGGGGGTAAGGTATGGACACGGGAGTTGCTCAACTCAAAAAAGCAGTCATTCTTGCAGGTGGTGTAGGCAATAGACTCCGTCCTTTAACCGATCATCTTCCTAAACCACTTCTACCTATCCAAGGCAAACCGATTCTCCAACTTATTATAGAAAACCTCAAAAAATATGGCATCACCGACATCACGCTTGCCCTCGGCTACCATGCAGAACAAATCAAAACCTTCTTCCAAGACGGTTCTCAGCTTGGTGTGAAGCTCAACTATATTGTTGAAGAAACTCCTCTTGGTACAGGCGGAGCATTTAAGCAGGCTTCGCAATACTTCAGCGAACCCTTTGTTGCATTGAATGGAGATAATCTTTCCGATGTCAATTATCACGAACTCTTTGCCGTGCATCAGCGCAGCCATGCAAAAATAACGATTGGTCTGCATCCTGTTGAAGATGTGACAAAATACGGCATGGTGGAACTTCAAGGAGAACGACTTGTTCGTTTTGTTGAAAAACCCCACAAAGAAGATGCACCCTCCAACTTAAGCAACATGGGTGTGTACATCCTTGAACCAGGAGTTCTCCATATGCTTCCTGAAGGAAAATCTTCGATTGAATACGACTGTTTTGAAAAACTTGCACAGCACGGCGTTGTCTCTGCGCACCAGCATAAAGGGCAATGGTTTCCAACGGATACCTTAGAACTCTATCAGCATGCAAATCGATTATGGAAAGATCCAACAGATTCCACACATTCAAAATCCTCTTTTGCATCTTCAACTCCCCTTACTTTACACGAAAAACTTGTCCTTGCAAAAGAACAAGGAAAACTTCCCAAGCTCACGGTTTTCAATCGCATTGACGGCCCAGGTTCAAGCTTAGACCTTCCTATTTTCCAGCAATCCTTCTGGCGCCTCACCACGGTTCCTCAAGATCCTCTTGCAGATCCTGAAATGGACTGGAGCAAAGGACTTCCCCGAACGATAGGGATCTCGATTAATGTAGGAACCATGATCGAAGCCTCACCGATTGAACCAGGAAAACTTGGTGTAGAATCCTTTGACTATGGCTTCAGCTACATTTACGACAAAGATGCAATCCCGCCAACCAAAGAAAATTGGTTGCTCCGAATTATGGACGCATTCAATCTTGACGGCGTCAAATTCATTATTAAAAATAAGTTTCCAGAGCTCAAGTCAGCAGGACTTGGTGGAAGTGCGGCTGTTACCGTTGGTGTTGCCCTGCTTGCAAACAAACTCTCAGGAAATAAACTCAGCAACAATCAAATCATCGGCATGGCTGCAGTGATGGAGAACAATCTCGGCGTGAGCATCACCGGAACGCAGGAACAATCCTGTGCAGTCTACGGAGGAATCCGCGACTTTGTCTGGTTCCCCTGGGGTATTCCTGGCCAGGGAAATTTCTATGGCACCTCTATTCAGCAGGAACTCATCAAACCAGCAGACTATGCAGAAGTCAGAAAACGCATGGATATTTACTTCACTGTTGAAAGGCATAGCTCGGATGTCAATGCAAAATGGTATGAAGAACTCAAAAAAGTTACGGGATTTAAACTGCACAAACAAAAATGCATGCTTGCCTACGAATTCAGAGAATCCCTTCGGAAAAAGGATTGGAACAATCTCGGAAAACCGATTGAAGCGTATCGTAAAATTCGGACGCAGCTTTGCTCCAATTATATGTCAGAAATGCACAAGGAATTCATGCATCTTGCTGAACAGCAGGGATGCATCTGCTTTCCTCTTGGCGCAGGAGGGGGAAGCATTCTCGCTTACAGCGAAAATCCTGAAAATCTGATCAAACTCAGGAAAGTCCTTCCCTCAACATTTCGATATGTTGACTACACCATCAGCGAAAAAGGTCATATCATTGAAAATTTGGAGTTGTTTTCATGAGCGATCCGACTCATCCGACCTTTTCTCTGACGAGCGAAACAGGAGAGATTATCAAGACACCCATCACGACGCTTATCTTTGACATGGACGGCGTGATTGTTGACAGCGAGCATCTGCATTGCCAAGCCTGGATCCAAGCATATCAAGAACTCGGTATTCCTATCACTGAGGACTATTATTTCTCAACGATCTCTGGAAAACATGGGCTTGATAGTACACGGATTGTTTTTGAACAGCATCAAAAAGAATACCACCCGGCCTTTGCTGCCTCCCTTGTATTAAGAAAAGACCAGCTCGCAAGCGAACTCATGAAGCACTACATTCCACCCATTCCTGGTGTTGTTGAGACTATCAAACGCTTTGCAAAATCCTACAAGCTGGGTCTTGGATCAACATCCTCCATGGTTGTTGTGAACACGATCCTCACTAAATTCGCTATCGATGATAAATTCTCTGTTATCATCAGCGGAGAAGGCGTTAAACAAGGAAAGCCCCACCCTGAAGTTTATGAAAAAATAGCAAAACTCCTTGAAGAGGATCCTCATCACTGTATTGTCATTGAAGACTCAAAAAGTGGAATCATGGCTGCAAAAAGTGCAGGGATGAAGTGCATCGCGATCCTCAACTCCCGCAATAAAAAAGAAGACCTGGTCAATGCGGATGTTGTGATCAGTTCGTTTGCAGAGTTAAGCGACGAGTTGATTGCATCCTTATAATTTCATAATCTTTATTATCATCCTAACCCCTCATGACTCTCATGCCACCTCACCTCTTCGGAACCAGCGGAATTCGCAATACCGATGATTTTTTTACTGATCAGTTTTGTTTTCGTATTGCACAGGCATTTTGTCAATACCTGCAAGAACAAAATCTTCCGAAGCGTATTGTTCTTGGCATTGATATTCGCAAGAGCAGTGCACGCATTGCATCAGCTTTGATCGCAGGCATCAAAGCATCAGGTTTCAATCCCCTCTACGGCGGTGTTGTTCCTTCCCCCTGCCTGAATTTCTTTGCAAAAGCCAATCAATGCGGAGGCATCATGGTGACCGGAAGCCACCTTTCAACCGGTCAGAATGGCATCAAATTCTTTTTGGAAAATCGCGAATTGGTTGGAGAAGATGAAAAACGCATTGAGGTGCTATATGCTTCATTGCACGTTTCACTATCTGCTTCACCTGATACTGGTGATACCGTTCCCTCCTCAGTATCCAAACGTTTGCCCCAACCCGATCCTATCTGCCTTGCGCTGTATCAGCAAATGCTCGTCTCTCATGTCCGCGACCTTTCGGGTATGACTATCGTGCTTGATGTTGCTTATGGCACTCAGCAGTTTGTCATGCCCTTTGTGTTTGAAAAAGCAGGTGCAAAGGTTATTACGCTTCATCGCGGAACCGAAGCATTTACAGGTGTTGACACTGAACTCTCAGAGGGCTTTGAAGAACTAAAACAGGCAGTTCTCAACAACAAAGCAGATCTTGGCATCCTTTACGACAGCGATGGAGATCGTTCATTGTATGTTAACCATACCGGTGAACTCGTACACGGCGATGTGATTGGTGCTTTGCTTGCCAAGCATCTTCCTCATAAGCTCGTTGGAGGAACGATTGCAACACCGATGAACACCTCTTCAGTTGTCGATCACCTCGAAAAGAAAATCATCCGCACCAAAGTGGGTTCTCCTCGTGTTATCGAAGCGATGCTCAACCACAAGCTGAAGTTTGGCTTTGAAGGAAACTGCGGGATTATTCTTGCGCACAGCATCTACAGCAGAGACGGCGGTATCGCAAGTGTACTTCTTGTCAATCTTCTTGACCAAACAGGAAAATCATTGAAACAACTCACTGCAGAGCTTCCTCAGTTTTTTATTGAGAAGAGCAAAGTGGACTGCCCCCGTAAACTGAATAATCAGATTATTGCTGAAATTAAAGCAAAGTACGCACCTCATGCAAAAAAGATTGAAGAACTTGACGGCCTTAAAATATATCTTGATGATGATACTTGGGTGCTCTTCAGGCCCTCAGGCAATGCTCCTGAATTTAGAGTTTTTGCTGAAGCACGAAGCAAGGAGAGGGCGAAGGAGTTGGTGGGGGAGGGAGTCAAAGATGTTCAAACACTTATCCATTCTTCACACTCTTCTCATCCCTAAACCATCTGCATCAAAAATAGCACTATAGAAAATCCAAACGCAACTCCCCAGACTGCTTTATTCCATGCAAATACCTTCTTGCCGTCAAACATTCCCAGGGGAATCAGATTAAACACCGCAAGCAGGGAATTGATATATAATCCGTACTGAAACACTAAGTTGGGAAACAACAGCATTCCCGCAAGATACAGCAGTGCAAGAACAATATTCACCAGCGGTCCAGCCAGTGAAATTCTCCCATTATGTCCGAGATTGTAAACCCCTCGAATCATGACTGCTCCCGGAGCTGCAAAAATAAAACCAAAGAATGACAAGCCAATCGCAATCAGAAGCATGGAATCAAACGATCGAAATTCTGCATCATAGCCATACTGCTGTGCAACAATCTTATGGGATAATTCATGAAGCAAAAACGCAGTTCCTACAGTAAACGCCGAAAGAAGGAGATTAACAATAAACTGTGAACTCAAAATCTGTCCGTGGCTCAGCAGTACACCAAAAGCTATAGAAATCGCAAGCCAGGCCTTGATAATGTCCTGAATCTCAATCGTTGAGGTAGGCAATCCCCAGATCTTGAATCGTTGAGCACGAAAGTCCATACGATCTCCCTCTCCTTTACCCCACCCTCCCCTTTCCCTTTTAAATGGTTTGTGTAAAGCTATATAAATTGGTGGTTGCACCAGTCCACTATGCTCATCAATCTGGATCTCTTACTCAGAGCACATCTGGGCTTTACAGAACAAGAACGACGAACAAAACAGCTATTTGGTATAACATTTCGTCTTCACGGACCGGTATGTGAAAATTCAAGCTCAAATCCAAGGCATGCAACTGAGCTTTCTGATACGATGGCTGCAACAGGGAATTTTTTTTCGGTGTTGAATACTCTTTTCGAGCATCAGCGCTTCACCACCATTGAAAGACTTGCTGCAGTTGCAAGTGACATTGCTCAGGAGCATTACGTCCGCAACCCCATCACCCCTTTAGGCATCCATGATGTTGATGTTATCGTGCGCAAGCCTCATGCGTATCAAAGAGAACTCCATAGCGGTGAACGACCTGTTCGTTGTGTAGAATTCCGTTATTTTGATAAAGAGATAGATGGAGCTCATTGTGACTGCAATGATCTTCCCTCTCTTTCTTTGCGCGGAGTAAAGCTTCCCGCTGATATCATCTCTGGTTTGACTCCTGGCAAACTTACATTGGATCTTACGGTGACGTATCCTCACGAACCCATTGCTTGTTATACCGACGATAGGGATCATGTCTATTTGGATCATCGAGAACTCCATATGCTGGTTCGGCAAGCTGTTATTCTTGCTCCTAAAAAACGAATTTCTGTAAAAAGTTTTGCTGATAAACTTGCAACTTCAGTTTTACAACGTGCCCCGGTTCAAGGCGTTCAACTCGACTTTAGGGTGTATCACGAAGAAGGAAGACCTGCCTATCGTCCTTCTGTTGAACCAGATTCTGCTGGCAATGTGCTTGCATTTAGACTTCTTCCCGAATTCCATCTGACGAAGTCTCGTGAACAAGAGGGCCTCCCGGTGTTGTTTGACAGGGGTTATGTCGCTAAAGCAGATATCACCTCTGGCAGGATCTCTTTCATGCCCCCTTCACAATATGTCGAGGTTGTTACCGGTGGCGTCTGAGTCTATAAACAAGAAAAAAGGGAAAGAAGAGGAACCCAAGAAACTCAACATCGCCCTTCTCACCATTGGCTTCCACGGCGATTTTAAAGAAGCAACAAAAATCACCATTCTCACCTTAGCGCAGGAACTGCAACGAAGAGGGCATCATCCCATCGTTATCTCAGACAAACGCGAAGAAACGCCGGAGTTTGAAATCCTGCACGGCATTCCGGTGTATCGGAAAGCAATTTCCAAACTTTTTCAACCCTTTTTTATCTTTCATCATTTTTTCAGCCAGCCATTGGCCTTGAAGGATGTTGAAAAAAAAGAAAATATGCAGTTTGATGTGATCCATAACTTCAGTTCTGCTCCGCTCCTTGCTCTTCGCGGTGCTCTCGCACGTTCGCTCAGCGGAAATAAACATTGTGCCCTTGTTCACACGATCAAATCGCGGTCAAAATACCAGCTGGGAAGCACGTTCCTTGCGCGATTTCTTAACGTTGCCGATGCTATTACTGTTCACAGCATTTGCATAAAGGACGAACTCCAACGCTACGGGGCGAAAGCAGAAAAACTACACCACATCCCTTCTCACATTGATCTGCAACAATTTGTTCCGATGGACAAACAGCACCATCGCCAGCACCATCCTGAACTTGGGTATACTGCTGATGATCTTGTTGTATTCTACTATGGTCCCTTCACAAAGCGAAAAGGAACGGAATACCTCCTCCAAGCTATTCCTCTGGTCTGGGAAAAAAATCCAAAGATCAAATTCCTCTTGTCTTGCAAAAAACAGCAACTTTCTGAAGAGTATGAGCAGCTCATCGCAGAACTGGGCATTTGCAAAGGCGAACAGGCAAAGAATTTGTATATTTTATTTTCTCCTGATCACATTCCTCCTTACCTCAACATGACCGACCTTGTTGTCATGCCCTATCCAGAGCTGATTGCAACTGAAAGCAATCCTTCCTGTATTATTGAAAGCATGGCCTGCAAAGTTCCTGTGATTACCAGTAATCTTCCTGAACTCAAAGAGATCTTTGCCTCGATTCCCAGGCTTCACGATGCATTATTTTTCGAACCTAAAAATCCTCAAGCCATAGCAGCCAAGATTCTGCTTCTTGCGGATGATGCTTCGCTTCGCAAGAAACTTGCTGATGCAGGATATCGCCTTGCTCAGGGTTATGATTTAAGAAAGGTGGTGTCGGAGTATGAGGGGCTGTATCAGAGGATTATGGCGAAGATTAAATCTTAAAATTATTTTCTCAACCCACTGGTCACCTCATTTTCTTACAAAAAGGTACACAACCCGGAAACTTTCCGTGTTGGAATCCTTCTGCATCGCTATTCCGATCCGTAATTCTTCCGAATCAAAATCAAGGTCACTGGTCACTGGACATACGCGCGTGAGGTATATAAACTCGTGATGATTCTTTATTATTTATGGACAAAATAGGGATCATGAAGAGAGTCTTAAGAAAGCTTTTGAACCGCAATATATAGGGAGGAAAACATACGGAAATGACGAATCTGCGGAAATGTCTTCCCACTCATCTTCGTGGAGAAAAAGTCGCAGATCAAGCACTCAAAGAACTTGTCCGATGGGAATTTTTGTTGCTGAAAATTTCAACGCACGAAGTTCATGTTTCATTAAATCCAGAAAAACAAAGAGATATCCATCTGTTCCTCTCGCAATAGTATCAAATATGAAACATATATGTTCATTTTTAGAAACATTTAAATAAGAGTTGATGCGCTATGGAAGATATGCTAAGCGAAACAAAATTTACAAAAGTATTGGGAGATTCACCTAAAGTAAAAGTGTTAGAATTTCTCATAGAAGGAAGAGAATTGGATTATTCTCTCACCGATATTGCAGAGGGTTCTGGGATGGGAAGAACGACCCTCTTTAGGATTTGGGATGATCTTGTTGCATTAAAGATGGTCAAGCAAACAAGAACTATTGGAAATGCAAAATTATTCAAATTAAATACAGATAATAAAGCCGCCAAAAAATTAGTAAAACTCTTTGATGCTCTTGTTGTAGAACCTCTCGGAAAAGAAAAAATACTTGTTTAATACCGCTCCAATTCCTCGATAATTCCCTGTGTCACTTTCTCCAGATTCTCGTCTTGCATATATTTGTCCCAATATTCTCCCTGCATGACAATCGTTCCTTCGTGAATGTTCTTCAAGACAGCATGGACAAAGCGATACAGTAATTCCCGTCTTTCAGTCAGTTTCTTGTTTTTATTTTTTCCATTCTGTTTGCTATCTTTAATTCCTTTTTTGATTGTTTCAGCGAGCTGATAAAAATCCCGCACATTATACGTCAATCCGCTGATATCATAGAATGCAGTACCCAATGTGATAACCGGTTTTTGATAAATAAGGCCTTCCCAGCCGACCGTTGAGTTTACCGTGATAATAAGATCTGCACCTTCAATAAGCGTGTGGCTATGGGTGTTGACTGAAAGCAAGCGTACATTCGGAAGCCGTTTAATCCTCCACAATGCGTCAAGAGGCATTCCTCCTACATTATTGGGGTGCTCTTTCACATACAAATAATACCCCGCAGGTACAAAGTGGGATAAGGTTTCTATCAATGCAACTTGATCGCTGTACTGAGGTGCCCGTACAATAATTTGTGCATCATTCTGCAGGTGGAGGGGATAAAAGATATATCGTTCTCCTTCTTTTGGTTTTTTATACAGCACCCAAACAAAGCGTTTGCGGATCACTTTTTGGAGATGCTCCCATGCAATGTGGAATAAATTTGCATAGGGGTTCTTTCTTTTTTCCGTGAACAGATTGACATACAGCCGATCAAAGAAATACATCACGTCTTGCCAGGTGATCGTATTTTTTCCAAAACAGAGATACGAACGTTTTTTCGTATTAATCAGATCATCAATAAAAGCAGCTGCTTGTTTTCGTTCAGCTGCCGTGAGGGGTTTATTTTTATGCTCTTTCCAGTAATCATTCAGCGTTGTCCACCGTCCCATATGATCTTCACTAATAACAAAATTTCCTTTGATGGGTGGGACCTTGCAAACGAGATGCCGGGTTTTAAATCTGCGGGATACTGCACGTGGAACTTCATTGATAAACCGTTCAGTCCCTCCTAAAATAAAATCAACGTTGTTTTCTGACAAAAATTTCCCCCAGTACATAAAATGGCGCACCAAACTCTCTTTTGCTTTTTCTTCAGAAAACCAGGCATGGTTGCGGTCGCCAAAAAGGAGCAGATTCATGCTGGGTACTTCATATTCTTCTTCAAATGCTTCAAGGTATTCAACCAGAGGCTTTTCAAGCTTGCATTGCGCCATTCCATCAATGATATACTCATACGATGCTCTGCGCTTGTTGAAGAATTCAACACACTCTTTGCAATAGGTGATATAGGTGACCTTATAACCCTGTTCTTCAAGACGTTTGCCAATGGGGTAGGAATAGCGGGCAAACTGAATAGCATTAATCGTAAAAACAACATGTTTTTGTCTTTGATCTTTCTGTTTTTTGTTGAGTTTTGCCACCTTATTTTTCACCGTGTTTTCAGTGCTGGTTGGCTCTTCTCGACCCTTATAAAGCTTTACCTAAGCATTTATAAATGAGCCGGCGATCCCCGGAGTATGGGAAAAGGTATGGGAAAAACAGGATCATCTCTACAGAGGTTACAGGGGTCTTCTCAAATGAAAGGCCTTTTGTGTTTGAAATCTCCACTTAAAAAGCTCAAAATTCCTTTTTTTTATGCTCCTTCCTTAACTCTGCTTCAGCGCTATGGCCTTCGTTTTGTCCTGTTTAAACAAACCCCTTTTGTGAACCATGAGATTGGCGGTTTAGACCTTTTGTTCGGTTCCCCCTGGGAATATGATCGTGCTCTCAACTATCTCAAGCGCGACGGCTTTGTGGTGTATCTCAGCGAAAAAAACGAGCCCTACAAAACCATGGTGGTAAAATATGACAAAACAAACGACTTTCTTCTGGTTCTTCATCTCCAACGCAAGGTTGCATGGTGTGGTCTTGAAGCTCTATCTGCAAAAGAAGTCCTTGCTCATGCAAAAACCTATAAGGGTTATTCCGGACTTTTACTTCCCTGTTATGAAGACATACTCCTTATTCACGCAGGCCATATCTTGTTTGAAAATTATACCATACAGCCCTACGAGCATCACATCTTCAACAAGCTTAAAAAAAGGAAGCTTGACCAGGTATATATTCAGCGACAACTTGAAGCCTATGGATGGAATACTAGCTTTGAAAAGTTTATGCACCTGGCAACCCAAGAACATGCTGTTCCCTTTTCGTTGCCTGTTTCTTTGGTAGCCATGAACACCCTTCGAAAGATGCTCCTGTGCAATCCCTTCATCCACTTTTTTTTACTTGCAAAACAAAGCATTCAATATGTTACAAAACGCATTTCTCTCAAAAAACGAGGCCTGCTGATTGTCTTTGAAGGCGTGAATGGTTCAGGAAAATCAACGCTGACGCAAGCAGTATTTGAAAAATATCAAGCGCTTGAAGGCAAGCTTACCCTTCCCCATCACACCTATTACTTTGGCTGGAAGCCCTTTTTTCCTTTGACAAAATTTATCTCTTGGGTATTGTCCTCTTTGAGAAAAGATCAGGGGATCCAGGGGATCTATCAAGAAGCTCTTGAAGAAGAAACACACCAGACGGTTCCTCGCTTCAGCTTGAAAAATGAACTCATGTTCTCTTATCTCTTTTTTGATTATCTACTTCGCTATTATTTCCATATTTATCCTTGGCTCAGAAAGCGAAGCCTCGTTGTTTGCGATCGCTCCTTTTATCATCTGTACGGTCAATACCCTTATACCCCATCTAGTGCGGTTATGAAACATCTGGTCAAGCTTTTCCCACGTCCTGACAGTTTATTTTTACTTGATGTTGATCTGAAGACCCTTGCAAAGCGAAGAAAGACGATTCCTCCACAACAATTAAAAAATCAACTTATTCGGTACCAGCATCTCATCCGTCTTGTCGGCGCTCTTCCTTTAAAAAATGCCAAACGCATTGACACGATTGTTCGCCGCGTTGTCGTTCATACTTGGAGAAAACGTTTTGAACATCTTCAATACTAATTGTATCAACTACCCTATCAACTGATTCCTATGGCATCATCAAAAAAACAACGTAAAAAGAACATGAACCCCAAGAACATGAACCGCGAGCGATCATCGACAAAACTCGTGAAAAAAATCCTTGCAATGTTTCATAATCAGGGGATTCTCTATGCCATTCTCCGTGATTATCAATTCTTGTTCGATAGAACATCAACAGTTGGCAAAGACCTCGATGTAGTTGTGCAACGCGCCGATCTTTTACACATTCACGCACTCCTCAAGCAGGAAGGATTTTTTCGCCAGTCTATCTCGCCGTTTTCGAACCATGCAGGCTACGGCACGTATCTTCCTGAAGAAGAAAAACTGCTTCGCTTCCATTTCCATATAGGCGGGATTAGCGGGGGTCATGTTATTTACCTTCCTGCCTCAACGCTTTTTGCGCGAAAAAAGATGGTTGGTTCCCAAAAGCTTGGTTTTTGGTCTGTTATTTCTGATGAAGATACACTTGTTACAATGCTTATTCACGGGGGTTTGGACAAACAGGGCCTCTTGCGGGAAAAGATTATTGATCAACTGCAGGTCCTCAGAAAAAAAGCAAGAAAGCACAAACTTGATTTAAACTATGTCGAAACGAATCTCACCATGCTTCTTGGCAAGGATCTTGCCCAGCAGTTTCTCAAGTTTTTTTTTGATGGTGCGTTTGAAGATATTTCAAACTATACAGTAAAAAAGAGACGTGCATTCTTAATGGCGCAGCCTCAGCGTTTGTTCATTGCATTGTATGTTCGTATGTGCAGTGCAATCTGGCACGGATTGCGGAGATTACGTTCTGCCCCTTTAATTAGTTTTATCGGTATGGATGGGGCAGGGAAAACCACAGCAACCAACGCTCTTATTTCGTTGCTTCAAAAAAATAATATACGCTCTGCTCTGATATACACGGGACGTGGAAGAAAAAATATTCTACCGATTCAATTTTTTGGAAAACGCTACAAACGCATGGAAGAGAAAATTGATAATCAACAAAAAGAGGTAAGCGACGACCCCTTCGCTACCGTTAGCTGGAAGCGTTCATTGATGTACACCTTTGCGGCACCTGTCTTCGCATGTGATCTGCTTCTGCGGTATTTTATGCATATCTTTCCCAAACGCCATGCGGATATCGTTGTCATTACTGATCGTTATTCCAGCGACCTTCTAGTGATGAAACATGTTCCTGAATGGTTCCGCATGTTTCTGTACACCTTTTTTCCTCGGCCAACACAGGTCATCTATTTATACAACAAACCGAGTGTTTTATATCAGCGAAAGCCCAACCACCCCCACGGCGATCTCGAACGCCAGCAGTTGGTTTTCCACTGTATCCTGCCTATCATCCATCCTCATAAAATTAAAAGCATAACAAAAAAACGCACAGCTCAGGCTGTTGCAGAGATCTGTTTTAAGACCATCCTTCAATACGGGGAAACTTCTTCCCACATTTTGAGGCGAGGTTGAGACAACGATGACAAAAATCTTATCATGTATCGGCGATTTTGGCGACATGGAAACCGAAGGCCTCATGAAGATCTCACGGAAGATTAAAGATTCACTTACTGCCAAGATGGGCAGTCACGTCCATGTTGTCGTAAATCAAAAATCTGCTGATTTTTACCATATCCACTCCAGCGGTTTTCTTCCTGCTGTCTGGCAGATGCGAAAAGGAAAACAAACGCTTTATTCCCTCTATTCCCACATTAATCAAGGACCTCTTGATTGCATTCGCAACAATCTGGAACATCTGTGGTGGTATCGCAATGAAAATCATCCTTTGCACCGGGCTTTGAAAATGATGCTCTTTGCAACAGCGTCTACCTTCATTCCCGTATGCATCAAGCGCTTTTTTTTGAACAAGATGTCTCACGTTATTGTTCCTTCTGAAACCATAAAGCGAGAATTAGGATTAACGCAGGCAACGGTTGTTCGGATTGGAATCAATCCTCAACGTTTTAAACCTATAAAAATCAAAAAAACCAACAAGGATTCCCTCATTATTTCCTACTTTGGTCACAATGATCCACTCAAAGGCTTAAGCGACGTCATCAAAGCTTTTGCTGAGCTTGACAAGCGCTTTGGAACTCAGGTCTCTTTGCGTATGTACCTCACAAAATATTCTGAGCACACTGCAAAGCATGCGCATAGCTTTAGTTCGAACATTCAAGTTTCAGGTCATGTTGATGACATTCTTCACGCCTACAACGAAAGCGACGTGATTGTTCTTCCTTACCGTTCTCGTGGCGCTGCGATTGGAGTTCCTCTTGTTTTGATAGAAGCCATGGCCTGCGAAAAACCCATTGTCACAACCAATCTTCCGTTTATCAAAGAAATTGTACAGGATGCTGCCTTGATTGTTGATCCCTATGCTCCTCAACAGTTTGTTGAAAACATTGTGCTGTTGATGAACAACCAAAAATTAAGAATCGAGCTTGGCAAAAAAGCGCGGCAACGTGTTTTAAAAGGGTATACAGAAAAACAAATGTTTGAAGGGTATCAAACGCTTTATCAAACTTGGCTCTCTGGTGAGGGAGAATTATGAAGAAACTCCGTATTGCGGTGATCCACCCTTTTTTCGATGTGTATGGGGGGGCTGAGAAAATTGTGTTTTCACTCCTTGAAGCCGTGGTCAAAAAATATGGAAGTGGAAGCTGTGAACTGTACACCTCTTGGTTTGTTGATGCACTCAAACATTATCTCCCTTCGGGTGTTGTGCTGAAAACGGTTCGAGACCAGCCTCTCCAATCCGTTGTCTTCGGCCAGAAATTTAATCCCGCTCTTGTTCGCGATATGAACCAGATTGGAAAACAACTCTCTGGTCATTACGACGTTATTCTTGCGACCCACTGGCCTTCTTCGCTTGCCGTTGATGCCTCACTTGTTCGTTTCAAAACTGCAACAGCGAACAAAACCATCTCCTATTGCTTTGAAGTGGATAATGGCTTGTATCATCAAGAGATTTATGGAAAAGAAAACTCGCACGTGCTGGAAGGAAAGAGTTTTCTCGGTCGGCTTAAGGCAAGGATTGCGTTCAAATGTTTTATTCCTTGGAAAAATCAGGACAAGGAAGTGATGGGTGGGTTCACGCATGTCGTGAGCATCAGTGAACACAATAAGCAGGATATAGGTTTTATCTATAGTGAAGCTGTAAAAAACAAAACGGTTGTCATTCCTACCTTTGTCGATGCAGAGTTTTTTCATCCCTCTTCTCGGGGTGTAGCAGAACTCAGAAAAAAATATGGGTTATCTTCTTCTGATAAAGTGATTCTCTCTTTATGTAGGCTTGGCCAATCCAAGCGCGTTGATTTTATTCTTCGGTCTTTTAAGATACTCCTTGGTCGGATTACAACAGGCAAGGAACAGATCAAACTCGTCATTGCAGGAACAGGCCCTGACAGAGAGAAGCTTGAACATCTTGCCGTTGTGTTGGGCATCAGCGATGCGGTTCGTTTTGTTGGTTTTATTCCTGATCAGGATCTTGTTGCACTCTACAATCTTTGTACTGCATTTATCTATGCCGGTCTCGAAGCAAATTATGTACTCACTGCACTCGAAGCCATGGCCTGCGAGAAACCTGTTATCGGTCCTGGCAGCAGATTTAATGAAGTTTTTTCCCATCCTTCTCAAGGCTATTCCTGTGATGCACATGCTGAACAAGCCTATGCAGATGCTCTTCAGGCAATATTAGCGGATCCCCTGCATGCCGCGCGTGTTGGCAAAGAAGCAAGGAAGCGGGTGCTGGAAGGGTTTACTCAAACAGTTTTTATAAAGCGGTTTGTAGATCTTTTTGAAGAGGCAGGATAGATCAGCTTGGAAAAGCCTGCCTTAGGAAAAACTATATAAACCACACCCCTCAACCCCGCTCCTATGGGGGAAATCACATCCTGGGATTCATTTTATGGCGAAGAAGTCACGCCGATGAAAGACTTCTTAGGCAACTTCTACAGTGCTGAGTTTTTTGAAGAAATCCATACGAGAACGCCCAAAGGCATTCTTGAAGTAGGTTCAGGAACCGGCGTCATGACCATCTTCTTATCACATCTTGGCTATGATGTGGTTTCGATTGACAACAACGAGGTTGTCCTCAAAAAAGCCCAGAAAAATAACAAGCACTACAATGGCACGGTCAAATTCAAATTTGGCGATGCATTCAAAATTCCTTTCAAAAATGGAAGCTTTGATATGGCCATCTCACAGGGCTTCTTTGAACATTTTAATAATGAAGAGATTAAAAAACTGCTTGATGAACAGCTTCGTGTCGCACGAAAATCAGTTTTGATCAGTGTTCCGAACAGCTACTACCCGGTGCTTGATCGTGGCGATGAACGCCTGCGCCCCTTGGAATGGTGGCTTGGTTTATTCAGGCAGATGTGCCCCCATCACAAAGTCAGCGGATTTGACTATCAATTCATGCTCAGAAGAAATTATCCTTTCAAAACATTCTATCGGCTTTTTCGAGGACAAAAAGTACAGAGTTTAATTATTATTGAGAAAGCGAATGACAAAAAAATGAATGATCAATAGCAAGCTGTTGAGAAATTGAAACCTACTGAGAACCCGAAAGCTTCCTCAGCTTCTCCAGTGTATCACTAGGAACTCGGATGCCCCCTACTTTTTCGCCCTTATCAGGCGCATGGTAATCTGATCCCCCGCTTTCCAGTAGACCATATTTCTTTGCCCATTTCTTTGCTTCCTGATTCAGCGTTTTGGTGAATTTTTCTTCCATCTTGGTCATATTTCTATGGTAACTGTAATACACTTCTACTGCCTGTCCGCCATGCTGTTTAAAGACTTCAAACAATTTTGGCCAATAATGCTGGTATCTTCCCGGATGCGCAAGCACAGCAACGCCCCCTGCGTTCTTAATCAAGCGAATTGCTTCTTGAAACGAAAGTCTTTTTCGGTTCGGAACATACGCTTGCTTTCCATCACCAAGCAAGTCGTCAAATGTGCTCTGTACGGTTTTGAACGTTTGCGGGTATTTCTTCATCAGCGCACGCGCGATGTGGGGTCTCCCCATCATGCTTCCTGTCATAAATGCTTTCACTTCATCCAGCGTGACAGGATATCCTAATTTTTTGAGGTTGTCAAGAATCTTTTGTTTTTGATTGATGCGGTCTTGTTCCATCAGTTGCGTAAACTCTTTGAATGCCATGTCTGAAGGATCAATAAATAAACCAATAAGGTGAATATTATACAATCCCTGTTCTTCATCTTGTGCATAGATTTCCATGCCAGGAATAATCTCAATCTGTTTTTTGCCCTGCTTCTTAGCTGCAAGTCGTGCTTCAAGGATTCCTTCCACATTGTCGTGGTCTGTAATTGCCAGAGCCTTTAACCCTGCTTGTATTGCAGTCTGGACAAGCTGGGTTGGTGTGAGGACACCATCAGAAGCAGTCGTATGGGTATGGAGATCTGCACCCCCCTTTGCACCTCTCGGAGATTTCGTGCTGTGTTTTGTTCTCATAGTTTTTGCTTATCATTTTATACTATATAAAGATTGTTTCAAGATTGTTTCAACAAACTTTATAAAGAGTACTGGCCCTTAGGGAATCTATCCACCCGTGGGGAAAAAGAGAGAAAAGAGGGAAAAGAGGCCATGGTTCGTTCCTATATTGAATATCATAAACGCAGGCAACTTCTTGCAAATGTGATCATCGCCTTCGTTATTCTGGCCGTTCTTTTTATGCTTGTCGTAAACTTTGTCACGGTTCCTTACACTGTTCAAGAAACGTACGATGCAGAAGAGCCGTATGAAGAGATCGAGTTTTACAACGAAAGTGTTGAGCGGGAAGTTCTGGTGCCAAAAACTGAGCAAGTAGAAGTGATCGTTGATGTTCCGATACGCCCGCCTTCAGCGAAGCTGGATCCTCGGCCGGTTGTCGGCTTTAGAAGAGAAGAAGACTGCCACCTTGAAGATTATAATTACACTCTTGATTTTATCAGCAACAAACTGGGCAATGAGCGTTACGATGTCAGAACTGAGACAGGCTACAAAAATGGCAGGTTTATTGCTCTCGTTGAGATCTGCAATAAGGAAAAGAAGCGTATGTATATTGATTTTAAGATCTGCAAATACGGGGGAGACAACCTCGTGGACTGCAAAGATCGCCTCAACACCGGCGTTGAAGCAAATTTCTGCAATAAATTCCCTCTTCGCTGGGAAACTGCATTTGATCCTGATAAATATTTTAAATTGGAACACGGTGCAGTCAGCCAAAAAATTGTCTGTAGAAATCGTTCGTTAAAAGCAAACGAAGAAAGTCCTGAATATGTTACGTCAGGCATTAATCCACCCGGAACCGCCTATGGCCGTTATCTCCAAGATCCTGCGCGGATTAAAACCAGATCAGGCTACCTCGGAACGCCAAAAACCCAAGAGGCCCTCATTCGTTACGATCTCGCAACTGCAACACAAAAAGATTTTGAAACGGTTACCACCTTTGATCGTCAGATTGTTGAAGACATCATGCAGAAAAACCGAACCCTCTCCAAGACGCGTGTGGTTCAAAAGACACGGGAAATAATCCGCTATCGAACCTTGTGGCAGCATTTGATGCAGAAGTTAAAAGCTTCTTAAGTGGTATCTTTAAGGGGTATGTGCTTCCCCCCTCAAGGTTTCTTTAGAGATCAACCATCACCGTTCCTTCTTTCTCATCAATTCCCACAACGACGGTATTTCCTTTTAATTTCTCTTTAATCTCTGCCCACGTGTATTTTTCTCTTGCTTTTTTGATGGTTGCAAGGATCTCAGTCACAACCGGGTAGTTTTCGTACAAGAGCTCTCCTTTGCGCTGGCCTTCCTCTGCTTCTTTCTGCAGACCGTTCACCCGTTTTTGTTGTTCTGTGATGATCACTTCCACCTTGTCCAGCTTTGTATTTTTGACTTTCTTTTCTGCCTGTGCAGCTTTTTCAAAGGTTATGGTCGTGAATACCTCGTCCAGTGCAGCATTCAGCGAAGCAGCATCCTTTGTTTCATGGCCTTCATACACCTGCAGGGGGAAGGGGATAATGTTCAGAACCTGCTTCGGGAGTTCTGAAGTATACACTATAGCTGGCTTAAGCACAGTGTTAAGCAGACTGTCGAACGCTTCAAAAACATGATCAATCTCTGTATCCTGGATGTCTCTTGGCTTCTTCACTTTTTTGAGCTTTGCGAGCAGACAGAGTTCCTCCGCATACGCGCCTCCCAATCCTAAGTCCATAGCAAAGCAGGTAACCAGAGAGTCTTTCGTGGTCGTGTGGCAGAGTTTTTTCAGCATCGGTTTATCCATCTCTCGGATATTGTACTCTTTTTTCGGATACACATACGGTTCCTTCGCCCGAATCGTGCGGTCTTTCCAGACCTGAGTTTCAAGAGGCGACATGATCTTGTTCTGGTCATCCAGGAGCAGGATATTTCCCTTGCTGAAAAGCTCAACAACCAGCTTGCGTGTTTTGATGGTTTCTTCTTTCACTTCAAAGACAAACTCAATAATACGTTCAAACTCCTTCTGCTGAACTGCCTTGAGTCTTGCACTATGCAAATACTTGCGCAGATACATGCAATATCCAAGAGGAGTCTGCGGGCTGTCCGGTTTTCCTGTAGTGAGATAGAGATACTTCCCCGGAACCACACGCAACAGCTGCTTTCCCCTGCCCGTGACATGGAACTGGAGATAGAAATCATGATCCGGCATCTGGTACAACTTATCGAGCTTTCCCTCTTTCAGGATTTGGAGCTCTTTGATGATGTGATAAAGGAGCAATGAGCTGATTTCTTCTTTCATGTGCTGTTTAAGGGCGTTGCCCTTTTTCTAGCTTGTTGTTTCTAGCTTGTCTTTGCCGATCTCCTTGGTCTTCTTGATCCAAGAGAAATATTTATATGATGAAAGACCGGAAGATGTATCCAGAGATGGCAAAAGAGCTGATAGATCGGGTGTTTTAACCTATGTATGACGTTGTGATTGGAAGAAAAGAGTCTGATGTCAAAAAATACGGCCTTCTAGGCACGGTCTTGCTGGGGAAGCATTACGTTAAGATGGGTCACGTGACTTCGTTGTCCAACAATGTCTACCTCGATGTTGCACGGTCGCACGTCGTGTTTATCTGTGGAAAAAGGGGAGGGGGGAAGAGCTATACTATGGGAGCCATCGCAGAAGGTATGGCTGATCTGCCGGTGCATGTCAGACAAAATCTTTCCTTTATTCTGTTGGATACCATGGGAATCTACTGGACCATGAAATATCCCAACAAACGTGATGAACCGCTGTTGGCAGAGTGGGGCTTTAAACCCAAGGCTCTCGATGTCAAAATTTACACACCCAAGACCTACTACAAAGAATACAAAGAAAAAGGGATCCCCACTGACTTTCCCTTTAGTCTCAACGCAGGAGAATTTAGTCCTGAAGACTGGCAGATGACTTTCGAAGTGCTCCCCACAGAACCTGTGGGTGTTCTGATTGAACGTATCATTTTTGAACTGCGTGAAAAAACAACCACATTCACCATCGGCGATATTATTGATGCCCTGAAAAAAGATACCCATACTGATCAAACTACGAAAGATGCGGCAATCAATCGTTTCCTCAACGCAAAGCTCTGGGGTATTTTTGCTGAAAAAGGAGAAAAAGGAACCTCGATCAACGAACTTGCACGAGCAGGACAAGTTACGGTTCTTGATGTCAGCTGTTATGCAACCATGCCAGGTGGCT
>Ga0209542_10007476_pt1 | contig 20751 bp, 21 predicted proteins | sample RifCSPhighO2_01_FD_184028 | JGI IMG/M metagenome (GOLD analysis project Ga0209542, IMG submission 184028) | Soil microbial communities from Rifle, Colorado - Rifle CSP2_plank highO2_0.1 (SPAdes) (version 2) | ecosystem: Environmental > Terrestrial > Deep subsurface > Rock core/Sediment ... | reverse complement strand
CTTGGCTCGCCGCCGGCGCAATTATCGGCGCTTGGGCGTAAGACCAATTTAAACAAAAAATCGCTGAAAGGGCGATTTTTTGTTATCCTAGAATGCAGGAATATGAAATTTATTTTACACGGCGGTATAGACCAAAATAAACCTGCCTTGCCGCAGCTCAAGGATTTTTTTAGGGAAATGACAAAGGGTTTTGAAAAGCCAAAAATCCTATTAGTTTTTTTCGCTGGAGAACCAGAACGTTATCCTGATATGCTCAAAGAAGCTAAGGAATTTTTCAAATTAAGCATTCCTGAAAAGGAGGCGGTTTTGGAGGTGGCCACAATGGATAAATTTAATAAGCAGGTACAAGAAGCGGATATTATCAATGTAACCGGGGGAAGCACTTTGTGGCTAGTTCGTGAGATACAGAAAATCCCAGATTTTATGAAGACGATCCAGGGCAGGGTTTACGCTGGTTCATCTGCCGGCATGAACGTGTTGGCGAAATATTATTATTCGGATACCTACGACAGTGTTAACCCAGGCGCAGGTTTTCTGCCAATAAAAACCTTCCCTCACTGGATACAGGACAGACAAAATAAACTGGATGAACTTAAAAATACCGGCGAGGATTTACCAGTTTATAAGCTTAGCGAGGGCGAGTTTATAACCCTGGAGTTTTAATAAGTGTATTTATGAAAACTTTTCTGAACAAATTGCTGAAAAATTTTGTTCTAGTTTATAGTTGGCCATATTTGCCTTGGCATTTGGTTGCCATTGTCGCCACATATTTTTTGGTTACCTTAGGGCTTGATTGGTATTACTTCAGTTTAACTCGGTCATTAGACATTAGTTGGCTTTGGGTTCCGGCAGGAATACTCGGCGGCTTGTTGCCGATTCTCATTCCAGCAGTTCTTTTTGTTATTGCCAAGTATCATAAGGATCAAGATTTATTTAGTAAATCTTTGGTTTTAGCGCAGGCTGCGATGCTCGGCTGGCTTGTATCTTCAATATATAAAGTTTTTACAGGCCGAATTCCTCCTGATTTAACCAATTCGGCAATAGATACAAGCCATGGCTTCAGGTTTGGCTTTTGGGAGGGAGGCATATTTTGGGGCTGGCCGTCTTCGCATACTACCGTGGCCTTTGCTATGGTTATTAGCTTTTTGGTGCTTGGTTCAGTAAGCCGCAAAGCTAAATACCTGGCCTTTATTTACGCCCTATATATAGGTTTTGGCGCCTCCATTGGCTTTCATTGGTTTTCAGAATCGTTCGCCGGCGTCGTTATAGGAACAATCGTAGGAGTGGTAGTGGGTAGAAGTTATAAACTAAAAAATGCTAGTATAAATTCATGAAAAATAGAGTTTTTATCATACATGGCTACGGGGGCCATCCGTCGGATAATTGGTTTCCTTGGCTTAAAACTGAACTCGAAAAGTTAGGTTACGAGGTTTACGTACCGGCTATGCCGAATACCGATACTCCGCAGCTGGCCGAATGGCTATCTTCGCTTAAAGCGTTAATTTCAACACCTGACGGAAACACCTATTTTGTAGGGCATAGTTTAGGCTGTATTACTATCCTTAGGTATTTAGAATCTCTCGGGGAAAATCAAAAAGTCGGTGGCGCGGTATTAGCTGCTGCTTTTATCGATCCCATTATACTTAAGGAAGTGAATCATTTTGTTTCCGAGCCCCTAAATGCAGAGAAAATAAAGCAATCAGTAGTAAAGGGTTTGGTTGTAGTTAATTCGGATAATGACCCATATATGCCATTTGAACAGGCGGAAAAATTAAAGCTTTTACTTAACAGCCGACTAATAAAGGTTCATAATGGTGCGCATTTGAGTGCGGAGGCCGGATATACCCAGCTCCCGGTAGTTTTAGAAGAACTTGATAAGTTAATTAATAAATAATTTATGAACCAACAAATACTGGATTTTATCAAGAACGAACGTGTAGGTGTCTTAGCCGTAGAAATGTTAGACGGTTCTCCTCACGCGGCTACGGTGCATATTGCTAACACAGAAAACCCTTTGCAGTTTTTCTTTGAGACTTATAAGGATTATCGCAAAAGCGAGTCACTTTTTGGTAGAGACAAAAGCCGGGCATCATTGGTAGTAGGTTGTAATGAGCAAAATAGGCAGACAGTTCAATTGGATGGGGAAGTGCGTTTGCTTAAGAATGACGAAGAGAAGAAGTTATTTGAAGAAGTATATTTAGGAAAGTTTCCAGAAAAACTAGAAAAATCCAAAGACCCCAAAGTAGTATTTTTTACCTTTATTCCAAATTGGTGGCGCTTTACGGGTTGGATGAAGCCGGAAGGTAAGGTGGTAATCAGTTCTGAAGATAAACAATGATGAATCCCGTATAACTTCCTCGATTGTTCTCCTCATCAATCTTGGGACTTGCAGAGTAGTATGGGAATAAGTAGATAAATAATAAAGCCCCGCTAAGCTTGGGTCGAACACAAAACCCCAAGATTATCGAGGTAAATATACGGGATGAAGATCGGCGTATTTGATTCAGGGCTTGGAGGATTAGTCATACTTAAATCGCTCGTTAAGAGCTTGCCGGAGTATGATTATATTTATTTGGGCGATACTCAAAGAGTACCTTATGGCAATCGTTCGCCGGAAACTGTGTATCAGTTTTTAGAAGAAGCTGTAGATTATCTTTTTAAAAAAGACTGCGCCTTAATTATTGTGGCTTGCAACACTGCTTCGGCCGAGGCTTTGCGAAAAATTCAAGCTGTATATTTGCCCAAAAAATATCCTAATAGGCGGGTGCTCGGCGTTATTATACCTACGGCTGAAGCGGCTGTGGAGGGAAAGGTTAAAAGCGTTGGCGTGTTGGCAACAACCGGAACGGTAAATTCCAAGGCTTATGTTAGAGAAATTAAAAAGCTCAATAATAACATCAAAGTAATACAGTCTGCCGCGCCCCTGCTTGTGCCGCTTATAGAGAATGATGCTTTAAGCTTTTCAGAAGATATAATAAAGCAATATTTAAAGCCTTTTAAAAGTAGCCAAGCCATTATTTTAGGCTGTACTCATTACCCGCTTTTGAAATCCAAAATAAAAAAATTTTCCGGAAAGCGCATTATTTCCCAGGACGAAATTATTCCTGAAAAATTTAAGAATTATTTGGTCCGTCATCCGGAGATGGGGAAGCGTTTAAGCAAAAACCGCCGTCGAGAGTTTTTAGTAACCGATTTAACCGAGCATTACAAATTGCTTGGCAGAAAATGGTTCGGACCGGCGCTAAAATTTAAAAAAGTTGCGATTACTTGAATTCTATAATTAATTCTAGAATTCCGGCCGCTGGATTTAATTAATTATTTAGTGGTAGTATTATTGCTATGCGACTTTTATTTGACTATATAAAACAGCATAAAAAGACCCTTATCGGAGCTTTGATTTTGGCCGCCATAAACCAGACTTTTTCTCTGCTTGACCCGCAGATTTTTCGCATTATCATTGACCGCTATGCAATTCGGGCCGGCCAGATACCGGCCGAAGAATTTATACATGGCGTATTAATTTGGCTTCTGGCTTATATGGGCGTAGCTTTGGCTTCAAGAATCGCCAAGAACTTCCAGGACTATTACGTCAACGTTATTACCCAAAGAGTAGGCACAAAACTTTACGCTACAGGCGTGAACCATTCTTTCTCGCTGCCTTTTGGGGTGTTTGAGGACCAGCGAAGCGGGGAAATCCTTTTAAAGCTTCAGAAGGCCCGAACCGACTCGCAGGCCCTGATACAAAGCGCGATCAACGTAGTATTCCTCACGGCTATCGGCATTATTTTTGTTTTGGTTTACGCGTTTATCGTGCATCCCTTCGTCGGCTTGGCTTTCTTTTCGGTCATACCGATAATCACCGTGGTTACTTTTTTGATCAGCCGCCGCATTAAAGACGCGCAAAAGGAAATAGTCAGGGAATCGGCCGCTCTGGCCGGCGCCACCACCGAAACCATACGCAACGTGGAGTTGGTAAAAAGTTTGGGGTTGGAAGGTCAGGAAGCCAACCGGCTGAATGCCGTAAATGAAAAAATATTGAGGCTTGAGCTCCGTAAAATTGTTTTAATCCGCTATTTAAGTTTCAGCCAAGGAACGCTGGTCAACGCTGTGCGCGCCGGGATTATGTTTTTAATGTTATGGCTAATGGCGACGAATAGTATGACCTTGGGCGAGTTTTTCAGTCTGCTTTTTTATTCTTTCTACATTTTTAATCCTTTGTCTGAATTGACCAACGTTACTTCGCAGTATCAGGAGGCAAGAGCGAGCCTTGAGGCGCTGCAGGAAATTTTGTCCATTCCGCCTGAAGAAAAGCCTACAAAGCCTAGGCAGGTTGAAAGTTTGCGGAGCATTGAGTTTAGCCGCTTGAGTTTTCGTTATTCGCAGGGTGATACCGCATCAATAAAGAATGTAAGTTTCGGAATTCGGGCGGGGGAAACGGCGGCTTTTGTCGGCCCCTCCGGTTCGGGCAAGAGCACCTTGGTCAAATTAATTTTAGGTCTATACCAGCCAACGGAAGGCAACCTCTTTCTGAACGGCATTGATTCAAGAGAAATAGATTACGAAAATTTTAGACAAAAAATAGGCTATGTATCCCAGGACACGCAACTTTTTGCCGGAACGATTCGAGAAAATCTTTTGTTTATCAATCCCGCGGCTTCGGATGACGATTGCTTGCTGGCCTTAAAACATGCCGCAGCCTTGCCAATAGTTGAGCGAGGGGATAAGGGACTTGATACTAAAATAGGCGAGGGTGGCATTAAAATATCGGGTGGCGAGAAACAGCGTTTAGCCATTGCCCGCGCGCTTTTGCGCAACCCCGAACTGATTATTTTTGACGAGGCCACAAGTAGCCTTGATTCGATTACGGAAAAGGCCATCACCCAAACTATAAGGGATGTCGCGAAATATAGGCCGAATCTAATGACCATTCTTGTCGCCCACCGGCTCTCCACTGTTTTGCACGTCGATAAAATTTTTGTTCTGGAAAGTGGAAGCGTGATCGAGGAGGGCGCCCACCAGGAGTTGCTTAATAAGCAAAATCTTTATGCGGCACTCTGGCGCGAGCAGGGCGGAGTTGCTATAATCACCCCATAAGAGGGCAGGAAAGACAAATTCATAAATTATAAAATAAAAGATACCCGAGTCTCGGGTAATTTGTTGTCTTATTTCATTTCAGAGTTAAATATACAGGGATGAAGAATTATACTAGGCAGACCTATAAAATTTTCTGGAATCACGCCAAGCGTTATAAATTGGTTTTGTTTGTCATGATCATTGGTTTGATACTCGCGAATCTGGCTGAAGTTTATGCGCCGATTTGGTATAAGCGGCTAATCGATTTGGTTTCGTCCAACCAGGCGGATAAATTTGACCAGGGCGTGCGCATCGTGATTTTTGCTTGGCTGACGCACATGATGGCCTGGCTTTTTTGGCGTATAAATACTTTCGTCAATAATTATTTCCAACCGCGGGTAATGGCCGACCTCCTCAACACCTGCTTTAAATATTTACAGTTGCATTCCTTTACTTTTTTCAGTAACAATTTTGCCGGAAGCCTGGTCAAGAAAACCACGCGCTATGAAAGGTCTTTTGAGAACATCGCCGATCAAATGTATTGGCATATTGGCCAAACCGTTATTCGTTTTCTTCTCATTTTTGCGGTGATGTGGTGGGTAAATGTGTTGTTTGCTCTGATTTTGGCGGTATGGGTTGCACTTTATTTTTATCTGCATTTGAAATTCACTAATTTCAAATTGAAATATGACATTCAAAAAGCTGAATTAGATTCCAAGATGTCAGGTTTTTTGGCAGACACCATTACCAACAACTTGAATATCAAATTTTTCGGCGGGTATAAAAGGGAAAGCAAAAGCTTCGCCGATCTCAACGAAAAACACTATAAAATCAGAAAATGGACATGGGATTTGGCGGCCATGGCTGAAGCCGGGCAGTCTTTCATGATGGTGGCCTTGGAACTTCTACTGCTTTATGTTGCCTTGCGTTTGTGGCGAACCGGCGCGGTAACGGTTGGCGATTTTGTGCTTATTCAAGTTTACCTGTCGCAGCTGTTTGGCCGGCTTTGGGAGCTTGGCCGGTACATCAGGCAGATTTATGAATCCTTGGCCGATGCCGAGGAGATGACCGAAATTTTGGTTGCGCCCCATGAAATTCAAGACCTGCCGGGGGCGGCGCAGCTTCGAGTTGAGAAAGGTGAAATAGATTTCAAAAGCATCACCTTCGGCTATTACGAAAATACAAACACCTTCAAGAAGTTCGATTTCAAAATCAGGGCAGGCGAAAGGGTGGCCCTGGTAGGTCCCAGCGGCGGCGGCAAAACTACCATTGTTAAACTTTTATTGCGATTTCATGATTTGGACAAAGGTGAAATTTCAATTGACGGCCAGGATATAAGCAAAATAACACAGGAATCACTGCGGGCTAATATTGCCTTGGTGCCGCAGGAACCGATTTTATTTCACCGCGGCTTAATGGAGAATATCCGCTATGCCAGACCAAATGCTACTGACCAAGAAGTTATAAAGGCCGCTAAGCTCGCCCACGCCCACGAGTTTATTTCCAGTTTTCCGGACGGATATGATACGTACGTTGGCGAACGCGGTATTAAACTATCAGGCGGGGAAAGGCAGCGCGTGGCCATTGCCCGGGCGATACTTAAGGATGCACCGATTTTTATTTTGGATGAGGCGACAAGTTCGCTTGATTCAGAATCGGAATTGTTTATTCAGGACGCCTTGCGCAATTTAATGAAAGGCAAAACTACGATTGTCGTTGCGCATAGGCTTTCTACTATAATGCAGATGGATAGAATTGTGGTTATAGAAAAGGGAAAGATAATCGAAGAAGGCAAGCACGAAGAGTTGGTTAAAGCCAAGCAGGGGATTTACCAGAAACTCTGGAAAATCCAGGCTGGTGGCTTTGCGGAGTAGTTTTGAGCGGTAGCTCTTGAGTTTGCATTAGTCGTCGGCCGAAGAAAAGTGCAAACTTTAGGGAGGAGAGTTTAAAAGGGCAGTGAGGCGAATCAATTATAGAGGAATTGCAGAAAGCTATCAATTCACTTTTGTTTGCCGTATCATTATGTCATGGAAAAACTATTCATAAAAAATCGCAAAGGGCAGAAAATTGCGGTAATCGTGGAAAAGCCGGAAAATCCAAAGGGCCTGGCTTTTGTGATGCATGGGCTTGGTAGTTGGAAAGAACGGCCTATAACAAATAGCCAAGCCGCCCCGTTCCTTAGCAACGGTTACACTGTAGTTCGCTTTGATACAACGAATAGTTATGGCGAAAGCGATGGGTCTTTGGATAAAGCCACAACTACTAACTATCTCGAAGATTTAGAAGACGTAATTTCTTGGGGTCAATCCCAGCCTTGGTATCAGGAACCTTTTATTTTATCCGGACATAGTCTCGGAGGAATTTGTACCGGAATTTATGCCGCAAAGCACCCTGAAAAAATTAAGGGCTGGAATCCTGTTGGTTCAGTTATTTCTGGGGAATTGCGTCTGCAACAGGATAAAAACCAGGAAGTTAAAACTCTTGGTTATAAAGATATATCTTATTGGGATAGTAATGGCCACGAGAAAGTTACTCGATTACCATTGTCTCATTTTGAAGATGCGTTGAAGTACAATCTGCTTGATGTTGTAGATAAATTAAGGATGCCGGTTCTTATTGTTATTGGTGAGCTAGATAGCGCGTTACCTCACCAATATCTGCTATATGAAAAGCTATCTGGTCCAAAAGAATTGGAAATAATAGCAAACGCACCCCATACTTTTGAGAAAAAAGATCATTTGGACAAACTGCAACAGTTACTTGATAGGTGGATAAAAAAGACACTTAATAATTAAACTTTTGTCGGCCGAGAGAAGTTTAATTAAATCGATAAAAAGATGAGAGTGCGCATTTGTTGACGGCCGTGAACAAATGCGCAGGGGAGCCTTCGGGCTCCCCTTTGCTTTACCAACGCTCGGTGAGATAGCACCGCCAGCGCGCGCCCATCGGAACGTGGTTGTGCTGGATGCTACTGCCGGCGAAGACCACGCCGTCGACTTCCATGACCCATCCCCAGTCACGCCCTGGCGGGGCAATGCTGTTGACTTCGATCATGTAATCGTCGAGGTCCCTCCGGCTGGGGTCGTTGGAGAACCGGATCGTCAATCCGGCATCTTCGAGCGCTGTTTTAGCAGTTCCATCGCGCCAGGCTTTGCCCTGGAACTCATCCGGATCTTCCGGAACGATCGGCGCGATGGATTCTTTACTGCAGCCAAGCGTTGTGGCCAGCGCGGTCAGCCCTATATTCCGTACGGCCCTGCGTCGGTTCACGATACCTCCTACGTGATGAGTGTGCGCCTATTAAGCGCGGGAAGTAGGCTTATTTTTGGGCATCAAACTAGCGAGTCCTAGGCTTCCGAAAATCATAACGCCATAAATGGCGTATTCTACCCAGTCAACGTCTCCGGCCAGTTTCTTATTCGTTGAAATAGTTATCGGCACCTTAACGCCAACGGCAGCCTGAAGCTCGCGAAAATCGGTGGGCATGCCGACAATGGAAATATTCGTTTCCATTTTTTCCTGGCCGCCGCTTACATCAAGAACCAAAGTAATTTCTTCGCCCTGCTTTAGGGTAAAGTCAGTCGGTGAAATGCTGATGCGCTCCTTGTAGTCATCGGCATAGGCTTCAAACTTCAATGCCGATTCATCGGGATTGCGTACTACAAGCTTTACTTGTTTACCCTTGGCGGAATTTATCTGCACGTCGAACTCTGACGGCGTAACCTCAATACCTGCGGCAAAGCTTATTGCCGGTAAAAAAAGAAATGAAACAATAACTAGAAGCAGTCGCATAAATTATCGGGGTGTTGCCCAAAAAATTATTTGTCCAGAGCGTGCTCCGGCAACCCCCGAAAAAGTTTCCGGCAGGCTGATATTCAAATTCAAAACTTGCGAATCGCCGCCGTTTAAGCGGGAAGCAAACAGTTGCCAGGAAGAAGCGCCAATTTTCAAGTACGATACAAAGACCGAATCGCCGCCGACATCGGCGGTAATGTCTAAATCCACGTTGCCGTTATTGGCGGCGGTAATTGAAGTTGAGGCAGAACCGCCCGGGCGAAGCGTGCCCAAATTAACGCTGGTCGGGGCAATAATGAACGATATGGTTCTTTGCGGCGGCGGAGCAACTTGATCACGTTCGATTGTGACACTCAAATCCACAACTTGCGACATTATTTCATCAGAAGTTTGCGAGGCCGAGCCAAAATACCAAAACACTGAATCGTTGTTTTGCAGAATATAATCAGCCGCGCCGATAGAAGGACGTATGTTGTTCACCTTGTATTGCCAGCCGTTTATGCCAGAGGCTTGGTCATTTCCGATTTGTTCGAGGTACGGACCAAAACTTGTATCTCGAATAACATAGCTAAAGCCGCACTGGGTTGAGGCGTTGCGGACTATGTCTAAGGCGCTGGGGCCTTGTGTTTGGCCCTGGCAAATAACTCCAGCTGAACCCTGAATAGTAAACTGGAAACCCGTAGATAGGGTGTTGTAAATATTTAACGGCAAAGTGCTGCCCTGCAGGGCAATCACGGCGTGGGCAGTGTTTGAGGCAGAAAGCGACTGCTCGCCGGACGTGGCATTATATTTAAAATAACCGCTTGGGTCTTGCAATGACTCAAGAAATGTTCGCGGATTGCCGTTTGGTTTGTTCCAGGATTCTACTGACTGACCAGCCGCGTTTATGGCCCACATTGCCCAAGCCGTGGAGGATGAATCTGAAGCCGTGCTACCGAAAGAGCGAAAGCCTCCATCATTATTTTGTACGGAGTGCAAATAATTTAAACCGGCGGTAGCGCGCGGATGCGAGCCTGAACCTGCAGAAATAAGGGCAGTAATAGCTGCGGCGGTCATATCGGTGCTAGAGCCTGCACCTGGCGCAAAACCCCAGCCGCCATCGCCGTTTTGGTTGTTTAAAATGAAATTTTTCGAATTAACTATGACAGCATCCGAAACAGGTTCACCGGCCGAAATAAGCGCTAAAATTCCGAAAATATCGTCATTTAGCAGGCCTGCATCGCCAAGCTGGTTGTTGTTTTGAAAATTTTTAAGACGGTCGACATAATCGGTATTTCCGAATGTTCGCGGATTTTGGTTTAAGGCGGTAATAGCCAAAATCGGAGTTGCATAGCCGATGGCGGTTATACTTGAAATATTAGCTAAATGGCCGGTAGGAATGGAGGTTTCACCTAAAGCGGCCAAGCCGATCGTGGCCCAAGCCTGGTCGCCATGCGAGAGCAAGTAACTTTTAGCGCTGGACGTGTTATAAGCTGCGGAATAGTTAACAGGGAGTAAGGCAGTAACAGTTGCGGCCAGTATCAACAAACTGATTTTCTTTGACATATTTATCTTTCTAAACAAAATAAACGCCCGGGAAGAGCGTTTTGTCAAAGAAAGTCTTTGGACTTTGCGCCCTATGCTCGTAGGGAAGTTTATTTTTTACCATTCTCGCGCAAACGCGAAAATAGTTTTCTTTTCACCATTGGTTTTCTGACTTAGCGCGCATATGCGCCTTACAGTTGCGGCACAGTACTGGATTTGCACCAGTTTGCCCAAATGGCGAAATTTGAATTGTTAAGGTATTTAGATTTTATGCCTCACTTCATCTAATGTCAAAGTTAATCTTTCCACAACCCCATGGCTAGTGCTAGAATAAAGTTATGTTTCCCGTATAACTTCCCCGATACGTGTCCTGTAGTGTCCGCCCAGGGCGGACTACTACTGGGATTCTGCTAGTATTGTGTGATGAGGTGAGCAAGATCAGTATTTAACTACGCATTTAATTCCGGAATTCATTAACTAAATCTTAAGCCGCAGAATAGAATAATATAAGGTTTGTTTATAGAATTAACTTAATAACCGATAAATATGGCTTTTATACAAAGTCTTAAGATTATCGGGGTAAATATACGGGATGGTATTAGTTTTTGACATCGGCGCGACCAGCACCAGAATAGCCCGTTCTCAAGACGGAAATACGCTTTCCGATATTGAAGTTTATGGTACGGTTGACGATTTTGAAAAAGAGCTTGAGCTATTTTCCCGGTATCAAAATGAGTTTTTGAAAGGCGCGGAAATTAAAGGCGTGGCCGGCGGTTTGGCCGGGTCGTTCAACAAAGATAAAGGCAGTTTGTTCCGCTGTAAAACTAAATCATTTATCAATGCTCCCTTCAAAGAAAAACTGGCGGAAATTTTTGCTGCGCCGGTTTTTTTGGAAAACGACGCTGTGGTGGCCGGTTTGGGCGAAGCTCATTTTGGCGCATCACGCGGCTATCATATCTCCGCATATCTTACAATCAGCACGGGCTTGGGCGGGGCAAAAATTGTTGATGGTAGGCCGGCCGAGCGCACTTGGGGTTTTGAGCCTGGCAAACAGCGCGTGGTCATAGGCGATCAGTTGGTCAGGCTCGAGGACTATATTTCCGGATCAGCCATTATCAAAGAATTCGGCGCTCGCGCCTCTGATATTCACGATAAGGCTGTGTGGGCCGAAATCGAAAAAAGAATAGCTTTAGCCATTAACAACACTGCAGTTATGTGGTCGCCGGAAATAGTAGTTCTTGGCGGCGGAGCGGTGCTCGATACTGACTTGGATCTGGCCAAAGTCACGGCCGAACTTGAAAAAATATTACTTACTTTCCCGGCGCTCCCTGTTTTAAAAAAGGCCGAGCTCGGCGATTCGGCTGGGCTTTATGGCGCTTTGAAGCTTTTAGGCTAGGTTTATGCTGAGCGAGTATAAAAAGGCGCGCGAATATCTCGAAGGTTTGATCGCGGCAAGCAAAGAAAGTAAGGTCAGGGATTTTCCCGACCTACGCGCCAAACGAATGAGCCGATTGATGAATCTGCTTGGTATAAATCAGGCAGATTTTAAAATTATTCACATCACGGGCACGGCCGGCAAGGGAAGTACAGCCAATATGATTCACTCCTGTTTAGTTGTCGCTGAAAATAGGGCCGGCCTCTACACCTCGCCGCACTTAACTACTTTAATTGAACGGATAAAAGTGGGGGATCAATACATCTCTCCGCGGGATTTTTCCAAACTGGTCAATAGAGTTAAACGCGTTGCTGCCGGGGTTAAGAAAACAAGCCTTGGGCCCTTTTCTTATTTTGAGGTTTTATTGGCTGTTGCTTTTCTTTATTTCCGGCAAACAAAGTGTGAATACGTCGTGCTTGAGGCGGGCGTTGGGGGCCGGAGGGACAGTACCAATTTTGTACGCAGGCCGCTCGTTAGTGTTATTACCAACATCGGCCTGGACCACACTTATGTTTTGGGCAAAAACTTAAAGCAGATTGCCTCGGACAAGGCGGGTGTTATTAAAAAAGGTTCGAAATTTTTTACAGCCGAAAAAAAACAAAGTCTGCTCGCTGTTTTCAAAAAACGGTGCCAAAAGGTGGGCGCCGACTTCGTTTTCGTCAAAGGCGATAATGAAGAATTGGCTGCGGCTGTGGCCGGAGAATTGGCAGTCTCAAAATCAAAGATTAAAACCGCGCTAAAACGGGCCAGGCTTCCGGGCCGGTTTGAGTTGGTTCAAAAAAAGCCGTTGATCATTTTGGACGTAGCCCACAATACCTTAAAAATGCAGCGTACTTTGAAAAATTTAAAAAAAATTAAATATAAAAGATTGCATCTAATTCTTTCCGTGCCCTTTAGCGGCCCTCTTATAGCGGCGGAAAAATTGATAATTGCCAAGGCTGATTTTATTTATTTTAGCCATGAGACTTTAAAATGGCAGGCGGTAAGTTACAGGCGGACTATCCAAAAATCACTTGGCAAACAACTGGCCCAAAAAAACTTTTTAATTTTTACCGATCCGGAAGCGGCCTTGAATAAAGCCTTAAAACAGGCACAAGTGCAAGATTTAATTCTAATTACGAGTTCATTTTATCTTGCCGGAATGTTAGGGCGGCGCTGGCGCTCGGAAAATTTTATACTCACTAAGAGGCGACCTTTTTAATTCCTTTTCTTTACAGTGGGGCATAACTTATGGTATACTATATATGATATGTTCCCAAAGGAAGAAAGCAAAAATTCTGAAAATCTATCTGCTAATAGTTTTAGCCACCTCCCGAAACAGGCAACCGCCCAGGGTCTGACCTACGTTATCGGCGCCTTTGGTTTCGTAGCGGCGCTTGCTTGGAATGAAGCGATCAAGTCTTTGCTTGATCGTTTTTTTAAGTCCGATAACAATGTCGTTTCTTTGTTTGTTTATGCTTCGGTAGTTACCATAATCGCCATAATCGCCACCGCCCGCCTAGCTAAAATTAATCAAAGGTTCAGTTCGGTCCAGGAGAAAAAATAAATGGCGGTTGTGCATAAGGAAATACATCTTAATACCAATAAGCAATTTCAACTTTATCCCATTACCAAGCAAGTCGAGCAGATTCTATTTGATTCGGGAATCAATTCCGGCATCTGCAACATTTTTGTTCCGCATTCGACTGCGGCCGTGCGCCTAAACGACAACGAGCCGCTCTTGCACCAGGATGTTATGAAAATAATATACCGCTTGGTGCCGGTTGACATTGCTTACGGGCACGACAATTTTGAGAACAGGACCAATATCAACCCGAACGAGCGCAGTAACGGCCATGCCCATGTCAAAGCTTTCCTGGCCGGCTCCTCGGAGACCGTACCGGTGGTCAACGGGCATCTGCAGTTGGGGCAGCATCAGAATATCTTTTTCGTTGAATTCGACGGCAGCCGCAGCCGTCAGGTAAATGTTACGATTATCGGCGAGTGAAGCTCTACTAACTACTAACTACTTACTAATAAATAAAAGGTCGAATTTCCGCAAAAATCATTGATATTAAATTAGAAAACAATGGATACACTACAAGATCAAATTGTCTACTCCTTTCAGTCGTTGTGGGACAAATTGGCGGCTTTCTTGCCGAATTTGCTCGCGGCGATTATCGTTTTGATTTTGGGCTGGTTGGTAGCAAGTTTGCTTGGCCAATTGGTTCAAAGGGTCTTAACCATGATCCAGTTGGACGTTTTGGCCAACCGCTTGGGCCTCGATCGTTTGGGCGCTCAAGTGGGCCGCAAGCTCTCCTTGGCCGCTCTGGGTGGTTGGTTGATTAAATGGTTCGTTATCGTTGGCGCTTTCTTTGCCGCCGCCGATATCCTGAACCTCGATAATGTCAGCAACTTCTTTGTTGCTCAAGTGCTGCCTTACTTCGGCCACGTTATAGCAGCAACAGCAATTTTGGTTATTGGTGCCGTGGCGGCTAACTTCCTTAGTGAAGTTGTCCGCGGGGCGGTGCGCGCAGCCGGTGTTAATGTAGCCGGTGCCGCCGCTTCCATTACCAAATGGTCAATTGTCGTAGTTACCGTCCTGGCCGCGTTAAGCGAATTGCAGTTGGCTGATGACTTCCTAAGAACGCTTTACATAGGCATCATTGCCATGATCGCCATTGCCGGCGGTTTGGCTTTCGGCCTTGGCGGCCGCGACCATGCCCGCAAGGTTTTGGATGACATGGACAGTAATCTTCGCAGCCGTTCCTAAATCTTTTTGTGCTCGAGCACAAAAAAAACCGTCCTTCGATCCGCCAGCTGGCGGACAAGGGCGGTTTTTTATTAAATGCGTGCCGGAGCATCTGGCTTAGCCAGTGGGGAGGTTGCCTGTTGCCGCGGACATTTATCCGCAGGTAACAGAACACCTTGCAAGGAAGTGCGGGGAGCGAGCTCCGCAGAATGCGGGACGAGTTGGGGAGAAACCATGGGTTTCTAGCCCCAGAGCTATATCATTTTTGTTTGAATTCCGGCCGAGAGTAAAAGTATTACCAAACCGAGGGAAACGAACGGCCAGGTTTCGTCGGGCGGTACAAAGTTTTCTTTTTGTGAAATTTTTGTTTCCGGTATATCGTTAATTATATTATTAGCCCGGGGGGCAAGCAGGCTCATTCCGTTGAGAATTTTTTGGGTGTCAACGGTCAGCTTGACGAGAGTAGCCGGTTTTTCTTTTTGATTGACGTCCTTGAGGTTTAAGACCAAGGGACTAAAATTTTCTTCGGTAAGGCCTAAGCTCGGTTGGCTTTGTCGTCCGAACAGCTGCACGATAATTGTGCCGCTGCGCGTTTTTTGAATGCCGTTGATGTCGCTGAAGGTACCTTCCGTAATAGCGTAGCCCACCTCCTCATATTCGGCGCTTAGAATGTTTTCACGGTGCTTGGGGCTTTCCATCCAGGCTTGCTCAACGGCTTCGGCGTTGTCAAAATCGAGAGCCAGGTTTTCCCCGGCATAAATATATTCGTAGTTAGCTTGGCGAAACCAGTGCCAGGGATCAAATCCCAGGGGACTGGTATGGGCGAAATAGCCCGCCGCCACCATATCGGCCGCTTTCAGGTTTGCGGCCCTCTCTAAAAGCGGGCTGCGGCGCAAAGGATGAATGCCGGCCGCGGCCCTGTCTTGGTTTAAGACCTTAATCAATGACGGAATATCCAAAGTATCCGCGTTTTGGCCGTTTTGAGCTTTGGCTGTTTCTGCGCCCAAGAACAGGGGCGATAGCAAAATAAGCCACAGCGCTATCGCAAAAATAAGCTTTTCCGAGCTTTTCCGAGCGTTTTTCATTTAGTTTTGTTTTTGTTTCCCCTCACACCTCGACTTAAGTCAGGTGTGAGGATCAGTCCGCACGCCAAAGCTGCCTAGCAAGTTATTGGTGTGCGGGTAGATTGTGATTTTGTTTCTTTTTAGAGTGACTTACACTAAATATAGTATAGCACATCCCATGCTTTAATGCAAGGGCAAAATTTAAAATATATGCTAATATTTAAGCATTGGTTAAATATTTATTATTTCTTTAACTCCATCATCATGGACCACGAACCCAGTTTGCTAAGCCAGCGGCCAAAATTGCGTATTTTTTTATTACTTATTCTTCTCGGCCTAACCATAATTTTAAGCCTTGGCACTTATGCCGCGGCCAAACTTAAAGTACCCTTAGACCAAGACGGCGCATTGCGCATTGTTACAATAAACCAAGGGACAACCGCACGTCAGGTTTCTGGCATTTTGGAACGCGCCGGCATAATAAGCGAAGACCGTTTGTTTTTGTACTATCTCTGGATCAAAGGCGCGCGTGAAAAAATTCAGGCCGGAAACTATGAGTTGTCCGCGGCCATGACAATACCGGAAGTGGTTCAAAAAATTACAGTCGGCGAAGTTGTGACTAACGAAATTAGGATCCGCATAGGTGAGGGCTGGCGGTTAAGCCAAATTGCCGATGAGCTGGAAAAATCCGGAGTCGGCACGGCCGATGATTTTTTCAAACTAGCCGGGAGCACCCCTGCCACCGGCGGCCGCTTTGCTTCAAGGGAAATCACAAATCGTTACTCCTTCCTGAATAATTTACCGCCCAGCGCCTCGCTTGAAGGTTTTTTATTCCCCGATACTTATATCATTACCCATGAAGGCGGCGCGGCAGAGTTAATTCATAAAGCCCTTCAGAATTTCGAGAATAAAGTTAGCAGCGATATTTTAGAACAAGCTAAAATACAAAACCGCTCGCTCTACGAAATAATTACCATGGCCTCTCTGGTCGAAGCCGAAGTCGGTCGGAATGTTGTCGGCCGCGGGTTGACCGAAACTGAAATTTTTGAAATCAAGGAGGAACGAAAAACCGTGGCGGATGTTTTTTGGTCGCGTTTGGATTTAGGTATGGCCCTCGAGTCCGATGCCTCAATCAGCTATGCCACCGGCAAGGCTCTTACGCGGGCGACCTTTGAGGACTTGGAGGTAAACTCTTCTTACAATACTTACCGCAATCCGGGTTTGCCTAAAGGTCCCATAGGCGGCCCTAGTTTAGAATCGATTGTCGCCACTCTAAACCCGGCCAATACCGAATTCCTTTTTTTCGTAACCGATTTGAGCGGCAAGGCTTACTTTGCCGAAACGCTAGTGGGACACAACCGCAACCGGGCTAATCATTTGGATTAAAATAAACCGGCCGCAAAGTTGCGAGCGAGGAGCTAGGTTGGATTTTATGGGTCGCTACGCAGGGCGTTGAGTTTCCTTTGCCGCACCACCGCACGCCTACTATTTTTTACTGAAAAAACTTTTATTATTTTGGAGATTTGGTATCATTTGAATATGAGAATACCCGAAGGATCAAGGGAACATAGGGAAAATTCAAAAGACTATGAGCTCTATATTTCCGTTACCAGGCATGGCCCGAAAGCCGGACAACATTCGGAAGAATTGTCGGAGTCGGGTAAACAGGATGTTGCTGATTATTTTTATGAGGCCTATGAAGGTGTGCCAATTGACAGCCGGAATAGAAAAGTAGTTAGTTCCAAGGTGAAACGCGTGTTACAAACCACCAGGATTGCCGAGAACTCACTTGAACAATATAACGAAGCAGAACCTGTAGCAGTTGAAATAGCAGAAGGAATTTCAGAACTGGGCGTAGATGATTATGTTAGGTCATTGCCGGAAGAACAGCGAGAAAATTGGTTTCAAGATTGGTATAAATCAGAAGAAGGACACAAGGCCACGGCCAATTTTATTGGTTGGCTTTTGGAGCAAATTTCTAATGCTAGGCAAGCTGGGGGGAAGTTAGAAATCGATACTTATTCTCATGGGCCTGTGATGGCGGCTTTTCTAGTGAGATTGGAGGATCAATTAGGTCTGCAGTTTATAGCAAGAGGGAAAGATGATCCTTTAAGATTAAATCGTAACAAACTCTTAGGTGAGGGCGGGGACTTCTCGGTTCTTAGTAATTTTAATATCCAGGTTAGTAGCAAAAATCCAGAATTGATTCGTATCATTTTTCACGGAAAAACGACCGAAGTACCATTAGATGAACTTGAAAAAATTAGATGAAAATTGTCAAAGGTATAACAGCTTCTTCGGGTGTGGCGAAAGGGAGTGCTCTTGTAATAAAAGATCCAATGCAAGCTACCTCAGTTTCAGCTGGAAATTATATTGTCGTTGCTCCTTATACGACCCCGCTTTTAAATATAATTTTGTTAAATGCAAAAGGGATAGTTTGTGAAACGGGCGGAATGACTACTCATGCCGCTATCATTTCGCGCGAGTTAAATATACCGTGTGTTATGAGTGCTCAAGGGATTATGAATCAAGTGCAAAATGGTCAAATTGTTGAAATTAAGGCGGAGAGTGGCGAGGTGATTATTTATGATGAATAATGCAGAGGATCTATATAATTTATTTTTCGAACAGTTTCTCCCGACTATTTTGGAAAATCAGAAAAATGGCGGTGGGCGTTGGCCGATGCCGATTTTTGAACAATCCTTTTCGGTATCCAATTTTTCTGCGCCGGTAGTAGTCGAGGAATTTATGTCAACCGTTCAAAAATTAAATGAAAAAGGGATGACTGATGTTCAGATTGGCCAGAAGTATCGTTACCCATCACGATTAGCTCGTTTTCAACACTTGTTTGCCGGTCGGTATTTATGGTTAGACAAATACGACCCAATAACAGTGGCTCACAAATTCATTTCAATTTTGAGCACCATGTATCCACAAAATTTATTTTGTCAAGGCAAAAAGAATTTAATTTACACTGAAGAAAGCATAGCCAATGAATATGGATCGTATTTAAATTTGGGTCCGGCGCGCGATATAAATTTAGAGATTGCTAGCTTAGAGCGATTATTTTATTTATTGTCAGAGTCGTTTTCACCACGGTTTGTTAATACTCATTTCGAGTTCAGTGGCCAATATAAGGTGGGCAAGAACTGGCTGATTCTTAAAGAGTATCACGACTTACAACCGGATTTCATTCCAATTCACTTTGAGTATAGTTTTCATACGGTAACAATAATACATACCTATGGGGCCGAAATTGATTATCAAGTTGATATTATGTGTCGTCCACAGGCTTCGAATCAAAGCATGCCTGAACCAAAACAGAGCATACTTTTGGTTGATAATAGATTAGTGAATGATTTAACAGCCATTCGTTTGTATCAGAAACAAGTTATGGCGACCATGGAACTGGCCGTGAATTATGTGGCAGGTTTGAGAACAAAAGAACAGATTGTAACATTTAATACCGGTATGGAAATTTTGACTTTATTATCACCAATTAGTGCTCAAAGACAATCACTGATTAAAGCTGCCCTGGAAAATTTCAGAAATTCAGAATTCCAAAACCGTTCCGATCAATTAAATGCCTATGTCAAAGCCACGCCCAGGGATGAGAATGGCTGGAGAGGAATTTTTGATCCTAGAATTAAGCAAAGAATCTAATGAATAGATTTGAAGGCATTGATTTCATTCATCCCGAAGCCGAAGTCCAACCTCTATATGGGCAAGGTCGATTTGCCGAAGTTGCGAGTCTTAAGTTACCGGAAAATTTAAAAGGAAAATATAACTTTGGTTGGATTGTAAAAGTATATCGGGAACCGTATTTGGAATCAGGCGAGGCTGATGCCGCAGAAGCAGTTAAAAGTCTGAAAAACAGACGTGAATTTTTGAAATATTATTTCCAAGAATTGCCGAATTTTGTGGTGGATAGCCAGTATGTCATGGGTGGATCTGCCGATAGTCCTACAATTTATGAGTTTCAGGAAGAAATATCTCCGCGATTAAGTTTTGATCAGGGTCTTTCTCTTAATGATATCTGTGTAGCTCAATTATTTAATGATTTGAACGAGCAACAGCAGGAAGCGGCACAAGTTAGAAATCAAAGGTTTAGCAAGGCTTGGGCTAATTTCGACAGGAATCGGCGTCTCAACCTAAGGAGACAGTTAACAACCCTCGTTGAGCTTTTAAATGAAATGCCAAATTGGCGTCCTGTTCAGGAAGGTAGCGAACAATTTAGAGAGTTTGAACATCATGTTATAGATTTGCATGGTTTAGATAACATACTTGTTGATCAGCAAGGGAATCTTAGGTTAGTCGATACAAATTTTCTTTTTGATTTAGAAAATCCTACACGTTTGATGAATGATAAAGCATCTTTGGAAAATTACCAACTTGATATTGATATGGTCAAATTTGCCCTTCGTAAGGTCATATCAGAACTTGATAAAATAGAGTAGACACCACACCCAACAATTTTTTACTAAAAACTTGACAAGTTTTAGGCCTTGAGTATAATGGTATTTAGTATGACGAATTCACGAATAATACAATCCGCAGTTTATATGATGGCCATGATGACTCGGCGCTCTGGCGACGGATTTATTCGTGGTTAATATTTAAGTTAAACCATTCGAAACCCGACTCGCCAGCAGGCGAGTTTTTTTGTTTGGGTTTTCGGATGGTGGGCAAGATGGCGTAGGGGGCGCGATCGTGTATACCACCGGCACCCCATACTATCACTAGGAGGACACAATGCGTGAGATCAAGGAAACCGCACAGCGGAGCACCTACGAGCATCTTAGCCAGGGACAGGGCCAGGGACAGGAATCGGCCGTTCCGTCATGGGTGAATCTGCACACAACAATTTTCAATCTGGATGGCGAGGAACTGCACATCGTCGGTACGAGTCCGCGCTGGACTGGATGGAATGGTTGCAGCTACGTAATACTTGGTTCATCTGACCTGCGTGTAGAAGGTCCGGTTTACCAGGATGCGCTCGTTGACTGCCACTACTTCATTCTCCTCGCAAAAAGGGCTGACGGCGAGGGGGTGGAGGCTGGATACTCGGCTGAACTGCTGGCGGTGGACGAAGTGGGTTTTGGAACGCCGCTTCGCGGGTTGGCGAGGAC
>Ga0209542_10007475_pt1 | contig 20751 bp, 25 predicted proteins | sample RifCSPhighO2_01_FD_184028 | JGI IMG/M metagenome (GOLD analysis project Ga0209542, IMG submission 184028) | Soil microbial communities from Rifle, Colorado - Rifle CSP2_plank highO2_0.1 (SPAdes) (version 2) | ecosystem: Environmental > Terrestrial > Deep subsurface > Rock core/Sediment ... | reverse complement strand
TCTCGTTTTTTACAACACCGAGCGGGTTCATTTTGCTTTCCAAAACAAACTCTCACCCGTGGAGTTTATGCTATCATCACCATATTATCAGCTAGTCGGAGACCGAGAGTGCAAAACTGGGTGGCCTTATACAGAATACCACCTTTGTTTATTACCCTAAAACTGTCGGGACTCACACGCTAGTATTTTCTTGGAATGGGATCGTCAAAAATGTTGGGATACAGGCAACAGAATATATTGAGGTCACTCCGGTTATCAGAGAACTTTCCAAATTACCTCAAGTTATAGAAATAAACACCACAAGTAGTGTTAGTCTAGGATACTTTAAGGTGTCGAAAGCTGATGAGAATGTTAGTGGAGAAGCTTACGATGTTAAATATGAATCAGATCTTTCAACTCAAGATTTTGTGAAGATATCAAAAAATGGCAGTATCTATTTTGTGAGTGTTATTCCAAAAACCAATATGTATTCTTTGCCAGTGGGTATTCACACGGTGACAATTAAAGAAGTAAAGGTTGTAGGTATCAGTTCCGGTAAATACTATTATGTTTCTGGCATTCCAATTACTTTTACTTTTGAAATTAAGGATATTCCGCAGGCAGAAATTATACCTATAAAGACTTCTCATATTTACACAACAATAACAAACGGTTCAGTTAACAACATAGGTACCATAGGTTCTTTCAAAATTAAACTAAACTCAAATAGTGGAGTTTCCATTGTGTCATGTCGTGTTCGTGTAGAAAGCAGTGACTTCTTCAAGGGATATATAGGAAAAGTGGAAGAAATCCCTGGTTTTGAGTGTGAAAATTCTGATCTGGCAAATCTCTTAGAGTCCAGCACCGATAATAACGGGGTATCTAATACCATCTACTATTTCTTCGTCGGTTGGGTTGGAACTCATGATTGGAGCAAATATATGAATCTTCCAGAGAGCACGGTAAAATTCCACATCGAAGATTTCAAGGTTAAGGATCAAAGAACGGGAATAATTCGCACAGTTCAAAACTCTCTGGTTTTTGAAATGAATATTGTTAAACCCTAGTTAAATGAAATCTTGGCTTTCACAAAATTGGTTTAGGAAAAGCGTAAAAACATCAAAAAATTAAAACCCACTAATAAAATTTATGATAAAAAACGAATGCAAACATGAATGGGAAAAGCACACGAATTTCAAACAAAATTTAGGTGCTTCTATATATCTGTGCAAAAAATGTAACACCATTATACCTGCTCCGGAAGTTTTTCAACTAGAGACACTTTTGGAACTCCGGGGTTTTCAAAAATACATCGCTATTATTGCGATTGCCATTTCTTTCCTCGTGTTACTTGTTGCGTTTTTTAAACCTTAGTAAAAACAATATGAATTGCGAGGTGTTACATAAAGAATATAGCCAATTGAAAACGAAGGTGCACGCCGTAGTGAATGGATCTCAAAGGGGTAAACCTTATGAATATATAGATTATAAGGATGTGTTGAAAATAAAAGAACTTGCAACAGAGCTAACACTGCGCTGCAAAAATTTTGTTAAAAAATTGTCAGCGGCAGATCGCTATGATCTTAAGAAAGATGTTGATGATTAGAATAACCACCCTGTGAAGGTCGAGCCTTCACACCGCTTAAAAATAAAAAAGTGGACACGCCGTGTTCACAGGCTACATTTTTTCCCCTTCAAGCGGTGGCTTGGAAAAAGTGGATTTTAGCCAGAAAAGTGTTATCATTTGGATATGGAAGAGATACTGGGAAAATTGAAAAAATACTTTTCCGAACGGGACGATATCCTAATGGCTTTTTTGTTTGGCTCGCAGGCGAAAGGTTTGGCGCGTTCCGAATCGGATATTGATATCGCTATTTATCTCAAAACGCAGAGTGGCGATATGGATTTTGAAAGTGACAACCATTTTGAAAGCGAGGATGAAATTTGGTTGGATTTGGAAAGAATTTTGGGCAAAAAAGTTGATTTGGTGATTTTGAACCGCGCGCCAGCCGGCGTGGCATTCGCGGCAATAAATAGCGGTAAAGAAATTTGCGCCAAAAACCCGGGCTTGCGAACTAAATTTGTTTTACTGGCCAGCGCTGTGGCCGAAGAAATGCGCGATTTTGCCCGCGATTTTTTAGCCATCAAGGCGCGTTCGGCCTCGCTTAATGAAACCGACCGAGTTCGACTTTTGCGGTTAGTTGACTTTTTGGAAGGGGAACTTGCCGATTACAAAAAATTTACCGTGCTTGACCAATTAAAATATCAAAACAACAGAGGGCACAAGCGGGAATTGGAAAGATGGGCGGAGAATATCATCAATTCCAGCATTGATATCGCTAAAATTATGGTTGGTTCGGAGAAAAAGGATTTGCCAGAAACCTATCGGCTGACGCTGGCCGGCCTTGCCCTGCTTAAAGGTTTTGAAAAAGAAAAAGCCGAAGCGTTGGCCGGTTTTGCCAAGATAAGAAATATTCTCGCTCACGAATACTTGGATATTCGTTTTCCCAACTTAAAACGCTTCGCGGAAAATTCGGAAACGGATTATCGTTATCTGGTTGACTTTGCGAAAAAATTTGCAGTGGAAAAATAAATAGCGACTATTTATTTTTCAAAATCTCGTCAATGAGGCCGTATTTTTTGGCTTCGTCGGCGGACATAAAGAAATCGCGGTCAGCGTCTTTTTCTACCTGCTCAATTGTTTTGCCGGTATTCTTCGCCAAAATTTTATTGAGATTTTCTCGCATTTTCAAAATGTGTCGGGCGGTAATTTCAATGTCGCTAGCCCGGCCTTCAGTACCGCCCCAGGGCTGGTGAATCATTACTTCCGAATTGGGTAAAGCAAAGCGTTTGCCTTTCTTCCCAGCCGAAAGAATGATGGCGGCGCCGGAAGCGGCCACTCCAACGCAAACGGTGGAAACATCATTTTTGATATAATTGATAGTGTCCAAAATCGCCAAAGTTGCGGTAACCGAACCGCCGGGCGAATTGATATAAAGGGAAACATCTTTTTTCGGGTCTTCCGATTGAAGAAAAAGCATTTGGGCGATAACGATATTGGCAATATTATCGTCAATCGGCCCGCCAAGAAAAATAATGCCATCGCGCAAAAGGCGGGAGTAAATATCGTAGGCCCGCTCACCAAACTGTGATTTCTCAATGACTGTCGGTATTAACATGCGAAGAGTATAGCAGATTTTCTTTTTTTTACAAAACTGGTAGAATACTATTATGTCTAATGAGTCGGGACAAATCAGTTTCAACATCACTTCCGGCGCGGTGGTAAAAGCGATTATTGTTACCAGCTTGTTTTTCCTGCTGTATTTTCTGCGCGATCTTGTTTTGGTAGTTTTGGTTGCCGTTCTGATCGCTTCGGCGATTGAACCGTCCATTCGCTGGCTTAAAAAATATGGGGTGGCGCGGGTACTCTCGGTAGTCGCCATTTATATTTTAATCGGCTTGATTCTGGCTGGTCTCTTTTATTTCCTTCTGCCGACTTTCTTAAGCGATTTGTCCAGCTTGCTGGATGTCTTGCCGAAATATATTGATTCGGTGAGTCTCTGGAAACCAGCCGGCGACAGCGCGCTCACTAATATTCTGTCAAGCGGTGGGGAAATCGCTTTAGCGCCGCCGTTCTCACTCAAAGAGCTTGTCACCAACTTCAGTTCGGCTTTGACTGGCACAGCCGAGGGTTTTTTTCAAACCATTAGCACGATTTTCGGTGGTATCTTGAGTTTTGCCTTGATTATCATTTTATCTTTTTATCTGGCGGTTCAGGAAGACGGTGTGGCCAAGTTTTTGAAAATTGTTGTGCCGCTCCGCTATGAGAATTACATCATCAATCTGTGGCGCCGAGCGCAAACGAAAATCGGCTATTGGATGCAGGGCCAACTTCTTTTAGGTCTAATCATTGGTATTCTGGCTTATCTTGGGCTTACTATCCTTGATATACCACACGCTTTTCTTTTGGCGTTCTTGGCGGCCATGTTTGAAATCATTCCGGTTTTCGGACCGATCCTTTCAGCGATACCTGGCATCCTGGTGGCGTTGTCGCTCGGCGGCATTCCCAAGGGGTTATTGGTCGCCGGTTTTTACCTCATCATTCAACAGTTTGAGAATCATTTGATTTACCCGCTGGTGGTCAGAAAAATCGTTGGCATTTCGCCGATTCTGGTAATTCTCGCCCTGATCATTGGCGCGAAACTGGCTGGCTTTTTGGGAATATTGTTATCGGTACCGCTGGCGGCCGTTTTGGTGGAATACCTGGATGATTTTCAGAAGGACAAAATCGCCCGCTTGGCCAAATCCAATTTACCGATAGAGTAAAAGCTGTGGCTAAATTTTTCTACATCACCACCACCTTGCCTTATGTAAATGCCGAGCCGCATATCGGTTTTGCGATGGAAATTATTCGCGCGGATATTGTGGCGCGCTATAAAAAACTTTAGGGTTACGAAGTATTTTTTAATTACGGGACAGATGAGCACGGTTTGAAAGTCTGAAAAAAGCCGAAGAACTCCGAATACCAATTGAAAAATACATGGAGAGTTGCGCTATGCAATACCGGAAGCTCAAAGATTTACTCGGTCTTTTGCCCGAGGTGAATTTTATCCGCACTACTGATTTGCGCCATGTAAAATCGGCGGAAGAGTTTTGGAAGCTTTGTAAAAAACGCGGTTATATTTACAAAAAAAATTACAAAATAAAATATTGCGTTGGTTGCGAACTTGAAAAAACAGAATCGGAAAAAGCTAAAAAATATCGGCGAGCTACTCTCGGAACTTTCGGAAATTGCCGAATTGCTTTTGCCGTTCTTGCCGGAGACCGCTGACAAAATTCTAGCACTAATTAAAAATGGTGAGACACCGAAAATACCTTTGTTTCCGAGAAAATAAAAGTTTGTTATATTTATAGTAATCTTGGTTTCCCCGAGTCTGACTCGGGGAAACCACAAATTTGTAATTTATGAAAGGTTTAGAATTCTTCGTTCCTTTGACACTGCTTCGAAATATTTTTTGGGATACATTGTATCTTAACCTTTGTTTATGATTCCCACGCATTTTGATGTTCATGGCCATCCGAATTTCGCAACTTTTGCTCAAGACCGCGATAAGGTGGTAAATCGCGCGCTGAAAAATGGCGTGTGGTTAGCGGCAGTTGGCGCTGATCGCGTAAGCTCGACCCGGGCGTTAGCTTTGGCTGAAAAATATGAAGAGGGTGTTTACGCCATTGTCGATTCTCACCCAACAACCGACGAGGAATTTGATTACGAATTTTACAAAAAATTGGCGGCCAATCAGAAAGTGGTAGCCATAGGGGAATGTGGATTGGACTATTTTCGCGATGCCAATAAAAAACAAGAGGAAATTTTTAGAAAACAAATTGAGTTGGCGAATGAAATTGAAAAGCCGCTTCAGTAGAAAAATATCCGTGCCTCGCGAGATATGCGCCAATAAAGAATTTTTTAGTATTGCGTCCTCCTTTTTATCGTGTTAGGATGCCGCCATGGAGGAAAATCAGGAATCGGAGAAGGGAACGCGCGTTTACGAGGTGGGTTTTTTACTTACCCCAACTCTAACTGATGAAAAATTATTGCAGGTTTTTGCAGCCATCAAAGAAACCTTGGGTGGCGCCAGCCCGGCCATGCTAGGCGAAGGTTTTCCCAAACCCCGGCCTTTAACTTATCCCATCAACAAATATGAATCGGCCTTCTTTGGTTGGTTGAAATTTGAATCAGGTTTAGAGGTGCTGGCAACTTTGCGGGAGTTTCTGAAAAATAACGCGGCAGTGATTCGTTTTCTCATTGTGAAAACCATTCGGGAAAATCCTACTACCCCGGTCTTTTTTGGTAAGACCAGAGAACGAACGGAAAAACAGGTAAAAGTTAAAGAAGCATTGGCGGCTGGAACAAAAATGACCACCGAGGAACTTGATAAGACCATCGAAGAATTGGTGGTAGAATAGTTTAGTAAGAATGTCCAATTACTAATTTCCAATTTCTAATCAATGTCTAATGCCAAAATGTTTAAAATTAAAAAATTAGTTATTGCCCGCCCGACTGAAACAGTCGTTTCGGGCGGGGGATTTAATTAGCAATTGGAAATTAGATATTAGAAATTTCAGAAAATATGTATATCAACAAGGCGTTTATTTTCGGCAATTTGACCCGCGACCCAGAAGTACGAGCGTTGCCGTCCGGCGCCCAAGTGGCAAGCTTTGCCGTGGCCACCAACCGTGTCTACAAAGACAAAAACGGCGTTCAACAAAAATCAGTGGATTATCATAATATCGTGGTTTTCGGCCGACAAGCCGATATCGCCGCCCAGTATTTGAAAAAGGGCCGGAGCGTTTTTATTGAGGGACGGATTCAAACTCGCAGTTGGGACGACAAAACCAGCGGAGAAAAAAAATATCGCACCGAAATTGTCGCCGAACGTTTCCAATTCGGACCGCGCACGGGCGAAAGTAATTTCGTTCAATCAACCGACACCGCGACACCAGCTGGCGCGGTGGGTAAGGAAGTGAAAAAGAAAGAAAAAGAAAGCGACGAAGAAGGTGGCGCCATTCAGTATCCGGAAGAAGAAATTAACGCTGATGATATCCCGTTTTAAGAAAAACGAAAATATCAAGTTCCAATGTTCAAGTTCCAAACAAATCTTAATAATTAAAATTTGAAAATTGAAAATTGAAAATTGTTTGAAATTTGGAATTTGTGGTTTGGAAATTATTTTTTTAATTTTTATTAAAAATGAAAAAAATTTGTTATTTTTCACAAAATAATATCAAGTATATTGATTACAAGGACACGGAACTTTTGAAAAAGTTCTTGGACCCGCACGGCCGGATTATGCCGCGCAAAAAAACCGGTGTCGCCAGCAAGTATCAGCGCCAACTCGCTCTGGCCGTCAAACGCGCCCGCTTCTTGTCTCTTTTGCCCTATATCGCTCGGTAGAGCGATCGGGCGATCGCCTTTGGCGATTTAGCCCTATATTGCTAGGTAATTTATCATGATATATAATATTATCTATGAAAAATATGAATAATTTTGAAGACCCGAGAGAAAATCCGAAAATTGAGGGTGGAAACGCTGCGCCAAACGAAATTCGCTATCCGCGCAAAAGAATCGAGCGGGAAGTCACGGAAGAAATGGGAAATCCTAATCTCGCTGAGAAAGCCAACAGAGAAAATGACCTTATAACCGATGTGAATTCAATAATCCTAGCTGGTGGATTTTATTTTGACGACAAGACCAAAGGTTTCCGCCATGGGTACGAACATAATCCGAAAGCTGTTGCGGCAATGGAGAAAAAACAAAATGAATTACGCGTCATTCGAGAGCAGTTTGGTGAAGAACTGGATTTATTCAGATTAAAGAGTTTTTTAAGATGTCGCGCAGAAAAGCTTTTTTGGCCAACAGAAAGATTTCTGGACAAGCTCTATCAGCCAGAAACAATTGAGAAATTGGCCGGGAAGTTAAATGGGAGTGAAACAAAACAGCTGCTTGAGTTTATTCAGCAAGGTCTAGCCAGGCCGCTTGGTACGCTTCTTGAGAATAAATGGATTTGCGAACAAGCTGTAGCTGAGGGAAACCGTGGCGATGAAAACTACAGTTTAATGAAAGAATCATATTCGAGAAAGGATGTTGGGGAATGCGAACATAATCTTCTCTGTCTTTCTAAACTTCTTCCTGTGCTGCCCGAGGATGTTCAAGAACAAAATCAAAGGCTAGTAGATGAAACATTGCATCTATTGGATTGGGTAAAGGAAAAAGGACAGTGGCAACAGTAACATTAGTAACATTGAATTCGTGGCTACCTTGACTCTGGTGATACACTTTTGATACACTTGAGGTATGGCCACATTAAAAACCAGAATCAATATAAGCTTATCAAAAGAAGTTGACCACGCTTTGGCGGCGCTTGCCAAACGCGACCGCATACCTCGTGCCACAAAAGCGGTGGAATTACTTAATCTTGCCCTTGAGCTTGAAGAAGATTCGGCTTGGGACGCTTTGGCGCGCCAAAGAGACACCCGGGGTGCGCGATTCCTTTCTCACAAAGAAGTATGGAAATGAGGTTTGATATTGAATATCATTATTTAGTTGAAAGGGAAGATATTCCTCGATTGTCTAGGTTCTGGCAAGATGAAGTAAGATTAGCAATTGAAACAAAATTAACTACTCGCCCAGATCTTTACGGCAAACCACTTCGCCGGTCCATTGCTGGATATAAAAGATTGCGTGTGGGTGATTACCGAGTTATCTACAGAATTGAAAGAGAAATAGTTAAAATAATGATAATCAGGCACAGAAGTGTTGTTTATAAAATGATTGGAAGGCGGCTTTAATTTTGCTTTTTCTTGGTGTTTAGTTTACTCTATATATACACGCTTCGGCGGTTTTTCTTTTTATGAATAGAGATTATCCATTAGAAAAAGTGCGTAATTTCGGCATTATTGCCCATATCGACGCCGGCAAGACCACGGTCAGCGAGCGGATTTTATTTTACACCGGCATGACCCACAAAATCGGCGAAGTCCACGAGGGCGACACCGTGACCGACTGGATGGAGCAAGAGCGCGAGCGCGGTATCACCATCACCGCCGCCGCCATCACTTGCTTTTGGAATCCGACTTATATGCCGAAAGAAGATACTTCCAAAAAAGTTCGGTTTAATATTATTGATACACCGGGCCATATTGATTTTACCGCCGAAGTGAAGCGAAGCTTGCGAGTGCTGGATGGCGCGATTGTGGTTTTTGACGGCGTCGCCGGCGTAGAGCCGCAAAGTGAAACCAACTGGCGTTACGCCGAAGAGGGCAAAGTGCCGCGTCTTTGTTTTGTCAATAAAATGGACCGAATGGGCGCGTCTTTTGAATTTTCCTACAAATCAATTTTGGAACGATTGTCCAAAAGCGCCGTTAGAATGCAAATTCCTATTGGCTTGGAAGAAAATCACCAGGGGGTGGTGGACTTGCTAAAAATGAAAGCCTACTATTTTGAAGGTCAAATGGGCGAAAAAGTTTTGGAAAAAGAAATTCCGGCGGAGCTCGTGGCGGAAGCGAAAAAATACCGCGCCGAATTGATTGAAAAAATCGTGGAACACGACGACGCGCTGATGCATCAATTTTTTGAAGGCAAGGAAATTTCACTGGCGGATTTGAAAAAAACGCTGCGCCGGGCAGTGATTGCGGCCAAAATTTTCCCGGTCTTCACCGGTTCGGCTTTGAAAAATAAAGGCGTGCAATTAGTTTTGGACGCGGTGGTGGATTACTTGCCGAGCCCGATTGAAGTACCGCCGGTGCGTGGCCTCGACCCCAGAACCGGCGAAACAATCAGCCGCCAGTCCTCCGACGAAGAACCATTCTCGGCTTTGGTTTTTAAATTACAGACCGACCCGTTCGTCGGCCAGTTGAACTTTTTCCGCGTCTATTCCGGCTCGGTGGAAACCGGCAGTTATATTTATAATTCCACTAATGGCAAAAAAGAACGTTTGGGCCGAATCGTCCGACTCCAAGCTGACAAGCGCGAGGAAGTGGAAAAGGTTTTTGCCGGCGAAATTGCCGCTGCTGTCGGTTTGAAAGAAGCCAAAACCTCCAGCACGCTTTGCGATGAGGATCAGCCGATTATTCTAGACCCGATTAAGTTTGCCGACCCAGTTATCTCTATGAGAATTGAGCCGAAGACCAAAGCCGACCAGGAAAAAATGGGTACGGCTTTGAAGCGGCTGTCCGATGAGGACCCGACTTTCAAAATCAAATCCGACCCGGAAACCGGTGAGACGGTCATTTGGGGTATGGGCGAATTGCAACTGGAAATTATGGTGGATCGAATGAAGCGCGAATTCGGCGTGGTGGCGTCAACCGGCAAACCGCAAGTGGCTTACAAGGAAACGATTACTACCGAGGCCGAAGCGGAAGGTAAATACATCCGCCAAACCGGCGGTCACGGCCAATATGGTCATGTCAGAATCACCATCCGACCGCTCAAGCCAATTGCTGGTGGTAAAAAAATCCCCAAGAACGTCAAACGTGACGATGAATTTGAATTTATCAATTCCATCAAAGGCGGTGTGATTCCGTTGGAATTCATTCCGGCGGTGGAAAAAGGCGTGCGCGAAGGAATGGATAGGGGGGTGGTGGCCGGCTTCCGCTTGGTTAATATTTCTTGTGAACTGACTTTCGGTTCTTATCACGACGTGGATTCTTCGGAAATCGCCTATAAAATCGCCGCTTCGCAGGCCCTTCAAGACGCGGCCAGACGCGCTAAACCGGTGCTTTTGGAACCAATTATGAAAGTGGAGGTGGTCACGCCGGAAAAATTTATGGGTGATGTTACTGGTCACTTGGGCAGTAAGCGGGCGCAAATTGAAGGCCTTGATGAGCGGGGCATGAGTAAAGTGATTCGGGCGAAAGTGCCATTGTCGGAAATGTTCGGCTACATTACCACTTTGCGTTCCATGACCGAGGGCCGCGCCAGCTATACGATGGAATTTGATAAATATGAAATCGTACCGGGCAATGTCGCTCAAGAAATAATTGAGTCGCGGAAGTAAAAAAGCTTGCCCCGAACCAAATGGTTTTTCGCCTACACTAACTTTCAGCGATCGCTGTTTTTAGGTGTATGTCCAATATATGTCTGAAAGTGGATAAGTAAATGGCTTGATTGCGTTATCCAGATAGAGAAAATAATTAAATATGCTACAATTTCCGAATGTTTCGTCCCAAAGAGGAAAAAAGCGGTTTGGAGAAATTGCAGGAAAAAATTTATTCGAATCAGGGCGACGTTGACAAAGAACGCCGCGAGTTTCAGGACGACAACGCACCAGCAGTGAAAGGCGACTGGAATGATGGCGGCTTGCCAAAATATCTTTTCATGGGCGCGCCAATCAGGGGTTCATTGGTAAAATATTTTTTCATCGCGGCGGCGGTGTTCTTTTTGGTTTCGGCCGGCTTTGCCGGCTATATGTTTCTTGGTGGCGGGCAAACAATTTCCGGCAATAATGTGAATATCTCCGTCGCCGGGCCAGTGTCGATTGGCGGCGGCGAAGAATTACCGCTTACCATCATCATTGATAATCAAAATCCCGCAGCGATGGGGGCGGTTGACTTAGTGATAGAATTTCCTGCCGGCACGCGCCAGGCCGGCGATGTCGGCAAAGAATTTCTGCGGCAAAGAGAAACGATTGGCACGATTGCTTCCGGTGAAAGCGTGAGACGGGAAATCCGGGCGGTTTTATTTGGTCAAGAGAAGGAAACAAAAGAAATCGTCGTTTCCGTTGAATACCGCGTGCCTGGTTCCAGCGCTTTGTTATTTAAGGAAAAGAAATTTGAGATTGTTTTAAGTTCAGCACCGGTGGCTGTTGCGGTTAACGCGCCGACGGAAATTTCAGCCGGATTACCTTTTGAACTGGTGGTCTCCATCGCTTCTAATTCAGAAAATGTCATTGAAAATCTTTTGCTCAAGGTCGAATATGGCTTTGGTTTTATTTTCTCTGACTCCGAGCCAAAATCACTTTCGGGGGGTAATACTTGGCGGCTCGGCGATTTAAAACCCGGCAGCAAGCGAACAATTAAAATTCGCGGCCGATTTGAAGGTCAAAATGAAGAAGAGAAGGTCTTCCGTTTTACTGTCGGCACGGCGGACAAACAAGACGAGAAGCTCATCGGCACCGCTTTCTTGACCGCCAATCAAGCTATTATTTTGAAAAAGCCGGCCGTCGGGGTATCAATCGTCTTAAATGGCGACACCGTTTCCAAAGAAATCGTTACCGCTGCCGGCAGTCAAATCAGAGCTGATCTGCTTTTAAATAACAACTCGGCAACGCCAGCTGAAAGCGTTGAAATCCTCGCTGCCTTGGCCGGTTCGGCCTTTAATCGCTTCGCTGTCACCACCGACGGCTATTATCGTTCTACTGATAACCTGGTGGTTTGGAACAAAAACACCACCGCCGCGCTGACGCAGCTTGACCCCGGCGCCAAAACGTCACTAAGCTTAGGTCTCATCGTCCTGGATATGGCTTCTTTAATCAGCGCCGGCATTACCAATCCGACAATGATTGTTGACGCGACTGTCAAAGGCCAAACCGTTGCTGGTGGCAAGAAATCGGATTTTAGCGCCAAGGATTCTAAGACAATAAAAATTTCTTCAGAGTTGTCGCTGGACGCCAAGCTTACTTATTACGACGGACCGTTTCAGAACAAGGGGCCGATTCCGCCCAAAACCGACACCGAAACCTTTTACACTGTTACCTTAAAAATCGCCAACGCAGTTAATAATGCTTCCAATGTTTCGGTCACTGGCCGCCTGCCGCTTTACGCCAGATTTCTTGGCGTAGTCAGCCCGCAAACGGAAAATTTGGTGTTTAATCAATTGGGCGGCATGATAATCTGGAATGTTGGCAAGGTCTCGGCCTTGGCCGGTTTTACCGGCTCGGCGCGGGAGGTCTCATTCCAAATCGCCGTTCTGCCAAGCATCACCCACATCGGTTCGTCCCCCTTGGTAATGACTAACATCGAAGCGCTCGGCGATGATGATTTTACTGGCGAAAAGTTAAACGGCGGTGTTAACGATCTCACTACCGATTTGCGTGCTGATTCCAGAGCTAAATCTTTGGACGGCGTTGTGGTCAGATAATCCCATTAGAAGTTCAAAGAATAATAAAATATGACAAAAAACATAAATAGTTCAACTTCTAACGGGAACAAACAACCTGACTTACTAGAAAAAATCGTATCGCTTTGCAAACGGCGAGGTTTTGTTTTCCCCGGTTCGGAAATTTACGGCGGCTTTGCTGGCACTTATGATTACGGTCATTATGGTTTGGCGCTTAAAAAAAATATTCAGCAATCGTGGTGGCAACATTTCGTTGAGAACCAAGAAAATATGTATGGTATGGATGCGGCAATTTTAATGAATCAAAAAGTTTGGCGGGCGAGCGGCCATGCCGAAGGCTTTGCCGACCCATTAGTTGAATGCGAGGAGTGTAAAAAACAATTTAGAATTGACCAACTTGATTTCCCAAGGTTGAACCTTAAAGACTCCGAAAAGGTTCAACCTTTATGTCCTGACTGCGCCGGCAAACTCAGTGAAGCGCGCCAATTCAATATGATGTTCAAGACGAACATCGGCGCGGCGGAAAACGAGAATTCTGTTTCTTATCTTCGCCCTGAAACGGCGCAGGGAATGTTCGCCAATTTCAAAAATGCCCTAGATGCTTATCACCCGAAATTACCGTTCGGTTTGGCGCAGATTGGCAAGGCCTTCCGCAACGAAATCGCGCCGCGCGATTTTCTATTCCGGACGCGAGAGTTTGAGCAAATGGAAATTGAATATTTTGTGAATCCGAAGGATTGGAAAAAAAGTTTTGAGGATCTTCGTCTAGAAACCAAAAAGTGGCTTGCCGAAATTGGTTTGGCATCAGAGAAAATTCACGAATTGGAAGTGCCCGATGGCGAGCGAGCGCATTATTCCAAAAGAACCATTGATTTTGAATATGATTTTCCTTTTGGCCGCAATGAACTTTATGGTTTGGCTTATCGCACCGATTTTGACTTAGCGAATCACTCGCGGGAAAGCGATGTCTCGCTGGAATATCTAGATGAGGAGTCAAAAGAAAAATTTATACCTCATGTCATTGAGCCGTCTTTTGGTTTGGATAGAACTTTTTTGGCTTTGCTTTGCGAAGCTTACACCGAAGATGAAATGAATAATGAAAAACGCACTTATCTTAAACTTTCACCAAAAATCGCGCCGGTGAAAGTAGCAATATTTCCATTACTTCGCAACAAACCGGCTCTAGTGAAAAAAGCCCGAGAAGTTTTTAAATTCTTACATTCTAAGTTACAGGTTACAGGTTACATGATTGAATGGGATGACAACGGTAATATCGGCAAGCGCTACCGCCGTCAGGATGAAATTGGCACACCCGCGACGATTACTTGCGATTTTCAAACACTTGAAGATGATACCGTAACAGTCCGAGACCGAGATACAGGAAAACAGGAGAGGGTAAAAATTGCCGAATTAGTGGACACCTTGCAAAATAAATTGGCATAGTCTATGGTGGCACACTCATTGTTCTCCTTGACCCGCTACTTGTTGGCGGGTTTTTTCTTTTTCTTCCACCGAAAGTTTGCTACATCCGGCATTCGTGATATTATGACGACATGAAAGATAAACTTCATTACAGTGTAATTTTTCAGGCGGAACCGGAAGGCGGTTACACGGCGATTGCCCCGGCTTTGCCTGGTTGCGTTTCTTACGGCAAGACGATAGAAAAAGCGAAAATAAATATTAAAGAAGCGATGGAACTTTATCTTGAATCGCTTGCCGCTCACGGAGAAAAACCGGGGATTGAGAATAATACTTTTGTTTCTTCTGTTGGAATTTCCCCAGTACGAGCTTATGCCTAAAAAGTATAAAGTTTTTACTTCCGCCAAGCTCATCAAATTGCTCGAACGGCAAGGTTTTTATATTGACCGGAGTCGTGGTAGCCATTTTGTTTTGCGAAATGAAAAACTTAAAGCAACAATTGTAGTACCTAAACACAGAGGAGATTTGCCTCAAGGAACTTTAGCGGCAATAATTGAGCGCAGTAAATTAGATGAAAATTTATTTAAACCATAAATAATTATGAAATTCTCTAAGACAATTTTGCCCAGTGGGTTGCGATTGGTGACAGTGCCGATGAAAGATAACCCAACAGTCACGGTTTTAGTGCTGGTGGAAGCCGGCTCTAAATACGAAACCGAAGCTAACAACGGTGTCTCCCACTTCTTAGAGCACATGTGTTTCAAGGGCACGAAAAAACGCCCGACGGCGCTGGCGATTTCTCATGAACTGGATTCCATTGGTGCCCAATATAACGCTTTTACCGCTCAAGAATTTACCGGCTATTTCGCCAAGGGCCAATTCGGCGACCGAGCGCAACTATTGGACGTGGTTTCTGACATTTATCTAAATTCCACCTTGCCGGCCGAAGCGATGGAAAAAGAGCGTGGCGTGATTATTGAAGAAATTAATATGTATGAAGACATTCCGCAACGACAAGTGGCAGATGAATTTATGGCATTGCTTTATCCCGAACAACCGGCCGGTTATTCTATTGCCGGCACCAAAGAACATATTAAGGTAATGAAGCGTGAAGATTTTTTAAATTATCGCAAAGCTCATTATCTTTCCCAAGCGACTGTGGTAGTGGTGGCCGGCAACATTGACGAGGAAAAAGTGAAAAAGGAAGTGGTGGCGGCTTTTAAAAATTCGCCGACGGGCAATAAATCGTCAAAACCGGCAGTAGTAGAAAAACAAAAAAAGCCGGCGCTGGCGGTCAAAGAAAAAAAGACCGACCAAACCCATTTTATTTTAGGCGTCCGAAGTTTTGGGATTTTTGACAAAAGAGATATTGTTTTGCGTTTGCTGGCGGAAGTTTTGGGCGGCGGGATGAGCTCGCGGTTGTTTCAAAAACTGCGCGAGGAAATGGGTGTTTGCTATTATGTCAAAGCCGACAATGACGCCTTTACCGACCACGGCATTTTCGGCGTTGCCGCCGGCGTGACTCCCGCTCGATTGGCGGAAGTCGTCAAAGCGGTTTTGGTGGAATTTCAAAAATTAAAAAAAAGGCCGGTTGCCGCCGCCGAGTTGGTGAAAGCCAAAGCCCATTTAATTGGCTCAATGTTCCTGTCGTTGGAATCGTCGGATTCACTCGCCGAGTATTACGGTTTTCAGGAAGTTTTTAAAAAAGAAATAAAAAAGCCGGCGGAAATCGCCGAAAAAATAAAGGCGATTTCCGCCGCCGATTTGAAAAATCTCGCCGGCGAGATTTTCGTGGAAAGCCAGCTTAACCTCGCTGTCATTGGCCAAAACGCCGATAAAATTGAATTAGAAAAGACCTTGCGTTTTGCGTAAATTAGGAAATTTGCTTTTTAGGGCGGCATATATTAGAGTAGCGCCACCGAGTCATTCGGTAGTTTTTAGTTTTACGCTTTTAGTTTTAATTTTGAAACTGTGCCAACCATCAATCAGCTTATAAAAAGAAAACGAATTAAAATCGCACGGAAACCGAAATCCGTGGCTTTGATGCGTACTTTCAATACTTTGAAAAACCGACCGAACTTTTTTCCCTCACCGTTCAAAAGGGGTGTCTGCACCAAAGTAACGACCAAGACGCCGAAGAAACCGAACTCGGCTATTCGGAAAATCGCCCGCGTTCGTCTAACCAACGGCATGGAAGTAACCGCTTATGTACCGGGCATTGGCCACACTTTACAGGAACACGCGGTGGTGGTGTTGCGCGGCGGCCGGGTAAAAGATGTCGGCTTGCGTTATCAAATCGTCCGTGGCAAGTTGGACGCGACTGGCGTAGAAAACCGCAAAAAGGGTCGCAGCCAATATGGAGCAAAGAAACCGAAGAAGGTATAAATAAAAATGTAAAAATCAAAGTTCAAAATGACAATTTATTATAGTAAAAAATTTTAAGATTTTACATTGTAATTTTTCATTTTGATTTTTAATATTTCCATTAATTAATATTATGCGCAGAAAAGCAAAAATAAAAGCGATAGTGAAGCCCGACAAAACTTACGGTTCGCTGAAAGTTTCTAAGTTTACCAATTACATAATGAAGCAGGGCAAAAAGACGATTGCCAAAAAAATCGTCTACGGTGCCTTTGATGCCATTAAAGAAAAAACCAAAACCGCTAATCCGCTGGAAATTTTTGAATTGGCTTTGAAAAATACCGCGCCGACCATGGAAGTGCGTTCGCGGCGCGTCGGCGGCGCCAACTATCAGGTGCCGGTGGAAGTTCGGCCCGAGCGGCGGCAAGCGTTGTCTATTCGCTGGCTGGTGGACGCGGCAGCGGGTAAAAAGGGCAAACCGATGGCGGAAAAACTAGCCGATGAAATCATCGCTGCTTCCAAGAACGAAGGCGAAGCGGTCAAAAAACGCGAAAACACTCACAAAATGGCGGAAGCCAATAAAGCCTTTGCTCATTTTGCGTGGTAAAAATTATTTGTGAATGTACTCTATTATCACCACCTCAGCGATTGTCGTTCGTTTCAGAAATAGCGGAGAGAACGGCAAAATTTTTTCGCTGTTTTGCCGCGAATTAGGCTTGGTTAAAGCGCACGCCCAGGGCGTGCGCAAAGCCAATTCCAAACTGCGCTCGCATTTGGCGGATTTTTCTTTGGCAAAAGTCTCACTAGTGCGCGGCAAAAATTTTTGGCGACTGACCGGTGCTACTGCCGAGAAAAATTATTTTCAATCCCTAAAAATCGCGCCGCTTAAATTGAAAACGGCGGCTAATATTGTTCGTTTACTGGAACGCTTGCTTCACGGTGAGGAAAAAAACGAAACACTTTTTGATTTGGTGAAAAATGGTTTTGATTTTTTGGAAAATTTACCGACAGAAAAAGAAACTATTCTGGCTTTTGAAACCGCGTTGGTCTTACGGGTTCTTCATCGGCTTGGTTATCTCGGTAAACATCAAGACACTATTTCATTCGCCCCCGCCCTAAGCGGACCAGCCTCGAGCTGGAAAACTTTCGATTGGAACGAAAAACTTTTAATTGCCATACAGCCCAAAATCCCAGACCTCATCGCCGTCATCAACCAATCCCTTCACGAAAGCCATTTGTAAATATTTATGGATAAAAAGGATAAAAAATATTTGAGCAGATATTTGCTATCGCTAGTATCTGCTGAAAACATTACGCGGGACCAAAAATTTGTCAATTGTTGGTGACTATGATAGAGTATTGGTGTTATTAATTTAATCGCTGGTTTTTGGAAACCTAAAACCCCGTAGTAGAATTCAATTTTTGACAGTTTTCTTGATTATCGAGAACACCGTCAAGAATTGGAAATTCTATTTTATCGGGGAATCCGTAGAAATTCACTACAAGACAGGTCCGAAAATCAGCTCCGTTTATGAAAACAAAAGAATACGCTTTGGAGGTGGGCGGCAAGAAATTAACCGCCGAGTTCACTGATTTGGCCGACCAGGCCAACGGTTCGGTGATCGTCCGTTTGGGTAACACCACAGTTTTGGTAACCGCCGTCATAGGCAAGTATGAAAAAGATGCCGACTATTTTCCTTTAACTGTTGATTACGAAGAAAGATTTTACGCCGCCGGCCAGATTTTGGGTTCGCGCTTTATGCGCCGCGAAGGCCGGCCGTCGGACGAGGCGGTGCTTTCCGGCCGGGTTGTGGACCGCACTATCCGGCCATTATTCAATCAAGAATTGCGCCAGGAAGTGCAGGTGGTGGTAACGATTCTTTCCATCGCTGAAGACGACCCCGACATTCCAGCTATCATCGGCGCCTCGCTGGCGCTCGGCGCCTCCGACATTCCTTGGAACGGCCCGGTCTCGGCCGTTCGTATTGGCGTTTTGGAAGACGAAAAAAATTTCCTCGTCAATCCGACTTACGAAACCAGAAACGCTGGCGAGAACAAATTGGATTTGCTGGCTTGCGGCAAAGACGGCGCGATTAACATGATTGAAATCGGCGCCAAGGAAGTAGCCGAAGGCGTGATTGTTAAAGCCTTGGAAACGGCATCGGAAGAAATTGAAAAAATCCAAAGTTGGCAGAAAAAAATTATCAAGGAAATCGGCAAAGAAAAATTGACCATCGCCGAATCGCAACCATCGGCTGAATTGGTCCGATTGTTTGAAACCGAAATTGATAAAAAACTTTTTGACGCGATTTTTAGCGGCCCGGGGAAACATCAAATCTATAATCTAAAAGAAGGGTGGCTGAAAGTTTTCGCTGAAAAACTGCCGGATGAAAAACTGGCGCTGGCGGATTTTTACTTTGAAGAAAAAATAAACGAATTGGTTCACCGCGAGGCGATAGAAAACGAGCGACGGCCAGATGGTAGAAAAATGGACGAATTGCGCCCCTTGTTTGCCAAAGCCGGCGGTGTTTCGCCAATTCTTCACGGCTCGGGTATTTTCTATCGCGGTGGCACGCATATTCTTTCGGCCTTAACTTTGGGTGGTCCGGGCGACACTCAAATAGTTGAAGGTATGGAAGTCCAGACCAAAAGACGCTTTATACACCATTACAATTTTCCGCCGTTTTCTTCGGGTGAGACGGGTAAAGTGGGAGGAATGAATAGGCGGGCCATCGGCCATGGCGCGCTGGCGGAAAAAGCGCTTTCAGCAGTGATTCCCGACAAAGAAAAATTTCCTTACACCATCCGCATTGTTTCCGAAGCATTGGCTTCTAACGGTTCAACCTCTATGGGCAGTGTTTGCGGTTCCACTTTGGCGTTAATGGATGCCGGTGTGCCGATTAAAACGCCGGTGGCTGGTATTGCCTCCGGTCTAATGCTCTCCTTCGATTACGCTAAGGATAAAAAATATAAGGTGCTGACTGATATTCAGGGACCGGAAGACCACCACGGCGATATGGATTTCAAAGTGGCTGGCACCGACAACGGCGTTACCGCTGTCCAGATGGATGTTAAGGTCAACGGCATCCCCATTAAAATTTTAGGTGAAGCGTTTGAAGCGGCAAAAAAAGCTCGCCGGCAAATTCTTGAGGTCATTAAAAAAGAAATTTCCGCGCCTCGTTCTGATATTTCACCAAACGCCCCGAAAATTATTTCCATCAAAATTAAACCGGAGCAAATCGGCTCTATCATCGGCACCGGCGGCAAAACCATCAATGAAATTATGGAAAAGACCGGCGCGGAGATTGACATTGAAGATGACGGCACGGTCTTTTTCACCGGCAAAAACGGTTCGGCTGAAGCAGCCCAAAAAATCGTGGAAGAAATGACGCACGAATACAAACCAGGCGAAAAATATGAGGGCTCGGTCACACGGCTGATGGACTTTGGCGCTTTCGTCAAAATCGGACCCAATGCCGAAGGCATGGTTCACATTTCCGAAATCGCGCCGTTCCGGATTGACCAAATTTCCAGCGCCCTGCAAGAAGGCGATATCGTGCCGGTTATGGTCAAAGAAATTGACGAAAAAGGCAGAATCAATTTGTCCATTAAGGCCGCCGACCCGAGTTTCGCCGAGAAAAAAGGCATCAAGCCCGGCACCGGTATGGGAGGCGGTGGCGGTTTTGGAGGAGGCTTCCGTTCCCAAGGTGGCCGGCCAGAAAGAAGGAGAAGGTACTAAAATTCCAACCCCGCCCAAACCCTCCCCAAAGGGGAGGGTTAAGCCCCCTTTCTTTTGGAGAGGGGGCTATGGGGGTGAGGAAGACGCTTCTAAAATTTAGAAACCAAGAATGTGAAAATAATCTACGGTCGTAAGTTATTTTCACATTGGAGTTTTTAACAGAAAAAAAGTTTGTCAAATTTTGACTTGCATTTCAATTTAGGGTAGACTTGGGGCATGAAAACCTTGGAAAAAATAATTGGCTTAAAGGATTTGCGACTTAACGCCAAAAACTATATTGATGCCGCTAGTCGGGGACAATCTTTCGTTGTAGTTAATCGCTCCCAACCTATTTTTAAGGTTATGCCTGTGGACGAATGGGGAGATGAGGGGGTCTGGGAAACCGTCGTAGATTTCACTAAAATAAAAAAAGGGGGGGTGCCAATGGGTAAAGTATTGGCGGCACTTCGTTCAATGAAATGAACAAAATCCAAAAGTTTCTCGCGAAGCTAAACCGCAAAGAAAGAGTGTATAAGGCCACCCAGTTTTGCACTCTCGGTCTCCGACTAGCTGATAATATGGTGATGATAGCATAAACTCCACGGGTGAGAGTTTGTTTTGGAAAGCAAAATGAACCCGCTCGGTGTTGTAAAAAACGAGA
>Ga0209542_10007474_pt1 | contig 20752 bp, 12 predicted proteins | sample RifCSPhighO2_01_FD_184028 | JGI IMG/M metagenome (GOLD analysis project Ga0209542, IMG submission 184028) | Soil microbial communities from Rifle, Colorado - Rifle CSP2_plank highO2_0.1 (SPAdes) (version 2) | ecosystem: Environmental > Terrestrial > Deep subsurface > Rock core/Sediment ... | reverse complement strand
CTTCCGTTTCCCACCTTTGTTTTTCCAACTCCTTTTTGTCTGCGGTCGATCCGGCCGATTTCTCCCTTTCTTCGATTGCTCTTTCTTCTTTTTCAACAGCGTCTTCCTTCCTAAGAACTTCGTCCAAACTCTCCTGGAGCTTCGTCTCTTTTTCAAGCAGATCGTTGATTTCTTGCTCTAAAGGCCCTTTTTTCTCCAACAATCTCTGCATTTCTCTTTCTAATTCTTCTCTTGCGTCTTCTGTTTTGATTTCTTCTCGCCGATCATCAATGGCTCTCTGTCTTTCCAGGATTTCTTCTTCGCTTGTAAGCAGTTTGTTATACCTTAAACTAATCTCTCTTATTTTATCCTTCACTCTTCCGATTTCTTCTTCCCATTCCCAACGTTCTTTTTCTATCTTTCTTCTTTTTTCTTCCGTTTCCCACCTTTGTTTTTCCAACTCCTTTTTGTCTGCGGTCGATCCGGCCGATTTCTCCCTTTCTTCGATTGCTCTTTCTTCTTTTTCAACAGCGTCTTCCTTCCTAAGAACTTCGTCCAAGCTTTCCTGGAGCTGTTTTTCTCTTTTGGAAAGTTGGCTGGTTTCGGTTTCCAACGGAATTTTTCGAGTGGCAATGTTTTGCAGTTCTCGGTCTAACGATAATCTTTCTTCTGTCAGCTGGATTTTTTCTCTTTCTCTGGCTCTTTTTGATTCTTGGGCCGTCAATACCGCTTCTTCTCTTTGTCTTATTGCCTCTAATCTTTTTCCTCTCGTTTCTTCTTGACTTTTACGCGCAACCGTTTCTTTTTCCGCGATTTCCTTGAGCTCTGTTCTGCGCCGTTCATCGATATTCCTTTGAGCCAAGATGTCTTTTTTTCTTTTTTCTTCAAGTTCCAGTCTCTCGGACTCAAGTTTTATTTGCAGTGTTTCTCTTGTTCTTTCGGTCTCAAAAGTCCTAATGGCTTCTTCTCCTTTGGAAACGGTCGTTTCTCTTAATTCCTTCTCCGTGTCCGTTTTTATCGCTGGGGCTTTGGGTCTTTCCTGCTCCGCTCTTCTTTTTTGCAATATAATTTGCTCCATTTCCCTCTCTTTTGCCCTGAAATCTTTTCTTCCGGCAAGGCCCTGCGCCATCAAAATATCGCCCCGCATCGTTTTTATCTCCGCTCTTTTTAATAAATCCTTTGGGTTTTTATTTTGGTCGTTTTGCGCCATGATTCTAAATTATTATTTTTCGGGAGACAAATTGATTCTGCCTTGATTGTCGATGGCAATAACTTTAACTGGTATTACGTCTCCGACCTTGACCAGTTCTTCTATCCTTTTATTGCGCTGGTTGGTTAGGTAAGAAATATGTATCATTCCTTCTTGATTTGGCAGGATTTCGACAAAGGCGCCAAAATCCAGAAGCCGTTTTACTTTTCCCTCAAATGTTTCTCCGACTTTGATTTCTCGGGTGATTCCTTTGATAATCTCAAGCGCTTTTTGAGCCGCCTCTTCCTTTTCTGCGGTGATGAAGATGGAGCCGGATTGGTCAATATCTATCATCGCCCCGGTATTGGCGATGATTTCATTGATTATTTTTCCGCCGGGACCAATAACCTCTCTGATTTTTTCCGGGTTTATCTGCAATATTAGAATTCTTGGGGCAAACGGGGAAAGGGCGGGACGAGGGCCGGGCAAAGTTTTCTCTATTTCGTCTAAGATTTCCATCCGCGCTTTTTTGCCGAGAGACAAAGATTCTTTCAATATTTCGGGAGTAACGCCGTCTATTTTAACGTCCATTTGTATAGCCGTAATGCCGTTTCTGGTACCCGCTACCTTAAAATCCATGTCGCCGTGATGGTCTTCCGGGCCTTGGATATCAGTTAGCATTTTATAGTTAGCGTCGCCGCCGATCATAGATGTTTTTTTGGTCATTAGGCCGATGGCGATTCCGGTGGCGGGTCTTTTAATGGGTACTCCCGCATCCATTAAAGCCAGGGAAGAGGAAGAAACGGCGGCCATCGAGCTGGAGCCGTTGGAAGAAAGGATTTCGGACACTATTCTTATGGTATAAGGAAATTCTTCAAAGGAAGGAATCAAGGGCAGTAGAGCTTTTTCCGCTAGCATGCCGTGGCCAATGTCTCGTCTGCCCGGTCCCCGCAACGGCCTTATCTCTCCCACGGAATAAGGAGGAAAATTGTAGTGATGCATAAAGCGTTTTTTGCCCACAATTTCCATTCCTTCCAATAGTTGTTGGTCGCCGGGAGACCCCAAGGTTAAAATAGACAAGCTTTTGGTTTGGCCTCGTTCGAAAAGTCCGGAACCGTGCGTTCTGGGTAGCAGGCCGGCTTCGGTGTGAAGCTTTCTTATTTCGTCCAACTTCCGGCCATCCGGCCTTTTTCCCGATTCAATAATATTTTCGTGCACTATTCGGTCAATTTCTTTTTCAACAAAATCCAGGGCTTTCTTTCCCTTTCTGGGATACTTTTCTTCGATAATTGTAAAAACTTCATCCTTGATATCATTAAGCCCGTTTGCTCTTTCCGATTTGTCTTTCAAATAAATTGCTTTCTCTAAGCGATCTTTCAAGATAAAACGAATTTCTTCTTCTATTTCCGGATCGTCTCGGTCCGTTTCGGTTGCCAATTTGTTTTTACCTATTTTTTCCGATATTTCCAGTTGGAAATCGCAAACTTTTTTGATGTAAGGGGAGGCGAAGGCAAAGGCCTTTATGATTAAATCTTCCGAAACTTCATCGCAAGCGCCTTCGATCATATTGATGAGGATTTTTTTTCCGCGCTCCTTCCCGGTTAGGACCAAATCAAACTGACTTTTTTCTCTTTGCTGGTAAGTCGGGTTAATAATAAGTTTATCGTCAACCATAGCCACTCTTACTGCTCCGATTGGTCCCGACCAAGGAATATCGGAAATAGACAACGCTAAAGAGGCGGCGGTCAGCCCCACAATATCCGGGTCGTTTTCCGCGTCCCAAGAAAGGCAAGTCATAATTACTTGAACTTCGCGATTGAGATTTTTTGGAAACAAAGGTCTAATGGGCCGGTCAATCAATCTGGAAACCAAAATGGCTTCGTCCGACGGCCTGCCCTCCCTTTTCATATATCTCCCGCCCCTGATTTTTCCGGCGGCGTAGTATCTTTCTTCGTAATCAACAGTTAGAGGAAAAAAATCCAGGTTTTCTTTCTTGCTTTTTGACATCACGCAGGTGGCAAGAAGCAGGGTATCGCCGCAACGAACCAAAACAGACCCATTGGCCTGTTCGGCAAGATTTTTTATTTCAACGGTTAGTTCGCTTTCGCCCAGTTTTAATTTGAATGTTTCCATCTTGGCTTGGGGAAAATTTTTTTAATGTTAATCTTTTTAATGTCCAAATTGAATAAACTGCGTTTTTTTTGCAAAAGATATTTTTCCGGATTTTCTTCTATATCAATGAACTCATCGGCTGTTTCCTTCAATCCTCTGGACGACGATCGGCCAAAAGCGATCACCTCTACTCTTTTGCCCTGATTTTTCAAATAATTGGTCAAATCGATAAAATCGCCGTCTCCCGAAGCCAGCACCACCACGTCAACGCTTGGCGCCATCCTGACGGCGTCAATCACAATGCCAACGTCCCAGTCGGCTTTTTTCATCCCGCCATAGAATTCTTGCAGATCGCGGATGCGAGTTTCGATGCCAAGCTTGATCAACGCCTCAAAAAAGGGCTTTTCTTCGCCCGTTTTAGTTCTAACAACGTAAGCAAAAGCCCTGATTAAATTTCGGCCGCTGATAGCCAATTTGAGAATTTCCTGGAAATTTACCCTTGACTGGTAAAGATTTCTGGCTGAATGATAAAGGTTTTGAACATCAATCAGCACGCCAACTCTTTGTCCTATGTGTTTAATGACCACAATTTTCAAATTAAAAATTAAAAACGAAAAAGTAAAAACGGCAACTTAAGGTCAAAAATTTTTGTTCGGTTTTAAATTTTTCCCCGCCATTTTTCGCTTTTGGTTTTTACTTTTTAGTTTTCAAACCTATTTTTTTCATAATGCTATTATATTTTTTCTCGTCTTCTTCTTTCAGGTAGTTCAGCAGCTTTCTTCTTCTTGCCACCATCTTCAAAAGCCCCCGTTTTGAATGGAAGTCCTTGGTGTGGCCCTTAAAATGCAAAAGAAGCCGTTCGATTTCTTCTGTCAGCAAAGCGATTTGCACTTCTGACGAGCCCGTGTCTTTATCGTGCAGTTTGTATTTTGAGATAATTTTTTCTTTTTCTTCTGGTGTTAGCATGTATTTATTGATTAAGGAAAAATTATCAGGGCCCTGTCGAAGACGGGAATCCTAATTTTTTCCTTTTCCTCTGTTGTTAGCATACCTTAATTAAAAAAAATGATATTACTGATTATCCGTTGATAAATTAATTATATATCATATCCTAAAATAAAAAAACGTTCCACTCCGATTTTTTACTGGTGCCTCCGCCGCGACTCGAACGCGGAACCAAAGGATTAAGAGTCCTCTGCTCTACCAATTGAGCTACGGGGGCAGATTTCACATAAATGAATTAGGATTATGGCGTAAGGGGGCAATCAACTTGGAACCAAAGATTCGGGTCCCAGCCAAAAGAAGGGTTTATTATGTCAAAAGCAACCAAGATGGTGTTTACCACTATCCACCCGCCATAGACAATGAGAAGACCTATCAGTATTGAAGTTAACAGCGCTTTGGCTTTATTGATGCCACTAGGGCCTCCGCCTCCCATGTAGGCAAACATAAACATTAATCCGGCCCAAACCATCATCGCGAAAGCGATTACTAAAACCACGGGGAATCCCCAATTAAACCCGGCGGCGTTTTTATCTGATTGGGGGATAAGAAGAAAGGTGACGATATTGTCAAATAGAACAAAAACGTGACAAAGCTGACAGGGCACAGCCGTGGGATCGGTTGTCGGGTCTCCTGTGTTTCCGCAGGGAACCAGATACGCTTCGGTTTTGGTTGGCAGTAAATTAAATACCGAAGCCGTCAATAAAGCAAATAAAATTGTTTTTTTCATATTCCGTCTACTGTAACGTCTTTTTGGAGTATATCTTATCGCGACAAAAAATTAAATAGATTATTACTTCTCTGCTTTTTGTACGTCTCGGAGATTTGCCTCGCGGTTAAGCGAGCTTCAATCGTCCATCGTTGCCTCAAAATCCTTATGCCCTCGCCAGGATTCGAACCCGGACCCCAACGTCCGAAGCGTCGTGTGATATCCATTTCACTACGAGGGCGGTAAAAATTTAAAACACAAAGACAAAAACGAAAAAAGGGAACTTAAGCTAAATTAGCTTAAAAGCAAGAAAAAATCAATTGCGGCTACGGCAATTTTAAAGTAGAATAAAACAGAATTATGATTATACCAAGAGAAGTTAAAACTGTTACGGAAAAACTTGAAAAAGACGGATACGAGGCCTATATTGTCGGCGGTTGTGCTCGCGACTTGCTTTTAGGAAAAAATCCCGACGATTGGGACGTGGCTACCAGCGCCAAGCCCGAAGAGATCAGAACGGTTTTCCCAAAGAGTTTTTACGAGAATAAGTTTTTAACGGTTACCGTGCAGACCGGCAACAAAGAAGAGTCGTTAAAAGAGATAGAAGTAACGACATTTAGGACAGAAGCGCAATATACGGATAAACGTCATCCCGACGAAGTCAATTTTGCGAGCACAGTACAAGAGGACTTGGCGAGGAGGGATTTTACAGTTAATGCCATAGCTATGAGCCAGAAAATAGAAAATAGAAAACAGAAAATAGAAATTATAGATCCTTTTAACGGACAGAAAGATTTAAAAAACAAGACAATTCGGGCGGTTGGTAATCCGGAAAAAAGGTTTTCCGAAGACGCTTTAAGAATGATGAGAGCGGCGCGCCTATCTATTATTCTTGGTTTTGAGATAGAGAAAGATACTGCCCTAGCTATTAAGAAAAACTCCGGCTGGATCAGGCATATTTCTCAAGAAAGAATTAGGGATGAATTTCTGAAAATTATAATGTCGGAGAAGGCAATGGAGGGAGTGGAATTATTGAGAGAACTTTCGTTGCTGAAATATATTTTGCCAGAACTGGAAGAGGGTTATGGCGTTGGTCAGAACAAACACCATATTTATTCTTGTTATGAGCACAATATGAGGGCGTTGGATTTTGCCGCAAAGAAGAATTTTAATAAAGACGTGAGAATGGCTTCTCTTTTACATGATATTGCGAAACCAAGAGTCAAGCATGGCGAGGGTGTGGATTCTACTTTTTACAATCACGAGGTCATTGGCGCAAAAATGACTCAACGCATTTTGGATCGCTTAAAATTTCCTAAAAAAGACGCGGAAAAAATCACAAAGCTCGTGCGATACCACTTGTTTTATTATAACGTTGACGAAGTGGGAGAGTCGTCGGTTCGAAGGTTGGTGCGCCAAGTGGGCACGAAGAATATGGAAGAACTGTTACAATTAAGAATGGCAGACAGAATTGGTTCTGGCGTGCCCAAAGCCGAGCCCTACAAGTTAAGGCATTTAAAATATATCATTGATAAAGTTTCGCAAGATCCTATTTCGGCAAAAATGCTGAAGGTTTCGGGAAACGATGTAATGACGATATTAAAGATCAAACCGGGACCACGAGTTGGACAAATCTTGGATATTTTGCTCGGTTTTATTTTAGATGATCCTAAAAATAATAAAAAAGAATTTTTAGAAAAAGAAGTAGAGCAGTTAGGAAAATTATCCGAAAAAGAATTAGCATCTTTATCAAAAAAAGCCAAAGCAGGAAGGGAAAAATTAGAAGTGAAGAAAGACGAGATGACGAAGAAGAAGTATTGGGTGAGTTAAGGGAGCTTCGGGTAAAGTTTTTCAAGCCAACACAATAATTTTCCCAGCGAGAAAATTTTGTTCATCTCTCGGCTTGCTGTCCGCTGGACGCGGAACCATGCCAGCTCGCCTGCGAGGTGTGCCTTGAAAAGCTTTACCCTTGCTTTGGGAAGGTTTATGGTAAAAAGTTTATAGTTAGTAGTTATTACGGGGTATAGTACAGTGGCAGTATACACGATTCGGGTTCGTGTGACCCCAGTTCGAATCTGGGTACCCCGACAGAATGATATATAATGTATAGGTTGGCAGTTGAGGGCTTGTGGTTAAGTAGCAGGGCACTACATTTTCACTCCGTTAGAGATTGGTACGGGCTCATAGTAAAATGGCATTACGCAGCATTCGCATTGCTGAATTCCGGGTTCGACTCCCGGTGAGTCCATAGATATTTTTAACGGGGCGAGTTGTGATAATGGCGGTTCCCTGCCAGAGGCGGGTTCGCCCTTGGAGAATACTTCGTCCAGGTTCATAATAACACCGTGCTGATTAAAAAAATTTTACCAGATATATGATTCATAACCGCTACATTAAAACTTGGTCTGGGTTTGTATGCTACCCTTTTCTTAGACCGTAGGGCAGGTTTTGGTTTACGACACTGCCCTATCGGGCAGTTTTATTATCAACTAAATTATTTATTTTTATGTTTCAATTTTCTGAAAAATCATTCAAAAAGATTTTAATCGCACTTGCGATTTATCTTACGTCTCTTTTCGCGGCAAACACTCTTGGATTGAAAATAATGCCATTTCTGTTCGGCTCCCATTTGTCCGTGGCGGTATTTTCTTTCCCCGTGGTTTTTTTAATGACAGATGTGGTCGGAGAAGTGTACGGTAAAAGAATCGCCAAGTTCTTTGTGCTTGCGGGATTTTTAAGCACCGCATTGTTTATCGCTTACTCTCTTGTGTCGTTAGCGCTTCCATGGTCGCAAGACGGCGAATGGGCGAAGGACGGTTACAACACAATCTTTGGCGTTTCGGCGCGAATAGCCGTCGCTTCGTTAGCCGCATTTTTAATTGCTGAATATCAGGACGTGATTTCTTTTTTCTTTTTGCGAGAAAAAATGGGCGTGAAATTTTTCTGGCTGCGTTCTTTTTTATCCAACCTCTGGTCGCAATTGCTGGACACAGTGATTTTTATGGTTATCGCTTTTGCCGGAATATACCAAACGCCAGTTCTCATTAGCATTATTGTTACCTGGTGGCTGTATAAGGTAGCAATGGGTATGCTTTATACCCCGCTTTCGTATTTAGGCATTATGTTTTTAAGGAGTTAAATTTAACGTATAGGGCGGCTAAAAATAATATATTGTGTTATAATTTGTATAAGAAATTTTATTGGAATTTTGCTTTTTGATTTTGTAAAATTTGAAAGTGAAAATGGTATCTTTGAGATTCTTTCGGACAAAAAAAGAAAAACTAATGGCCAAGACGGAAAAAGAGAAACGATCGCGCATTAAGAAAGTCGAGGAATTAAGCGACTGGATGATTTTAATGCCGGATTCCGCCAAGAAAACGTTAATTCCCCAATTAGCTCCTTTGCATCGGTATTTACTGAAAAAATCCTTGCTCTATTACCGCTGGCACTTAAATCCTTACGCCCAGTTGGCTCATTGGCTTTCTTTATTCGGAAGCATTTTTTTGGTATTTATCATTATTTTTACTTCTATTCCATTGCCGGTTAAAGCCGAGGCCAAAGTTTGGGACGGAGGAGGGCCGCTTGATGACTGGTCAGACCCTCTTAATTGGTTGCCAGACGGTGCTCCTGCCGCCGGAGATTCCGTAACGTTTAACGACAGCGGGGCAGACGAAAATGTGAATATTGACATTCTTGGCGCATGGGGGTCGGCCGGAGAAACTATCACTATCACCGGAGACGCTGGCGCCACAGACGGTTATGACGGCACGATTACTCAAAATGTAGCCATTCCCGGGATGGGCGCTTTTGCAATGACTGGAGCCGACAGTGTGGCCGTCTTTACCCAAAACAGCGATTTAACCGTTTCCTCGTTAAGCGTTGCCGGCGGCACTTTTACCGGCGGCGGAGCCGGTGTGGATATAGTTGCGAGCGGCAGCGTTAGTTTTACCGGGGGCGTGTTTAACGATCCTGCCACCCTTACGATTTCCGATGATTTTACCTTAGCCGGCGCCACATATAATGTGTCTGGCACCATAACTCTGTCTGATGACTGGACTTTTACCAGCGGCGCTTTCGGCGGCAGTCCTTCAGTTACTTTTAATGATAGCGGGCAGGTTTCAACGATTGCCGGCTCTACAACGTTTCAAAATTTTATTTCCATAACCCTTGCCAAACAAATCACTTTTACCAATGGGACTACGCAAACCATCAGCGCTTTGGTTTTGACCGGAGGCGCCGGAGCCGATCAGATAGTTTTGAGAAGCACGTCGCCTGGCGATCAGTGGAGTATAAACCCAACTATAGCAACGGTTTCTTTTGTTGACACGCGAGATTCCAACAATACCAACGGTACGCCCATTGGCGCGGTTACCTCAACCAATTCCGGACAGAATACAAACTGGAATTTTGTGATAAACATAGCGGGAATAGTTACTGATGGCGGCGCGCCATTGGTTGGCGCAACGATCCAGTTGGCAATCAACGGAGCTGGTATTACGTCAGCGGTTACCGGTGGCGGTGGCGCTTATGATTTTGCCGGGAATCAAACGGTTGTTGAGGGTGACTCGGCGCTGGTTTACATTGACGATAACGCGGTTGATGGTAATACGGTTGCTGTTATTGCTACGACTACGAGTTTGGCTGATCTGAATATACAAGGAGGAGACGTTATCGCTTATCATTCAACCGCCGGTCCTATCACCAACGCCAATTTTGACACTGCTAAAGGCGGCTTGGGAGACGCGGATATAATTTATTCCGTTGCCGCTTCCAATCTTACTCTAAATGCCGGCGTTGACTTTGTTGTTTTTGCCGGCGACACTTATACTCCCGGAGGGAATTTAACCGCTACCAATGTTACGATTCAGGCCGGAGCTAATTTTAACGCGGCCGATGGTAGTACAGTTGGCGCGACTGGAAATTGGTCAAATTTAGGCACTTTTACCCCGGGCTCAAGTACAGTGGTTTTTAATGGCGCGGCTGGCCAAACCATTGATAATAGCTCCAGTGCTTTTTGGAATTTAACCGTCAACAATTCGGCTGCCTTGCTTACCGTGCAGCTCGTTAATAACAATCTTGACATTGACGGAAATTTTTATTTGCAAGACGGGGGTTTTGATTCCAACGGTCTGAACCAAAACTATGCCGGTAACGTAACGTTCGACGCCGGTACTACCTACACCAAAGGAGGAACCATAACTTTTGACGGAGCCGAAGACAATAACTATACCGATTCCACCGCTGTTAAGCAGAACATTGGCGTCGCTGTCGTTGGCGGAGGAGCTGGGAACGAACTGACCTTGGCTTCCTCGATGACCGTGGATACAATGACCGTTAACAGAACCTTAGATCTCGCTTCCAACGGCTATATCCTTAATCTTGCCGGCACCGTAGCTACTGTTTTGACCGTTACAGGCACTCTGGCCCCCGGCACTAATTCCACGGTTCAGTATTCAGCTGTTAACGGCGGAGGGAATGTTGGCGTAACAACAACCACGTATAATTCCGTTAGATTTTCTGGCGTTGAAACCTATGTCTTAGCCGGTCATTTAACTGGCGGAAACGCTTTGACCGGTAGTTTAACTATTGATGCCGGCGGCGTTATTCTTGACGCTGGCGCTATTCAAAACTATAACATCACTTTAGCGGGCAATTGGGCGAGCGCTGTCGGAACTTTTATTCCAAGATTAAACACCGTTACTTTTAGCGCGGGAGCTGGCACCCAAACAATCAATAATGTAGGCGCTTTCTGGCATTTAACTCTAAGCGGCGCAGGCACAAAACAGCTTTTAGTGAATAACCTTAGTGTCAATGGCGACTTTGCTTTGCAGGGAGGAATATTTGACGCGAACGGATTGGGCCAAGATTACGGAGGCAGTATCGCCCTTACCAATGGCACCACTTACACCAAGGGCGGCATAGTGTTTTTTAATATGGATAACGAAACCAATACCTATGCTGATAACAATGACACCAAGCAGAACCTTGGAGCAGTAATCGTCGGTTCAGCGGTAGCAGCTTCTCCCGAGGATGATATATTGTTGCTTGGCTCTGATATGTTGGTTGACACAATGCTCATCAATACGGTTTTACAATTAGCGTCTAACGGTTATACCTTGAGGGTTGCCAACGATGGAGCTGTGGCCAATGTTTTAACCTTCGGTTTGGTTGGTGTTTTAACTCCCGGCACCAATTCCACGGTTCAATACTCTGCCCTAAATTCCGGCGGTAATATAAATGTTACTACCACCACTTATAATTCTATACAATTATCTGGCGCTGAAACATATGTTTTAACCGGCAACCTTACGGGTGCTAACGCCCTGACCGGTGGGGTAATGATTGATGCTGGCGGAGCGACTTTAGATACGGTTGCTGGTCAGAATTATAATATTAATTTGGCTGGCAATTGGTCAAATGCCGGAACCTTTACGGCAAGGTCGAATACCGTTAACTTTACCGCGGGCGCCGGAACCCAAGATTTAAATTCTGGAGGAGTAGGGGCAGGCAATCTTTTTAACAACTTCACACATTCGGGCGCTGGCACTTTACGGCTTATTACCAACGCCGTTGACATAGATGGAGATTTTTCCAATACCGCGGGAATATTTAATGCTAACGGCCAAAACATTCAGCTTAATGGTAACTGGGCCAACTCCGCTACTTTTACGGCAGGAGCTGGTACGGTGTCTTTTGACCGAGCCGCCGACACCCAAACCTTAAGCTCCGGCGGCGTGGGAGCTGGATTCCTTTTTAACCATCTCACCCATTCTGGAGCAGGCACCTTGCAATTAATCAACAATGATTTAGATGTTGATGGAAACTTCTTGCAGTCAGCCGGCACCTTTGATTCTAACGCTCTAAACCAAAGCTACGCCGGAAACTTCACCTTGGACATTGGTACTACCTACGCTAAAGGAGGAATCATAACTTTTAACGGAGCAGAAGACAATAACTATACCGACTCTACGGCTGTCAAGCAAAACATTGGCACCACAATTATTGGCGGAGGAGTGGGAAACGAATTAACCCTGGCTTCCTCAATGACCGTGGATACGATGGATATTGTTGCTAATAATACTTTAGATTTAGCTTCTAATGGGTATACTTTAGATTTACAGGGCAATCTATCAATAGATGTGGGGCCTGGCACCGTTGTTGTGTTAAGAGTGAATGGAGTTCTTGCCCCTGGTACCAATTCTACGGTTAGATATTCGGGCGTCAGCGCCCTTGAAAATATCGGAGTAACAACCACAACTTACAATTCGGTGCAACTCTCGGGAGCGGAAACCTACGTCTTAACTGGCAACTTGACAGGCGCTAATAGTTTGACCGGCGGGGTAACTATAGATGCCGGCGGTACGATATTAGACGCTGTTTTTGGCGGTGATTTTAACATAACTCTTGCCGGTAATTGGTCAAATGCCGGAACATTTAGTCCAAGGGCGGGCCTTGTTGAATTCAACGCGGCCATTGGCGTTCAAACCCTCAACTCCGGCGGTGTGGGAGCTGGGTTCCTTTTTAACCACCTTACTCATTCCGGAGTCGGAACACTGCGATTGATAACCAACGATTTAGACGTTGACGGAAATTTCCTGCAATCAGCTGGAACCTTTGATTCTAACGCTCTAAACCAAAGCTACGCCGGAAACTTCACCTTGGATGCCGGTACCACCTATACCAAGGGCGCAACCATCACCTTTGACGGAGCCGAAGACAATAACTATACCGATTCCACCGCTGTTAAGCAGAACATTGGCGCCGCTGTTATTGGCGGAGGAGTTGGAAACGAATTAACCCTGGCTTCCTCAATGACCCTGGATACGATGACGATCAACAGAACCTTGGATTTAGCATCTAATGGGTATATTTTAAATCTTGCCAATATTGGAGCCGTGGCGGACGTTCTTACCATTACGGGCACCCTAACCCCCGGCACCAATTCTACAGTACAATATTCTGCCACCAATGGCGGAGGGAATGTTAATGTATTAGCTGCAACCTATAACTCCATTAGATTCTCCGGCGACGAAACCTATGTTCCGACCGGGCATTTAACCGGAGCCAACGCTTTAACCGGGAGCTTAACAATAGACGGGTTAGCCAACTTTAACGCCAACGGCAACAATATTACTCTGGCTGGTAACTGGACCAAAACCGGTATCTTTTCGCACGGCAATAACACCGTTACTTTCAACGACGTCGCGCAAGTGTCAACCATTACCGGTAATTCCGCCTTTTGGAATTTCGTTGTTAATACTCCCGGTAAAACTTTGTCTTTTGGATCCGGTTCTACGCAAACAGTGTTGGGACCTGCCAGCTGGACGATTGCCGGGGTGGACGGAAATCATATTACATTATTAAGATCCGGCGGAGCGGGAAACGACTTTTGGTTTATCAATCCCGCAAACTGGAACGTTGACTACGTAACCGTTTCCAACTCTACCAATATGGCCGCCCTCCCCATTGATCCCACTCACTTTACGGACAACGGAAACAATGTTAATTGGTTCCCGGCGCCGGTAACGCAATGGTGCGCGGCAGAAAACGCTTTTATTCCGCAAAATCAATGGACAAACGCAAGATGCGATGTTCCTGGCGGCGGTTCCGGACCGGTGAATCGCTGGTGCGAGTCGGAACAGCGGTATATTCCCCGAGACGAATGGACCGAACAAAGATGCGCTCCTCCCGCTACCCGTTGGTGCGAAGCGGAGCAATCGTTTATTCCGGAACAGGATTGGACAGAACAAAGGTGCGTGCCTGCGCCATCCACAGTATGGTGTGAGGACGAGCAAAGATTTATACCCCAAGGCGAATGGACACAAGAAAGGTGCGTGCCCAGCGGATCTGTTTGGTGTGAATTAGAACAGCATTATATCCCTCAACAAGAATGGACTGAAAGTAGGTGCGCGCCGCCAGGATTCCGTTGGTGCGAAGCCGAACAGAGATATGTTTTAGAAGAAGATTGGACGGAGGGAAGGTGCGTGTCTCCAGTGCAGAAGTGGTGCAAGAAAGAACAGCGATATATTCCAGAGCAGGAGTGGACAGAACGCCGATGCGTTACGGACGGCGCAAGGTGGTGCGAGGTGGAACAGAGATATATGCCAGAGGAAGAATGGACCGAAGCAAGATGCGTGCCTCCGGGAACGAGATGGTGCGAGATCGAGCAAGCATATATTCCTCAAGAAGAATGGACGGAAGAAGGGTGCGTCCCAGTCATCCCCAATGTTGAAGAAGATATTTTTGATCAGATTGAAAAATGGCTCAACAGTCCCCTTGCCTCTAAAATCGTAAAAGCCGTTGCTGTAACCGGTTTGGTTGTTGGAGGAGCTGGCATAGTTGCCGGTTTCCTGCCGGGCTTTTGGGCCTTAGCAGATTGGATTTTACGATTATTGCGCTTATTATCTTCTTTTATGGTGGTTTTCGGTTTGAAGCGCAAAAGCGTTCCTTGGGGAACGGTTTACGACTCAATTACCAAGCAGCCGTTAGACCCGGCCTATGTGATGTTGCAGGACGCGGAAGGCAAGGAGGTAACGTCGTCTATCACCGATCTTGACGGCCGATACGGATTTTTAGCGGAACCGGGAAAATATACTATGGTGGCGCATAAAACCAACTATAAGTTTCCGTCTCGAGCGCTTTTTGGCAGAAGCAATGATGAAATATATAACAACCTTTATTTCGGCGGAGAAGTGGAAATTGCCAAGAAGGGAGACGTTATCGCCAGAGATATTCCTCTTGACCGGGAGAAGTTTGACTGGAACGAATTTGCGAAAAAACAAAAAAATCTGATGAAGTTTTATTCGCAGACCGAAATTATTTTCCGGCAGTTGGCCGACATCCTCTTTGTTGTTGGTTTTGCGTCAGCCATAGCCAATATATTATTGTCTCCCGACCGTACCAATTTCATCATCGTCGTTCTATATATTGTTTTGGGAATACTGATATCTTTGAACATCAAGACGAGAATGTTTGGTCTTGTTCTGGAAAGAGGCACTGGCTTACCTTTGTCGTTCGCCATCTTGCGAGTGTTTGGCGTGGAACTGGATAAAGAAATGATGCAAAGAGTCGCCAATAAATTCGGCAGATATTATATCTTGGTGCCGCGCGGCAGTTACTATTTAAGAATTGACAAGAAGAACGATGACGGTTCGTATTCCCATATCTTTACTTCAAAAATCATTAACGCCAAGTCGGGAGTTATTCAGAAAAAGTTTGTTGTTTAATAAGGCATAGTCATTATGGATTCTCAAAAAATAGGCGAGATTGGCGAAGAAACGGCCGAGCGCTACCTTAAAAGACATGGTTATCGGATTTTGGACAAGAACTACGCGGTTAGGATAGCCGCCGGCCCCACAATAGGAGAGGTTGATATTATTTGCAAGAAGAACGGCGTTATTAGTTTCGTGGAGATAAAAACTTTGGCTCAATCAGTTGGCGTTTCTTTTTTTCCAGAAGACAAGGTTGATTTCGCAAAAAGGAGAAAAATCGCCAAGACGGCTGAACGCTGGCTGATAGGAAATAAAATCCCGTTAGATAGTTCATGGCAAATTGATGTGGTCGCAATTGAATTTGATAATAGCCAGAAACGGCAAAAAATTTCTTTTTTCGAGAATATTGATGTTGACCAGCGAAGTTGACAGAAAATAGCAGGATATGCTATAATTAATATAGTGACCTAAATTTAAATAAGGAGGCGCGAAATGAGAAAAATCGCGTTTTTATTTCTAACCCTATTCTTTTTACTGTCAATTCCCGTATTTGCGGGAGAGTCGGCGGAGGAGCAGGAGGAGATCGATTCGGCTGACCAAATCGCCGCCTTAGAGGCGCGGATTGACGAGCTGGAACGCCAATTGCAGATTGGAAGGTTGGAGTTAGTGGTTGACCAATTGGAATCACTCAGCCAAAATCAAGTCATTTCGATCAGCGTTCAGCCGATTGACGGCTCTGAAAGAATTCCGGAAGTCGGAGAATTTTTCCGGGAAGTGATTGTTTCTGCGCTTGCAGAATACGGAATTCGGGCTACGGAATCGTTGGATGACGAAATCTTAGACTTGGTTCGCCACCAAGATCAACTCGTCAACGAGAGTTTGATTAATCGGGTTACGGCTTCGCCCCGAGGTGAATTGCATGGAGTGAGTCATTATCTACTCGGAACGGTTACCCGCTATAACGAGGAGGATACCGACAAGATTTATGCGTTTGGCGGTATTCTGGAAATAACACTCGCAGGCGGCGCGAGGATTCGTAGCGGTTCTTTAGTTGTAGATTTTCGTTTAATCGACGCTCGCACCGGCATTGTGACTGAAGACGTTGCGTTTCAGACAGCCGCTACTGTTAAACAAATTCAAGGCGGAGGCGCGATTATCGGCGGTCTGTTCGGGGGAGGAAGTTACAGCGAAAAGCCATTGCCCGAGAGGGCGGCGCGCGATTGCGCCCGCCAAGCGGCAGAAAAAATTGCCATTCTCTTGGGGATTGAGCTACCAGAAGAAGAATTTCTGATGGAAGAAAGCATCAGAAATCCATACAGGGACTAATATTCTTATTGCAAACAAGCATCTTCGCTCGCGAAGGTGCTTTTTATGTAGAGAGCTGGATTTGACACTAAAGAGTTTTTTTGATAAATTAAACTATGATAGCTTTTAATAAAAGCTATTTTTTTGTAAACGAAACTAAAAAAACAGAAAAAATATGGAAATGGATTTTAAAGCCTTCACGTCGGCCATTGCTCAAATAGCGGAAGAAAAAGAAATCCCGGTTGAAAAAATCGTTGAAACGATCGAGGCGGCTTTGTCTGTGGCTTACAAAAAAGATTACGGAAAGAAAGGACAAATCGTTAAAGCCAAGATGCACATGGAAACTGGAGAGGTTGAGTTCTGGCAGGTAAAATTAGTAGTTAACGAACCAATGATTTATTCCGAAGAAGAATTAGAGCAAATGCAAGAAAACAAGACCGAACCCAGGGAAGATGAAAGTGAAAAAGAAAAGAAAGTCAGATTTAACCCTGAAAGACATATTATGATAGATGAGGCCAAGAAAATTAACTCTAAAATTAAACCCGGAGAAGAATTGGAAACGCGGCTGGAGACTAAAAGCGATTATGGCAGAATAGCCGCTCAAACGGCAAAGCAAGTTATTTTGCAAAAAATTAAAGAAGCGGAAAGAGACGCGATTTTGGGAGAGTATAAGGCTAAAGAAGGAGAGATAGTTTCTGGGATTGTGCAGAGGATCGAGGGCAGAAATATTTTCTTGGATATCGGCAAGGCCTTGGGTATTTTAGCGAAGGAAGAGCAGGTGCCGGGAGAATTTTACAGACAAGGGCAAAGATTAAAGGCCTATCTTTTGAAAGTCGAAGAGAATCCTAAAGGCCCGATTATTTTTCTTTCCCGAGCTTATCCTAAATTAGTTTCCAAGCTTTTTGAACTGGAAGTGCCAGAGATTTCGGCGGGGCAGGTGCAAGTTAAAGCCATTGCCAGGGAAGCCGGATTCAGATCGAAAATAGCTGTTGCTTCAACAACGGAAGGGATAGACCCAATCGGATCAGCGGTTGGGCAGAGGGGAGCTCGAGTCGCCGCCGTTATCACTGAATTGGGCGGAGAAAAGATAGATATTATTGAATACGCTGACGATCCGGAAAAATTTATCGCCAACTCTCTTTCTCCAGCCAAAGTTTTAGACGTTAAAATTTTACCGAAAAATAAAGCGTTGGTTATTGTGCCCGAGGACCAGCTGTCGTTAGCCATCGGTCGGGATGGTCAGAATGTTCGTTTGGCCGCCAAGTTGACCGGATGGAAAATTGACGTAAGGCCTCCAGAGAAAGCAGACGAGGCGGAAGAAGAGTTAAGCAAAGAAGATGAAGGGGCGCCAGAGAAAAAAGAAAAAAAGAAACTGGCCAAAAAAGACAGCGGCGCGAAAGAGAAAAAGAAAGAACCAAAGAAAAAGAAAGAAAAAGAAGAAAGCGGTAAAGATTAACCGGTATTTTACCTGTTGCTATTTTATCCGTCGCGCCGCGAATAAGCGGCAGAAGACAATAATCTTCCTTGTCGAGAAGATATCCTGTAGCTTGCTGCGGTGGAGATTCATTGATATATTTATTATATGAACCCCGTTAGAAGTTCTTGGTAAAAATTTTTGAATAAAAAATTTTTACTTTGAATCAACGGGATAAAAACAACAAATCTAAGTTTATTCGAAATTAGCCATAATATGGCTAGATAAGATAAACTTCTAACGGGGTGAACTTAATTCCGACAGTAATCGAAAAAAGCCAATATGGAGAAAGGGCTTACGATATTTATTCCCGTCTTTTGAAAGACCGAATTATTTTTTTGGCCGGTCCCGTAACCGACGTTATGGCGAACTCTGTGATCGCCCAACTTCTCTTTTTATCCAGCCAAAATCCAAGCAAGGATATTCAGCTTTATATTAATAGTCCGGGCGGTTCTGTAACGGCTGGCCTGGCGATCTATGACACGATGCAGTATGTAAAGCCGAATGTTTCCACTGTTTGCATTGGTTTGGCGGCTTCAATGGCGGCTACCTTGCTGACCGCTGGGGAAAAGGGAAAACGTTTTGCCTTGCCTAACGCTGAAATTTTATTGCACCAAGTAATGGGCGGAGTGACCGGAGAAGCGATAGAAATCGAGATTACCGCAAAACAAATCGTGAAAATTAAAGACAAGCTTAATAAAATCTTGGCAAAACACACCGGACAGCCATTGGAAAGAGTGGAAAAAGACACCGACCGAGATTTTTATTTGTCTGCTCTTGAAGCCAAGGATTATGGCATTATTGATGAGGTTATTAAGGTGAAATAGGCGCAGAGGGTAGAATATAGAATGTAGAAAGTAGTAAATAGTAAGTAGAAGACAGAAATGTGTCGGGCGATCCTCGGCGTTTTTTTATTGGGGTTTATTCTCACTGCCAAAACAAGAATGTTTGGCGTGGGGGGTTTACTCTTTCGCCTGTTCCTGCTATGATCTATTTGGAGATAATTATTAAAATATTTAACATAGGTTTTGGTATTTACATCGTTGAATCGTCTAAAATGTTCAATATCCAAACTCTAAAATTAAATTATGTATCAATTAATTTTGCCGTTTTTGGCCACGGTCCTCTTGATAGTGGGCGCTTCCTTGGGATATTATGCTCGTCAATCAATAGCGAGAAGAGACCATCGCACCATAGAAGCAAAGATTCAAAAGAAGATTCAGTCAACCAAAGAGGAAGCAGAAGAAATTTTAGCTTTAGCCAAGACAAAGGCGAACAAGGCCTTAGAAATAACCAGGGGAGAAATTGAGGCAAAGAGAGACGCCTTTTTAAGAACCGAAAAGATTCTGCTGGAAAGAGAAAAAATCCTAAACGAAAAAATCACAGGGTTTGACGGTAAAGAAACTGAATTTAACCAAAAAGTAGAAAAACTCAAGGAGATTAAATTAAGTTTAGAAAATCTACAACAAAAAGCCGAAGCTGATCTGGAAAAAATCTCCGGTTTTTCGAAAACAGAAGCGAAAAAAGAGCTATTCGTTAAACTCGAAGAAAGTCACCAGAAAGATATCTTGGAAAGAATGAAAAAATTGGAGGTGGCGGGAGTCGAGGCGTTTGAAAAAAAATCTCGAGAACTGATATCTCTGGCAATCCAGAGATATTCCGCCAATCAGGCACAAGAAATTTCAACCACTACTCTTAATCTGCCTTCTGAAGAGATAAAAGGCAGAATCATTGGAAAAGAGGGTAGAAACATAAGGGCTTTCGAAAAAGCAACTGGTGTTGAGTTGGTGGTGGATGACGCTCCGGAAAGCGTGGTTATCTCTTCCTTTGACCCGGTGCGTCGACAGATCGCAAGGTTGGCTTTGGAAAAACTGATTAAGGACGGCAGAATTCAGCCAGCCCGCATTGAAGAAGTGGTTGCTTGGGCAGAGCAGGAAATTAATTCCCAGATGAAAGAGGCCGGCGAGCAAGCGGTCTACGAAATGGGTATTTTGGATCTTGAACCCAAAATAGTGCAATTATTGGGCAGATTGCGTTTTCGCACAAGCTACGGCCAAAACGTTTTACTGCATTCTATGGAAGTTGGGTATTTGGCAGAGGCCTTGGCCGCTGAAATTGGAGCCAACGCAAAGGTAGCTAAAAAAGCAGGATTGCTGCACGACATCGGTAAAGCCGTTGATCACCAGATAGAAGGGTCTCATTTGGAAATAGGAATGAAAATTCTGGAAAAGTTTAAAATAGACGAAGAAATTATCTTGGCAATGCGATCTCATCACGAAACTTATCCCTACGCCAACTTAGAGGCATTGCTTGTGCACGCGGCCGATGCTATTTCCGGAGCGCGGCCAGGGGCCCGAAAAGATACGGCGGAGAACTACCTTAAAAGGTTAGGAGAGCTGGAAGCCATTGCCAATTCTTTTTCCGGGGTAGAAAAAAGCTATGCTATTCAAGCGGGTCGTGAAATCAGGGTTTTTGTCAGGCCCGAGGAAATCGATGACTACGCGGCGAAGAAATTAGCAAGAGAGATTGCCGACAGGATTCAAGACGAATTGAAATATCCCGGAGAAATCAAGGTTCATTTGATCCGGGAGACAAAGATTATAGAATACGCTAGGTAGTAGATTTGTCCCAAAACGAAAATGTTGGTCAAGGTAATAAAAACTCGTCCCTTTCTTCCTCCTCAAGGCGATTTGTTTTCTGCGATAAAGGAAAGTTTTTCTGGTTTGAAATTAAAAGAAAGATCAATCGTAGCCGTTACTTCAAAGGTTGTG
>Ga0209542_10007473_pt1 | contig 20754 bp, 18 predicted proteins | sample RifCSPhighO2_01_FD_184028 | JGI IMG/M metagenome (GOLD analysis project Ga0209542, IMG submission 184028) | Soil microbial communities from Rifle, Colorado - Rifle CSP2_plank highO2_0.1 (SPAdes) (version 2) | ecosystem: Environmental > Terrestrial > Deep subsurface > Rock core/Sediment ... | reverse complement strand
TGAGGCAAAGTCTATATTGACGAAAGCTGGCTGGCTCATAAACCAAGAAGGGATAAGGGAAAAGAAAATTTCTGGAGGAAGTCAAACATTGGAGTTTTCTATTTCCACAACAGATGCTCCAGATCTCAAACAGGCAGCGGAGATAATAAAATCGGATTGGGAAGACCTGGGAGCCAGTGTGACTATCAAAGTTTTTGAATTCGGCGATTTGTCGCAAAATATAATAAAAACCAGGAAATACGACGCCCTGCTTTTCGGCGAAGTTATCGGAAAAGATCTGGACATTTACGCCTTCTGGCATTCCTCACAGAGGAACTCCCCAGGCCTCAATGTCTCTATGTATGTGAACAGCAAAGTGGATAATCTCCTAGAAGAAGCTCGCGCCGAAAGTGATGAAACAAAAAGAGATGATATCTATAAATCTTTTCAGAAAACCATAGAAAATGATATTCCAGCAGTATTTTTATATTCGCCGGAATACATATATGTGATTTCCGACAGGATAAAGGGATATGATTTCAAATATATCGTAAATCCGTCAGATAGGCTTCATGGCATAGACAAGTGGCATATAAATATAGACTATGTTTGGAAAATATTTGTAAGCGATAAAAAATAGGGAGAAGAAATAAAATAATAATTAATTAAAAAATAAATGGAAAATCAAAACGCAAGAAAACCGATGAGACCTCATGGCATGAGACAGAGCAGACCGCCTTCCGCAACACAGGTGCATAAGAAAATAGAAGATACCATACCGTCTTTAGCTCCTGATTCTATTCGCATTATTCCCCTCGGAGGAGTGGAGGAAATAGGGAAAAATATGACCATGGTGGAATATGGCAGTGATATTATTATCATAGACATCGGTTTTCAGTTCAAAGATGAGAATACTCCGGGAATAGACTATATACTTCCCAATACCAAATATCTTGAAGAAAGGAAAGATCGCATAAGGGCGGTGATTATCACCCATGGACATCTAGACCATATCGGGGGCATTCCTTATGTTATGCCGCGCATAGGCAATCCTCCTATTTATACCCGTATGCTCACTTCGGTTATGATAAAGAAGCGTCAGGAAGAGTTTACTCATGTTCCCCCTTTAGACATAAAGGTTATAGAAAAAGATGAGACTATCACTCTGGGATCATTGCGAATAAAGTTCTTTGCCGTAACTCACACTATCCCCGACGCTATGGGTGTGGTCATAGAGACTGAACAAGGCTCCATAGTGCATACTGGTGACCTCAAGCTTGACCATGTGGACGGAGTTCCTACAGAAGAAGAGGTGGCTGAGTTTGATAGAGTTTTCAAAAACGAAAAGGTCCTTCTTCTCATGGCCGACTCTACCAATGTGGAGAATCCAGGCTTCTCCATGCCAGAAAAAATAGTTCACAGAAATATTGAGGAGATAATAAAAAATACAAAAGGCAGGCTTATCATCGCCACATTCGCCTCCCTTCTGGAAAGAATGCTAAAAATCATTGATTTTTCAGAAAAATACGGAAAGAAAGTTGTAGTAGAAGGACGAAGCATGAAGCAAAACATAGAAATATGCAGAAACCTAGGACTTCTAAAGCCCAAGAAAGATACCATCATAACTGTGGAAGAAATAGAAAACTTCCCTCCGGAAAAAATAGTGGTTCTAGCTACCGGAGCGCAGGGAGACGAGTTCGCCGCTATGATGCGCATGTCCAACAAAACTCATAAATATATAAAAATAAATAGAAGGGACACGATACTGCTTTCATCATCCATAATTCCGGGAAATGAGCGCGCCGTGCAGAAGCTCAAGGACAATCTCTCCCGCCAAGGAGCTCATATTATCCATTACCGCATAGCCGATGTGCATTCTTCCGGTCATGCAAACAGAGATGAAACGGCTTGGATTCACAAGAAAATAAAGCCGAAATTCTTTATGCCTGTTCACGGCTATCACTATATGTTGCGCGTCCATGGAGAAATAGCAAAGGAGACCAATGGTCTCACCGATGAGCATATTATTATCCCCGACAATGGAACTATTGTTGAAATACAAAACAGTGGAGAAAAAATAGTAAAAATAAAAGAAAAAGCTCCATCAGGAATAGTGATGGTAGACGGGTTCTCTGTGGGAGATATACAGGATGTGGTTATCAGGGATAGGCAGATGCTGGCTCAAGACGGAATATTCATAGTCTTTGCCATATTGAACTTTCAAACAGGCAAGCTGAAAAAGTCTCCGGATATTATTTCCCGAGGCTTCGTCTATCTGCGCGAATCACAAGAATTGCTTCATCAAGCTAGAATTATTATAAAAAACACCGTTGAAGAAAGCACAAAAGGCATGAATCCTATTAACATAGATTATGTAAAGACCAATGTCACCGATAATGTAAGCAAATTCCTGCTTCAGAAAACTGCCAAAAGACCTATAGTTATACCAGTGTTACTGACGATATAAAGTAGATGTTATAATAAATGCTGAAATGAAACATCATCATGGCATAAGAAAAACAGCTACGCTTTATGGCATAGGCATAGTTGGTTTTTTTTCTGCTTTGCATCTTTCTTTGCCTACATATTTCAATTCCAGCTTTCTATCAACATTTACCAATGGAGAAACTGTAGGGCTCATATATTTGATCATCTCATTTGTCACTATCATAGGATTTTTGTCTATGGATTATATCTTGCAGAAAATAGGCAATCTTCGCGCTTCTCTTATACTTATCATTCTGCAAATAATCATTTTCTACGGCATTATCACTTCTGATTCATTTTCGGTGATTGCTCCGCTTTTCATATTAGGAATGTCGGTGATAAGCCTTATAGGATTCACTATAGATGTTTTTCTTCAGAAAAATACCGACCTAGCCAATACCGGTGGCATCAGAGGATTCTATATGACCGCTGTGAATACCGCTTGGGTTCTGGGACCGCTTCTGGGAGGGATGTTTATCACAGAGACAAATTATAAAGGAGTCTACATGGCCGCTTTTGCTCTTCTTTTTCCGCTTCTCTATCTCGTCTACAAGAATTTCAATAATTTCCGAGATACGCATTATGTAAAATTTTCCTTGAGGGGAACTATAGCCAGAATACTCAAGAATAAGGATTTAACAAGAATATTTTCAATAAACATTGTTTTGCAGACATTCTACGCTTGGATGGCCATATACACTCCTCTATATTTGCATTCCAACCTCGGCTTTTCATGGAGTGAGATAGGCATAATATTTACAATCATGCTTCTGCCATTTGTGCTTATAGAATGGCCATTGGGAAAGCTGGCTGATAAAAAGTGGGGGGAAAAGGAAATACTGGCTATAGGATTTATCATCATGGCAATATCTACGGGAGCTCTGATCCTATTCCCAGTAAAAAGTCTTATCACTTGGTCTGTCATACTTTTTATCACCCGCATCGGCGCGGCGGCGGCAGAGGTGATGATAGAAACTTATTTTTTCAAAAAAGTCGACGGCCATGATCCAGAGATCTTGAGCATGTTCCGAGTGACCCGTCCTTTGTCATACTTCATCGCGCCGGTTATAGTAACTGTGGGGCTTTTCTACACTACAGATCTTTATCTTTTTGCTATACTTGGAGGATTATGCCTTCTCACCCTATGGCCGATTTTGAGGATAAAAGATACAGGATAAATATGGCTTTGTTGAGCTGTTTTTCGGCAAAAGCTTGACAAGCGCTTGGAGTGTGCTATACTGCATCTAGATTTGACAAATTTCCTTTTGCTCGTTTCGCGGAGCGAACAGGATACGGTAAACAACAGCGATGTCGCACCTCAAGTGCGGCAAATAAAGAAAGATGGGATGGTAGTGCCTAGCTCTATTGCTTAAGCGCCATCTCTTGCTTCCGAGGACTCGTTGCTACTCGGGAGTACAAAAGTCGGTACCAGCAACGATTAAGAAAAGAAAAACGACAAGTGGATTTGGCAAACTCCATGGATCGTTCTCGAAAGAGTTAAAGGTATAGCCAACGACTTCTAACTGAAAGTTGTTTGGTAAACCACCTTACACCATAGTGTTCTCCCCGCGGCAAACACGTGGGCACGAAACTATGCGTACTAAACGGAGGTGGCGTTATCTTCACCAGAGATAATCGTCATCAGTCGATGATCATCTCACAGAGTATGGTACTCTGTGAGAAAGATACTGAGATAACCATCGGCATCAGTCGGGCGCATGTGCAGGTAGAAATACCAGTGCATGCGCCTTTTTGTTTGCAAAATTCAATATGGCATACAAAAAGAAAGAATGTGTGTTATGGAGGATCTCTCGGAGGCGCGTAGGCGCCAAGAGGGAGCGCATCGTGAGCACACGATGACGCGTGTCCGGAATAACATACATTCTTTCTTTTTGAACTATTAAGGATTTCTTAATAGTTGGAATCTTCTCGAGAAATACCGCCCTTCACCCTCACTAAATATATGACCACCCCCGTCCACACCACCCCAAAGATCATCCCCGCCACCACATCCGTCACCCAATGCACTCCCAGATATACCCTGCTAAATGAAATAAGAATGGCTAGCAAAACACAAATAGTTACGAAAATGTTACGCCAAACTCCCGCTTTTATTTTATTTGCAAAAAAGTAAATAAGCAAGGTAAGGAATATTGTAGCGGCCACTGCATGATTGCTAGGAAAACTGTTGCCTGTTTCGGCAAGTAGAATACTTTCCGGACGAGCTCTGGAAAATACTTCTTTCATAAACATGGAGAACCCTATACCTCCTCCCAGAGCAAAAATAGTTATGAGAGCGTTATTCCATAACTTTTTATATAAAAAATAAAGGATGCCCACTAGACTAATAAGAAGAATAGTTTCTGGGCAAAGAGCGCTCGTTGCTATTTTCATAAAAAATGTGCCTTGATCACTCGTAGTAGCGCTCACGAGACTATTTACCCATATATCTATGCCATACATGAAAATATTATACCACAAACCCGATTAAAAAGTTATTAAATTTTTATGCTCTCTATCCACATATTTTCCTAGCTTTTTATAAAAGCTGGCATATAATCCTAATCATGAAGATATTGCTTATCGAGGACGATGGCGAAATAAGAGACTTTATAAAAAATAATCTGACAGAAGATACATTCACAGTGGATATTGCAACCGACGGACAAGATGGATCTTTCCTGGCGAGAACAAATCATTATGACGCCATTATTCTGGACTATTCCCTTCCTATAAAAAATGGAGTGGATGTTTGTGAGGAAATCAGGGCTTCGGGAGTGGAGACGCCTATCATTTTCCTGACTATTTATGGAGATATAAAAAGAAAAGTGCAAGCTTTGGAAGCTGGAGCCGATGATTATATGATCAAGCCTTTTTCTCTGGAGGAACTGCGCGCTCGCATAAACGCTATGTGTCGCAGACCGCGCAAGATAGAAAGTCCGCTTCTCATGATAGATGATCTGGTTTTGGACACTCAAAAAAGAACCGTGGCTAGAGGAGAGACCAATATTTATCTCACTCGCAAGACTTATGATCTTCTGGAATATCTTATGAAAAACAAGAACACTGTTCTCTCGCGTGGAGCTATTATGGAATATGTTTGGAATTCGGAAAGTGATCCATTTTCCAATACTGTAGAGGCTCATATTTCCAATCTCCGCAAGAAAATAAATATAGCTGGTAAAAAGGATATTTTGAAAAATATCGCGGGGAGAGGATATATAGTGGAGGGTTAGAGAGGAGATGAAATGTCCTCTTTCCCTATAATTTTACTGTTCCTTCTTGTATCTGCTTTATGAAGGTGTCAGCTTGCGCTTTCAGGTCAGGAAATTTTTCTCCCACAGTTTTTAGAATTGTTATAGCCTTGGCATATTGTTTCTGGCTTATATAAAATTCTATATACGCGTTTATTACTCTGATATCTTCAAATAATTCTGGTTGATTGCCAAACAATTCCTTTGCCCTCTTCTCTTCCCCTGCAGAAATAAGAGCTACTATATAGCCAATTTTTGCAGTTTCATTATCGGTAGATGAAAAATAGGCTTTCTCCATAAGATCTAGGGCTTCTTCTTTTCTTTCGGAATTTAGATAATTGGAAGCTAGCTCAAATATAATACTTTGCTTTGCTGGAGAAAATTCCACCGCTTTTTGTAAAAACGGAAGAGCCGTCGCATGATCGCCGATGGAGCTAAAGAAAGTTCCAGATATTATATATACCCTAGAATCATTTGGTGAGCTAGCTATCTGCTTTTCTGTTTCGGCCTTTGCTAAATTATAAAAATCCACCTTTGTCCGTTCTGGCGCGTTTCCTCTTATGACATTCCCAGCACAATTATACATATGCTCCCTAATTTCCTGATTTGCCACTGTCTGATTCAATTTTAAGGCTTTTACAAAAGACTCAATAGAAATTTTTGTATTGTCTTCTGAACACAGACGCAACGCGCCCATAAATCTTGTATTGGCTTGTATAGGACGAATATTTATAAAATATAAACTGGCTATAAAAGCTATAACAATGATAGGAATAAAAATATAATCTCTGACTGTTATAGAATCCTCTGAAGGAGTTTCCGCAGAAGCCCCCAACCATGAATAGGTCTTTCCAGGACGCAGAGAATGAGCAAAAGCCAAGAAAGTAAAGAACATAATATAACTGGTCTGATTATCAAAAACAAAGATATTGTGTATTGCATAGCCTACCAGCAAACCAACCATTATAGATTTTTGTCCTATTGTCAAATCGCTTTTTATAATATAAATCAAAGAAACGATATAGAGCACAAGATACAATCCCAATCCCAGAACTCCTCCAGCCACAAGCCAATCAAGATAAACACTATGAGCTCTGTCGAACCACTGCTCATGCGCCCACATGCGGGGATCATAATTTTTATTGAAAATATAATTAAAGTTTTCCTGACCAACTCCTATAATAGCTGTTTTTACACTTTCAAAAACGCCATTTACAGCCATAGGCCAGACAAAACCTCTGGCTTGGGTTTTTGTATCACTTATAGATATGCTCGCTATACGTCCCAGTACCTCATTTTTCTGTATCCATTGCGCGTCTCTATTGAAATAAAATAAAATTCCGATCAAAATAACCAATACCAGAAAACCTCCCGCTATAGCGCGACTTTTACCACTTTGACCTCTCGCAGAACGACCAAAGATAGCATAGATAGCGCAAGCAATAATGATCGCCACAAGCCAGCCTAGAATAGTTCCTCTGGTCGCTGTCTGAAACATTATAAATGAAAAGAAAATGGTGGCTATGGAATATATCCATATGAGGGGTTTATGTGAACGCATATAGACATCTACAGCCATATATCCTGCTATAAAGGCGTTTATGAGCATATATACAGCCATATAAGCAGAGTTACCGAGAGATGCGTCTACACGTGTAGAACCCTGATGTATATCCGCCCAGCCGAAAAACTGAAAAAGTCCATAGAGAGCGGTGATAGCTCCTGCTGTTAGAACCACATTGAAAAACTTACTCCAATTCTCACCAGTCTTCAAGACTGAAGATAAAACAATAAAATACGCCCAGAGATGTATGATAGTCATCCAACCTTCCATTCTTTCAAAATTTGACCAGATGCTTCGCAGAGGATTGAGGCCGACAAGATCGGCCACTAGAACAATAAGCGCAAAAATTGTAACAAAAATAGTCATGAGATTTATACGAGGCACGACACTTTTATCTGTACCTATAACAGTAGTGCCCTTTTGACGCAGTAGGAGCACAAGCCAAAGAGCAAACGCTATTTCTACAAGTATTCTAAAAGCAAAGGCTTTGCCGGTGATAAAGGGAAAGAAGAGGGGATTGGCGATGTAGAGGGGGGTGAAGGGGATGAGGGCTAGAGAGATAATAGTAGTATATTTTATAATATTCGTTATGGTTATATTTGTCATATTAAGAATAATATATCATCTTTTGACACTTTAGCAAAAAATGATAGTGTTATGCGTATGAATCGTCTCGCAGAAAACCGCATTATATCGACGCTAAAAATATTTTGGAAAGCCTTTGAATCATACAGGTACAAGATTTTTACCTTGATCGGCATTAGTATTTTAGGAGGATTGTTTGAGGGTATTGGTATTAATAGCATCATACCTCTATTCTCTTTTGTGGTAAAAGAGCAAGGCAAACCAACAGACTCCATTTCAAGATTTACTGAAAATATATTCAACTATTTGCATATACCATATGAGCTAAAATATTTACTAATTATTATTGCTCTCTTGTTTATTGGAAAATCTCTTATGATTTTCCTGACAAATTACATAACTGACAAGATAAAAACCGACTATATAAAAAGGACTCGTGATAGACTTTTCAAACTAACCTTGCAAAGCAGTTGGTCTCACTTGTCTAAACAAAAAATAGGTTATCTGGAAAAAGTACTAATGACTGATATCAATACCTATAGCGCTCTACTTTCTTATGTAAGCAGTACGGTGATCCTTATTATAAATGCCATAATTTACGCAATAATTGCTTTCAATATTTCTCCTCAAGTCACAGCCATAACAATAGCTATAGGGGGAATATTCTTCCTGACTTTCAAGCCTTTGGTCTATCAAGTAAGAATAGTATCGCATAGAAGCGCGGATATATTAAAAAGAATTGCCAATCATATAAATGAAAGCATGATAGGAATAAAAACGATAAAAGCCATGAATCTGGAAAAAGCTATAGTAGACCGAGTACAATCATATTTTGAAGATTTAAGGAAAATAGACATGAAACTTTCAGTATTATCCAGTCTTACATATGTGGTCACTCAACCTTTAAGCATATTGGTAATCATAGGACTCTTCATCTTCTCCTATAAACTCACCGCTTTCAACTTTGCTTCATTTGCGGTGATTGTCTATGCAATCAACAAAATATTCATATATATTCAGGACGGTCAGGCGAGATTTCAGAATATAAGCGCCTTATACCCTTTCTTGAAAACAGCTTTTGAATATGAAGACGCTGCAATAGAAAACCAGGAGATGCAAGGAAAATTAGATAGGATAGATATTACAAAAACTATCTCTTTTAGAAATGTGTCTTTCAAGTATACAGGTGGAGATCATCATACTCTTTCAGGAATAAGTTTTGACCTTTTGCATGGCAGTATTACAGGCATAATAGGTCCATCGGGAGCAGGAAAAACCACATTGGTTGATCTGCTTTTAGGACTTATAAATCCAACAAGTGGACAAATTATGATAGGAGAAAATGACATACGAAACATAGATAAAAGCGTATGGAGAAGATACATAGGATATGTATCGCAGGATGTATTTCTAATAAATGACAGTATTGAAAATAATATAAAACTTCATAATCCAGATATATCAGAAGACGATATGATAAAAGCGGCAAAAATGGCAAATATTTATGACTTTATATCCCATCAACCGAATAGATTTCAAACACAAGTTGGTGAAAGAGGAATGGAAATATCCGGAGGACAGAGACAACGCATAGCTCTTGCTAGAGTTCTAGCGCGCAATCCTAGGATAATTATTCTTGATGAAGCGACTAGCGCTCTTGACAGTGAATCAGAAACCCTTATACAAAAAGCCATTGAAGAACTTAGAGGAAAAGTTACTGTCATTATCATAGCTCATAGACCTAGCACAGTAAAAAATGTGGATTTATTGCTGGTGTTGAAGGATGGTCATCTCATAGAAGTCGGATCTCCAGAGGCACTTGCTAATTCTATTGATTCCTACTATCATCAAATTTTGACGGTAAAGCATTAATATGTCTATTTCAAAAAAATATCAGAAAATATTCATAACCGGTGGAGCTGGATTTATCGGGAGTCATTTTGCCGACGCCTTGGTAGCAGAAAAAAGGCAGGTGATCGTATTTGATAATCTGTCATCTGGAAAAATGAAATTTCTGGAAAAATCACTGACACATAAAAACTTCAAGTTCATAAAAGGAGATCTGCTCAATCAGGGGCAAATATCGAGAGCAATACCGAAAGACACCGATCTTGTCATCCACCTCGCCGCCAATCCCGATATTTCAAAAGGGATCAAGGACCCGAGTCTGGATTTCAATCAAACAATTATGGCGACATTCAATCTTCTTCAGGAAATAAAAATAAAAGGTATTAAGAATATTGTTTATTTTTCAGGCAGTGGAGTATATGGAGACGCGGGAGACACATTTACAAGCGAAAGTTATGGTCCGCTTTTGCCAGTCTCAATGTATGGCGCTTCAAAGCTGGGAGCGGAAGGTCTGATCTCCGCCTTTTCCAATCTTTTTGATATTCGAGCGTGGATCTTTCGTCCAGCAAATATCATAGGTGATAGAGCAACTCATGGAGTTATTTTTGACTTTATAAATAAACTCAAAAAGAATCCCTCTGAGTTAGTGATTTTGGGAGACGGCAAACAAAGCAAGTCTTATATTTACATTTCAGATGTTCTAAACGCAGTTTTTCTCGCATTAAAAAACACAAATAAAAATAGAATCAATATATACAACATAGCTTCGAAAAGCTTTATAAATGTCAATGAAATTGCAGAATGCGTGATAGAAGCGATGAGGCTCAAAAAAGTAAATATTGTCCACACAAAAGGAAAGATCGGATGGGTTGGCGATGTGGCGATAGTCAGAATAGATAGCAAAAAGATTCGTGATATTGGTTGGAATGAAAAGTTTACTTCTGAAATGGCGGTAGAAAAAACTTCGCAGGATTTATTGATGGAAAAATAATCTTTTTACATAATAATTCTCTTAAAGTTTTCTTCAAAACTTTTCCATGTATGATATTTCAATATATGTGTAATAGTCGCCAATGACATTTCCTTTCTTACAAATTCGTCTTCAATAATCCTTCTCATATATTCCGCAATCTCACTAGCATCTCCATAATCCTTTATCATGAAACCTTCAATCCCATGCTTGAGATCAATACCACATTGTTCTGTGATGATAGGAATCGCTCCACAAGCCATAGCTTCAAGAACAGCGCTAACTTGTCCTTCTTCTATGGCTGGTGCCACTACTGCGTGGCTAGATTTGAAATAAGAAACTTGGTCAGCATCAGAAACCCAGCCAAGATTATATACATTTGGATGTTCTTTAATAAAAAAAGTTAGTTCTCTAACAAACGAAATCTCATTCCCACCGACTAAATATAATTCTATTTTTTCTGAAGAAATAATAGAATTGAGTTTTCTCCACGCTTCCAACATTCTAAAAAATCCCTTGCGAAGACCCATATGACTTGCTGGATATATAAACCTTACCTTATCTTTTGGACGAGTCTCTGGGGCAGAAAAAAGCACATCAGTATTAATACCGGCATCAAAAAGTTTTATGGGGATTTCTTTAACACCATAGTCAAGAAAAGTATTTTTTGTGAATTGACTTCCAGGCAAGACAATAAAATCAGCATACTTCCGTACTCTAAAAAACAAATTTGGCCGTAACCATTCAGATGGTGGAATATGTTTACTAAGTTTTCTTGATTCACTAAGGAGAACCTTGGCTCTATATAGTGGATGACAATTTACAAGTAATAATATCTTTTTTGCTCTAGGATTTGCTTTGGCGCAAAGTCTAAAATTTTCAGACATAAGACCAATAATCATATCAACTTTGGGAATCGGACCTAGTTCTCTAGCCTTGACATCCATATAGAAGCACTCCTTCCCCTCGCATATTTTCCAAATATGACGCGCGACATTGGTTATGCCACTATAGTAATATAATCTTCCAGGATTATCTTCTGGAGGGTAGAAATGCATTTTGGAGTGCAGAAAAAGCACACTATTAATATTTTTCCAATCAATGTTTGTGGAGATTTTCTTTTGATGTCTATAGAAAACAATATTCTCTATTGAGTTCCTAAGACAAGCCATATGATAAGAAGCGGATAAAATAAATCTTGTGCTAAACATAAAAGATACATATTTATCATATAAAAATCTATACTTTTTATAAATAGAGAAAAATATTGTTTTTTTTATATAATCTTTCATTATTTCTTCGTAGCTACTATATGCAAACCGAAGCATAGGAGTTCTGAAGATCCGGTGTCTTTTTTAGATAATTTGGAAAGCGCTTGAAGCATAATTATTTCAGACAATCTGAATAAAATCCACCATTTGGTGCTAACTTTAGAATATCTGGAGGCCATTATTTTTATATTTTTTATTTCTTGCGCCAGATATTTGAAGAAATTTCCATTAAAAAATATTTCTTCTATAACAAAACCATTTTCTGTCAGGACTTTTTCATACCAATATTTGCTATATCCATTTGCAAAATAGAAGGGAGCAAAATGTGTCAAAGAGCAAAAGGGAGTGGTTATAATCACTTTTCCTCCCGGTTTTACAATCCTTGCAAATTCTCTGACAGCCAGAGCAGGTTCAGAAATATGCTCAAAAACTTCGACACATAGAATAGCATCAAAAGATTTGTCTGGAACAGGAATTTTTATAATGTCCGAGATAATATCCAGTCTAGAGTTATCCCAATTGCCCATTTGTATTCCCTCTCCAGTACCCCGCCCATCATATCCGCCAAAGTCCTGGCTTGTATAATCTAGATGATTGCAAAAGGTCTTGTACTTTAATTCCCCCGCGCCGGCATCCAATACTTTCTTGCCCGCGGGTATTTTTTTTAATGTGTTCTCAATCCAGAGTTCCCTCACAGGACCATTTTCCCTTCCAGCTTTGGTTAAAAAAGTATCGCGAATAGTAGTTATGATGCCATCTTTTTCTATATCTTTGAAACCAAGTTTTTTGAAGATGAAAATAATAAGTTTTTTCATAATATTATTTCTCTACTTCATTCTTAATTTTATTTATCATTTTTGTAGTAGAAATCCCGTCAAATTCTTTGGGTGCCACTCTGTCAAGGATAACCATTTTTACTGGGTAATCTCTCACTATATTCTCTCTTAGCACAATATCAGAAGCATCCTTGTTTATAATATAATAATCAGGCTTCAGCTTTTCAAAAAAAACTTTGAGTAGAGGGAACCAGTTGTTATTTTCTGCATTGGGGTCTATAAAAGCATAATCTACTGGTTTTAACGAAGAAACCATTTTTAGTCTCACATGCTCATTTTGAACTGGTCGACCTTTTCCTTTTGAAAAAAGTTTTGCATTAAAATCACTTCCTACCGCCACAACTATAATATCACCATATTCCCTACAATCCTCAAAAAACAATACGTGCCCGGCATGGGTAAGATCAAATGTCCCTGAACAGAATACTATCTTTTTATCCTTATGTTTTGATCTGATACCTGCCAAATCAGCAAAATTTATTATACTCATGAAGCATATTATACATATCTAGCGTACACTTGACAAATGCATCGTTTTTTGATTGGATTACATGTGGCGTAAAGACAAAACATGTTCATCACAGTTTATGAAAAAACAAATGAAATTGCCCAAGTTGGTCAGCGGCCCCAAGGAACTTATACCTATGTCATGGCAAAAAACCATGCTTGGCGCGAAGTTCAAAAACTCTCCTAAAGGGAAACCATATGACTACAGCGTCTTCCATTCACCGAGCATTTGCCAGGTGGTATTACCTCTAACAACTAAGGGTGAAGTTGTAGTTTGCAGACAGTTCAGGTATGGAATTGCCATTAATAATAGTATTGGACCAGTTTATGACCCATCTGTGCTAGAACTGCCTGCTGGTGGACCAGAAAAAAGTGAGTCATACGAGACTGCCGCCCAAAAAGAACTTCTTGAAGAAACAGGTTGGAAACCAAGACAAATGATCCGACTTGCCACCATCATCTGGTTTGATCCAGCCTCAACAACATTAAGGTTTGTCCCTTGGCTTGCTATTGGCTGTCAGAAGATAGCAAAACATCATCATGACAGCACAGAGTCTATCCAAGTACAAACTATAAGCTGGAAAAAGTGGTTGAAACTCATAGAAGATGGTGATGTTACCACTAGCCATTCCATAGTGACTACCATGCTCGCAAGTATCATGATTGAAAGTGGCAAATTGGACCGCCTAAAATTCACCAGATAGATTGGCAAATTTTCACGCTCCGCGGTTCGTCGCGGGGCTTTTTTGTAAGAAATAAAATATCATGATAGATTTAAGGCAAACTTAACATGATCACGCCACTTACAAAAATAGACATAGTTCTCTCTGTTTTCAATCAAGAAAAACTCATAAGAAAAGTATTGGGTGGAATTTTTAAGAATACTACTACACCTTTTAACCTTATTCTGATTTTTGATGGCTGTACAGACAAAACTGAAAAAAAAGTTTTTGAATACCTGAAAAAGCATACACCGAAACTTCTGAATACCATTATCATTGATCATGCATCAAATGTTTATGAAACAAAAGCCAACAATATAGGATTCAAGAAAGCCAAAGAAGAATATATGTTGACATTACAAGATGACATGGTCATAAATGAGCTCGGCTGGGAAAGGCGCCTAACTTATCCCCTGCGAAAATTTGATAATGTCATTGCTGTAACATCCAGAGTTGCGCAGGATGTAGGGCTTATGGAGAATCTGGAAGGTCATGAATATTTTACAAATAAGACTGGGAGAGAGTCCAATAATCTGCCTAGAAATATATTTGCAATTAGAGATACTATAAACAGAGGACCTGTAGCCTTTAATATGAAGCATCTTAAATCCATGAATTATTTAGATGAATCCTACGCCCCATCCGACCTTGATGATGCTGATTTATGTCTACGCGCATGGCGAGAAAAAAAACTTATATGCGGAGTCTTTTGGATAGACTATATTTCCAAACCTAAATGGGGTAAAGCCCGAGCAAAAGATTCTAATATGTATGCTGATAATCATATTCCTAAAAATGCGACAAGACTAAAAGACACTCACCAGGACTATATAAAATCACAGATCAAGCATAGTGAGGATATTATCATTCCAGAATCAGAAATAGACTATTGTTGACGACTTGGCGTAAAAATGATTAACTTATCCGCAGACAGAAAAACAACCCCATTAAGGGAAAGGAAAATAGATGAACATTGTAATCGTAGGATGCAGTCGCGGAATCGGCAAGTTTCTGGCAGATAATCTGAAAGAACATAATTTGTTGCGCCTATCAAGAACTATTGAAGAAGGTCTGTATTCCCGCAGGGTAGATGTTACAGACTTAAGACAAATTGGCTACTGTAGCTTCTACACAAAAGCTATTGATTGGAAAAAAGTTGACGCCCTTATCTACTGCGCTGGAGTACAGGGCAGGATTGGGAAAGCAATGGATATGAGTCCAGAGGAATGGGTAAATGTCATGAACACAAACCTCAACGGATTCTGGAATACCCTTTGGGCATTCAAAGACCTGCTTGGAAAAGCTGAAACACCGAGAATAATGGCCATCGCCGGAGGCGGAGCTACCAAGGCCAGACCTAACTTCTCTGCCTACGCGGCATCAAAAACAGCTTTGGTGAGACTCATAGAGACTCTTGCGGAAGAAAACCCAACATGGAGAATCAACGCTATTTCTCCGGGAGCTATACGCACCAAGATGACTGAGGAGATACTACAAGCAGGACCTCACATTGCAGGTCTTAAAGAATGCGAGGACGCGCATAAGGCCCAAGCAGAACCTACAGAGGCTTTGGAACTCGTGAAGTTTCTTCTCTCCTCGTCTGGCGATCACATCACCGGTAGACTTATTGCTGCCAAATGGGATGACTGGAGAAATCCAAAGTGTTATACTGGAAGTGCCGGTTGTCTGCGACGAGTGGAACCTGAACCAGTTTCAAAGTGGAAATCTTGATCCACACAGAGTTCCGGGGAGGCAGTCCTCCCATTTTTTATACAAAAAACATTTTTAATATGAGAAAAATATATATAACATTTGGAGGATCAATATATGATGAAATGACAGCTATCATAGTTCGTGACGGACCAAAGTTCGGAGCGGATGAAGTGTGGGTTTATGATGACTTTTGGATCACACAACAACCTTTTTATAAACAAAACAAGTGGCTCTGGGAACATCCTCATAAAAGGGGTTTCGGATGGTATGCATGGAAACCATTTATTATCTATGATGCTCTTTCACGACTTCAAGATGGGGATATAATACTCTTTACTGATGCTGATTGCGTACCTATAACCGATTTTAGCGTCTTATATGATATTTGTGTTAAAGATGGCGGTACTATGCTCTTTGCTTCACAAGGAAATAGGCATTATAAATGGTGCAAGAGAGACTGCTATATAGTCATGGGACAAGATAATGAAAAGTATAGAGATGTACAAGCGGGGGTGGCAAGATTTATGCTTTTCCAAAAAGGACATTGGAGAAATACTCAATTTCTTATGGAATGGATAACTTATTGTGTGAACCCTCTGGCCACGACATTTGATCCGAGTATTCTTGGTGAAGAACTGCCTGGATTTATAGAACATCGCACAGAACAAGCAATCATGACCAATCTAGCTCATAAATATGGTTTGAAACTTTATAGAGAAGCTGATGACGCTGGAGTGCAGTATTCAGAAGATAAAGACCTCTATCCTCAGCTTTTCCAACAAATAAATCCATATCAAGAGAAAATAACTTCGGATGTAAATAAGGGTAGTAGATATAGAAATGTTTAATATGGTAAAACCGCTTTTAAAACTGGATATAGTAATTACTATTTTCAATCAAGAAGAAATAGTAGAAAAAGTGCTTTACGGCATATTCAGAAATACAACCACTCCCTTTAATTTGATTTTGGTTTTTGACGGATGCACAGACAGAACAAAACTAAGAGCATTAAAATATCTGAGAAAAGCCAAACCTTCTTTGTTGCAAGAATTGATAGTAAGAGACACCCCAAATCTATTCGAACTGCGAGCTAACAATTTTGGATTTAAGCTGGCTAGAACCGACTATTTGATCACCGTGCAAGACGATATGATCATAAGAGAATATGGCTGGGAAAGACGACTCACTTATCCGCTACGGAAGTTTGATGATGTGCTCGCCGTAACAGCCCGTGTCGCAGAGGATATTGATAAAATAGGATTTGATATGCAAAAACAAATTAATCAGATGGGTCGAGAACTCAATACTCTGCCTCGCAATATATTTGCCGTAAGAGATGTTATAAACAGAGGACCCATTGCCTTTAGAACAGATTATCTAAGGGAAATTGGATATCTAAATGACAAATACGCCCCCGGAGCTCTAGATGACGCGGAGATCTCCCTGCGGGCATGGCTGCAGAAAAAATGGAAAGTTGGAGCATATTGGATAGATTATTATTCAAACCAGGCATGGAGCAAGGTCAACGCCAAGGACTCTACAATGAACGCTTGGGAATTCCATAAAAAAAATAAAGCAAGGATATATGAAGATTTTAGAGAATATCTTGATTCGCGTATAAAACATGATGAAAACATAAAAATAGAAGAAAAAGAAGTGGATTATATTGATAATAAAACCATAGGAATATGGAAATATCCATTGAGACTGGATAAAAGGGCGTGGGGATATTGGTGGAGGACAAAAAAGGATCGCATCAGAAAAAAGTTAAAAAAGTTATGAAAATGTTGAGTATTATAGTCATTGGCAACAATAGTGAGCTTCTAAAAATAAGCTTGGATTCTATTAAAAATCAGACATTCAAAGATTATGAAATAATTATTTCTGATCAATCTTCTAAAGATATAAACAGAGCCATAAAAAAATCTAGGGGAAAATTAATCAAATTTCTTCTTCAGGGAGATTATTTCTATAGACCAGATTCACTAGAAGAGATAATCAATAATTTTGATCTAAATAAAGATCATTGGCTTGTCACAGCTTGCGAACACACCAAAAATGGAATAAATCTTTTCTGGCCACAATACCCCAGATATAACGATGAGATACATATAACACAAAATACTATCGGTACTTTATCGTCACTTACAATAAAAAATGAAAATCCCCTTTTTCTTGATAAAAAACTCACATCGCTTGCAGATGGTGATTATTATAAAAGATATTTTAAAAGATTCGGCAATCCAAAGATAATGAATAAGATAAATGTGGTAAATAGAACTGGAAATGGTCAAATCTCAAAGGAAGCCGCTGGAAAAGAATACAGGCATATATTAAAGAAATATAATAAAAGAGAATTGTTAAAAAAATATGATAATAGAGTAATAGAGAAACTTGAACTTAAAAATGTCACTTTAGTCTCTATATCTTCTATAGAAGCCATGGAAATAACTGCAGAAAATATCAATTTTCGTGAGATTATATTGACCAAACAAGATGATTTTGCTAAATATTTGAATACTGATTTTGCCTTGATCATACATCATGACGGTTATGTACTACGGCCTTATAAATGGGACAATGCTTTTCTTGAATACGATTTCATCGGTAATGATACATTTTCTCTTAGAAGCAAGAAGTTTATTAAAAAAGACAAAAATATAAAAGTTGCCACAGATAATATTCAAAAAAAATTCAGTGGAGAAAAAGACTCATTTGGATTCTCTAAAAATAAAAATCTTATCCCCAGATTTTTTGTTATCAAAAAAAGATTAAAAAGATTTCTTGGAAAATAAAAAACAGCCAGAGCAGGACGAACCTTTCTACTGGCTGATATTGCGCGACTGAACGCGCTTAACTTGAGACACCTGAAACGGGAGTCATAGATTTGATCCTCTCAACTCTTTCGGGTTTATTGACCTTTCTCCAACCGTAAGTAATCATGGAGACGAGTTCTTCTGGGGGAATCAAGGTTTTCAATGATGGTCTAGTCCAATCCAGATCTTCTGGTTTCGTACCAGGAAGAAATAGATCATCCTGTAGCGCCATCTCATACAGATCTGTCCCAGGGAAAGGAGTCATAATCATGAAGTTGGCATAATCCAGACCACAGAGCATATGCTCCTCGGCACAAGCGTATGTCATCATCATCTCTTCCCGAGTTTCATCGGGAAAACCGAACATGTAATTGCCACCAATCTCTATACCTAGATCCTTCGCCTTGCGGATAAGTCCTGACACATTGTGCTTTTTCAGATTCAGCTTACCAGTGGCATACTTGTTCAATACCCTTTGAGATCCGGATTCTACTGGATAGATAAGCTTTTTGAAACCAGCTTCTGCCATAAGTTCCAGAAGCTCATCATCAACAGCATAAGCTCCGGATGCGTTGGTTGTAAGATGGGCGAGATTGATACCGTTCACATCACTCAGTATCAAACCACGCTTGATGAGTTCTCTGAATATCTCTTTCACTCTCTCCTTATCACCCAAAAGAGAATCATCCTCAAGATAAATATGGCGCACTCCTAAAGCCTGAAGAATTCCCACTTCATCCAATACTCTGGAGAAAGATTTCAGACGGAGTTGTCGGAGATTTCCAGATACTGACCCATTGATTTCTCTGGAAATGTGACAATACCTGCACTTGAATGGACAACCTCGAGAGGTCATGACTGGAGCATATGGCACTGGACCACTCTTTAGACCACCACCGTGAGGTCTATTTATTTCCCAATATCTTTCGAGCGGAAGCATAGCCCATCTAGGAAAAGGCAGTTTGTCCAAATCAAGCTCTACATTTGTTGTAGGGTTTGTTCTGATCTCGCCATTATGTTTCCAAGCTATCCCTCCGATATTGGAAAAATCACAGCTTCCCTTGCGTAAGACCTGCCCTATTTCCACGATAGTTTTCTCCGCTTCTGAAAGACAGATGATGTTCGCGCCAACCTGAAAGAATCTTTCCTTCAGAGACCTCGCATTCACACCGCCAAGAATGATCAACTTGTGAGGATAGGCTTGTCTGATGGCTTCTACCACTTCTTCAACCATGGTGGTTTGAGCAGTGAAGATTGAGGTGATACCGATCACATCATAATCTTTGGCGATATGCACTATCTCATGAGCTGTCAGACCAACACGAACCATCCCATTTGGAAGTTCCGTCTGTCTGTAGAATGTGTCCTTGAGAGCATGCCTCTCATCTCCGACAGAGCAATCCAAGACTTTGACATGAAAATTATTGTCCTGTAGCGCTCCTGCGAGATAAAGAAGACCGAGTGAACCTTCTGGCTTTGAAGTGCCAAATTTTATATTCTGTCTTTGTGGTGCGTATATAAGCAAAAAGCTCGGCTCCCGCGAGTTTTCAATGTGCGTCATAGTTTTTCCTTTTTGTAAATTGGTTTAACTGTGAATCTGTGTAGAACTATTACATATAGTAGTTATTTTTGCAAAAGCAATAAACTGATAGGCAAATTATCCATTTTTTATTTAAATATTCCCTTCTGCCTAAGAAATTCTCCATGCACCGCCTGCATGTTTTCTGGTATTTTAGTAAAAACTTTAAATTTTGAAGCTTGAGCATCAAGCTTAATATCCAACATGTCTGGCTCTATCTCAAATACAATACTTACACTATGCCTGTCATTTCCATTCTGGATCTCATGTAAAAACTCCATATAACCGAGCATTCTTATCTCTCTTGATTTCAAACCTGTTTCTTTTTTCAAGATTCTATGTAATGCATCTTCTATTGTTTCATCCTTATAAACCATTCCTCCTGGCAGACACCACTGACCTTTGCATGGTTCGATATCACGAAGAAATAGTAAAATGCCATTTTCTGTTTTTATAACTAGATCTACGCAAAGCCGTGGAACTATGTCAAAAATAATGATTCAGGCAACACATATTGATCTTACGCCATCTATTAGGGCGTTTGTTGAAGAAAAAATTGGTAAAATTGGAGATGTTTTAACGGAAAAAAATAGAAATTTAGCTGAGTTTCGAGTTGAAATTGG
>Ga0209542_10007471_pt1 | contig 20758 bp, 20 predicted proteins | sample RifCSPhighO2_01_FD_184028 | JGI IMG/M metagenome (GOLD analysis project Ga0209542, IMG submission 184028) | Soil microbial communities from Rifle, Colorado - Rifle CSP2_plank highO2_0.1 (SPAdes) (version 2) | ecosystem: Environmental > Terrestrial > Deep subsurface > Rock core/Sediment ... | reverse complement strand
TTCAAAAACGCGACTCTGCCGCCGCCGGGGCGAGAGCCTGGCAAGTCCATATAATGATCTTTAAGAATTTCGGGATGCTGTAAAATAATCGCAACACCTTCTTCGGCGGTAAGAGGAGATCGCCCTTCTTTTTTGAATTGCTTTACTGCTTCGTCGGGGATTCTCCCGAGCATGGCTTTGCCGTTTTCAACATCAACAACAAGATAGGCCATTGATTTCGGGATTTCCACGCCGTCTGCATCAATAAATAAAAATATTATACTTATGCTATTGAAACGATCGTCCGGATAGCATAAGTTCAGGAGTGTCATGAGACACAGATAGAAAAAAAGGGATAAAGAGCAATCTTTATCCCTTTTTAGTTTTATTGTGCAGTTAAGAAATATTTATATCGGACGGACGCAATTGTTGTCTATAGGCAGTAATTGCGTTAGATTAGAATTAGATTAGAAAAGTTGAAAAATTCGGCAAAAAATGCTTTTCTGATGATATGAGTAAGAATAAAGATAAAAAAATTTGGTTGTCGCATTCGGGAATTGAAGGGATGTACCGCTGTCCGCGGTGCTTTTGGCTTCAATACAATAAAGGCCTGCGCCAGCCTGAAGGCATTGTTTCGCGGCTCGCCAACCGTTTTGACGCAATTTTAAAAAAATATTTTGATTTATACCGGCCGCTTGGTGAACTGCCGCCGATGATTGAAGGGAAAGTTGAGGGTAAACTGGAATATCCGTTCCAGGAAAAATATTTTTACGATTACAACGAAAAATACGGTTTAACCGGTAAACTTGATGATTGCTTGGTCCGAAAAGACGAAACCTATACGCCGGTTGACCATAAAACCGCCAGTTCCGACCCGCGCGAAAAAGATGTTTTTGAGGCCTATCAGCACCAACTAAATTTTTACGCCCTGCTTTTGGAAAAAAATAAAAAGCCAACCTCCGGCTTTGGTCACTTAATTTATTATTTTCCGGAACACGGCGCCAAGCTTCATAACGGGGTTCCAATATTTGTTCACGTTCAAACTCTCAAAACCGATCCGGGCCAGGCCTTTAAGGAATTTTTAAAAGCTATTGATATTTTGGAAGGAGTGATGCCGAAAGCGGCCAATAACTGTGTCTTCTGCCGCTGGCATGAACAGTTAAAAGAGTTAGAAATATGAAAGACAGCGATAAATATTACTACACCAAGCATTCGCTTTATAAAATGCGATATTATGGGTTGTCGAACCAGAGAATTAAAAGGGTAATAAGGCATCCGGCGCGAATTGAAGAAGCGATTGTGCCTAATTTAATCGCGGCAATGCAGTCGTCGGGCAAAAAAATCTATTCCGAAATCTGGACTATATACCAGCTCGCCAATAGGCGAGTAAATTCGAAATTCGAATTTCGAAATTCGAAATTAAAGGTGATAAGAATTATCACCGCTTGGCGGTATCCGGGGAAAAGTCCGGCTCGCAACCCCATCCCCCAAGAAATCTTAGACGAAATAAGAAATATTATTTCTTGAAATTGGTTCACTCGGTCAAAATAAAAATAGAATTTTTATTTTTCCCTCGCTGCCAATTATAAAATTAATAATTTAATTCGGAGAAAGTTGACATAAGATGATAAAAAATTTATTATCCATTTCGTATGACCCCGGGTTATTCTCCAGATAAATTATTTAAGTTAGACGCCGCAAAAAAAGTGCGCTTCACGGTATTGGCTATTTTTATAATCGCCATTATGGCGGCATTTTTTATTTATCCGTCTGTTTGGGACAAAGCAATTGACAAAATAAATGTTATTTCACCGGCGGCCTTGCCGAATTTTATTAAAGTGCCGTTTAAACTCGGACTTGATTTAGCCGGCGGCACCCGCTTGGTTTACTTAGCCGATATTTCCGGGGTAAAGGGTCAGGATGCGTCTTCGGCCATGTCCGGCCTGCGCGATGTCATTGAGCGACGCGTTAATCTTTTCGGCGTCAGCGAACCGGTGGTTGAAGTTGAACACTCGGCTTCGGAGTGGCGTCTGATAGCGGAACTGGCCGGCATTAAAGATATTTCCCAAGCCATTGCTTTAATAGGCGAAACGCCGTTTCTGGAATTTAAGGAACAGCGAGACGACGCCGAAACGCAGAAAATTTTAAACGAACAAAAAGCCGGAAACAAAGAATATTTGGCTCAGGACCCGTATTTTAAACCAACAGATTTAAGCGGCAAATATATAAAAGGCGCTAAAGTGGAATTTAATCAAAATACTTACCAGCCCGAAGTGAGCGTTCAATTTGACAGCGAAGGAGCAAAAATTTTTGAGGATTTGACAAAGCGCAATGTTGAAAAACAATTGGGTATTTATCTTGATGGCTTGCCGATTTCAGCGCCGACGGTTCGCGAACCGATTAGCGGCGGCTCCGCGGTAATTTCCGGGAAATTTAATATTGATGAAGCTAAAAAACTGGCCGAACGGCTAAACGCCGGCGCCTTGCCGGTGCCCATCAGGTTAATTTCCCAAGATTCGGTTGGCGCCAGTTTGGGCCAGGATTCGCTTAATAAAAGTGTTGAAGCCGGCCTCATCGGGTTTTTAGCCGTGACAGTATTTATGGTTTTATACTATCGCCTTCCTGGCATTGTCGCGGTGGCCGCTCTGTTAATTTATACGGCTCTGGTTTTGGCGCTGTTTAAATTAATACCGGTGACTTTAACCTTGGCCGGCGTTGCCGGATTTATTCTTTCAATCGGCATGGCGGTTGACGCCAATATTTTAATTTTTGAACGAATGAAAGAAGAATTTCGGGCCGGGAAAGAACTGGGTTTAGCGATTGATAACGGCTTTACCCGCGCTTGGTTTTCAATCCGGGATTCAAATATTTCCACCCTTATAACCACTTTAGTTTTGTATTATTTCACTACCAGCGTGGTTAAGGGCTTTGCCTTAACTCTTGGTATCGGCGTAATTGTCAGTATGTTCTCGGCTATTTTTGTCACTCGTTCATTTTTAAAAATTTTCCCAGTGACCTTTCTTGAAAAATTCCCCTGGTTTATGGGTGTTAAACATTTAAACTCCTAAAATCATATGTTGGATATTATTGGCAAAAGAAAAATTTATTATGCAATTTCAGCCATCTTTATTGCGGTAAGCATTATCGCTTTGTTGTTATGGGGTTTGAAATTCGGGATTGATTTTAAAGGCGGTTCATTATTGGAAGTTGCTTATTCCTACAACAAACGACCTGAAACAAATCAAATTATTGATTCCTTAAAACCATTGAAGTTAAATGATCTGAGGATTTCACCGGTCGGTGGCGGCGGCGTGAATTTTCGGTTTAGGGAAACTGACGAAGCGACCCATCAAGAAATTATAAAGATATTAGGCAGCAATGTTGAAGAAAAGCGGTTTTCTTCAATCGGGCCCACTATCGGGACCGAATTAAAACAAAAATCAATAAAAGCCATAATTATCGTCCTTTTTGGCATTTCGCTTTATATTGCCTGGGCTTTCAGAAAAGTTTCCCGGCCCTTAATCTCCTGGCGGTATGGCGCGGTAACGCTGATAGCGCTATTTCATGACTTGGTAATCCCGGTCGGTTTATTTGCCGGCCTCGGTCATTTTTACGGCGTTGAGGTCGGCACTAATTTTATTGTGGCCCTGCTGGTGATTTTGGGATTTTCGGTTCACGACACTATTGTGGTTTTTGACAGAATCCGGGAAAATCTGAAGTATTATGATTCTTTGGATTTTGCTTCTTTGGTTAATCAAAGCATCAATGAAACCTTGGTGCGTTCAGTCAGCACCTCTTTTACCGTTCTATTAACTTTGCTGGCATTATATGTATTCGGCGGGGAGAGCCTCAGGTATTTTATATTGGTTTTAATGGTGGGAATTTTTTCCGGAACTTATTCGTCTATATTTATCGCTTCGCCGCTTTTGGTAAGCTGGTTTAAGGTACTGAAGAAAAATGGTTGACATTTTCACATCATAATTGTATACTTTAAAAGTATGCGAGAACAAAATGTAAAAAATATTTTAGATGAATTAATAAAAGTTCTTAATCCGAGAGCGCGCCAAGTGATTGAAAAACGTTTCGGCTTGCGTTCTGTTTCCTGCCAGACCCTTGAAGCCATCGGCCAGAATCTTGGAGTCACCAGAGAACGAATAAGACAAATTGAAGTTCTGGGTTTGAGACAGCTGTCGAATAAAAATGCCTTAGAGCCGCTAAAGCCCGCCTTTGAAACTATTGAAAAACACTTAATGGACTGCGGCGGCGCCAGAAGAGAGGATTATTTTTTAAGGGAGCTCTCCCAATTATTTTCCTTAAAAGAGAAAAATAACGAAAATCTAATTGATTTTGTATTGGCTTTGGGACGAGGAAGATTTGTCAATTTTAAAGAAACTCCAAAATGGCGGGCCGCTTGGGCTTTAAATAGCGGCGTCTATAATAGCGTTATTAGCTTAGGAGAGGCCTTGAGAAAAAAGTTGGCCGAGCAAAATTTGCCGATACCGAGAAAGGAAGTTTTAAAAATCGCGGCTTCTTTAGGCGGTGAAATGAACGATAAGGCCTTGTTTTCCTGTATTGAACTCTGCCGCGAAATTGCCCAGAATCCTTTTGGCGAATGGGGTTTTATCGGTTCGCCGGAGGTGTTGCCCAAGGGCGTAAAAGACAAAGCTTATTTAATTTTTAAAAAAGAAAAAAAACCGCTTCATTTTACGCAGGTGGCCGAACTTATTAACCAAGCGGCTTTTGAAGGCCGCCAGGCCCACCCTCAAACCGTTCACAACGAGCTGATTAAAGATCCGCGTTTTATCTTAGTGGGACGGGGGATTTACGCCTTGGCCGATTGGGGCTACGAACCGGGGACGGTAAGCGACGTTTTGGTTTCTACGTTAAAGAATGTTGAAGGCGGCCTTACCAAAGAAGAAATAATCAAAATAGTCCGGGCCAAGCGATTGGTGAAAGAAAATACCATTATTCTCAATCTTCAAAATAAAAAAGTTTTTAAAAAAATAGACAACGAACGCTTCACCTTATTATAAATGGCGATCTTTTATACAATCATTAAGGCCTTTTTGGATTTGTGGTGGCTTTGGCTGCCGGTATTTTTAGCCGTTCTTTTTATTGAACTTTGGGTAAAATATCTTAAGATTAAAGCAATAAAAGAGATTAAATGGCTTCTTTTGGAAATAAAAATTTCCAGAAATATAGAGAAAACTCCTAAAGCCATGGAGCAAGTTTTTTCAGGTTTGCACGGCATTCTTGTTAAAATTAAATTTTTAGATAAATATTGGAAAGGCAAAGTTCAAGAGTGGTTCAGTTTTGAAATTGCCGGGATTAACGGCACTGTTTATTTCTTCATAAGAACGCCGGAACAGTTTAGAAATTTGGTGGAAGCCCAAATACAGTCCCAGTATCCCGATGCGGAAATTCTGGAAGTTTTGGATTACGCCGCTTCTTTGGCCGGGAAAATTCCCTCCAAAACTTATGACCTAAACGGCGTGGAATTTATTTTGGAGAAAGCCGATTATTACCCAATCAGGACATTCCTGTTTTTTGAAGAAAAACAGAAGGAAAGACGATTGGATCCGATGGCTTCTTTTCTTGAAATTCTCTCAAAACTTAGCCCAAGCGAAAATATTTTCATTCAGTATTTAATAAAACCAACCGGTGAAAAAGATTGGAAAAACGAAGGGGTGGGGGCGGTTAATAAACTATTGGGGAAAAAAACCGAAATTAAAAAAGGCTGGTTTAATAATTTTTTTGAAGGAATCAATGAGTTTATCGTTAATTTGCTGAAAGCCATATCAATTTATCCGATATGGGGTGAATTTAAAAAAGAAGAAATCAAAACAGCCATCCAGAGTCTCTCTCCGGGCGATAAATTAGTCGCCGAAGCCATTGAAAATAAAATTTCAAAATTAGCTTTTAGAGTTTGTATTCGTTTTGCCTATATTGCCGGAAGAGATATTTTTAACCGCGCCAATATGGCGGCGGTTACCGGCGCTTTCAAGCAGTTTAATACATTAGATCTTAATGCTTTTAAATCAAATAAAAGGGCCGGAACATCGGCTGACCAGCCGAGAATAATTCCTTTTATCAAAAATCGGCGGGAATTTATAAGAAAAGTCGCTTTTATTGACCGGTATGTTAATCGCAAACTATCAAAAAACAAAAAAGATTTTATTCTGAATACCGAAGAATTGGCCACGATTTATCATTATCCGATTTTAGTGGTTGAAACGCCAACCATGCGGCGCGTTGAGGCTAAAAAAGCCGAACCGCCGGTGAGTTTGCCTGTTGAATAGTCATTATTGATTCTAAAAGCGCTATTGATTCTAAGAATCCTCCCTGCGCCTTCGGCGCATTCCTCGATTCTTAGAATCAATAGCAGATATAAATTATGAACGATGAAATAACATTTTTTGCGGAAACCAATTTTCGCAACCAGCGAAAACGTTTTGGCATTAAAACCGATGACCGGCGCCGGCATATGTATATAATTGGTCAAACCGGCACCGGCAAGACCACTCTTTTGATGAATATGATCGCTTCCGATATCATTGCCGGTCACGGCGTCGGCTTTATTGATCCTCATGGCGACATGGCGGAACATCTGCTCAATCATATTCCCAAAAAAAGAGTTGAGGATGTAATTTATTTTAATCCGGCCGATATGGCTTACCCGATAGCTTTTAACGCTATTGAAAAAGTTGATCCTGAAACCAGGCACCTGGTCGCTTCAGGTTTAATGGGGGTTTTTAAAAAGATTTGGCCCGATGTCTGGTCGGCAAGAATGGAATATATTTTGAATAATACGGTGTTGGCCCTTCTTGAAATCCCCGGCTCAACGCTTTTAGGCGTTAACCGGATGTTTTCTGATAAAGCCTTTAGAAAATCAGTTGTTGATCAATTGGACGATCCGGTTATCAAAGCGTTTTGGACCCAGGAATACGCCAAGTACCAGCAACGTTACGAACAAGAAGCGACGGCGGCCATTCAGAATAAAATCGGTCAATTCAGTTCGGCCGCGGTAATCAGAAATATTATCGGCCAGCCGCATTCTTCTTTTGATTTCAGGAAAGCCATGGATGAAAGAAAAATTATTATAATGAATTTATCCAAAGGGCGGGTCGGCGAAGACAATTCAAAACTTTTAGGGGGCATGCTTATAACCAAAATCCAGCTTTCCGCCATGAGCCGCGTTGACATTCCGGAAGAAGAACGCCGAGATTTTTATCTTTATGTTGATGAATTTCAAAATTTTGTTACCGACAGTTTCGCAACCATATTGTCCGAGGCCAGAAAATACCGGTTAAATCTTATCGTCACCAACCAATATATCGGCCAATTGGTCCACGACCAAAACACCAGAGTGAAAGACGCGATTTTTGGCAATGTCGGCACTTTTGTCGCTTTTAGAACCGGTGGCGAAGACGTTGAATTTCTTGAAGAAAAACAATTCGGTCCCAATATTATGGCCCAGGACTTATTAAATTTACCCAATTATAATATTTATTTGCGTTTAATGATTGACGGCGTGCCTTCAAGGCCCTTTTCGGCAATCACTTTGCCGCCGATATTGAAGCCGGAAATTTCCTACGCCGGCGAAATAATAGAATATTCAAGAAAAACTTACGGCACTCCCAGAGCCGAAGTTGAAAAAGTTATCGCGAAGGCAACGGGCGTTGAAGAAGTTTTTTTGGAGGAGAGCCGGGATATGTTTGATGCGATTTGCGTTAATTGCGGCAAGGAAATTAAAGTTCCGTTCAGTCCCGACCCGACCCGTCCGGTTTACTGCAAAGATTGTTTTGAGAAAATGAAGCAAAAACATCCTAAAGTTTCCTCTGGCTGGAAGCCGAAAACTGCGTTGGACAAACCCTCCTACTCCGCCAAACGGGCGGATGCGGAAGGCAAGAAACAGCGCAAAAATGTTGATATGGAAGGCCTAAAAAAGATTTTGGAAGAAACCTTCCCTAAAAATAAATAAATCTCAAAGAAATTTTTAAAATTTGATTCAACAACATTTGCCAGCGATCGCTGGCAAATGTTGTTGATTTGTATATGTTGATATTGGCTTTGTCAATAATCAGTGCGCAAATTACTGCTATAGCAAATATCTGCGCACTACAATCCAACAAAAATTAAGTAAATATCTTTTTATTTCCCTTTTTCTACGCGCTCAACATATTCATCAGTCTGAGTGTTTATACGAATTATATCACCTTCATTGATAAACAACGGCACCGAAATTTGAGCGCCGGTTTCTATGGTAACGGTTTTGGCGCCGCCTTGGGCCGTGTTGCCGCGAATTGCCGGCGGCGCTTCAATAACTTTATAATCCATTTTAATGGGCAATCTGACATTGATAATTTTGTCTTGAAAACTCATAATTTCCACTTCGGAATTTGGTTTTAAAAATTTAGCCTTGTCGCCGACAATCTCAGCAGACAATTCAAAACGGCCCGACGGATTTTGAGTATCGCAAAAAACAAATTTATCGCGATGAGAATAAAGAAATTTAAATTTCTTGTAACCAATTTCTGCCTCTTCAAAATTTTCAGTGTGTTGAAAATTACGATGGAGTATTTTACCGGTGATCAAATTTCTTATTTTGGTTTGGGCAACCGGCTTTCGCTGCTGCATTCTTAAAAAGTTGAATTCCAACACTTCATAGGGCTCGCCGCCTAAAATAAAAACGGCGCCGGGTTTGAGTTCATTGTAGTTAAGCATGATCTGACATTCTAAAAGTTTTCTTGACAAAAAACAAGAGCGGATGTTATGTTTTTTATTACTTTAATAAAAAAGTGATTGATCTTTAAAAACAAATTTGAGAGGAGGAAAAGACAATGAATAAAATGCCAGATGGTTTGAAACCATGCGTTTGGACCGAAGATGCCGTTCAACTTGTTAACGAGCGGTTTTTAAGGAAATCAAGTGACGGGAAGATTATTGAGACAATTGGGGAGATGTGTTGGCGGGTGGCCTATCACATTGCTTCGGCAGACAAAAACTACGGCAAAAGCGAAGAAGAAATTATCGCTTTGGCCAAAGAGTTTTACGACTTGATGGCGGAGAGAAAATTTTTTCCCAACGCGCCGACGATGTACAACGCCGGCACTGATAATGGTTTGCAATTTTCCGCGTGTTTCGTTCTGCCAATTGAGGATTCTATGGAGGGTATTTATGACGCCATTAAATGGCAAGCGCTGATTCATAAATCCGGCGGCGGCACGGGATTTTCATTTTCTTCATTGCGTCAGAAAGACGCAATTGTTGATTCGACAAAAGGAAAGGCATCCGGTCCCATTTCTTTTTTAAAAGTATTTGACGCTTCAACCGATAAAGTTGTTCAGGGCGGAACGCGCCGGGGTGCCAATATGGCTATGATAAGCGTTCACCATCCGGATATTCTGGAAGCTATAGCCGCCAAAGGAACATTGCAGGATGGCGCCGACAATATTTATGAACGCATGAAGCGCCATATTTTCAGCAACAAGGCGTTGGAGGAATTGAAGACGGCGTTGATGGAGAAGCAGATTTCTCACTTCAATATTTCCATAGCCATTACAGACGCTTTTATGAACGCGGTAAAAGAAGACGCTGAATATGATTTGCTTGATCCGCGCGACAAAAAGATTGTCAAACGGATTAAAGCCCGAATGGTCTTTGACCTCATCGTCAAAATGGCATGGAAAAAGGGCTGCCCCGGCTTATGGTTTATTGACAAAACCAATAAGTGGAGAGCTAACCCGATTCCGGATTTAATGAAAATAGAGGCGACAAATCCCTGCGGAGAACAGCCGCTTTTCCCTTTTGATGTTTGCAATTTGGGGTCGGTTGCTCTTGTGAGATTTGCGGCAAAAGAAAACGGCAGGTATGTTATTAATTGGAATGAACTTGAAAAAGCGGTTCGGCTGGGAGTTCATTTTCTTGATAATGTTATTGACCTGAATCCTTATCCGCTTCCCCAGATTATGGATTTGGCCCACAAAATCCGACGGATTGGTTTGGGCGTAATGGGTTGGGCTGATCTATTGACCTATTTAAACGTTCCCTATGCCTCGAATGAGGCCTGCGAACTTGCCGAAAAGATTATGGGATTTATTAACAAAACCGGCCATGATCAGTCGGAGAAGCTGTCTGAAAAGCGGGGGCCATTCCCGCTTTGGGATAAAAGTATCTACAAGGATGGGAAACCGATAAGAAATTGCACAATTACCACAATCGCGCCCACAGGCGAATTAAGTATATTGGCCGGATGTTCCGGCGGGATTGAACCGCATTACGGTTTAACAAAAACACATCGATATGAAGGCCGCATTTTGGCGATATACAGCCCGGCATTCAGTCGCTTTGTTGAAGTTGCCAAAGGGCGGGGATTTTATTCTCAAGCGCTTGAAGAAGAAATAAAAAGTCGCGGCCGCATTGGCGATTTAAATAGTGTTCCTGATGATGCAAAGAAAATATTTGCCACAGCGCACGAGATACCGTTTGAATGGCACGTCAGAATTCAGGCAGCGTTCCAAAAAAACACTGACAACGGCGTCAGTAAAACCATTAATATGGTGAATTCCGCTACGCCGGCTGAAATCGAACAGGCTTTTCTTCTTGCCTACGATACGGAATGTCTTGGTATTACGATATTCCGTGACGGTTGCAAAGGCCAGGTGTTGTCGGTTGGCATCGGGGAAAAACCGGAAACCAAAACATTCAGAGATTTTGTCCGCTTGCGCCCCAATGTTTTGGGTACCACGATTAAAGTGGAAACTCCGTACGGAGCGGCTTTTGTCACTATAAACTGGGATGGAGATGCGGGGCCAAAAGAACCGTTTGAAATTTTTGTCATCGTTGCGAAGGCCGGCACGGATGCCGCCGCTGACGCTGAAGCTATCGGCCGATTGGCGTCAGAGATCTTAAGAGAAGAATCCTCTCTGTCGCCGATTGAAAAATTATTGCGGATTAGAAGTCATCTTAGCGGTATTGGCGGCAGCAGAAGCGCCGGATTCGGTAAAAACAAAGTCACATCTTTGGCTGACGGCATCAGCAAAGCCATTGACAGTTATCTCAAACGATTTGAACTCGTTGAGATGGACAAAAAACCTATTGATCTTGACCCCGTCAATGAAGCCGAAGATGAAAAAAGCGTGTCATTTTGCGGCAATTATTGTCCAAAGTGCCACAAAAGCACGCTTATTTATGAGGAAGGTTGCACTAGGTGCGGTAGCTGCGCCTACACAACTTGTTAATTTTTGCCGGGCTCTAACGAGACCCGGTTTTATTTTTTTAAATATATGATATAATGCGGGCACACTTATAGATATATGTCAAGAATAATACGGAAAAAACCCAAAGTTTTTGTGGCGATGAGCGGGGGAGTTGATTCATCCATCGCCGCTTTGCTGTTGAAAGAAAAAGGATATGATGTTATTGGGGTCTATATGAAAGGATGGTCTCTAACCGGTTGCACCGCTCAAGATGCGATAGACGCCAGAAGAGTCGCCGGCGTTTTAAACATCCCGTTTTATGTTTTTAATTTTGAAGAAGAATATAAAAAATCCGTTGTTGATTATATGGTTTCTGGATATGCTTTCGGCATTACTCCCAATCCCGATGTGATGTGCAACAAGGAAATTAAATTTGGTTTATTTTTAGAAAAATCGCTGCGGCTTGGGACGGATTATATCGCCACGGGCCATTATGTCCGTTTGCAACGGGAATTTCCAATTTCTAATTTCAAATTTCTAAACAAATCCAAAATTAAAAAGTTAAAAAATTCAGACATTGAAAATTCATTGAAAATTGTAAATTGTAAATTGAAAATTGCTAAAGATGCCAATAAAGACCAATCGTATTTTTTATGGACATTGACTCAAAACCAGTTGAAACACTGTCTTTTCCCAATAGGCGGTTATCTCAAGCAACAAATACGAGCGATCGCAAATAAATGTTGCTTGCCGACAGCGGGAAAACCTGATTCCCAGGGCGTTTGTTTTGTGGGAGAAATCAATGTCGCTGAATTTTTAAAAGAAAAAATCGGAAAAAATTTGGGACCAATAAAAACGCTTGACGGTAAAACTATAGGAATTCACGACGGCGCGATTTTTTACACCATTGGCCAAAGAAAAGGAATTGGCATTAAAGGAAGTTTGCCTGGCGAGCAGGGGAAGATTTATTATGTCGCCGCCAAAAATGTTGATACTAATACCTTATGGGTTGCCGAAGGCGACAGCCAAAAATTATTTTCAAAAGAATTAACCGTGAAAGATGTAAATTGGATTTCCGGCCACGCTCCCAAATTGCCCTTAAAATGCTTGGCGAAAATCAGATATCGTCAGCCGTTTCAAAAATGCGTCATAAAAAGTTTACCCAATATTAACGATCGTCGATTTATGGTAATTTTTGATGCGCCGCAAAGGGCGATAACGCCTGGCCAAAGCGCAGTTTTTTACTTGGGCGAAAAAATGCTTGGCGGCGGGATTATTGTTTGATAATATAAAAATATGACATCCAAAGAAATTCGGGAAAAATTTTTGGAGTTTTTTGAAAAGAGAGGACATAAAATTGTGTCTTCTTCTTCGCTTTTGCCAAAAGATGACCCATCGGTGCTTTTAACTACGGCCGGAATGCAGCAATTTAAACCTTATTATACCGGCGAGAAGGATCCAATAAAAGATTTTGGCTCTCGCCGCGCCGCTTCAATCCAAAAATCTTTCAGGACTTCCGACATTGATAATGTTGGAGATGAATCGCATCTTACTTTTTTTGAAATGCTCGGAAATTTCAGTTTTGGAGATTATTTTAAAGAAGACGCCATTAAATGGGCTTGGAAATTTATAACCGAAGAAATGGCCGTATCGCCTGAACACTGTTATGTTTCAGTTTTCAATGGCGACAACGAAGTCCCCGAAGATGAAGAATCAATAAAAATTTGGAAATCTTTGGATTTGCCGGATAATAAAATAAAAAAATGCGGCCGCAAAGATAATTTCTGGGGGCCGACCGGCGATGAAGGCCCCTGCGGTCCCACTTCCGAAATATATATTGATGGTATTGAAGTTTGGAATTTAGTTTTTAATCAATATTATCAGCATCCGGATAAAAGTTTGACTTCTCTTAAGCAGAATGGAGTTGACACCGGAATGGGCTTGGAACGGCTCGCTATGGTTGTCCAAAATAAAAAAACGGTTTTTGAAACAGATCTTTTCGAGTTCATGATGCGCGAATTCCCGGATAAACTGCTCTTTCAAACAAAGAGAATTATTGCCGACCATATCCGCGGCGTAGCTTTTTTGATTTCCGACGGTTTGAGACCTTCCAACAAAGAAGCTGGATATGTACTTCGCCGATTGATGCGGCGTATCATTGCGTTTACATATGAGGAAAACGTCGGTTCTCCGCCGCAACATTTGCTGAAATTGGTGGTTGATGCGTATAAAATTTTTCCCGACTATCAAAACCTCGATTTTACCGTCATAGAAGGGGTTTTTAACGATGAATACGGAAAATTTATAAAAACTTTGAAGAAGGGACGAAAAGAATTTGAGAAAGAAGCCAATAAAATAAAAACAGAGAAGGAGCATCTCCTTCCTCGCGCGTTTGTTTTTAATCTTTATCAAAGCGCCGGTATAACCATTGACGTATTAGATGATTTTGCGAAAAAAGAAGGAGTGGAGATTGACAAGAGAACTTTCGCGGATGATTTAGAACGCCATAAAGAAATTTCCCGGGCTGGCGCTGAAAAGAAATTCGGAGGACACGGAATAACAGAAAATAAAAAATCAAATATCAAAAATCAAAATTTAGGAGATATTAATAAAATCATGAGATTGCATACAGCAACCCATCTTCTTCATCAAGCGTTGCACGATGTTTTGGGCGGCGAAGCCGAAATTAAACAAATGGGTTCGGACATAACCGCCGAACGCATCAGATTTGATTTTTCCTTTACGAGAAAACTGACGCCCGAAGAGACAAAAAAAATTGAAGACATCGTTAATGAAAAAATAAAAATGGATTTACCGGTTTTTAGCCGGAAAATGTTCAAAGAAGATTCCCTAAGATTAGGCGCCCGGGCTTTTTTTAAAAATAAATACTCCGATGAAGTTAACGTTTATTCAATCGGCGATCCGGATCCGTCAAAGGCCTATTCCAAAGAACTCTGCGCCGGTCCGCATGTCAAACATACGGATGAGATAGGCAAGTTCAAAATAATTAAAGAAGAATCCAGCGGCGCGGGTATTAGGCGGATCAGAGCGATTGTGGAATAATAGACAAAAATAGGATATAATTACATCAATGTCAGAAGGTTTTGAAATAATTCGCGCCAGAACCAAAGATGATGCGGCGATCTTAATCGACCGTTTAATGAGATCAAAATACCCTGAGGTTGTTTTAGTTTTGCCGAAAAACTCAATATTGGCGGCCGATTTGAATTCGCTTAAAATTTTAAAGGAGGAGGCTGAGAGCGTGGATAAAAAATTATTCATAAGCACGGAAAATAATGAAATCAAAACTTTTGCTGAAAAAATCCAATTGCCAATTTATGATTATAGTTCGCCCAAGAAAGTAAAAAAAATAAAAAGAATGCTGGACATTGTGCCCCCATCTTTTGAGACGCGCGATGAGATTGAGAAACCGCCGATGGTAGAACCGGAACCAGAAATTAATTTAATTCCTCAGCAAGAACCGACTATTTACGAAACTTCAAACAAAAATATTGTCTCAGAACTAAGTAAAAATAATGATTCGGAATTAGAAAAAGATTTAGAAAATTTTTATAATGAGCCAAAAAGCAGATTTGAAAATAAATTTCCGGCCATTGATTCTAAAAGATTATTTTCTTTTAACCGAATAGCTGTGTTTTTCGCCGGCATTGGAGTTTTGCTTTTAGTAACGACAATGTATTTAATATTGCCGGAGGCCGATATTAAACTTTTGTTAAAAGAAAACCCCATAAAAATAGCTGTTCCCGTCGCTATCAGCAAAAACATCAACTCGCCCGATTTTGCTGACGGAATTATTCCGGGACAGTATTTTCTATTATCAAAATCCGGTTCTAAGACAATAGAAACATCTAAGGAAGGCAACAGTTTGCCTGTGAAAACCGGCGGGTTCATTCACATATATAATGCCTACAGTCCCGCTTCACAAAAATTAGTAGCTCAAACCAGATTTGAAACAAAAGACGGAAAAATTTTTAGGATTCAAAATCCGGTAATTGTTCCTGGAGCAAAAATGTCTGGCGCCAAAATGACCCCTAGTTCCATTAAAGTAAAAGTGGTCAGCGACACGGCCGGAGAAGAATACCAAATCGGGCCGTCTTATTTCACGATTCCCGGTTTTAAAGAGTCTCAAAAATACGCCGGTTTTTACGCCGAAAGCGCCGAATCAATGACACCCATACAAAATAACTCAATGCTTTCAAGCCAAGAAATCGAAAAAACTAAAAAAAATCTTGAAAACGCGTTAGTGAACGAACTTAAAAACGATATTCTGGACACCTTTAAAGATTCCGATTTAAAATTGATTGATGGCGCATCAACCGTCAAAATAGACGACTTCAAAATCGATTCTCAAACTATTAGCATGAAAATTACTTGGCAGGCGATATTTTTTAAGGAAAAAGATTTTAGGGCATTAGTTAATTACTCGATATCCGATAAATACCCTGATTTGAAAAATTTTGATTTTAAGGACAACATAACTTATCCTCAAGTGTCAAAATCAGATTTTAAAAAAGGCGAAATATTCTTTATTTTTAAACTTGACAAAGCCAACGCTTTCGCCGTTGACTTGGCTGAATTTAAAAAAGAGTTGGCCGGGCTTGATGAAAACAATATGAGAAATGTCATTGCCAACAAAAATTTCATCAACAGCGCCACAATCTCCTTGTGGCCATTCTGGGTTAAGCAAGCTCCGGGCAATCCGAATAAGATTAATATTATTATTGACAAACAATAATTGCCGTGATAGATAATAGAAGACCCATATTTATCGGCATAGTCATTGAGGCTTTGCCAAATACCACTTTCAAGGTGAAAATTGATAACGATACAGAGATTTTAGCCCATTTATCAGGCAAAATGAGGCTAAATTTTATTAGAGTGCTCGTTGGCGACAGAGTAGAAGTTGAGTTATCCGTGGATAAAAGACGCGGCCGGATTATCAGAAGACTATGAAAGTCAGAACAAGCGTTAAAAAAATTTGTGCCAAATGCAAAATTATACGTCGTCACGGTCGTCTTTATGTAATCTGCCTGAATCCTAAGCACAAACAAAGACAAGGGTAAACTTTACGAAATATGAATCCGTACGAATGTACGAATTCGTAAATTCGTAAAAATTAGTATTTCGTAAAAATATGCCAAGAATTGCCGGAGTTAATATCCCGGAAAACAAAAAAATAATCGCTTCTTTATCTTATATTTACGGTATAGGCCGAAGTCTGGCGAAAAAAATCATTTTGGAAGTAAAAATTAATCCTTCCAAAAAAGCCCTGGATTTAACCGGCGAAGAACTCAACCGGCTAAGAGAATTGGTTGAAAAAAAATATAAAATTGAAGGCGAGCTTAAAAGAATAATTCAAAGTAATATTAAAAGACTAAAAGAAATAGGCGCTTACCGCGGGTATCGCCATAGCCGCGGTTTACCGGTAAGAGGTCAGAGAACGAAAACCAATTCAAGAACTCGAAGGGGCAACGTGAGAAAAACAGTCGGTTCGGGTCGCAAAAAGACAGCGGAAAAAACATAACGATTACGAATTACAAATCTAATATGAATATACAAATTAGAATTATTCGTATATTAGTAAAAAATTAGTAATTAGTATTATGGGAAAAAAGAAAATAAAAAAACAAACCGAAGAAGAACTTCTTAAAGAGAGCGAACGCACCTCAAGCGGAGCAAAACCATTAGAATCTGCCGGTGTTAAAATTGGCCGTCAGATTGCCAGAGGAAGAATTTATATTCAAGTCAGTTATAATAACACGTTTATCACGGTTACCGACGAGAAAGGCAATGTTTTGGCTTGGTCTTCGGCCGGATTATTGGGATTCAAAGGACCCAAAAAAGCCACGCCTTATGCCGCTTCAAAAGTGGCCGAAGCTGTAATCGAAAAAATTAAAAAAAATGGTTTTGCCGAAATTGAAGTTTTTATTACGGGGATCGGTTCCGGTCGGGAATCGGCGGTGAGATCTCTGGTCAATCACGGTTTGAATATCATATCTATAAAAGATACGACTCCTATTCCCCATAACGGCCCTCGGCCGAAGAAAGTTAGAAGAGTATAACAAAAAATCAAAATACAAAAATCAAAAATTTTGATATTTGATATTTAATTTTTTATGAGATACACCGGACCAAAAGAAAAATTATCAAGAAGAATCGGCGAAAATCTCGGGTTAAAAGCCGAAAGATCATTTTCGCCAAAATCGGCTTTTTTAAAAAAACCGTATAGGCCCGGCATGCATGGAAAATCCAGACGCCGGGCTTTATCGGAATTCGGAACGCAGCTCTTGGAAAAACAGAAAATAAAATTCACTTACGGCCTTACCGAGAAGCAACTCCAGAAATATTTTAACGAAGCCAAACGAAAAAAAGGAACTACCGGGGATTTGCTGTTGGGCGCTCTTGAAAAGCGTCTTGATAACGCAATTTATAGAAGCGGTTTGGCTTCTTCAAGAGCTATAGCTCGGCAATTAGCGAGCCACGGCCACTTCTTGGTAAATAATAAAAAAGTAACCATTCCTTCTTATTCGGTAAAGATAGGCGATATCATAGTTATTAAACCCAAAAGCCGTTCCAAGACAATATTTTTTGACCTTATAAATAAATTAAAAAAACATGAAGCGCCGTCCTGGCTCGCGATTGACAAAAAAATTTTTGAAATAAAAATTAAATCCGACCCGAAAATTGATGACTTGCCTAAAAATTTCAATATGAATACGGTCATCGCTTATTACTCAAAATAAAATTATTTATTAATAATCTATATTAAAATTATGGAAACAAATATTTCTTTGCCAAAAGCGCCGAAATTAGTTGAACAAATCTCATCGCACCGGGCAATTTTAGAGATTGAAGGACTCTATCCCGGCTATGGTTTAACCATTGGCAACGCCTTGCGCCGCGCAATGTTGTCATCTCTGGCCGGCGCCGCTGTTACTTCAATAAAAATTAAAGACGTTAGCCATGAATTCTCAACTTTGCCCGGCGTTCTCGAAGACGTAGTTGAAATAATTTTAAATTTGAAACAAGTTAGATTTAAAATTTACAGCGACGAACCGCAAACTGTAACTTTAAAAGTCAAGGGCGAGAGAAAAGTTATAGCCAAAGATATAAAAACGGTTTCCCAAGTGGAAATTGTGAACCCCAATGCTCATATCGCCACTTTAACTTCAAAAAATGCTTCTTTGGAAACGGAAATTAGAGTTGAAAGAGGTCTTGGTTATTCGGCAATTGAATCGCGCAAGAGGGAAAAACAAGAAACAGGCACTATTGCGGTTGACGCTATTTTTACTCCGATTAAAATGGTTAATTTTAAAATTGAAGATATGAGAGTGGGCGATAAAACAAATTACAATCGGTTAAGATTTGATATAGAAACCGACGGCACCATAACTCCGGCCGAGGCCTTAGCCAATGCGGCTAATTTGCTTATTGAGCATTTTAAAATTGTAACGACTTCAATAAAAACAGTTAAAGCTGAGAAAAAAGAGGAGAAACCCATAAGAAGAGAGGCTTTAAAAGAAGAATTTGACATTACGAAAACAAAAATTGAGGATTTAAGATTTTCAAACCGCACCCAAAATATTCTTTTAAACAATCATATAAAAACTGTGGCCGGTCTTTTACGTTTAAATAAAAAAGAATTGCTGGAGTTTGAAGAACTGGGAGAAAAAGCTCTTAAAGAAATCAAAAAAGCGCTCGGCAAATTAGGTCTCACTCTTAAACAGGAAGATTAGTTAAAACAATGAGACATCTGAGAAAAAACCGAAAATTTGGAAGAACCGCTGATTACAGGAGGCGATTTTTATGGAATTTGGCCGCCAATCTGATCATAAAAGAAAGGATCCGGACCACTGAAGCGCGCGCCAAAGAAATCAGGCCGCTTGTTGAAAAAATTGTCAGTACGGCAAAAAATGAAACTTTAGCCAATAGGCGCCTTTTGCTGAAGAATCTAACCGTAAAGACGGTGAATAAATTGTTTAAAGAGCTGATGCCTCGCTTTAAAGAAAGAAAGGGCGGCTATTTAAGAATTTTAAAGCTTGGCGTCAGAAAAAACGATGGCGCCGGAATGACAATAATAGAATTTGTTGACTAATCATGGCTAATAAATCAATCAAAAAACCAAAACGTTACGACATTGACGCCGCCGGCAAGTCGCTCGGCCGCCTCGCAACAGAAGTCACCACTCTTTTAAGGGGGAAAAAGGAAGTGAATTATTTGCCCCATTTAGATCCGATGATAACCGTCCGGGTATTTAATTTTAATAAAATTGTTTTGACCGGGAAAAAAGCTTCTCAAAAAATATATTACCATTACACGGGTTATCCCGGAGGACTAAAAAAAATAAAGTATTCTGATTTAATCAGGAAAGATCCCGGCCGGGGTTTAAGATTGGCGGTTTTAAGGATGCTTCATAAAAATCGCCTGCGGGCCAAACTGGTCAAAAGATTAATTATTGAAAAATAATATGGCAATAAAAAAGAAAAAGAAAGAAAAAGAAAAGAAAGAAAAAAAACCCGAAAAATACTTCGAGGCTGTTGGCAGAAGAAAAACAGCCATAGCCAGGGTGAGAATTAACCTTAGCGCCAAAAAGAGAGAAATCATTGTAAATGACAAAAATTTCACGGATTATTTTAAAGAAAAAGAACTGCAGGATGTCTTAACGCAGCTATTTGAAAAAAGTGGCATCACTGAATTTGCCGCTTCAATAAAAGTCGCCGGCGGAGGTTTACGCGCTCAGACTTTTGCTTCGCGCCATGGTTTGAGCCGCGCTTTAATTTCGGCCCATCCGGAATTCAAGCCTGTTCTAAAAACACTCGGGTTTTTAACTCGCGATCCAAGAATGAAAGAAAGAAAGAAGCCTGGTCTAAAAGCCGCCCGCCGCGCTCCTCAGTGGAGCAAGAGGTAAACGAGCCCTATAAAACACACAAAATTTACTCTAACTAAAGTTATTTGTGAATTATGGACGCACAACCCGGAAAAGAGCGGACGGTTCAAAATTGGTTGTAGTCAGAACAAGATTGTTAATCCTGCGGAGAACAGGTGCCCAATAGTTCGTTGTTGTTTCTCGCGCGATCATGCCAATTAGACGTATTTGAAATTCAGATGGGCGGCGCGGATCGCCGTTGCCGACATCTCCACGCAATGTAAGTCGCTTGCTTGTTTGCAGCGGCATTAAAAAAGAAAAACTCGCGGTTGTTGACGCCGACAGAAAAGTACTCTGCCAAATTATTGTGTTCTCAAGATATAATTTAGGATTTTTTATGCCCACCAAAATCGTTGAAGTCGGTTGGAGAAACAAGAAAGTAGAATTATTGACGCCCACCGTGCTGGAGGCCATATTCGTGAGTTTAAGACCCAAAAGCAACACATCATTAGTGCCTGTAATGATTTCCTGGCCGTTTTCGATATTGTCAACGCGCTCAACTATAAGATAGGGGCCTAAATCTCCACCACGCGGTCCGCCGCTAAAAAACCAAATCGCGCCTATCAATAAAATTAGAACCAAGAAACCACCTAAAATAAATGGTTTTTTCATGTTTGTTTTTAATAATTATAGA